>JAESGJ010000038.1_pt1 | contig 328053 bp, 291 predicted proteins | sample 9266241 | NCBI WGS metagenome assembly JAESGJ01 (sample SAMN14514841, study PRJNA621669) | algae metagenome | isolation source: Brasilonema octagenarum HA4186-MV1 and co-occurring heterotrophs from wet... | place: USA: Manoa Valley, Hawaii | collected 2009-07-20
CCGCCTCTCGTGGCCGCCGAAGCGGCCGGATCGTCGGAGCAGACACCCTCAGCCGACAAGACAGCGGACCACCCGGCTCGCGCCAGATCGTCTGCCTGAACTGTCGGAAGAAGCGTCGGCGCCCGGGCCGCTCTCGCGGCCGGCGCCGATGAGCGCTGTCTACGCAAGCCCAGCCGCCCCGTCAACACCCGATACGACGAACACGCGAAAAACCTGCAACAGGCCTGTGACGGGCGCCAAGGGCCGACGTCGTGCGAAGGAGGCGGCGTGGGCTCTCAGAGTGCCCTCCCCTCCCCTCTCTTCTCCGGATGCGCCGTAACCTGAGGGTCAGTGTCCGCGAGGAGCGGCTGTCAGGCCGCGGGTGCCGTCCAGGCCCGCATCGCCTCCGGGCCGACGATGTCGGCGGGCGGCTCGAAATCCGCGGCCGCCCCGCGCATCGCCGCTGCAGCCCGCGGGAAGCCGCTGCGGCGGCCGTACTCCGCGCGCACCGCGTCCGACGGCATTCGGGGTGCGTCGATGAGGGCCTGGGCGCACAGCACATCGGCCACGGTCACCCCGGCGAGAGAGGCCAGAGCAACCATCGCGTTGCCCCGGTTCGGGTTGTCGCCCTCCAGCGCGGGCAGGACGCTCGCGATGTCGATCCCGTCGCCGGCCACCCGGGCGCAGATCCACGGCGTCGGATCCTGCGCGCCGAGGATGCCGGCGCCCTGCGCGATCTCGCGCAGGCCGTAGGCCCGGATCAGCGGACCCGAGCGCGGCATCCCGAGCCACCGGGCGATCGCGTCGCCGAAGGCGAGTTCGGTGACGCCGAGGCCGAGCGAGAACCAGCCCAGCCCGCGGGCGAACTGCGCGGCGGCAGGGGCCGGCCTGCGCCGGGGATCGGAGGCGAAGCGGCTGCGGCGCCGGGACGGAACGGACATGGTGCGACCTCTCGAAAGACCTCTCGGCAGACGAAGCGGGCGGGATGCGGGAGCCGCCTCAGGGCCGCAGCACCACCTTGATGCAATTGTCCGTCTTGTCCCGGAAGGTGCGGTACATCTCCGGCCCCTGCTCCAGGCTCGCCCGGTGGGTGATCACGAAGGACGGGTCGATCTGGCCCGCCTCGATCCGGCGCACGAGGTCGTCGGTCCAGCGGTTCACGTGGGTCTGGCCGGTGCGGATGGTCAGGCCCTTGTTCATCAGGGCGCCCATCGGCACCTTGTCGATGAGCCCGCCATAGACGCCCGGGATCGACAGGATGCCGGCCGGACGGCAGACGTAGATCATCTCGCGCAGCACCGTGGGCCGGTCGCTCTCCAGCATCACCGCCTGCTTCACCCGGTCGTAGGCGTGCTCCAGGGCGCGGGGCGCGTGCGCCTCCATGCCGACCGCGTCGATGCACTTCTCCGGGCCCTTGCCGGCGGTGAGCTCGTTCAGGCGCTCGACCACGCTCTCGCGGCCGTTGTCGATCGTGATCGCGCCGCCTGCGCGGGCCATGTCGAGGCGCTCGGGGACGCTGTCGATGCAGACCACCTGCCGGGCGCCGAGCAGAAGGGCGGAGCGCACGGCCATCTGGCCGACGGGGCCGGCGCCCCAGATCGCGACCGTGTCGGTCGGCTGGATGTCGGCCTGCACGGCGGCCTGCCAGCCGGTCGGGAAGATGTCGCCGAGGAACAGCACCTGCTCGTCGGTGAGGGAATCCGGGACCTTGATGTGGGTCCTGTCGGCGAAGGGCACCCGGACGTACTCGGCCTGGCCGCCCGGATAGCCGCCGGTGATGTGGGTGTAGCCGAACAGCCCGGCCGTGGTGTGCCCGAAGGCCTTGGCGGCGACGTGCTTGTTGCGGTTCGAGCGCTCGCAGACCGAGAAGAAGCCGCGCTTGCACTGGTCGCACTCGCCGCAGATGATCGTGAACGGAATCACGACCCGCTCGCCCTTCCGCAGGGCGCCGTTCACGCCGCGGCCGGTCTCGACGACCTCGCCCATGAACTCGTGGCCCATGACGTCGCCGCTCTGCATGCCGGGCATGAAGTGATCGTAGAGGTGCAGGTCCGAGCCGCAGATGGCGCAGACCGTCACCTTGATGATGGCGTCGCGATCGTCCTCGATCTGCGGGTCCGGCACCGTCTCGCAGCGAATGTCCTGGGTGCCGTGCCAGACCAGAGCTCTCATGGGTCGCCTCCCGGGTCGGCGCACCCGCGCGGCGCCGTCTAGGACTGAACCGGGGAAGGTACGGCCACGTTTCGGGCCAACTGCAATCGGTGCGTGCGGCGTGGCCCGGGAGCCGCGCCGCATGCAGGGTCAGGGCATCGCGGGCCGGATAGCCCGCATCACTCCGCCTCGTCCTCGTCCGGATCGAGGGCCGCCGACGGAGCCGCGGCGGTGGGGCCGAGGCTGCCGGTCGCCACGGGCACCTCGGACGGCGCGGCGGCCGGCGCAGCGGCGACGCCACGGCGCGCGAGGCCCGGATCCACCGGCATGATCGCCGCGCCCGCCGCCACCAGGCCGGCGAGCGCCCGCAGGTCGTCGGGCTGGCGCGGATCGCGGGAGATCAGCTCGGCCTCGCGCTCGAGACGCAGGTTGCAGGCTCGCGACGGCAGGGCTCCGTCCGGCGTGCAGGCGTCGTGGCGGGCGCAGGCCGCGTCGAGGGCGTCGATCGGCGGCCGGGGCGCGTTGTTGCCGGGCCCGCAATAGTTGCCGTGGATCAGCATGGTCGGCCCGTGGCCGTGGCTGCCCAGCGGGGCGCCGAGGGGGCCACTCAGCGAGGCGGATTGCGCCAGGGCGGGCGAGGCCGCGCCGAGGGCGAGGGTGAGCAGAACGAGCGGTCGGATCATGGGCCGGATCATGGGCTGGTGTCCTTCGTGTCTTCGGCAGGCGCTGTCAGCGCGGCGCGCCCGGAACGCCTGGGTGCCCCCCCAGGCCCGGTGCGGGACGGGCCGGCCGCTCGAGGCCGCGGCCGGGCGGTTGTGCATCGCACCGGATCGTGCCGGCCAACACGGCGGCCGCCCCCGCGGTTCCACCCGGGCCTCCCGGCCAACCGCACCTCGGGCGGCCCATCCGCCGCAGGTCCGCGTTTCCCTTTGCGGGAACAGTTTCCGCGGCGCCCCGCTTGGCGACGAGGGGGCTTCGCCATGGGACGTGCCGTGCGCCAGGCCGCCCGCGTCCCGGCGAGCCCCCTCGCCTCCCCCGAGATCCAAGGAATCCGCCATGAAGGCACTGTGCTGGCACGGCAAGGGCGACATCCGCTGCGACACGGTGCCGGACCCGCAGATCGAGGACGGGCGCGACGTCATCATCAAGGTCACGTCCTGCGCCATCTGCGGCTCGGACCTGCACCTCATGGACGGCCAGATGCCGACCATGAAGGCCGGCGACGTGCTCGGCCACGAGTTCATGGGCGAGGTGGTCGAGGTCGGATCCGCCCACACCAAATTCCGGAAGGGCGACCGCATCGTCGTGCCCTTCAACATCAATTGCGGCGAATGCCGCCAGTGCAAACTCGGCAACTGGTCGGTCTGCCAGCGCTCGAACCGCAACGCCGCGATGGCGGCCGAGCAGTTCGGCTACACCACGGCGGGGCTGTTCGGGTACTCGCACCTCACCGGCGGCTACTGGGGCGGACAGGCCGAGTACGTGCGCGTGCCGATGGCCGACGTGGCGCCCATGAAGGTGCCGGACGGCATGGACGACGAGTCGGTCCTCTTCCTTACCGACATCCTGCCGACGGGCTGGCAGGGGGCCGAGCACTGCGAGATCCGGGGCGGCGAGATCATCGCGGTCTGGGGCGCGGGGCCGGTCGGCCTGTTCGCGATCCAGTCGGCCAAGGTGATGGGCGCCGAGCGCATCATCGCCATCGACACGGTGCCCGAGCGCCTGGCGCTGGCCCGGACGTACGGCGCCACCGACGTGATCGACTTCGGATCGGAGGATGTGTTCGAGCGCATCCAGGAGATCAGCCGCGGCGAGGGCGCGGACGGCGTCATCGACTGCGTCGGCATGGAGGCATCCGCCGGCCACGGCGTGGCGAGCGTGCTCTCGACGATCCAGGAGAAGCTCACCTCGACCGAGCGGCCCTACGCGCTGACCGAGGCGATCCGGGCGGTGCGGCCCTGCGGCATCGTCTCGGTGCCGGGCGTCTACGGCGGGCCGATCCCCGTGAACATGGGCTCGATCGTGCAGAAGGGCCTGACCCTCAAGAGCGGCCAGACCCACGTGAAGCGCTACCTCGAGCCACTGACCAAGCTGATCCAGGAGGGCAAGTTCGACACCGCCTCGCTGATCACCCACCGCTCGACGAACCTCGCGGACGGGCCGGACCTCTACAAGACGTTCCGGGACAAGAAGGACGGCTGCGTGAAGGTGGTGTTCCACCCGAACTGAGGCGGAAAGCCGGGGCGCGGAGACAGGCCGGGGCGGACCTGCCGCCCCGGCGGCGCGCCGACGATCAGATCTTCCCGTCGAGGCCCATCTGGTAGTACTTGTGCACGATCTTGTCCTGGTTCTCGAGGAGCCAGTCGATCGAGGGCTCGTTTGTCATCGCCTTGCGGATCGCCTCGGTCATGCCCTTGCGCTGGATCTCGAACAGGGCCCGGTGGTCAACGCTCTCGGCCTGGATCACGCCGGGGCTCAGCCAGACCGAGCAGATGATGCCGAGGTCGTTGGCCTTCTCCTTCGGGATGTAGCCCGCCCGCACCGCGTCGAGCACGCCGTTGGCGATGGCGTACTGCACCGTGCCCATCAGGATCGAGGTATACTTGCTCTCGGTCACGCTGACCTTCGAGACGCAGAGCGTGACCGGGCGCACCATGATGTCGGTGTTCAGGAGCGCGAAGACGCGGCTGTGACCGACCACCTGATCGCCGGTCAGCGTGGCGAGTGCCGTGCCGACCGGCCCGTCGAGTTCGCCGATGATGACCTCGGGCTCGGAGGCGGTGTTGGGCGGGCCGCCCGCCACCAGCGCCTCGCCGGCGCGGAGAATGATGCGATCGCTCATGCTGGGTTGCTCCTGACAGGGGACGGGGCGCGGCCTACCACGCCGCGCAGATCTTGCCGAAATGCGCCGCGCCCTCCTGGTAGCGGAAGGCCTCCGGCAGCTCGTCGAAGCCGAAGGTCCGGTCGATCACCGGGCGGATTTCCGCCTGATCGAGGGCCGCGACGTAGTCCTGCTGCTGGCGGCGGCTGCCCACGATCAGACCTTGCAGGCGGGCCTGCTTGGCCATCAACGCCGCCGTCGGGACGTCGCCCGCGAGGCCGGTGAGCACGCCGATCAGCGCGATGTGGCCGCCGACCCGCACCGCCTCGATCGACTGCGCCAGGGTGCCGGGGCCGCCGAGTTCGAGCACGTGGTCGATGCCGCGGCCGCCGGTCCAGTCGCGCGCCCGCTTCCCCCAGTCCGGGTGCTGGCGGTAGTTGATCGTGTGGTCGGCGCCGAGCGCCCGCGCCCGCTCGAGCTTGGCATCGGACGAGGAGGTGACGACCACGGCCGCGCCCATCAGCTTGGCGATCTGCAGGGCCGCGATCGCGACGCCGCCGGTGCCGAGCGCCAGCACGGTGTCGCCGGCCTTCAGCCCGCCATCGGCCACGAGGGCGCGCCACGCGGTGAGGCCGGCGGTGGTCAGCGTCGCGGCCTCCGCGTGGCTCCAGCCCCGCGGCGCGCGCGTGAAGGCCTGGGCGGAGCGGACCGCGTGGGTGAGCGCGAAGCCGTCGATGCCGTCGCCGGGCGTGCCCGCGAAATCCCCGACCGCCCCGTGGGGCAGGCCGTCGGGCCATTGTGGGAAGAAGCAGGAGACGACCGCCTCGCCCGGCGCGAACTCGGCGACGCCGGCCCCCACCGCCTCGACGATCCCCGCCCCGTCCGACATCAGGATCCGGCCGTCCGCGGCGGGCCAGTGGCCGGCGGCCACCAGCAGGTCGTGGTAGTTGAGCGAGGTCGCCCGGATCGCGACCCGGATCTCGCCGGGCCCCGGCGCGCCCGGATCGGGCCGCTCCGCGATCTCCAGACGGTCGAGACCGCCGGGTGCGCGCACGACGAAGGCTTTCATGGCTCCTCCTCGATGGGTCGGGCGCGCCGGGCGCGCTCGGGCCTGCAGTTAGGACGCCGCCGGGCCGGTTCGAGCCTCTGCCCCATCATCCGGCGCCCCGTCATCCGGTGCCTCCCCGTCCGCCTCCCCTCCCGCGCATCGGGGGGGCGCGGCGTTCCGGGCTTCGTCGGCGGCCGCCGGATGCGCCGCCACCGGCGCGCCGGGCGCCGGACAAGCGGGCTGCGCCTCGTCGCCCGGGGCCCCGCCTCCATCATGCGCGAGGCCGCCGCGCCGAACCGGGGCGGACGGCGGCCCGTCACCGGATCGTCACCGGCACCCCCTAGGGTTGGGACCACAATCCCATCGCGCGGTTGAGACCCATGGCCGACGGCACGTCCGACATCCTGCGCGGCCCGGCCGCGGCCTCCGGTCCCCCGGGGCGGCGGTCCGGGCACGGGCTCGACCGCGCCACCCATCCGGCCCACGGCATCGTCATCCTGCTCGCGGTGATCGCGGGCCTCGGCTACGCCCTCTACAGCCTGATCGCCGACATGAGCGCCGCGCACGCGGAGCCGCTCGCCCTCGGTGCCTTCGCGCTCCTCGGGCTCGCCCTGCTGATCGCGCTGGGCTTCGAGTTCGTGAACGGCTTCCACGACACGGCCAACGCGGTCGCCACGGTGATCTACACCCGCGCCCTGCCGCCCAACGTCGCGGTGGTCTGGTCGGGGGCCTTCAACTTCCTGGGCGTGATGCTCTCCTCGGGCGCGGTGGCCTACGCCATCGTCGTCATGCTGCCGGTGGAACTGGTGCTGCGGGTCGGCTCGGGTCCCGGCTACGCGATGATCTTCGCGCTGCTCGCCGCCGCCATCGTGTGGAACCTCGGCACCTGGGCCCTCGGCCTGCCGAACTCCTCCTCTCACGCCCTGATCGGCTCGGTGCTGGGCGTCGGCCTCGCCAACCAGCTCGTCGGCGGGCACGACGGGACCTCCGGCGTCGATTGGGGCCACGCCCTGGAGGTGCTCAAGGCGCTGGCCTTCAGCCCGGTCTGCGGCTTCGTGCTGGCGGCCCTGCTGCTGCTCGTCCTGAAGCGCGTCGTGCGCAGCCCCGCGCTCGACCGGGCTCCGGAGGGCGACACGCCGCCCCCGCTCCCGATCCGGGGCCTGCTCGTGCTGACCTGCTCCCTGGTCTCGTTCTTCCACGGCGGCAACGACGGGCAGAAGGGCATGGGCCTGATCATGCTCATCCTGATCGGGGCGGCGCCGACCGCCTACGCCCTGAACCGCACCATGACGGAGGCCGACACCCCCGCCTTCGTGCAGGCCTCGCGGGCCGCCTCCGGTATCCTCGCCCCCCGCACTGCGGGGGCGGAGCGGCCCGAGCCCGGCGCGGCCCGCGCCGCGATCGGCGAGGCGCTGAGGACGAAGGTACTGGACCGGCCGGCGGTCTTCGCCGCGCTCGGCACCTTGTCGGACGACATCGCCGAGAAGGTCGAGGGCTACGGCGCGCTGCGCCGCGTGCCCGCCGCCGCGACGTCGAACCTGCGCAACGACATGTACCTCGCCTCCGAGGCGATCCACCGGCTGACGAAGGCCGAAATCTTCCCGGAGGAGGAAGCGACGGTCATGAAGGGTTACACCGACCTGCTCGACGCCGGCACGCGCTACATCCCCGCCTGGGTCAAGGTCTGCGTCGCCCTGGCGCTGGGCCTGGGCACGATGGTCGGCTGGAAGCGCATCGTGATCACGGTGGGCGAGCGCATCGGCAAGCAGCACCTCACCTACGCGCAGGGCGCCTCGGCCGAGATCGTCGCCGCGGGCACGATCGGGCTGGCCGAGGGCTACGGCCTGCCGGTCTCGACCACCCACATCCTGTCCTCGGGCGTGGCGGGCACCATGGCGGCCAACGGCACGGGACTCCAGCTCGCCACCGTGCGCAACCTCGCGCTCGCGTGGCTCCTCACCCTGCCGGCCGCGATGCTCCTCGCCGGCACGCTGTTCGTGATCTTGCGGCAGGCGTTCTGACGCCGTCGCCTGATCCGACGGCGGTCGCCGGGCGGCCGGCCCGGCGGGACGGCGACCCGCCGCGGCCCCGGCCGCCCCGTCCCGGAGGGCGCGCGGGCTAGGCCGCCGCGCGCTGCGGCACCACGGCTCCGGCGGCGAGGCGCGAGTTGCGGTAGCGCTCGTCCGCGGTGACCTCCTCGCCGATCCAGGGCGGCAGGGCCACGGCCTCGTCGGCGCTGGCGAGTTCCGCCTCCGCCAGGATCAACCCGTCAAGGGCGCCCGCGAAGACGTCGACGTCCCAGGCGCGGCCGCCGTCCTCGACCCGGTAGCGCACCTTCTCGATCCGCCCGCGCGGATCGACGGCGGTGAGAAGCGCGGCGCCCACGGCAGCCGGCAGCTCGAACTCGATCTCCTCGCGGACCGCGCCCAGGCGCCGCCCCTTCCAGGCGAGCAGGTAGCGGGCACCCATGCGGCGCACCCGCACCGTGTTCTCGGCGTCGGTGTAGAGATAGCCCTGGACGATGACGGTGCCGAAGCGGCAATGCTCCAGGACGGCCCGGGTCGCGAGGAACTTGCGCTCGATCTCGATCGCCATGCAGGGCTCGTCGCTGTTGCGGGGCGGTTCGGTGACGCACGACGCGACGCGCAGCAGGGACGAGGGGCGAGGGTTTGTCGGACCCGCTGCCCGGAGATCCTGTACGTGTCCGACGACAAGATCAATCCGTCCGGCCCGGTTCCCGGCCGCGCGGAGAATGCGCGCGGTCCGGGCAGCCCTCACACCCCCGGGTCGAGGCAGCGCAGCACCGCGGCGAGTTCCTGCGCCTGATGCAGGGTGAGGCCCGAGCTGACGGCGTCGCCGTCGCGGTAGAGCGTGTAGGTGCCGTCGCAGGCCGGTTTGATCTTGATGGAGGACAATCGGGGCTCCGGGTGGGCGCCGCGCCGGGCGTCGGCGCGAAGCTTAGCCGTAAGGGCAGCCCAGGCAAGCCGGGTGCGGCCCGGCGGCGTGGATGGCGGCGTCCGCGGCCTGCGGCGCCGATCACGCGTCGATCCATCGGTTCTCCGGAGGGATCGGGGCGGGCTTCGGATAGCCCTGATCCCCGGGGGCGGGTATGGGAGATCCGGATGGGTCAGGCCGGCGCGGCCCGCATGGCTGGCCGAATGGCTGGCCACAGGGCTGCCGGGCCAAAGGCGGGAGACGACGATTTCCGACGATGCTTGGGCGACCGCCCTCGGCCTGCTCTCGGTGCTCGCGCTGGTGCTGGCCAACGGCTTCTTCGTGGCCGCCGAGTTCGCCCTGGTGGCGGTGCGCCGCAGCCGGGTGACCGAGCTGGTGAACGAGGGGCGCGTCAACGCCAAGGCGCTGCTCGCCGCCACCGACCACCTCGACGCGCACCTGGCCGCGACCCAGCTCGGCATCACCATCTCGTCGCTGGCGCTGGGCTGGGTCGGCGAGCCGGCCCTCGCCCACCTCGTCGAGCCCGCGCTCGCCTGGCTGCCGGGCGTGCTGCCGAGCGTGGGCGCTCACACCGTCGCGGTGGTGATCTCCTTCGTGATCATCACGGCGCTGCACATCGTGCTGGGCGAGCTCGCCCCGAAGAGCCTCGCGCTTCAGCGCAGCGAGCGCACGGCGCTCGCGGTGATCCGGCCGCTCTCTCTGTTCCTGTTCGTGTTCCGTCCGGCCATCGTTTTCCTGAACGGGCTCGGCAACGGCGTGCTGCGGCTGTGCGGCCTCCAGGCCGGCCACGGCGAGGGCGGCCACCACTCGACCGCGGAGCTGAACCTCCTGGTCGAGGCGAGCCGGGAGGCCGGGCTGATCCAGGAAGCGCAGCAGGAGGCGGTCGAGCGCATCTTCGCGCTGGGCGACCGGCGCATCCGCGAGGTGATGACGCCCCGCCACGAGATCGAGTGGGTCGATGCGGAGGACGACCGCGACGCGGTGCTGCGGGCGCTGCGCGATTGCAGCCACGCGCAGGTCGTCGTCAGCCGCGGTACGGTGGACGAGGTCGTCGGCGTGGTGCGCAAGCAGGACCTGCTCGACCGCGTCCTCGACGGGCAGCCGCCGGACATCGACGCGGTGACGCGCCAGCCGATCGTCGTGCACGAGGCGATGTCGGTGCTCGCCGTGCTGGAGACCTTCCGGGCCAAGCCCGTCCAGATGGCGATCGTGGTGGACGAGTACGGCAGCCTGGAGGGCATCGTCACGGCGACCGACCTCCTGGAGGCGATCGCGGGCGACATCCCGGAGGCGGGCGAGGAGCCCGACGTGGTCGAGCGCGACGACGGCTCCTTCCTGATCGACGGCATGATGCCGGCCGACGAGGCCTTCGAGCGCCTGGGGTTCGCCGAGAAGCCGGAGCGCGACGACTTCAACACGATCGCGGGCTTCGTGATCTTCCGGCTGGGCCGCATCCCGAGCACGGGCGACAGCGTCGAGGCGCATGGCTGGCGCTTCGAGGTGGTCGACATGGACGGGCGGCGCGTCGACAAGCTGCTGGTCCAGCCGCTCGGCTGATGGTCCAGCCGCTCGGCCGATGCCGGGGTGCCGGGGCAGGACCCGACCCCCGACCGTGCCCGCAACCCGGCCCGTCCGCGCAGCCGCCTCGTCATCCGCGCCGCGCGGCCGGCCTGCGGGCGGCAAGCCGCGCGGCGATCCGCTCAGCGCGCCACGGCGGCGTCGTAGACCGCCCGGTACTGCTCCGCGATGCGGGACCAGTCGTGCTTGGCGACGTAGCGCTGTCCCGCGGAGCTCAGCCGCTCCCAGGTGTCTCGATCCTGCAGCAGGGCGGCGATGGCCGCATCCGCGCTCTCCGCGTCCGGGGCGAGGCGCGCGATCGCGTCGATCCCCTGCGGACGCGCGGGGCCGTCGGTGGTGACGACGGGAACGCCGTTGCAGAGGGCCGCCAGGAAGCTGCCCCGGCGCTCGGAGATGCCGTCCGGGTAGGGCAGGTAGGCGACATGCGAGTCCGCCAGGACGCGCGCGGCGTCCGCGTCGCTCGGATTCAGGATCCATTCGACCGGACAGCCGGACAAGCCCTTCGTCAAGTCCTCGATGTAGTGCGGGGCCCACCCGACCGGGGCGCCGGCGATGCGGAACGTCCAGGGGCGCTGCTTCGCCGAGGCCACGCGGATCAGGTCGATGAACTGCTCGATGCCCTTGCCGGGCTTGATCTGCCCGAAATACGTCACCGTGTAGGGCGGCGCATCGAGGTGGGCGGTCCGGTCGGCGCGCGGGATGTTGCTCCCGATCGGTATGGTTCTGACCTTGGCCGCGGCACCCGGGAAGGCGCGGAGGAAGTGCGTCGTCTCGTAATCCGTCGTCAGGCAGATCGTGGTCGCGTTGTGGACGAAGGCGCGCAGGGAGGCCTGCCTCAGGCGGTCGAAGCTCGTGAATTCGTGCAGCGTCAGGACCAGGGGCTTTCTCGACAGCCATCCGAGCAGGTGCGGTCCGAGGCTGCGCCACCCGACGATCATCGGATATTGGATGTGGACGATGTCGGGGTCGGAGAGGCGGACCTTGTGCCGGAGCCGATTCAGGCCGGTCAGCGACCAGTCGCGCTGATCGATGATCTCGCAGGCCGTCCCCGTGCCGCGCAGGGATTGGGCCAGGGCCAGGACGTAGTCGTGAATGCCGCACCGCCCGACATCGGGCGATCCGGTGACGAGGCCGACCTTTCGCGTCGGGCGGCTTCCCGCGGTTTGCGTGACCGTCATCGATGGTCTCCTGAGCGAGCCGAAGGGCTCCCGACATGCGTCCGCCCTGTCGAGCGTGAGGCGGCGATCTTGGCTGCGTTGCGCGGGCAGCCGGCCCGGACGGGCGGCGCGAGGGGGGTCACGGCCGGATAGTCACGGCCGGATATAGGTATCGCTCGCGCGAAGGGAGCGAACGATCTGGGCCGGCACGCCGGTCGCGAGCGCGCGCGCGGGAACGTCCTTCGTCACCACGGAGCCGGCGCCAACTACGGCATGGTCGCCTATGGTCACGCCCGGCAGGACGACCACGCCGCGGCCCAGCCAGACGTTTCGTCCGAGGGTCACGGGCTTCACGATGGCGCCCTGCCCTTCCTCGATCTCGTGGAAGTTCGTATCGGAGATGAAGCACATCTCTCCGATGCGGCAGCAGCTGCCGATGGAGATCTGCCTCCAGGCATGGATGACGGTCAGGCTGTTGATGTAGGCCGCCGCTCCGATGCTGACCTCGGCCCCGGGGTCGGCGGTGATCGAGACGCGGCCGTTCTTCGACCTGAAGACGACGTCGTGCCCGATCGACATGCGCCCGTCGTTCTGCAGGTCGGGCAACCTGTGAACCGCCCGGCATCCCTTCCCGTGCTCGATGCCCTTGAGAGACATGGAAGCGCTCAGGGCGCGCGCCAGAATATGCTCGGTCACCCGTCTGGAAAAGGACGGCTTCTTATCCATTCACCTACCCTCACCTGGCCAAATCCCTGCCGCGCGTCGGCGGCCGGCGCAGCCTCCAAACGGTCGAGACGGGCAATCGGTTTGCCCAAGCGGTTGTCCCGGGGGGGGCCTGCCCGGCGCGAGCGACGTCTTCCGAGGCCCTCGCCGGGCGGGACGGGACGTCGGCCGTCGCGCGGCTCCGCCCGGTTCTCGGGATCGCGGAACCGCCCGGGGGCGCATGTGCCGGGCGAGGCTGCGGCGGTCCTCTACCCGATCGCGTCGCGATGCCCGTCCCGCTAGCCCGCCGCGGCGCGCTCCAGCCCGGCGAGATCGAGCTTCACCATGCCCTGCATCGCCCGGAAGACCCGTGCGGCGACCGCGGGGTCCGGGTCGGCGAGGAGGCGCGGCAGGGCCTCGGGAACGATCTGCCAGGGCACGCCCCAGCGGTCGTTGAGCCAGCCGCAGGCGATCTCGCGGCCGCCGTCCGCGGTCAGCGCCTCCCAGAGCCGGTCGATCTCAGGCTGGTCCGCGCAGGTGACCGAGATCGAGGCGGCGGTGCCGTAATCGGCCGGCCTGCCGCCGTTCAGGGCCTGGAAGCCCTGGCCGCCGAGGCGGAAGCGCACGAGGATCGGATCCCCCGGCGCGCCGCCCGGCCAGGGCCCCGGGGCGTGCTGGACGTGCTCGATCGCCGAATCCGCGATCAGGCCGACGTAGAAGCGGGCGGCGGCCTCGGCCTCCCGCTCGAACCACAGGCAGGTCGCGACGCGCATCGGCAGCTCTCGCATCAGAGGGTGGCGACGAGCGCCGCGAGCTGGTCGGCGCAGCGGCCCCAGCCCTCGTGGAACCCCATGGTCTCGTGGGCGGCCCGGTCGGCCACGCTCCAGTGCCGGGCCCGGGCGGTGTAGCGCGTGCCGCCGGCCTCGGGCTCGAAGGTGACGATGCCGGTGAAGAACGGCTTGGCGGCGGGCTCCCAGGCCCGCAGATAGGCGTCGGTGAAGACGATGCGGGCGTCCGGGACGAGTTCGAGATAGACGCCCGCGCTCGGAAAGGCGGTGCCGTCCGGTCCCTCCATCACGATCCGGGTCGTGCCGCCGGGCCTGAGGTCGATCTCGGCCTCGGTGACCCGGAACGGCGCGGGAGCGAACCAGCGCCGCAGCAGGTCCGGCTCGGTCCAGGCCCGGTAGAGCAGGTTCGGCGGGGCCGGGATCAGGCGGCTGAGGACGAGGTCGCGTCCGGGGGGCGTCTCGGTGGACGTCTCAGCGGTCGTCTCGGCGGTCATCGGCTCGCTCCGCGGGGTCTCTCGGACGGCGGGTCAGCCCTTCGGCTGGTTGAGGGCCCAGAGCACGCCGAAGGGATCCCGGACCTGGGCGTAGCGGTCGCCCCAGAACATCTCCCCGGGCTCCTTCACGGGCGTGGCGCCGGCCTCGATCGCCCGGCGCCACCACGCGTCGATGTCCTCGACGATCAGCGTCAGCGTGAAGGCCCGGGGCGGTTCGAGCGCGTGGCCGTATTCGGGGAAGGCGTCGGCCAGCATCAGCGACGTGCCGTTGACGTAGAGATGCACGTGCATGGTGCGGCCCCGGTCGTCGGACGGCATCGCGGCGGCGATCTCGGCACCGAGGGCACGCACGTAGAAATCCGCGGCCTTCAGGGCGCCGTCGAGCGACAGGTAGGCGACGAGGCCGCCCTTCGCGGGCGCGGTGGCGGGGGGCTCGGGCCTCATCGGTCGGTCTCCTCGGCCGGGCGAATCGCCTGTGACGGTGCCACGGGAGGCGCCGGCCCGGAAGCCCCGCCACGCCGACCGGCCTCCGTCCCCGGAGACTGGGCCGGCGCGGCACGGGCGGCATGGTCCCTGAACGAATGAAGCGGGCTCGCGTTGATCCCTGCGGGAATCGGGAGGTGCCATGCTGAGCAGGTTGATCGCATCCGCCCTCGGCGCGCGCCTGGGTGGGGTGGGCCGCGCACGCGACGGCGATCCGGGCGCCCGGGCCGCGGACGCGATGCGCGCGTTTCCCCCGATGCGACCCCTCGAACCGCCGCCGGCCCGGAACGACGACGTGCTGCAGCCCGTCCACGAGGCCGTCGAGCGCGACCTGCGGGCGCGCGGCTACCTGCGCTGAGGCCTGCGTCCGCGGTGCCGGTCTCAGCGCGCCGGGTCGGCCGCGAGCGTTCCGGCGCGGGCGCGCACCGCCGCGCCGCGGTAGATCGCCAGGGTCGCCACCAAGCCGCAGGCGCCGCCGAAGGCCATCCAGATGCCGGGAGCGGCCCGGTTCTCGGTCTGCTCGATCAGCCAGGTCGAGACCAGCGGGGTGAAGCCGCCGAAGAAGGCGGTCGCGAGCGAGTAGGCGAGCGAGAAGCCGGCGGTGCGGACCTTGGCCGGCACCACCTCGGTCAGCGCCACCACCATGGCGCCGTTGTAGCTGCCGTACAGGAAGGACAGCCAGAGCAGCACGATCAGCATGTTGCCGAAGGAGACGTGGCCGACGAGCCAGGCCAGCGCCGGGTAGGCGGTGAGCAGGGTCAGGCCTGAGAAGACGAGCAGCAGGGGCTTGCGGCCGACCCGGTCGGAGAGTGCGCCCATCACCGGCAGCCAGAACAGGTTCGACAGGGCCGTGCAGAAGGTGACCAGCAGGCTGTCGGTATCGGAGAGCTTCAGTACCGACTTGCCGAAGGTCGGGGTGTAGACCGTGATCGTGTAGAACGAGATCGTGGTCATCGCGACCAGCAGCATGCCGAGCACGACGATCTTCCAGTTCTGGGCAAGCGAGGCGAAGATCTCGCTCGTGCTCGGCCGGACCTTGCGGTGGAGGAATTCCTGCGTCTCCTCCAGCGAGCGGCGGATGTAGAACAGGAACGGCACGATCGCGCAGCCGATGAGGAAGGGGATGCGCCAGCCCCAGTCACCCATCTGGCCGGGCGTCAGGCTGTGGTTGAGCGCGTAGCCGATGATGGCGGCGGCCATCACGGCGACCTGCTGGCTACCCGATTGCCAGGAGACGTAGAAGCCCTTGTGCCCGGGCGTGGCCATCTCGGCGAGGTAGACCGAGACGCCCCCGAGCTCGACGCCCGCCGAGAAGCCCTGGAGCAGGCGCCCGATCAGCACGAGGGCCGGGGCGGCGAGCCCGATCGTCTCGTAGCCCGGCACGAAGGCGATCAGGATCGTGCCCGCCGCCATGATGGTGAGCGTGACGATGAGCCCCTGGCGCCGCCCGATCCGGTCGACATAGGCGCCCAGGAAGATCGCCCCGAGGGGGCGCATCAGGAAACCCGCGCCGAAGGTGGCGAAGGTGAGCATCAGGGAGGCGTACTCGTTCCCGCCGGGGAAGAACGCCTTCGAGATGTACGAGGCGTAGAAACCGAACAGGAAGAAGTCGAACATCTCCAGGAAGTTGCCGCTGGTGACGCGCAGCACCGTGGCAACCTTCGACCGCCCGCGGTCGCTCTCCGAGAACGAGGCCATGCGTTTCCCCTGATGCGTCCGTGGCGCCCCTCGGCCCTCGGTTGGTGCAGGCCACACGTTCGAGAGCGCTGTTTATTCCATGTGCGCGAGCGCAAGGCTCGTCTACAGCAGGGAAGCCGTCGAGACCAAGACGAGCGGTGCCCGATCCCGCTCGAGTCCGTGAAGTCTTGCGCTGACTTGTAATGGGTATGCCCCGGCCCCGGCTCTCACGTTCGCGAGACCTGGGACGAGGGCCCGACCCGGGGGGGCGCGGAACTTGCCGGGCGGGAGTTGCCGGATGGGCCGGGACGGGATTCAGGAATCCTCATGCACGACCGCACGATCACGGATGCCGCCCGCGTCCCGCCCGCGGAGGACGATTCCGGCGCAGGGCCCGGCCTCGCCCGCGACCTCACGGGGTTCAGCCTCCTCTGCATCGGGCTCGGCGCCACGATCGGGGCGGGGATCTTCGTTCTGACCGGCACGGCGGCGGCGGCCTATGCGGGGCCGGCTCTGGTGCTCTCCTTCGCGCTCGGCGGGATCGCCTGCGCCTTCGTCGGCCTCTGCTACGCGGAGCTCGCCGCGATGATGCCGGCCTCGGGCTCGACCTACACCTACACCCGGGCGAGCCTCGGCGAACTCTGCGCCTGGATCGTGGGCTGGGACCTCGTGCTCGAATTCGCCTTCGCGGCCGCCACGGTGGCGGTCGGCTGGTCGGGCTACGCCCAGAGCCTGCTCGCCGACCTCGGCCTCGCCCTCCCCCCGGCGCTCGCCGCCGCGCCCGGGGCGGGCGGGCTCGTCAACCTGCCGGCCGGCCTGATCGTGCTGGCCCTGTCCTGGCTGCTGATCCGCGGCACCCGGGAGGCGGCGGCCGCCAACGCCGCGCTGGTGGCGCTGAAGGTCGCGATCATCCTGGCCTTCGTGGCGGTCGGCCTCGCGCATCTGCGGCCCGAGCTGTGGCGGCCCTTCGTGCCGGAGAACGCGGGCCGTTTCGGCGAGTACGGCTGGAGCGGCGTGCTGCGCGGGGCGGGCGTGGTGTTCTTCGCCTTCATCGGCTTCGAGACGGTCTCGACCGCGGTCGGCGAGACGCGCCGGCCCCAGCGCGACGCGCCAGTGGGGCTGCTCGGCTCGCTGGCGCTGACCACCCTGCTCTACGTGCTGGTCGCCGCGGTGCTCACGGGCCTCGTGCCCTACCGCGACCTCGACGTGCCCGACCCGATCGCCCGCGCGGTCGATGCGGCCGGGCTCGGCGGCTTCGCTCTGGTGATCAAGCTCGGCGCGCTTGTCGGCCTCACCACCTCGGCGCTCACCGCCCTCTACGGGCAGTCCCGGATCTGCTTCGCTATGGCCCGCGACGGGCTCCTGCCCGCGGCCTTCGCGCGGGTCGATCCGGTGCGGCGCACGCCCGCGCGGAGCCAGGGCCTGATCGGGGTCGGCACGGCGCTCGTCGCCGCCTTCGTGCCGCTCGAGGTGCTGGGCGAACTCGTCAGCATCGGGACGCTGCTCGCCTTCTGCCTGGTCTGTGCGGCGGTGCCGCTGCTGCGCCGACGGGATCCGGACCGGCCCCGCCCCTTCCGGGTGCCGGCGGCCCCGCTGGTCGCGGGGCTCGGCATCCTCTGCTGCCTGGTTCTGATGGCGGGCCTGCCCGGCGACACATGGCTCCGGCTCGCCCTCTGGCTCGTCTTGGGGCTCGGGCTCTACGGCGTCTACGGCCGCGCCAATGCCCGCCGCCTGCGGGCGGAGGCGCCGTGAGACCGGGACGAGGACCGAGACGAGGGCCGGGGACTCAGGCCCGGCTCTGCGCGAGCGCTTGGTTGGTCTGCTCCAGGCGAAGCGCCAACTCGCGCATGACCGCGATGCCGATCTGCGGGAACTGCGCCAGCAGCTCGAGGAACACGCCCCGGTCGATGCGCAGCGCCGTGGTGGCGCTCTCGGCCGTCACCGTGGCGGAGCGCGGCTGGTCGGCCAGGATGCCCATCTCGCCTACCAGTGCGTCCGGCCCGAGCAGCGCGAGCCGGATCGGGCCGGCCGGCCCGTCGAGGCTGACCGCGGCGCTGCCCTCCAGGATCAGGTAGGCGGCATCCGACGCGTCGCCGCGGGTGAAGAAGCGCTGTCCCGGCTCGAAATGCACGCGCTCGCTCGTGAAGGCGAGCAGCTTCAGCCGCGCGGGCTCCACCTCGCGGAAGAGCGGCACCTGCCGCAGGGAGGAGACCTCGGTGTCGAGGGTCATGGCAACGCTCCGTGGCAACGCTCTGGCCCTCACCAAGCGGGCCCTGCATCCATGCGGAAGGTTCGGGACTTGTCCAGTGCGGGCGCGCCCCGCGCCCGGCAGGGATCACGGCCTGCGAGACGAGGAAGCGATGCGTTCGGGACGATCGACCCGCGGCCGAACCGCGCTGATGCGGGCGACCGCCCTCGCGGGCGCGCTCCAAGTGCTCCTGCCGAACCCGGCCGCCGCGAGGCTGACGCAGATGGAGCTGGCCCGGGTCGCGGTCGCGCCGCCGCCGGATGCGCGCGCACCCCTCGACCTCGCCTTCACGGAGGCGGACGGCGAGCGCGCCGTGACGCTCGCCGCGGTCGCGGGCGGGCGCCCGGTCCTGCTGCTGCCGGTCGATTACACCTGCGGCAACGTTTGCGACCCGATGCTCTCGCTCTCGGCCGCCGCGCTCGAGGCGACCGGCCTCGTGGCCGGGCGCGATTACGGCTTCGTCCTCGTCGGGCTCGACCCGCGGGACGGCGCCGCGGCGGCGCGCCGCATGCTGGCGGCGGATCTCGGTGCTGCGCCGTCCCCCGTCCGGCCGCGGGCGCTGGTCGGCACCGCCGCCGCGGTCGATACGCTGACCCGGGCGCTCGGCTACGGCTACGTACCGGATCCGGGCACGGACAGCATCGCGCACCCGGCCGCGGCGATCCTGCTCACACCGGAGGGCCGCGTCGCCCGCATCCTCTCGCCGCTGGCGCTCAACGGGCGCGACCTGCGCCTCGCCCTGGTCGAGGCCGGCGAGGGCCGGACCGGCAGCCTGGGCGACCGGCTCGCCCTGCTCTGCTACGGCTTCGACGCGGCGCGGGGCATCTACACGCCGCTGGTGCGCCGCATCCTGGCGGTCGCGGGCGTCGCGACCGTCCTGGGGATCGGGCTCCTCGTCCTGCTTCTCGCCCGCGCGGGGCGGGTCCGGCGCGCGTGAGGCCGCAGTCTCAGCGCCGCGTCGTCAGGCCCATCTCGCCGGCCTCCGGCGGCCGGCGCTTGGCGCTGGCGTTCGGCTGGGGCGAATCGATCGGCTCCTCGCGGGTCGAGGGGGTGGTGCTGTCCTCGGGTGCCGGCATCGGCGGGAGGGGCTTCGCGTTCGCGTGCTGGCCGGCATCGCCGTGCTCCACCGCACCCTTCGCCATCTCGCGGTTCGTCATCCTGCTACTGTCCCGTTCTGGCTACGGCCAAGCTTTCGCGCCGGCTTGTTCCCGGCGCCGTCCTCGCTTCAACGGGCGAGCACAGGCCCGGTTGCGGAACGGCCCGCGACCAACCGGAACAGGAACCATCGGTTATTGGCGAAGGTTGTGAGTGAGTGAAGCGAAGCCTGAGGAGGGACTGATGGCATCGGGAAATTCGACCTCGAAGCGAGGTTTTGCGTCCATGAACATCGAGCGTCAGCGCGAGATCGCCAGCAAGGGCGGCCGTAGCGTGCCGGCCGAGAAGCGCTCCTTCTCGCAGGACCGTGAGTTGGCCTCGTCGGCCGGACGCAAGGGTGGGCAATCCACCGGCACGGGTCGCGCCGGGGAGTGATCGTCGGCCGCACGGCTCGCGGCGCCCTCCCCGGCCGGGGACGGGCGCCGTCTCTTTTCGAAAAGTCGAACCGATACGAGAAAGGCCCCGCATGCGCGGGGCCTTTCTCGTATCGGTTCGATCGGCGGATCGCCCGGGCGTCAGGAGATGCAGCGGCCCGGGAGCATGCGGCGCGCCTCTGCCCCAACCAGGGCACTGAGCGCCGCCTCGCAGCCCTCCCGCATGGTCCGCCGGGGCTTGAGAACGGGCCGCTCCTCCGACTCGGCGCCCTGCGCGGACGGGGCGGGGCGGCTCTCGAGGCGCGGGACGCCGGCGATGCGGGTCGGGCTGATCGCCAGGGAGACCGGGCGCATGCCGGGCAGCGGCGCGGGCGATGGCAGCGCGGCGGGTGTCTGGGCGCTCGTCACTGCCACTGGCGCGGTCCAGCGGTCGGCGGTGTCGCGGACCATGGGATGGACCATCAGGGTGAGGATTGCGGCCGGTGCACTCACGCCCAGAATGAAGCCAGACCGAAGCATCGTCGCCGCCTCCGATGGGAGCTTGACAGGTTGTTAAGAGAACGCGTGCTCCCGCGTCCCGGTTCCACCCTGCCGAGATCCTGGCGAGTCCCAGTATTCGTCCTTCGAACGGCCATGGGTGCCGCTCCCCACGCAGCTTGTCCACAGGCTCCGAATGTTGCGCAAAAAGCACGCTTGGGGAATAAAATGCGCCTCTCGGCCGGAACCCAGGGCCCGGCGGCACGTTCGTAGAGGACCCGGCCACCTGGTCCTCCCCGCATTCCCCTTGTGCATCGGCCGGAACCTCTCAGACGGGCTGGAGCCACCTCCGGCCCGTTTTTTTTGTGCCTCGCCGGCGGTTGGACGAAAAAAGCCCCGGCGCGGGCCGGGGCTTCCTCGGTAGGGGGGCTCGAGTCGCCCCCAGATTCGATTCGTCTTGCCGATCAGGCCGTCTCACTCATCAGGCCGTCGTACCTGTCAGGCCGTCTTGGCCTCGCGGCGGCGGGCGGTCTGCTGGAAGAACAGGGCTTGGCTGATCACCGCCGAGACGTTGGCGGGCTGGAACGGCTTGGCGATGAGGAAGGCCGGCTCCGGCCGCTCGCCGGTGAGGAAACGCTCCGGGTAGGCGGTGATGAAGATCACCGGCACCTCGAAGGTCTTCAGGAGGTCGTTCACCGCGTCGAGTCCCGAGGAGCCGTCGGCGAGCTGGATGTCCGCCAGGATCAGGCCCGGACGCTTGCCGCCCTCGCCCGCGATCTTGATCGCCTCCGAGCGGGTGCGCGCGACGCCGATCACGTTGTGGCCCAGGCCCTCCACCAGGGCCTCGAGGTCCATGGCGATCAGCGGCTCGTCCTCGATGATCAGGATCTCGGTGGCCATGTCGGCGGCGAGCTCGCGACCGGCCTCGTCCACGAGGTCGCGCACCTGCGCCACGTCCACGTCGAGGATGATCGCGGCGTCCTCCTCGGAGAAACCCTCAAGGCAGGAGAGCAAGAAGGCCTGGCGCGGCAGCGGCGTGATCTGACCGAGGCGCACCTCCGCCGGCAGGTCGTGCTGCACCTGCTCGCGGCGACCGTTGACCGAGAGCGAGTTCCAGATCCGCGTGAAGACCCGGAACAGGTCGGCCTTGACGTTGGTGCTGCGCCCGAGGGTCTCGGGTTCGTTGACCAGCGTCTCCAGAGTCGCGGCGACGTAGGCGTCGCCCGCGACCTGGCTGCCCGTGAGCGCGCGCGCGTAGCGCCGCAGGTAGGGCAGGTGCTGCACAACGAGTTGCGATGTGGACATTCGATCCCCTGTGACTTGCTATGTTCTCGCCGCCTCCCGCCCAACGCGGGCGGCCCGGCTCCGTTCCGGGGCGGCGGAACCGAACTTGGGTCCTGGCGTTGCTGAAGCAGCCATGACGTATGTCAAGCCGCAAGACAATGCGGCGGGCACGGGTTCACCCGGCCCAAGGGGATGCCGTGAATGAATGACGACGGGAAGGCCGGTGCCGTCCACGCCGAAGGTATGCCGGCTGTCGAGGAGGCTGCGCCGGCGACCGAGCAGGCTGCGGTTCCGATGTCGCCGGAGCGTGTGCGGCCGTCGGACAGCTCGCTCAACGAGTTTGCCCGCACCCGGCTCGGGACACATCTGCGCGCCATGTACGATGCGGTGGTGCAGCAGCCCGTACCCGACCAGTTCCGTGATCTGATCGCGCGCCTTGAGGCGGGGGAGGCGCGCGCCGCAGAGGATCCTGAACGGTGAAGGCGCCCGGCGCCGGCCTGGGCCGGCGGGGCGCCTGAGCCTTCGCCGGGTCGCCGCGAGGCGACCCGGCTCCGCGTCAGAGTGTCGGCGAGCGACCCCGCAGCAGGCCGATGACGGCCGAGATGGCGAAGAGCACGATCGCGACGAAGAAGACGAGCTTCGCGGCTTCCATGGCGGTGCCGGCGATGCCGCCGAAGCCGAGCAGAGCGGCCACGAGGGCCACGACGAGAAATGTAACGGCCCAACCGAGCATTGTTCCAGTCCTTCGAATAGTTCTGCCGCGGTGCTTCGCAGCTATCTGACCATGAAAACGCCAAGGTTCGGCCATGGTTCCGCACTCGAAATGCAGAGATCGTCCGTCGGTTCGATCGCGTTCTCGCGAGCGGCTCGTGGGTGGCAGGACGCGGCGTTGCGCCGCTCCGGACCGTGCGCTCCGCTCCCCGTTCGCCCTCGCATCCGGCGGGCGTCGTCGCCATATGTCGTCCATCGAAGCCGGACGGCTGGCGGAACGCAGACGTGTCCGCGGCGTTCGACAGAGCGAAGACATTCGTAACCAGTTGTCGAGAGACCCAGCGATGAGAAACGCCCCCGCGCTCGCCGCGCGCCTCGCCGAGACGGTCACAGATGCCCTGGCACGCGCGAGCGAGCGTCTGCTCGACCTCGTGGGTCCCCGACGGCATGCGCAGCTCGTTCCGGTCCGGGTCCGTCGGAACCCGCCCTACGGGCGCCGCTGAGGCGGCTGCGCGGGACGCCCCTCTCGATCCCCCGATCGAACGAGGCCATGAAGCCGTCCGGAAACGGGCGGCTTCGCTATTTTCACGATCCCAACCGCGACTTGTCCACCGTCCGTTTCGGGGCAGGACCCAGGTCCGATCCGGCGCATCCTCGCCGCCCCGACTCTCGCTCCGGCCCGGCGCGGAACGGTGTGTCCCGATTTCGAGCGGGAGTCGCTATCGACGGCGTCCCGCCCCGCCCTCCGCGCCTTCGCGCACGGTCCGGTCCGTTGTCCGCCACACTTGCTCCGGTCCGACCGTTAAGGCTTGGTTTCCTTCGGGCATTCGGCATCGGTGAAGCGGTCGCGGCCATCGTGCCTGCGCGCGGGCCGGTACGCCCGATCCGGGGGGGGCGGCATGGGCGTGGACGCGCGGGTTTGGCGAGGGCTTTCGGCCGGCGGGCCGCGGCGGCGGCTGATCGGGTCGCTGCTGGCCGGCCTCGTGCTCGGGCTCGGCGGCGTCACGGTGGCGGTGGGCGTCGGCCACGCCTCCGACAGCCAGAACCCCTTCGCTTTCTTGGAAGCGCTCTTCCGCGGCCCCCCTGCCCGGCCCGAGCCGGCGCCGCGGCAGGCCGCCCGCTACGTCGCCCTGCCCGACGCCGGGGCGCCGCCCCGTCGCCGCCTGATCCCGGCGACCCGCCCCGGCCCCGCTCTGACCACGCACTGGCGCGTGCGTCGCGCGGCGGTCCGCCGCGACGCCGCCCGCAACAGCACCCGCATCCCGCGCGCGGTGGCGGATTCGGCGGCCGGGCGCCGCACCGTCTGCGTGCGGATGTGCGACGGCTACCTCTTCCCCCTCGGCAACCTGCGCGCCCGCGCCGACCTGCCGGCGCACGAGGCCGCCTGCGCGGCGGCCTGCCCGGGGGCGCGCACCAGCCTCTACACCCTGGCGGCGGGCGCGGCCGAACTCGATCAGGCGGTCAGCCTGCAGGGCCAGCCCTACCGCGCCGCGGCGCTCGCGAACGTCTATCGCCAGCGCCGCGTCGCGGATTGCTCCTGCCAGGCGGCCGAAGGGACCGCGGCGGAGGGGGCGGCGGATGCGCGCGCGATCCTCTCGGTCGCGCGGGACCCGACCCTGCGCGCCGGTGACGCGGTGGCGACCCGCGCGTCGGCCCGCGTGGCGGTGCCGGTTGCCGGCAGCCTCGCCCTCGTCGATTACCGCACCGCCCGGATCTCGGGGGGCGCCCGCCGCCAGATCGAGGGTCGGGTCGGCGCGCTCCAGCGCGAGGCGCGCGAGCGCAGCTTCCGGCAGGTGCTGCGCGCGGCCGAGCGCGAAGCGGTGGTGCGGGTCGCCTCCGCGGGCGGTTTCCTGTTGCCGGAGCGCGCCGCCGGCGGCTTCGTGCCCCTGCGGATCGTGCAGCCCTCGCCCTACGGGCGCTGACGACCCCCTCAGCCGGGGGCGCTGACACGCCGCACGCGATGGCGTAGGCGTGGGCCGTTCTCGAGGCGACGAGTGGAGCGGTCGATGGCGGATGGGCCGGATTTCGAGACGGCCCTGCCGGTCGCGGGCCGCTTCGAGACGCTGACGCCCCTGGTGCGCCGGCTCGTGGTGCCTAACGCGTCCCCCTTCACCGCGAGCGGCACCTGCACCTACGTCGTCGGACGCGGCGCTGTGGCGGTGATCGATCCTGGCCCCGAGGATGCGGACCATCTCGACCGCCTGCTCTCGGGGCTCGCGGGCGAGACGGTGGCGCAGATCGTCGTCACGCACACCCACCGCGATCACTCTCCGGGGGCCCGGACGTTGCAGGCCCGAACGGGCGCGCCGGTCGTCGGCTGCGGACCGCACCGGGCCGCGCGGGCGCTGGGAGCCGGCGAGTTGCCGATGCTCGACGCCAGCGCCGACCGCGAGCACCGTCCCGACCGGGAACTCGCCGAGAGCGAGCGGGTCTCCGGGCCCGGCTGGACTCTGGAGGCGGTCGAGACGCCGGGCCACACCATGAACCATCTCGCCTTCGCCCTGGCGGAGGAGAACGCGCTGTTCTCGGGCGACCACGTCATGGCCTGGTCGACGAGCGTGGTCGCGCCGCCGGACGGCTCGATGCGCGCCTACATGGCCTCGCTCGACAAGCTGCGCGCCCGGGACGAGACCGTGTACTGGCCGGGCCATGGCGGGCCGGTGCGCGACCCGCGCCGCTTCGTGCGGGGGCTCGCCAACCACCGGCGCCAGCGCGAGGCGGCGATCCGGGCGCGGATCGCGGCGGGCGACGCGGATATCGCGGCGATCGTCGCGGCGATCTACCAAGGGCTGAACCCGCGCCTGACCGGCGCGGCGATGCTCTCGGTCTTCGCCCACTTGGAGGATCTGGTCGAGCGCGGGCAGGTGCGGAGCGACGGCCCGGCGCGGATCGACGGGCGCTACGGGCCGGCGTGAAGCTTATTTCAAGGCGAGCGCGAGGTTCGAGACCTCGTCCAGATAGGCGCGGATCCGGTCCGCGTTGACGCCGAGGTCGCGCCCCCCGAGGCGCGAGGCCGAGCGGACGTCGATGCGCGCCCCGTCCGCGCGGGGCCGCACCCGCACGGTCACGTCGTCGGGCAGGTTGAGCAGCAGGCCGCGCGAGACCGCCTCGATCCGGCCGTTGCCGACGCGCCCGCCCGGGCGGATCGCCTCCACGATCTGCCAGCGCCGGTTCACCGCCGCCTTGCGGGCCAGCTCGAAAGCTTCGTCGGCATCGACGTCGAGGGTCAGCGGCGCGACCTGCGGGTAGGCGGCGCGCTGGCGCTCGCGCGCCTCCGGGCCTGGCTCGGGCGGGTAGCGTCCGTCCCGCGCCGCGAAGGCCGTGCGCGAGCGCGAGAAGGCCGGCGGGTTCTCGATGTCGGTGCTGATGTCGTTGAGCGCCGGAAGCCGGAGGCCCCGCAGGGCCGCGTAGGCCGGATAGGCCAGCACGAGGCCGGCCAGGAACAGCCCGGCCACCGCCGCGCCCAGCCCCCGCGCGCCCTCCCGCCAGACCCGCACGAAGGCGAAGCCTGCCGTCAGCACGGCGACGAGCGCCACCGCGATCCCGGCCCCGAGCGTGGCGAGCGCCGGACCGGTCTCGGTGCGCGGATCGCGCACCAGGATCAGGGCCAGCGCGGTCACCAGGATCGAGAACAGGGCGAGCCGGCGCGCCAGCGGACCGGCGCGGGTGACGGGCTCCTCGACGATCGGGCGGCGCATGGCTCTCGGACGACCTCGGCGATCCCGGCGGCGCGGCCGCGGGCGGGAGCCCGGTCTTACCGGGGGCCCGGCCCCCGCGCCAGCGCGTGAACGATGGGTTGAAGCGGTCGGCGGATGCTACCCCCGCTTCCCTCTGTTATAGGGTCGAGCCACGATGTCGCGTCCGCAGCCAGAGCCGAATCCGCAACGCCCCGACCTGCTCCGGGTCTGGTTCCGCTTCATCCGCCTCAACCGGCGGGTCACGGCCGCCGTCGCGGCGGAGCTGCGCGGCATCGGACTGTCGATCCCGCAATTCGACGTGCTCTCGACGCTCAGCGAGCGCGAGGGGCTGACCCAGCAGGATCTGGCGGCCCGGCTCTACGTGACGAAGGGCAACGTCTCGGGGCTGATCGACCGCTTGGTCGAGGCCGGGCTCGTGGAGCGCAGGCCGATCCCGGGGGACCGGCGCTCGCACGCCCTGCACCTCACCCCGGCGGGCGCGGACCTCGCCGCCCGGGGCATCGCCGCGCAGGAAGCCTATGTCCGCCGCACGCTCGGGCGCCTCGGCGGGGACGACCTCGCCGCGATCGAGCGGCTGGTGCTTGCGTGGCGGGAACTCGCCCGCGCGGATGCCGAGGCAGGGCGGGGCTGAAAAGCGGACGGCCCCGCTGAGCGAGGCCGGCCGGAAGGGATGCGCGCGACGGGCGTGGGTCAGGCCCGCAGGGGCGCTCCGATACGGGCGCGCAGCTGCGCCCGCAGGTTCTCGTTGGCGCCCGGCTCGGCATCGACCTGCCACATCAGCCGCAGCAGCTGGCTGATCGGGGTGGCGTGGCTCTGGACCGCCTCGCTCACGAGCTGGGCGAGGGACTTCTCGGACACGGACCGGACCTGAACGCCGGCGACCGATTGAGGCATGATACGCGCTCGTCTCGAATGATTCTGAACCGCGGGCGGCGCGATACGCCTTTCGCTCGACCGTGACCAGCCCCCGCAACGGGATTCGGTAGCCGGCACGTCAACGCGGCCGTGCATAAGCCCGCGCAGCATGTGCGGTAGCGCACCGGGTATGGGGGATTGGGGTGCGGTCGCAGCCCGTGGCTCAATCCGGACGACCGTGCCCGCGGGCGAGCGGTGAGGCATCAAACCCGTCGAGGATGTCCTGGGGATCGCGGTAGATGGCGCGGCAGCCCGCTGCGGCCAGATCCGCCTCGGGAAAACCGCCGCAGAGCACGCCGATCGTGCCGATGCCCGCCTTGCCCGCGGCCTCGGCGTCGTAGGGCGTGTCGCCGACGGCCAGGACGCGCGACTTCGGGATGCCGCCGAGGCGCTCCAGCGCCGCCTCGAAGATGTCGGGGTGCGGCTTCGAGCGGTCCGCGTCGTCAGAACTTGTTGCGACGTCGACGAGGTCGGCGATGCCCAGAATCTCCTGGTAGTGCTCCACCTCGTCCCGCTTGCCCGAGGAGCCGAGCGCGATCGTGAGCCCCTCGGCGCGCGCGCGCTCGAACAGGGCGCGCACGCCCGGGAAGGGCTTCACGCGGGTCAGGTAGTCGCGCTTGAACAGGTCGGACCGGTAGGTCTCGATCGCCTCGCCCTCGCGCGCGAGGCGCTCGCGGGGCACGAAGACCGGCATCAGTTCGTCGCCGCCCTTGCCGATCTGGCCGCGCACCACGGCGAAATCGGCGTCGATGCCGAAATGACGGAAGGCCGCGACCCACGCCTCGGCGTGCAGATCGACGCTGTCGAGCAGCGTCCCGTCGATGTCGAAGATAACCGCGCGCGCCATGGCCGGTATCAGCGCGGGAAGATGGGGAGGCGGCGGGCCGGGGGGATCTTCACGGAACGCTCCTTCGCGCGGGCTGCGAGGTCAACGGCCGAGGTTCGGCCGCGTTCCCCGAAACGGCAGGAGCCCGCCCCTCGCGGGACGGGCTCCGGATGGTCCGTGACCGCGGACGCGCTGCGGGTTCAGTGCAGGGCGATCGCGGCCGGCCTCGCCGCCTTCTTGGCCGCGATGCCGGCCGGCACGGCGGATGTCTTCGCGACCGTCTTGGCGACCGTCTTCGCGACCGTCTTGGCGACCGTCTTGGCGACCGCCTTCGCCACCGGCGTGGCGGCCTTCGCGGCCGGCTTCGCATCGACCTTGGCGGCCGCGTCGGCGGTCTTGCGGGCGGCGGGCTTCCGGGCCTTGGCCGCGACCGGCGTTGCGGCGATCTCGACGGCGGGTGCGGCAGCCTTCGCGCGGCTCTTCCGGGCGGCCTTCGGCGCTTCGGCCGCGGCGGCGACCGGACGGGTCAGCTCGGCCTCGGCGCGCAGCCAGTGGGCCTCGGCGCGACCGTGGATCCGGCCTTCGCCCTCCCAGATGTAGTAGGCGCGCTCGCGCACATGCTGCTCGGTGATCGTCTCCATGCGGTGCTCTCCTGATCTTCCCCACGGGGACGATGGGAGGGCAGGGTTAAGCGTCGGTTAACGGCTTGTGCGCCGCAGCAGCGCGCCCGGCGCCGGGCTCAGCGCCGCTTCGACAGACGGCGCGCGTTCGCCCGAACCTTGCGGCGGTAGCCCGCCACGACGCCCGCGGCGGTGCCCCCGGAGGCCACGAGCAGGGCCGCCTCCCCCGCCGCCACCATCTTCTCGGTGACCATGCGCTGGGCCTCGACCTGCGCCGCCGAGCCGCCGAGCGACAGCATGGCGAGGCGCAGGCCGATCACCTGCTGCGACTCGAAGGCCAGCATCGTGGCGTCCATGCCGAGCTTCCACCAGGGAGCGAACATGCCTGTCTCCGTGCGCGCGTCCTCGCGCGGGCGCTGTCGTCAAGCTCGCGGGAACCGGGGCGGTTCCCGCGAGGGCTCGGCTCACCAGTCGAAGCTGCGGCCCTTCGCGGCGGAGCCGCCGAGGCTGATCTTCGGGGTCTCCTTCTTCTGCCCGCCGAGGCTGATCTTCTTCTGTCCGGGCTTGTTGCCGGGCTCCGGGACGGCGGCGGGCTTGGGCGGCGGCAGGTGCGCCTGCCCGTGGATCACCGAGCCGATCTCGCCCGCGACGCGGACCAGATCCTCGCGCTCGCAGGCCCGGGCGACCTTCAGGCCGAGCTGATGCATGTGGCTCTTGCCGTACAGGTAGGTCGCGAGCTGCGCCCGCTTCAGCGGCGGGATCGCCTCGAGAAGTTCCGGCAGGTCGTACGCGTCGGCCCGGTAGATCGCGCCGAGCGTCTCCATGGGGACCGGACAGGCGACGTCGGGCTCGGCGGCGCTGGTCGGATGCGATTGCGTCACGGGATCTCCTCCGGTGCGTGGGGTGGATGGGCTGCGGGATCGGGCGCGAGGGCGGCGAGCGCCCCGGTCGCGCCGGATTCCGCGGGGCTTGGTGCGGTAGCCGGCTCCGGCTCCGCGAGAACCGGGGCGGGCGGCATCGGCTTCATGCAGCCGGTGCAGACCGAGGCGATCACGACGCGGGCGCGCGCGTTGGCGCGCTCCCAGACCGCCTCGCGCGCCGCTCGGGCCCGGCGGATCGCCTCCGCGTCCGCCAGGGCACCGGGACCGGCGCCGTCGTCGCGGCCGGTGCCGCCCGCCCCGGTCTGTGCCGGGCGGGCCTCCGGCGGCCGGATGCGCAGGTAGAGCGGAGCGGGCTCCTCGGCCATCGCGGGCGACGCGGAAGCCAGGAGCGCGCCCGCGAGCATCGCCGGGGCGAGCCCGGGGAGCGGGGCGCGGCGCGGACGGATCGTCATCCCTCGGCGGTTCTCCTGGTCGGTTGCGCGCGGGTTCGGCACCGGATCGAGCATCGCGGTTAATTGCGGCCTAACGATTGCCGGCGCGGCCTTCACGATCCGTTAACCCTGTCGGGCCGAGCCTCGCGGTTATCGGCCATCGGCGGAGAACGGTTCCATGCTCACCGTGACGATCCCCATGACTGGGTCCCTGACGGCGATTCCGCCGGGCCTGGGGCTCGCCGCGGCCGGCGCGGCGCTGGCCTGCCTCGCGCTGCACACGGCGTGCCGCGCGGTCCTGCGGCCGCAGCCCGCGCGGGTGCGGCGCTGACGGCATCCGCACGGCGGATGGTGGCGGGCGGAGGCTCGCTCAGGCCTCCGCCGCCTCCAGAGCGTGCGGCTGATCCTCACCCCACGCCCCGAGTGTGAGGGTCCGGCCGCGCTCCAGGGCTCCCTCCTGCGCCGTCCCGTCCGGGATCCGGTCCGGGTGGCCGCCCCCGATCGCCGCCAGCGCGGCGCGGGTGTCCGGGTCGGAGAGTGCCCGGTCGAGGGCGGCGCGGTCGAGGCAGGTCAGGCGTCCGGCCCGGTGGACGGCGTAGATCCGCCCGCTCGCGCGCTCGGCGAAGCGGATCGCGCGCATCCGCCGGGCGCAGGCGCGCAGGAAGCCGGTATTGTGCTCCGGCGCGAGCAGGCCGGCGTCGGGATAGACGGAATCGGGCGCGCGCGCCTCGACGTCGATCCGCCGGTAGCGCTCCACCGCCAGCATGCCCGAGAGGTCGAGCACCGTCAGCTCGCCGTTGGTGCCGAAGGCGACGGTGTGCGGAGGCTCGCCCAGCTTCACGCTGTTGTCGAGGAACTCGTAGTGGACCTCCTTGTCGGCGCTGAGCGCCCAGGTGAAGAACAGCTCCGGCATGCCGGAGAAGGCCTCGATGTTGTGGGCGAGCAGGTCGTCCACGGCCTTGAACCGCCCGAACTGCAGGCCCCGGAGCCAGGCCCGCTCCACCGTCGCCTCGGGCGGCGTGATCATGAACAGCATGAAGACCCGGTGCCCGAACCGGGTGAGGAGCTGGCTGCCGTCCTGGGTTCCCGAGACAGCGTTGAAGCTGTCGAAGCGGAAGCGGTCGATCAGGAGGTGCGACATGCGCCCCTCCCGAGCCTTGCGGGCCATGTAGCGGTCGAGCTTGGCGTCCACGATCTCGACCTCGTGCCCCGTGAGCGTGCCCGCGTAGCCGTGGGCCGGGCCGATGCTGTCGTAGTCGAGCAGGAACTTGCGCCAGATGTCCGGCGTGATCACCGCGAAGTCTGACCAGGGGATGTCGAGCCGGGCGGCGAGCGCGCGCTGCAGGGGACGCATCGTGCTCTTGCCCGAGGCGGAGGCGCCCTTCACGTTCATCACGATGGGCTGCGCCTGCGCCCGCACCACCGTGTGGCCCGCCCGCGCCACGGACTCGGCGAACCAGGGCTCGATCAACCGCCCGATCCGGCGGCTGCCCTCCCGGTTGAGGGCGAGCGTTGTGGCGAGGCGCACGATCAGGGCGCGATCCCCGATCAGGCCGCCGCGATGGCGGATCAGGCTGCGCACCACCCGGGCGAGGCCGGCCTGCGCGGCGCCCTCTGCGGGATCTTGGCCGGCGCGGGCCTCCCAGTCGGAGAGATGCGCCTCGGCCCGCGCCTCCGGCGGCTCCGCGATCGGGCGGGCCGGCGCGGGGGCGGGCTTCGGCGCGAGTCCCAGGAGCGCCCGCCAGCCGCGCGGCGGTTCCGGGGGCGGCGCGGAGGCGGGCGGGGTGAGCATCGCGTCGAGCTCGGCGGCGATGCGGGCCGAGAGATCAGCGCGGGCCGCCGCGTGGCAGGCCCGGATCTCCGCCATCCGGGGGGCAATCACGTCCGCGTGGATCGCCGCGACGATCGCCCGGAAGTTGACGCCGAGATCGCCGTAGGTCTCGCCCATCGGCACCGAGAGGTCGGCCATCACCCGGATCAGCAGCTCGTGCACGACGAGCCGCTCGGGGCGGAACGCCACCACCTCGGTCGGCGCGAGGCCCGAGAAGGCGGCCACCTCCTGCGCCTCGGCGAGGGGCGTCGCCACGTTCTCCGGGCGGAACACGGTGGCCAGCGGCAGGAAGGCCCGCGGCAGGGTCGATTCGATGCCCGGGTTCCAGGGGCCCCGTCCCGTCGCGCTTCCGGCGCCCGCGCTCACGCTCAGGCCGCCGCGGGGGTCTCCCGGAACAGGGCGGTGCAGCCCGCGTCCCGGTGCATGCTCAGGATCGAGGCCCGGTCGATCTCCGGATGGGCCTCCAGGACCCTGCGCACGCAGCCGACCACCTTCTCGTACTGGCCGGCATCGTAGTTCCGCTCCAGCGGGCTCACCGCGATGTAGGTTTCGACCACGAGCACCCGCTCCGCCCGGTCGCGCGTGACCTCGACGGCGATCCACGAGGATTTGATCAGGCGGCTGCTGGCAAGCATGGAGGTCGCTCCCGTTCTCACTGAGGGCGCAGGGCGGCGCGCTGGCCGGGAGGATGGCGCGGCCATCGCAACTTGCCAAGTGCTTGTGGAGTGCTCGTCGAGTGCTTGCCGAATGTTTGCGTGCGAAGTTGGCGAAGCGAAAAGCCTATTTTGCGGCGCGAGAACTTGAGGCCTCGACCGTCTTCGCAGATGCAGCAATATCGGATTCGGCCGTTGCAGGGTTCCCGGGCGCTTGAGGCGGCGGCCGTGTCGGCATATTCTATGCCACCGAGAGCCGTCTCCCGCCGTCCACCGAGGCGGCGGGCGGGTGGTTTGACATCTGGAATCTGGTATTCCAACGTGGGCTGACAAAATCGAGCGCCTGTCGCCCGCCGAACCCTGGACAGCCTGGGACCGGCTTCGGGCGGCGAATCGGACAGCGGCGCCGCGCATGGGGAAGAGACGATGAGCAAGGCTCTGGACGGCATCAAGGTTCTGGATTTCACGCACGTCCAGTCCGGCCCCACCTGTACGCAGCTCCTGGCATGGTTCGGCGCCGACGTGATCAAGGTCGAGCGCCCGGGCGTGGGCGACGCGACGCGCGGGCAGCTCCAGGACATCCCGGACGTGGACAGCCTCTATTTCACGATGCTGAACCACAACAAGCGCTCGATCACGCTCGATTCCAAGAACCCCAAGGGCAAGGAGGTGCTCTGGCGCCTCATCAAGGAATGCGACGTCCTCGTCGAGAACTTCGCCCCCGGCGCGCTCGCCCGCATGGGCCTGACCTGGGAGAAGATCCACGAGGCCAACCCGCGCATGATCCTGGCCTCCGTGAAGGGCTTCGGCCCCGGGCGCTACGAAGATTGCAAGGTCTACGAGAACGTCGCCCAGTGCGCGGGCGGCGCCGCCTCGACCACGGGCTTTCGCGACGGCATCCCGATGGTGACGGGCGCGCAGATCGGCGATTCCGGCACCGGCCTGCACCTCGCCCTCGGCATCGTCACGGCGCTCTTCCACCGCACCCATAGCGGCCTCGGCCAGCGGGTCGATTGCGCCATGCAGGACAGCGTGCTCAACCTCTGCCGGGTGAAGCTGCGCGACCAGCAGCGCCTCGCCCACGGCCCCCTCCGGGAGTACAGCCAGTTCGGCGAGGGCGTGCCCTTCGGCGACGCGACGCCGCGCGCGGGCAACGATTCCGGCGGCGGCCAGCCCGGCCGCATCCTCAAGTGCAAGGGCTGGGAGCACGACCCCAACGCCTACATCTACTTCATCACGCAGGGCCCGGTCTGGGAGCCGATCTGCGACATCATCGGCGAGCCCGGCTGGAAGACCGACCCGGACTACGCCACGCCCAAGGCGCGCCTGCCGCATCTCAACGAGATCTTCACGCGCATCGAAGCCTGGACGATGAAGCACGACAAGTTCGAGGCGATGGACATCCTCAACAAGTACGACATCCCCTGCGGCCCGATCCTGTCGATGAAGGAGATCGCCGAGGACGAGGCCCTGCACAAGACCGGCACCATCGTGGAGGTCGATCACCCGACCCGCGGCAAGTACCTGACCGTCGGAAACCCGATCAAGCTCTCGGCGAGCCCCGCCGAAGTGACGCGCTCCCCGCTTCTCGGCGAGCACACCGACGAGATCCTGCGCACCGTGCTCGGCTATTCGGAGGCCGAGATCGCCGAGATCGAGCATTCCGGCGCGGTCGGCGCGGTGCAGAAGATCGCCGCCGAGTAGCGATCACCCGCCGCGGCGTCCTCACCGAGGCCGCGGCCACGACGACGATCGGTCCCCGAACGCGGGCGCAGGTTCCCTGCGCCCGCTTCGCCGTCCGTCCCCTCCGGCGCGCCGAGGGGGCACCCGAGGATCATCACCCAAGGATCGTTCATGCGTGTCGCCTTCATCGGTCAGCAGGATTTCGGCAAGGCGGTGCTCGAGGCCTTCCTCGACCGCGGCGACACGGTGGCGGGCGTGTTCTGCGCGCCCGAGAAGGCCGGTGCGAAGCCCGACGTCCTGCGGACCGCTGCCGAAGAGCGCGGGCTGCCGGTCTTCCAGTTCCCAAGCCTGAAGAGCGCCGAGGCGGCGGAGGCGATGCGCGGGCTCGACGCCGATATCGGCGTGATGGCCTACGTGCTGCAGTTCGCGCCGCAGGACTTCGTCAACATCCCGAAGCACGGCACGATCCAGTACCATCCCTCGCTGCTGCCGCGGTATCGCGGGCCCTCCTCGATCAACTGGCCGATCGCCCGCGGCGACACCGAGACCGGGCTCACGATCTTCCGCCCGACCGACGGCCTCGACGAGGGGCCGGTGATCCTGCAGAAGAGCTGCGCGATCGGGCCCGACGACACGCTCGGCGACGTCTACTTCAAGCAGCTCTTCCCCCAGGGCGTCGCCGCGATGCTGGAGGCCGCCGACCTCGTGGTGGCGGGCGAGCACGTCGAGATCGCCCAGGACGAGGATGCGGCGAGCTACGAGGGTTGGTTCCGCACGCGCGAGTCGGCGATCAGCTGGGCGAGCCACGCGGAGCACGTCTACGCGCTCATCCGCGCCTCGAACCCGGCGCCCGGCGCCTGGACGACGCTCGCGGGCAAGACTCTGCAGATCTTCGACGCCAAGCTGCACCCGATCCGCCGCTTCGGCGACGTGCGGGGCAAGCTCGGCGAGGTGGTGGCGGTCGGCGAGGACTCGTTCCGCGTCGCCGCGCAGGGTGGCCAGATCGAGGTGTTCCGGGTGAAGCCGGAGGGCGGCCGGAAGGTCTCGGCGGGCGAGTTCGCGCGCGAGGGCGGGTTGAGCGTGGGCACGATCCTCGGCGGATAGTGTTTCGCCCTGAACGCAACGCCTTCCCGTATTGAGCGCCCCCTCTCCCCGCCCGGCGGGGAGAGGCCTGTCTGCACCTCGTTGTGCAGACAGGAAGCGGAGGCGCAGCCGGCGCGGGGGTGAGGGGGTATCACCGGAAGAGGCTTCTCCGTCGAAGCCCCCTCACCCCCGCCAGCCGGCTCGCTCCATGCCCCGACAAGGGGGCATGAAGCCCTCTCCCCGCACGGCGGGGAGAGGGGATCCACGGGTGTCGCCGTGATCATCCGGAATTACGAAGCGCCGCAAAACGGGCGGCGGTTCGGGCCGGAGCGCTCCCCGCCCATCCCGGGCGGAGAGCGCTGCGTGGTCTCGCGCCTACTCCGCCGGCTGGGCGGCCAGTACCGGCTGGCGGCGCATCAGGGCGAGGTAGATCACGAAGCCGAGCGTGCAGCCGATGAACCACGTGAAGTTCGCCAAGCTGCCGAGGCTCGGGACCAGCACGCAGAGCGCCGGCACCAGGGCGGAGGGGATCAGCGCCGTCACGGCGGCCCGGTTGTAGCCGTTCTCGTACCAGTAGCTGCCGGCCGGGCTCATCGTGTAGAGGTCGTCCAGCACGATCCTCTCCTTCTTCACGAGGTAGAAGTCGGCGATCAGGATGCCGAACAGCGGCCCGATGAAGGCGCCCAGGATATCGAGCGTGTAGTGGATCACCGCCGGGTTGTTGTAGAGGTTCCACGGCGTGATGAAGATCGAGCCGATCGCCGCGATCATCCCGCCCATCCGCCACGAGATCCGCTTCGGCGCGACGTTCGAGAAGTCGAAGGCCGGCGAGACGAAGTTCGCCACGATGTTGATGCCGATCGTCGCCACCATGAAGGTGAAGGCGCCGAGCACCACCGCGAAGGTGCTGTCGATGCGGCTCACCGTCTCGACCGGATCGGTGATCAGGTGGCCGAAGACCGGCACGGTGGCGGACGCCGTGATGACGGTCAGCAGCGAGAAGCCCAGGAAGTTGACCGGCAGGCCCCAGAAGTTGCCCCGCTTCACCGCCGCGAAGCTCGAACCGTAGCGCGAGAAGTCGCCGAAGTTCAGCATCGGGCCGGAGAAGTAGGACACCACCAGCGCGATGGCGTTGAGCATCACCGGCAGCGCCGCCCAGCCCGTGTACTTCACCTCGCCCAGCGTCAGGCCGACATTGCCGAGCCCGGCCTTCGCCACGAGGTAGCCCGCCAGCGCGATCATCACGACGTAGACGGCCGGTCCCGCCCAGTCGATGAACACGCGGATCGCGTCCATGCCGCGCCAGAACACCAGCGCCTGCACGACCCAGAGGAACATGAACGAGGCCCAGCCGAGCGCCGACAGGCCGGCGAAACCGTACTGCTTCAGGTCGGCGTAGGGAGCGAGTTCGGGGTAGAAGCGCAGGGCCACCACCATGAAGGCGGCCGAGGCGAGATAGGTCTGGATACCGTACCACGCCACCGCGATCAGGCCGCGGATGATCGCCGGGATGTTGGCGCCCTTCACCCCGAAGGAGGCGCGGCAGATCACCGGGTAGGGCGTGCCCGAGACCTGGCTGGGCTTGGCCACGAGGTTGCAGAAGACCTGCACGATCACGATGCCGACGATGAGAGCGATCAGCACCTGCCAGCTCACCAGGCCGAGCGAGAACAGGCTGCCGGCGGTGACGTAGCCGCCGACGCTGTGCACGTCCGACATCCAGAAGGCGAAGATGTTGTAGGTGCCCCAGGTCTGCTTCCTGAGCGGCGCCAGATCCTCGTTGACGAGGTTCGGGTCGTAGCTCGGTTTCATGATGATCGCGTCGTGCGTCCCGTGTGCGCCGGACACCTCCGGCACTGCGGCGCCGGGCGGCGCGAGCTCGTTTGCGTGAATCGACATCTGCCACCTCCCAGTGGTCCGGCCTCGTCCGATCGCTCTTTGGCCGGTGGACGGCGTCGCAATCGTTGTGCCGGTTTTTAACGATCGGTAAGATCCATTAAACGATCGGTCCGTGCAAGGGCCTTTCGGACGGGTTTTCCGGGCCGGGCCGTGCGACGATGCGGGCGGTCCGGGGATCGGGAAGCGACGGAGCGGCCAGTGCGTTCGAGGTCGGTGAAGGACGAGCAGGTGCGGATCCGCGGCACGTCGCGCGGCGGGCGGCGCCCGCCCCCGGCCGCGAATGTCGAGGACAAGATCCTCGACGCGGCCGAGCTCGTATTCGGCAATTACGGGCTGCGCGGCGCGACCACGGCGCTGATTGCCGAGGGTGCGGGCGTGTCCAAGCCGCACCTGTACTACTATTTCGACAACAAGGAGGATCTGTACCGCGCGCTCCTGGAGCGGGCGATGAACCGGTGGGCGGCCGATATCGACGCGCTCGACGCCACGGGCGACCTGCGCACGGTGCTCAGGGACTATATCCACCGCAAGGTCGATTTCTCCCGGGACCACCCCTCCCTGTCGAAGATCTATGCCACCGAAATCATCAGCGGTGCCCCGCATATCGGCAGCTTCATCGAGCGGGTCTCGACGCAGCAGCTGCTCGCCAAGGTGGCGATGGTCGAGGAATGGGCAGCCGCCGGCAAGGTCCGGCCGATCAGCCCGGCGGACCTGTTCTTCTGCATCTGGGCCATGACCCAGGCCTACGCCGACTTCTCGGACCAGATGGCCCTGATGAAGCGAAAGGACCGCCTGGAGCAGGCCGACTACGACGCCGCCAAGGCGACGATCGTGCAGCTCGTCTTCGGCGGGCTCGGGCTGACGGAGGCCTGACCGGCGGTGACGTGCAGCCCCGGATCGCGGGCGCCTCAGCGCGCCTCGACCAGGGCCGGATAGACCATCCGGACGGTGCGCCGCGCCTGCGGGATCTCGGCCGCCGCACCCGTGCGGGTCACCGCATTGGGCAAGCCGCCCGGCACGGGCGCGCTCGACTGGGACGGGCGCAGGCGCCAGATCTCGGCGCCGATCTCCACCCGCTGCCGCGCCTGCCCCAGCGTGCCGTCGGCGGCGTGGATCGGAAACGTCGTCGCGCCCGCCGCCAGCGCGGCCAGCAGGACGAGACGGGCACGCTCTCTCAAAAGTCGGGATTTCATCGGGACGCATCCGCGTGAGCGCCCTACTTCAGCCCGACGCCGGTGAAGGTCCCTCTGAACGGGCCGACACTGCACAGACTTCCCAACATCTCCCGCGAGTCAGGGTAAACAGGCGCATGGCGAGCAAGGTCGAGGGCAAGGGCGAGGGTCGGGGCGCCACCCCGGAGCGCGTGCCGATGGGCGAGGTCGTCGACACCGACATCGCGGGCCGCCTCGACCGGCTGCCCTGGGGCCGCTTCCACGTCCTCGTCATCGTGGCGCTCGGCATCACCTGGGTGCTGGACGGGCTGGAGGTGACGCTGGCCGGCGCGCTGGTCGGCGCGCTGCGCAACCCGCCGATGTCCTTCAGCGAGTTCGACGTGGGGCTCGCCGCGAGTTCCTACCTCGTCGGCGCCGTGACGGGGGCTGTGGGCTTCGGCTGGCTCACCGACCGGATCGGGCGCAAGAAGCTGTTCTTCATCACGCTGGCCCTCTACCTCGTCGCCACGGCGGCGACCGGCCTGTCCTGGGACATCTACAGCTTCTGCGTCTTCCGCTTCCTCACGGGCGCGGGGATCGGGGGCGAGTACACGGCGATCAACTCGACCATCCAGGAACTCGTGCCGGCGAAAGCGCGCGGCTGGACCAACCTCGTCATCAACGGCTCGTTCTGGATCGGCGCGGCGCTGGGCTCCTTCATGTCGATCGTGCTGCTCAGGCCCGAGGTGATCGACCCGGCCTGGGGCTGGCGCGTCGCCTTCTTCACCGGCGGGGCGATCGGCCTCGTGATCCTGTTCCTGCGCCGCTGGATCCCCGAGAGCCCGCGCTGGCTCGTCACCCACGGCTACGCGGCGGAGGCCGACCGGGTGGTCAGCGGCATCGAGAAGCGCTTCACGGATGCGGGCGTCCCCCTGCCGCCGCCCGATCCGAAGAAGCACACGCGGCTGCGCACCCGCCACCACACCCCGCTCTCCGAGGTGGCCCACGCGATGTTCGTGACGAGCCGCAAGCAGACGCTGGTGGGCCTCTGCCTGATGATCGGACAGGCCTTCTTCTACAACGCCCTGTTCTTCACCTACGCGCTGGTGCTGGAGCGCTTCTACGGGGTGCCGGGCGGGCATGTCGGCTGGTACCTGCTGCCCTTCGCGCTCGGCTCCTTCCTGGGGCCCGTCCTGCTCGGGCGCTTCTTCGACACGGTCGGGCGCCGCCCGATGATCGCTTTCACGTACGGCATCTCGGCCGTGCTGCTGGCGATCGCCGGCTACCTCTTCAAGATCGAGCTCCTGGGGCCCGTCGGCCAGACTGCGGCCTGGATGGTGGTGTTCTTCTTCGCCTCCGCGGCTGCGAGCTCCGCCTACCTGACGGTGGCCGAGACCTTTCCGCTGGAGATCCGCGCGCTCGCGATCGCGGCCTTCTACGCGCTGGGCACGGGCATCGGCGGCGTTTCGGGGCCGCTCCTGTTCGGCACGCTGGTCGAGACCGGCTCGCGCGACGCGGTCTTCGGCGGCTACCTGCTGGGCGCCGCCCTGATGCTGGTGGCCTCTGTGGTCGGCGGGGTCTGGGGCACGGCCGCGGAGGGCCGCTCGCTGGAGGACGTCTCGAAGCCGCTCGCCGCCGCCTGAGGACCCGGGAATCCCGGGGCCCGAGGCCCCACGGGGGGGCGGGGCGGAGCCCCGGGCCTCAGGGCCGTCCCTTCTCCCGCGGTGCCTTGGCGGCCTCGCCCTTGCGCGGCGCGGCGGGGCCGAGCGCGCCGGCCGTCACCCACTGGCAGACGCCCGTGCTCTGCAATCCGAGGCAATCGTAGGCCTGGCCCTCGAGGGCGACATGGTCGCTGATGCCGGTGACGCTCTCGGGCGCGATCGCGCCGCAGCCGAGATGGTCGGCCTTCGGGTCGGCGATGAGGGCGGCGGCGCCGGCCGCATCTCCGGTCTGGCGCATCAGCAGGCGGTAGTTCGCGAGCGAGGCGCAGCCGATCACCGGCGGGGACCTCTTTGCGGGGGCCGGCTCGGCGAGCGCCGGACCGGCGAGGCAGAGGAGGAGCGGGAGGGCGGCGCGCATGGCGCTACCTACCACGCGCGGGCGCTGTCGGGAGCTACCCCCGCGGGTCGACGGCGGCCGCGAGCGCGGCGGCCGACGTCGCAGCCGGCTTGGCGGCCGGCTTGGCGGCCGCGCGGTCGGCGGCCTCGATCGCCTTCCAGCGGTTCGGCTGGGCGACGAGCCCCCGCAGCGAGGCGAGGCTGGCCTCGGCCTCGGCGGGGGGCAAGTCCTGGCGCAGCAGCGCCTCGGCCTCGGGGAAGCGGCCCTTGAGGCCGAGAACCAGGGCGAGGTTCGCCCGCACCCGCGCGTCGGCCGCAGGGTTCGCGGCGGCCCGGCGCGAGACCGTCTCGGCCTGATCGAGCCGGCGGGCCAGCGCGTAGGACAGGCCGAGATTGGATAGGATCGAGGGCTCCTCCGGGCGGATCTTCAGCGCCGCCTCGTAGAAGCCCTGGGCGCGGGCGTGGTCGCCGAGCTGGTCGGCGGCGCTGCCCTGCGCCGAGAGGATGCGCCAGTCCGGCTGGGAGGGCGTGTGGGCGTTCTGCAGGACCTCCTGCGCCTCCTGGAAGCGCCCGACCTCGACCAGCACCTTGCCGTAGGCGCCGAGCACGGCCTGGTTGCGTGGGTTGCGCAGGGCCGCCTGCTGCAGCACCGCGGCGGCCTGGGTCCGCTGGTCGGTGGCGCGCAGGGCCTGGGCGTAGCGCATCGCGCCGCCGAGATCGTTCGGGTTCTCGCGGTAGCGGGCGCCCAGCGCCTCGACCTCGGCGCGCTCGAGGGGCGCGCGCGCGGCGGCCCGACCGATCGAACCGGTCGTCTCGGGCGCGCGAGTCTGGCAGGCGCCGAGCGCGAGCGCGACGAGCGCAGCTGCCGAGAGGCGCAGGGCCGTGTTCATGGTCCGCTCCGGAAACGCCGAGGGGCGCCAAGAACTTCACGGCCCCGCCGGCCCGGAGTAGAGCGTTAACCCTAACCGGCGGTTAAGCGGCGCCGCCTCCGAGGGCTGCAGGGACGATCGAGCGCATGGGCGAGACGCAGGACCTTTCGCGAGACCTCACGCACGACATCGTGCCCGGCCTTCTGCCGGCCGGCACCCCGGGCGTTCCGGTGACCCTCGTCTCCGCCGCGGACTGGGCCGCGGTCGAGGCCGGGCTGGAGCCGGCGCAGCGGGCCTTCGCGGCAGCCACGGGCTTCGCTCCGAAGGCGGGACGCCTCGCCCTGCTGCCCGATGCCGAGGGTGGCCTCGGCCGCGTCCTGTTCGGCCTCGGCGACCCGGAGGCGCCGGCCCAGGACCGGCTGCTCGCCGGCAAGCTGCCCGGACTTCTCCCGCCCGGTACCTACAGGTTGGAGGGCGCCTCCGCCCCGCACGAGGCGGCGCTCGCTTGGCTGATGGGATCCTACGGCTTCCGCCGCTACCGGTCCGGCGGGACCGAGACGCCGCGCCTCGCGGCGCCCGAGGACGTCGATGCCGACGAGATCGGCCGCATCGCCGCGGCGGTCTCGCGCGGGCGCGACCTCGTCAACACGCCGGCCAACGACCTCGGCCCCGTCGAGATCGAGGCCGCGGTGCGGGCGCTGGCCGAGCGGCACGGAGCGCGGGTCGGCGTCACCGCGGGTGCGGACCTCGCCCGGGAGTTCCCGCTGGTCCACGCGGTCGGAGCCGGCTCGCCTCGCGCGCCCAGGCTGATCGACCTGACCTGGGGCTCCGAGACGGCGCCGCGCGTCACGCTCGTCGGCAAGGGGGTCGCCTTCGACACCGGCGGCCTCGACATCAAGCCCTCGGCCGCGATGCTGCTGATGAAGAAGGACATGGGGGGCGCGGCGGCCGCCATCGCCGCCGCCGACATGGTGATGGGCTCAGGGCTCCCCGTGCGGCTGCGCCTCATCGTGCCGGCGGTCGAGAACGCGGTCTCGGGCGAGGCCTTCCGGCCGGGCGACGTGCTGCGCAGCCGTGCGGGGCTCACCGTCGAGATCGGCAACACCGACGCGGAGGGGCGGCTGATCCTCGCCGACGCCCTGGCGCTCGCCGACGCGGAGGAGCCCGACCTCCTCATCGACTTCGCGACGCTGACGGGCGCCGCCCGCGTCGCACTGGGCCCCGACCTGCCGGCCCTTTTCACCGAGGACGACGCGCTCGCCGACGCGATCGCGGCGGCGGGGCGCGCGGCGATCGACCCGGTCTGGCGCCTGCCGCTGCACCCGCCCTACGCGAGCCTGCTCGACTCGAAGGTGGCCGACCTCAACAACGTCTCGGGCGGCCCCTTCGCGGGGGCGATCACCGCGGCGCTCTTCCTGCGCCGCTTCGCCCCTCGCGCGCGGGCGCACGCCCATCTCGACCTCTACGGCTGGAACCCCTCGACCAAGCCGGGTCGGCCGGAGGGCGGCGAGGTCCAGACCGCGCGGCTGGTCTACGCCCTGCTGAAGGGGCGCTACCCCGGGGCGTAGGGCACGTCGTCTCCCTCCCCCCCTCTGTCGGGGAGGGAGAGCCGCGCGCGGTTCAGCGCCCCAGCGGCAACCCCGTCTCCACCAGCCGGGCCCAGAGCGAGGCCCCGAGGGGCGCCGCCGCGTCGTTGAAATCGTAGTGCGGGTGGTGGAGGGGCGCGCTGTCGCCGTTGCCGAGGAACAGGTAGGCGCCCGGCCGCCGCTCCAGCATGTACGAAAAATCCTCCGCCGCCATCATCGGGGCGACGTCGCGCGCGACCCGGTCCTCGCCGACGAGCTCGGCGGCGACGTCGGCCACGAAGGCGGCTTCCGCCGGGTCGTTCTCGGTGACGGGATAGCTCGACCCGAAATCGACGCTGCCCGCGGCCCCGAACGCGCCGGCGACGCCCTCGGTCAGGGCGACGATGCGGTCCTTGATCAGCGCCCGCACCTCGGAGGACAGCGCCCGCACGGTGCCGCGCAGGGTCACGCTCTGCGGCAGGACGTTGAAGGCCTCGCCGGCTTCGAGCGCGCAGACCGAGACCACGGCCGATTGCAGCGGATCGACGTTGCGGGCGACGATCGATTGGAGCGCCAGCACCACGTGGCTCGCCACCACCACGCTGTCGACGGCCGCGTGCGGGAGCGCGGCATGCCCGCCCCTTCCCTCGATCGTCGCGGTGAAGCGGTCGGTCGAGGCCATGATCGGGCCGGGTCGGATCGCGAAGCGGCCGAGCGCCAGCCCCGGGATGTTGTGCATGCCGTAGACCGCCGCGATGCCGAAGCGCTCCATCAGCCCGTCCTCGACCATCGCCTCGCCGCCGCCCCCGCCCTCCTCGGCGGGCTGGAAGATCAGGACCGCCCGCCCGTCGAAATCGCGGGTCTCGGCGAGGTAGCGGGCGGCGCCGAGCAGCATCGCGGTGTGCCCGTCATGCCCGCAGGCGTGCATCCGGCCCGGCACGGTGGAGCGGTAGGCGAGGTCGCGCACCTCGTGGATCGGCAGGGCGTCCATGTCGGCGCGCAGGCCGATCGCCCGGTCCGAGCGCCCGCCCCGGCCCTGGATCACCCCGACGACGCCGGTGCGGCCGATGCCGGTGACGACCGCGTCGCAGCCAAAGGCCCTGAGCTTGTCCGCCACGAAGCCGGCCGTGCGCTCCACGTCGTAGAGCAGCTCGGGATGGGCGTGCAGGTCGTGCCGCCACGCGGTGATGGCGTCGGAGAAGGCCTGGATGCGGTCTAGGGCGGGCATGGATGCGCTCGGGGCCGCTTGCGCTGCGGGCGGGTCGGATCCAGCAAACAGGGGGCCAACCGGGGCGTCAACCGGGAGCGGGGCCGGGAAGGCGGCAGAGCCGCCGCGTCCTCCCTCCCCCGCCGAGGGGGGAGGGAGGACGCGGCGCGCTCAGCCCGCAACCAGACTCAACTGCCGGATCGGCCGCTCGGGAGCCAGCCCCTGCGCCGCCGCGATGATGCCGCGGGCGTCGATGCCGAAATGGCGGTAGAGGTCCGCCACCGTGCCGGTCTGGCCGAACTGCGCCACGCCGAGCGCCCGGGTGCGGTGGCCGTGCACGGAGCCGAGCCAGCCCAGCGTTGCCGGGTGCCCGTCGATCACCGTGACGAGGCCGCAATGGCGCGGCAGGCGCCCGAGCAGGGCCTCGACGTGGCTCTCGGCCCCCCGCTCGCCGCGCTCGCGCGCGCCCTGGGCTGCGCTCCAGCCGGCGTGCAGACGGTCGGCCGAGGTTACGGCCAGCAGCCCGACGTCGCGCCGGTCCTCGGCCATGCGGCCGACCGCCTCGATCGCCTCGGGCGCCACCGCGCCCGTATAGGCGACCACGACCTCGCAGTTCGGCCCCGGCTCGCGCAGCCAGTAGGCGCCCGCGACGATCGCGTCCGACAGATCCGCCGAGAGCGCGCGGTTGGGCTGCTCCAGGCCGCGGGTTGAGAGGCGCAGGTAGACCGAGCCGCCGGCCTTGCCGTCGCGCTGCACGTAGTCGAGGGCGTGGGCCAGGATCGCCGACAGCTCGTCGACGAAGGCCGGCTCGTAGCTGGCGAGTCCCGGCTGCGACAGGCCGATCAGCGGCGTGCCGATCGACTGGTGGGCGCCGCCCTCCGGCGCCAGGGTCACGCCGGAGGGCGTGGCCGCGATGATGAAGCGGGCATCCTGGTAGCAGGCGTAGTTCAGGGCGTCCAAGCCGCGGGCGATGAAGGGGTCGTAGAGCGTGCCGATCGGGATCAGCCGCTCGCCGAAGAGGCGATGCGAGAGCCCGAGCCCGGAGAGCAGCAGGAACAGGTTCATCTCGGCGATGCCGAGTTCGATGTGCTGGCCTTGTGCCGAGAAATCCCAGGTGAAGGTCGAGGGGATGCGCTCGGCCCGGAACAGGTCGCGCAATTCCTCGCGGGCGAAGAGGCCGCGCCGGTTCACCCAGCCGCCGAGATTGGTCGAGACGGTGACGTCCGGCGAGGTGGTGACGATGCGTTCCGTGATCGGCGCGTCCGAACGGGCGAGATCGTTCAGGATCATGCCGAAGCCCGCTTGCGTCGAGAGCGTCGGCTGGCGCGGGCAAGGGAAACCCTGCGGCACGGGGAGCCGTGCGGCGTCGCGCAGGCGCGGGCCCTCGCGGAAGAAGGGCGCCCGGTCGATGAAGCGGCGCAGCTCCGCTTCGGCCAACCGAGTCCCCGCGAAGGGCTCCCATTCCTGGCCCGCCGGCACGCCCCGGCTCTCGCGGAACAGCTCGGTCTGGGCGGGGGTGAGCAGGCCCGAATGGTTGTCCTTGTGGCCGGCGAGCGGCAGGCCGTAGCCCTTCACCGTGTAGGCGATGAACACGGTCGGGCGGTCGTTGTCGGCACCCTCGAAGGCCTTCAGCAGGTTGACGAGGTCGTGCCCGCCGAGATTGCCCATGAGTTCGGCGAGCTGGTCGTCGCTGCGCCGGTCGAGGAGCGCGAGGCCATCGGCATCGTCGGCCAGATCCTGGGTGAGCCGCCGCCGCCAGGCCGCCCCGCCCTGGAAGGTCAGCGCCGCGTAGAGCTGGTTCGGCGCCGTGTCGATCCAGGCCCGCAGCCGTTCACCGCCCGCTTCCGCGAAGGCCGCGTCCATCAGGCTCCCGTATTTGAGAACCACTACGTCCCAGCCGAAGGACCGAAAGATCTCCTCGAAGCGGCTGTAGAGGCCCTCGCGGATCACCGCGTCGAGGCTCTGGCGGTTGTAGTCGATGATCCACCAGGTCTTGCGCAACCCGTGCTTCCAGCCCTCCATCAGGGCCTCGAAGATGTTGCCCTCGTCCATCTCGGCGTCGCCCAAGAGCGCCACCATGCGGCCCTCCGGCCGGTCGAGGCCCCAGCCGTGGGCGCGGACGTAGTCGCGCACGAGGCTGCCGAACAGCGTCTGGGCCACGCCGAGGCCGACCGAGCCCGTCGAGAAATCGACGTCGTCGGTGTCCTTGGTCCGCGAGGGATACGATTGAACGCCACCAAAACCGCGAAAATTCTCCAGCTTCTCCCGGGTCTGGCGACCGGCGAGGTACTGGAGCGCGTGGAAGACCGGGCCGGCATGGGGCTTCACCGCCACCCGGTCCTCTGGGCGGAGCACGCCGAAGTAGAGCGCCGTCATGATCGTCGCCAGCGAGGCCGAGGAGGCCTGATGGCCGCCGACCTTCATGCCGTCGCGGTTCGGGCGCAGGTGGTTGGCGTTGTGGATCATCCAGGTCGAGAGCCACAGCGCCTTGCGCTCCAGCTCGGCGAGGTAGGGCAGGCGCGGGTCTGTCTGGCGCGGGTCGGTCATCGGGCTTCAGCCTCGTCGGGTGCGCAGGAAATCTGGCACCGGACCGCCAGCAGGAATTGCCAAATGCGCTGTGCGCGCGCGAGATTTCGGCGGGATCTGCCAATCGAGGGCGGAGAAGGAGTGCTTTCATGCCGGAACGGCGGATCGACGCGATCGACCGGAAGATCCTGGCCGAGCTGCAGCGCGACGGCCGCATCACGATCCAGGATCTCGCGGGGCGCGTCGGCCTCTCGTCCTCCCCGGCGCTCCGCCGGATCCGGATGCTGGAGGAGGCCGGCATCCTCAGGGGCTACGTGGCGCTGGTCGATCAGGCCAAGGTCGGGCTGCCGATCAGCGTGTTCGCCTCGGTGAAGCTGGAGCGCCAGCGCGAGGAGGAACTCGACCGCTTCGCCGAGGCGGTGGCGCGCTGGCCGGAGGTGGTCGAGTGCTACCTGATGACCGGGCGGCACGACTATCTCGTGCGGGTGGTGGTGCCGGATCTCGCCGCCTACGAGCGCTTCCTGAAGGACAAGCTCACGCGCCTCGACGGCGTCGGCTCGATCGAGTCGAGCTTCGCGCTGGGCCAGGTGAAGTACACGAACGCCCTTCCGGTGTGAGCGTGGCCCGGGACCGTTACGCCGCCGGCACCAGCAGCAAGCCATGGCCGTCCGGCCCCTCCGCGTAGGCGACGCCCGCGGCCCGGCGCACCGGGCAGCCCGCCCCGGCCAGCGCGTCCGCCGCCGCGTCGAGATCGCGGACCGCGAGGACGAGGCGGCCGGAGGCGCGGTCGCGGGGACCGTAGGGCGTCGGGCCGGATGCGGCCGGGCGGCGGTAGTGCAGCAGTTCGAGATGGGGCGTTCCGGAGCCCGCCGGCTCCAGGGCGAGCACGTCGACCTCCGGGTCGAGGAGACCGTCGAGCCGGGCCTGCGCCTCGCCGCGGTTGAGCCCGCGCTGGACGACGCGGAAGCCGAGGGCGTCGCGGAAGATTGCGAGCGCCCGGTCGAGATCGGTCACGGCGAGCGCCGAGTGGTCGATGCCGAGGAAGAGCCCGGGCGCGTCCCGCCAGCGCGCGGCCGGCGCGCCGCCGGGGAAGTGGATCAGCTCGACCGGGTGGCCGTCCGGATCGCGGACCTTGAAGGCGGTGACGCCGCCGGAGGATGCGGGCAGCGCCTGCGGGCCGTCCGTGCCGATCGGTGCCGGATGGTGGGCGATGAGACGCGCGGCGGCCGGCTCCATGGCGCGCACCGGGATCGCGACGTGCTGGAAGACCGGGTCGTTCGCGCCTGCCCCGGGCGGATAGGGCGCTCCGGCCGGGTCAAAGGCCAGGAAGGCGAGCCTCTGGCGCCCGAGGCGCATCCGCAGCCGCCGCGTGGCGGTGCCGGCGAGCCCCAAAGCCGCGAGGATCGGCTCCGGGGCCGGCTCGGGCGGTGCGATCGCCGCGAAGCCGAGCGCGTCGCGGTAGAAGGCCTCTGTCCGCCCGAGATCCGCCACCGTGCGGCTCACCGCGACGATGCCGCGGACGAGCGGTGGGTCCTGCCGGTCCTGCGCCATCGCCCGCCCTCCTCCGCACGGGGGCGATATAGGGCTCTCACGCGCGCGGGACGCCCCGGCCCAGGCCCCGCCGGCGCCGTGGGACGGGCGGTGGCGGGGGCTCGTCCGCGGCGAGGTCGTCGAGGATCGGGCAATCCGGCCGCGCGTCGCCGCAGCAGGTTGCCGCGAGGTGTTCCAGGGTGCGGGCCATGCCTTCGAGCTCGGTGATCCGCTGCCGCAGGACGGCGATCTGCTCGAGAGCGATCGCCTTCACGCCGGCGCTCGGGCGGCCGCGGTCGCGCCAGAGGGCGAGGAGGTCCGCGATGGCCTCCACGCTGAAGCCGAGGTCGCGGGCGCGCCGCACGAAGCGCAGGGTGTGGATGTCGGCCTCGCCGTAGGTGCGATAGCCGGATTCCAGGCGGGCGGCGGGGGCCAGCAGGCCGGTCTCCTCGTACCAGCGGATCATCTTGGCCGAGACGCCGGTGAGACGGGCCGCCTCGCCGATGGTGACGCGCTGCTCGCTCATGCGAGGCTCCTTGCGGGGTTCCCCGCCGGGACGGCGCGTCCGCCCGCCCGGCGCAGGCGCAGCGCGTTGCCGAGGACGAAGGTGCTGGACAGCGCCATCGCGCCCGCGGCGAGAACCGGCGACAGGCTCGGGCCGCCGACGATCGCGAGCGCGCCAGCCGCAACCGGGATCAGCGCGACGTTGTAGGCGAAGGCCCAGAACAGGTTCTGGCCGATGTTGCGCATCACGGCCCGCGACAGGGACAGCGCCTCCACGAGCGCGCCGGGATCGCCCGCCATCAGCACCACGTCCGCGCTCTCGACCGCGATGTCGGTGCCGGTGCCGATGGCGAGCCCGACATCGGCCTCGGCGAGCGCCGACGCGTCGTTGATGCCGTCGCCCACGAAGGCGGCGGGGCCGTTCGCGGCCCGCAACGCCCGAAGCGCCTCGACCTTGCCGGCCGGCAGCATCTCCGCCGAGACCGCGTCGATGCCGAGGTCCCGGGCCACCGCCTCGGCGGCGCGCCGGTCGTCGCCCGTCAGCATCGCGATCGTGAGGCCGCCCGCGCGCAGCGCCGCCACCGCCGCGCGGGCGCCGGCCTTGAGCGGGTCGGAGACCGCGAGCACCGCGACGTGGCGCCCGTCGAGCGCCACGTGCAGCGGGCTGCGCCCCTGGGCCGAGAGCGCGTCGGCCCGCGCCGCCAGCTCCGGATCGGCCGCGATGCCGAGCCGGTCGAGCCAGCGCCGGGCGCCGACCGCGACCGCCCGGCCCCCGACCCGGCCGCGCACGCCGTGCCCGGCCTCCGCCTCGAAGCCCTCAGGCTCGGGGATCGCGAGGCCGCGCGCCCGCGCCTCCGCCACGATCGCGGCGGCGACCGGGTGCTCGGAGCGGCTCTCCAGCCCGGCGGCGAGGCTCAGGGTCTCGGCCGCGTCGCGGCCCGGCGCGGCGACGAGGTCGGTGAGGCGCGGATGCCCCTCGGTCAGGGTGCCGGTCTTGTCCAGGGCGACGACGCGCACGCCCGCCAAGCGCTGCAGCGCCGTGCCGTCGCGGAACAGGATGCCGCGCCGCGCCGCGCGGCCGGTGCCGACCATGATCGAGGTGGGCGTGGCGAGCCCCATGGCGCAGGGGCAGGCGATGATCAGCACCGCGATGGCGTGGACGAGGGCCGGTCCGAGGGCGGGCGCGGGCGCCAGGACGAGCCAGGCCGCGAAGGTCGCGAGCGCGGCCACGATCACGGCCGGCACGAAGCGCCCGGTCACCCGGTCGACCAGGGCCTGGATCGGGAGCTTGGCCCCTTGCGCCCGCTCGACCATGCGGGCGATCTGGGCGAGCACCGTGTCGGCGCCGACCGAGCCGACCCGCAGGTCGAGGCTGCCGCCCTGGTTGAGCGTGCCGCCGACGGTCGCCGCGCCCGGCGCCTTGCGCACCGGTGCCGGCTCGCCGGTCACCATGCTCTCGTCCACGAAGCTCTCGCCCGCCACCACGACGCCGTCCGCCGCGACGCGCTCGCCGGGGCGGACCCGCACCACGTCGCCGACCTTCAGCTCGGCGAGCCCGACCTGCGCCTCCGCGCCGTCCCGCACCACGCGGGCGGTCGTCGGGGCGAGGTCCAGAAGCCGGGCGATGGCCTCGCCGGTGCGGCCGCGCGCCCGCGCCTCCAGGCTGCGCCCGAGCAGGATCAGGGTGACGATGAGGACGCTCGCCTCGAAGTAGAGATGCCGGCTGCCCGTGGGCAGCAGGTCCGGCGCGACGGTCGCGGCCAGCGAGTAGAGGTAGGCCGCGCCCGAGCCCAGCGCCACGAGGGCGTTCATGTCCGGGTGCCCGCGCAGCAAACCGGGCAGCCCTTGCGCGAAGAAGCGCCGTCCGGGGCCGGCGAGCACCAGCGTCGCGAGCCCGGCCTGGAGCCAGGCGGCGCCGTCGGCCCCGAGAAGGCTCGCCACCGCGTGGTGGAAGCCCGGGGCGAGGTGGCCCCCCATGTCGAGCACCACCACCGGCAGGGCGAGCAGCGCGGCGGCCAGGACGTCGCGGCGCAACGCCCGCGCCTCCCGGGCCCGGGCCTCGTCCGGGGCGGGCGGGGCCTGCGCGTCCAGGGGCTCGGCCGTGTAGCCCGCCGCCGCGACCGCGGCGACGAGGTCGGCGGGATCGACGATCCCGGCGCGGTGGCGCACGACGGCCCGGCCCGTCGCGAGGTTGACCACGGCCCCGCCGACGCCCGGCACGGCCGCCAGCGCGCGCTCGACGCGGCCGACGCAGGCGGCGCAGGAGAGGCCCGAGACGGCGAGCACGGTCTCGGTCCCGGGCACGGCGTAGCCCGCCGCCTCCACGGCCTCGGCGGCGTCGGCGGGCGCGGCGCCGGGTCCGAGGAGCAGGCTCGCCCGGCCCGTGGCGAGGTTGACGCTGACCGCGCTGGCGCCCGGCAGGCGGCCGAGCGCGCGCTCGACGCGGCCGACGCAGGAGGCGCAGGTGAGGCCCTCGACCGGGAAGCTGACAGGTGCGGCGCTCTGTGCGGACATGGTGGAACGGGAACCGGCGGAACGGGGATCAGTCTCCATGCCCGAACATGTGGCCCTTCCCATGATGGGAAGGTCAAGGGCCGCCGCGCCGCCCGCCGCGCCGCCCGCCGCGCCACCCGCCGCGGCGGCCGTCCGTCCGTCCGGGCACGGCCCTACGCCCCCGCGCCCTCCCTCTGCCCCGCGCTTCCCGGTTCCGGCTCGGGCCGCGCGGGCAGGACCACCCGGACCGTCGTCCCGACATCGAGCGTGCTCTCGATCTGCAGTCGGCCCTGGTGGCGGTTCAGGCTGTGCTTCACGATGGCGAGGCCGAGCCCCGTGCCGCCCTTCTCGCGGCTGGAGGCCACGTTCACCCGGTAGAAGCGCTCGGTCAGCCGCGGGATGTGCTCGGGCGCGATGCCGGGCCCGTCGTCCTGCACGGTGAGGACGATCTCGGGGCCGTGCCGACCCTCCGCGCGGGCGAGCCCCACCGCGACGCGCCCGCCGCCGTACCGCACGGCGTTCTCCACGAGGTTCTCGACCACGCGCGCCAGCTCGTCGGGCTCGCCCAGCACCGGGAAGGCCCCCGCCCCCGCGAAGGTCACGGCGACGCCCCGCTCGGCGGCGAGCGGGGCCTGCATCTCGACCATCTGGCGGGCGAGGCTCCCGAAATCGACCGGCTTCGTCGGCGGCATGTGCTCGCGCAGCTCGATGCGCGAGAGCGAGAGCAGGTCGTCGATCAGCCGTGTCATGCGCTGGGCCTGGGCGCGCATGATGTCGAGGAAGCGCTCGCGGGCGGGCGCGTCGTTGCGGGCGGGCCCCTGCAGGGTCTCGATGAAGCCGAGCAGCGAGGCCAGCGGCGTGCGCAGCTCGTGGCTCGCGTTGGCGACGAAATCGACCCGCATCGCCTCCAGGCGCCGGGCCGCGGTGAGGTCGCGCAGGAACAGGACCACGTTCGGCCCCGACCCGTCCGGCATGGCGAGCGCGCCGACCTGCACCTCGAAGGCGCGCTCGGTCGGCACGCGGGTGGCGTAGGCGACCTTGAGGGGCTCGCCCGTGCGCAGAACCTCCTCGATGCCGTCGAGCACGTCGGGCGCGCGCAGGCCGAAGGAGAGCGGGTGGCGCAGGCGCATGGCCGGCAGCAGGGCGCGCGCCGCCGGGTTCGCCTCGATCACCACCGCGCGGCGGTCCACGAGGATGACCGGATCGGGCACGTGGGCGAGCAGCGCCTCGGCGATGACGTGGCGCTCGGCGCTCGGGCGCAGCGGCTCCGGCACGGTGGCGCTCCGGCGTCGCGCGCCCGCGAGGCCGCCGAGGCAGGCCGCCGCTAGGGCCGCCAGGACGAGGGAGCCGTCGAGGGCGCCGACGAGCCAGGCGGCCGCCAGCGTCAGGCCGGCGGCGAGCGCGGCGCCGGTCCAGGCGGCTTGGGAGACGGCGTCGCGGCCCATCTCACCCGGCCCGCACCGGCTAGCGGCCGCCCAGGCGGCGCTTCGCCTCGAAGGCGCCGAGCATCAGCAGGGCGACGCCGAAGGGCACGAGGTAGTAGCAGACCCGGAACAGGAGGAGCGAGCCGAGGACTTGGTCGCGCGGCAGGCTGGAGAGGGCGACCAGGATGGTCGATTCGAACACGCCCGCGCCCCCCGGCACGTTCGAGGCGATGCCGAGCATCGCGGCCAGCACGTAGATCGCCAGGAAGGTGGTGAAGCCGATGGTGAGCCCGTCCGGCAGCAGCACGTATAGCACGGCCGCCGCCGCGCAGACGTCGCCGATCCCCACGATCATCTGGCCGATCGACACCGAGGCGCCGGGCAGTTCGAGCCGCCAGTGCCTCACGGTCACGCTGCGGCGCTTGGCCGAGACCCAGGCGAGGTAGCCGAGCACGGCGGCCAAAGCCGCCAGCCCCACGCCCTGGTTGATCCGGATCGACGTGAAGGCGAGCCCCGCGAGCTGGCCCGCCTCGATCACGAGGCTGAGGCCCAGCACCACGCCCATGCCGAGCCAGAAGGTGAAGCCCGCGATCACCGTGAGCGCGGCGATCTTGGCGGCGTTGAGCCCGTGGCGGGCGTAGATCCAGTAGCGGATCGTGCCCGCTGTGAAGAGCGCGAAGCCCAGCGTGAAGCTCACCGCGTAGCTCGTGAACGAGGCGAGCGCGGTGATCCCGTAGGGCACGCTCACCCGGAGCTGGCGTAGGGCCAGCGCGTCGTAGCCGGTGAGGAAGAGGTAGCTCACGAAGACGAAGCCGAAGGCGATGGCGAACTGCGTGCCCGTCTTCTCCGCCATCGCGGCGTGCAGGTCGGCCCAGGTGATGTCCTGCGCGAGGTGCCAGAGCACCCCGAGCGAGACCACGAAGAGCACGACGCTCGCGACCGTGCCGATCCAGGCGTAGCGGCGGCGGCCGCGCGGGCGCGCGGCCTCCGGCACGCCGGCCCCGCGCGCCGCGGCGTCGGCGTCGATGGCCTCGGCCCCCTCGATCGCCGGGCGATGCTGGCCCTGGACGTTCATGCCGATCGTTGTCCGCCTTCCTCCGGAGCGGCCGCCCGCCTCGCGACGAGACGACGGCGCCGGGCCGGCATCCGCGGACCTGCCCGGAAACCTGCCTGTGTGTCGGGTCCGCGGGCTCGGCCGCGGCTTGTCGCCCGCATGTAGGACCTGCGGCCGCCGATGACCAGCGACGCCGCGCGCCCTCCACGGTCCTGTGCGGCCGCGTCAGGAGGCAGCGATGCCCGCGCGAGATGTCCGCAGGATGACGGCGGCCTCCTCCATCCCCGCCCGGATGCGTTCCGGGACGGCGGGCGCTGTGCAGACGTAGGTCGGGCTCGGATGCGGCACGCCGACCACCGGCAATCCCGGCCGCAGGGCCTCGAACGCGGGACGCGCCTCCCCGGCGAAGCGCCCGGCCAGCACCGCCACCGCGAGGCCGGGCAGGAGGTCGAGGAGGGGGCCAAGGTAGGGTTCGGCCGCGCGCAGCTCCGCCCGGCGCGGGGCGCGGTTGAGCGCGCCGGGGGCGTGGATCACCCAGGGCACGACGTTCCAGATCAGGGTGTCGGCCCGGGGGATGCCGGCCTCGGCGAGGAAGCGGAACAGGTTCGCGGCGGTGCCGGTGGCGCTGTCGCGGGTGACGAAGCCGGTGCGGACGACCGCGGGGCCCGGCGTCTCCAAGAGGAGGAGCATCCGGGCGTTGACGCCGCCGTCGAGCGGATCGGGGTCGGGGACGGGCGCTCGCCGCTCGTCTGCTATGCGCCGGGCGAGCGCGCGGATGGGGGCGATGTGGGGGGCATCCACCAGGGCACGGCGCGCGGCGAGCGCCGCCGGATCGCGCAGGGATTTCGGCTGGTCGGGCGCGAGCCCGGTCATCCGGTCCCGTCGCGCAGCGCCGCGAGGTCCGGCGGCGGCGATCCGGAGAGGCGGAGGCGCTCGCGTCCTTCCTCTTGCGCCAGCCGCGCCTCCAAACCGGCCGGGCCGCCGAACTGGAAGCCGATCTGGCTGGCATAGGCGGCGCAGGCCCGGAGCTTGGCGGCTTCCCCCGCCGCATCGAGCGCGAAGACGATCTCGGGCAGGTCGACGAAGAGCGCGCCCAGGGGCTGCTTCGGCTCGGCCGTCCGCACCGTGTAGGGAAAATCGCGCCACCACAGGACCGGCAGGGCGTGGCCGAGCCCGCGCAGGGCTTCGACCATCCGCACGTGATCGACATGGCCGCCGATCGCCTGCGGGGCGAGGAGGAGGTCCGGCGCGGTCCCGGCGATCAGGTCCGCCAGGGCGGGGGCGAGCGTCTCGGCGATCGCGTCGTCCGCCCGCGGCGCCGCGAACAGCTCCGGCGCCGAGCCGTAGCCGCGGTGCGGCGCCTCGCGGAAGGGCAGGTGCACGGGCCGGGCGATGCCGAGATGGCGTGCGGCTTTCGCGTCCTCGGCCCGGCGCAGCGCCATGTAGTCGATCTCCGGCCCGAGCCCCTTGTCGAGCTGGCAGGCCAGCGCGAAGCCCCGCGGATCGGGCACCGAGGCGGTGAACACCGTCGCCATCACCACCCGCCAGCCGTTCGCTGCGAGCCGGTTCAGCGTCCCGCCGCACGAGAAGGCCGCGTCGTCGAGATGGGGCGAGAGGGCGAGGGCTGTGGGCAAGAGGCGTACGGTCTCGTGCGGTCAGAGCAGGTGCGGCTCGGCGCGGAAGCGGCAGGCCGGATCGTGCGGCAACGCCTCGGCGAAGTCCGTGTGCGGCGCCTCCGCCCGCACCGCGGCGTAGACCTCCATGATCTGCCGACCGACCGCGCTCCACGAATAGACCCGGCGGCACTCCTCCAGTCCGGCTTGCGCGATGCGGCGGCGGAGCCGCCCGTCCTCCACGATCCGGGTGAGCGCGCGCGCCAGCGCCGGCACGTCGCCGGGGTTCACCAGCAGCCCGTTCTCCTCGTCGCGCAGGCAGTCCGAGACACCGACCGAGTGCGTGGAGACGCAGGCGAGCCCCGCCGCCATCGCCTCGAGAATGGTGTTCGAGAAACCCTCCGCGTAGGTCGGCGAGACGAAGACGTCGGCCGCCCGATAGAGGTCCGGCACCGCGGCGTAGTCGGCGTAGCCGGTGAAGCGGATCGCGTCCTCGGAGAATCCAAGGCGCTGGGCGAGCTCCCGCGACGGATCGACGTCCGGCCCGATGCCGGAGATGGTCGCCGCGAAGCGCGTCCCCTGCTCCCGGAGCAGTGCCAGCGCCTCGATGAAGTCGAGCACGCCTTTCCGGCGATCGACGCGGCCGTGGTAGAACAGGCGCACCGGCCCCTCATGGGCGGCCGGCAGCCCGTCGCCCGTCCCTTGCGTGAAGCGCGCGGTGTCGACCGCGCCCGGCACGATGGTGAAGCGGGCCGGATCCGAGCCGAGGCGCTCGCAGACCTCCTCCACGAAGGATCGTCCGCCGATCAGCAGGGCGTTGGCGTGGGCCAGGACCTCGCACATCGCGACCCGGTGGGTCTCGCAGCAGGAGCCGACCCAGTGCCCGTCGCCGCCCTGGATCGAGACAACGTTCGGCACGCCGAGGCGCTTGGAGGCGAGGAGCGTCGCCCAGCCGGTCGGGTAGCCGTACTGGGCGTGGAGCACGTCGAAGGGGGCCCGCGCGTGCTCGGCGCAAATCGTCTCGACCATCGTGGCGATATCGCGCTCGAAGTCGCCGCTCTCCTGCTCGCCGAGCTGTTCGAGGCCGATGACGCGCACGCCCGGCACGGGCGGGGGCGGGCCGCCGCCGTAGACGCGAGTGCCGAAGGCATCGCCCCGGTACTGCGAGATCATCGTGACATCGTGGCCGGCACCGATCAGTTCGCGCAGCAGGTTCTGCGCGTAGACGCTCATGCCGGATATCGCCGGGAAGTAGCGCCGGCTGACGAAGCAGATCCTCATTGCGGGCGGGTCTCCTGCACCGGCAGGTCCGCGCCGGGGCCGCGGCAGGCGCGCAGGTAGGCGAGCGCCTCGGGGATCATCCGGTCGGCCCGGTGGCTCTCGCGGGACAGCTCGACGCAGATCAGTTTCTCGTAGTTCACCGCTTCGAGCGCGTTCAGCACGCCCGGCACGTCCATGTCGCCCTCGCCGAAGGGCAGGTGGACGTGGACGCCGCGGGCCATGTCCTCGATCGCCACGGTGCCGATGCGGTCGGCGAACTCGTGCACGGCGGCTGCCGGCTCGCGCTCGCCGGTGACGAGGCAGTGGCCGGTGTCGAGGGCGAGCCTGAGTCCCTCGATCCCCAGGGCGGCGTAGTCGTCCAGGGTCTCGATCAGCATGCCGGGCTCGGGTTCGAGACAGGGCACGACGCCCTTGTCCGCGGCGAAGGCCACGACCTCGCGAAGCCCTTCCGAGAGCCAGCGGCGGGCCTCGTCGCGATCGACGCCGGGCTTGGGCACGCCGGCCCAGAACGAGACCGCCTCCGAGTGCAGCATCGCCCCGATATCGATGGCCCGCTTCAGGAAGCCGACGCGGCGGGCGCGGCCCGCGGCGTCGGCCGTCACCAGCGTCGGCTCGTGCTTGGCGGTGGGGTCGAGCAGGAAGCGGGCGCCGGTCTCGATCACCGAGCCGAGTTCGAGGCTCTGCAGGAGGCTGGATACGCGCCCCGCCTCCGCCGCCCAGTTCTCCGCGAACGGGTCGAGGTGGTGGATGTCGAGCGTCAGCGCCACGCCGTCGTAGCCCGAAGCCTTGATCAGCCGCAGGGCGTCGTCGAGCCGGTGGTTGGCGGCGCCGTTGGTGTTGTAGGCGAAGCGCAGGCTCATGCGGCGCGCCCCCGCTGCTCCAGCCGGAAGGGCGCGTGGTGCGATTCCGGCTCGCGGTAGAGCGGGTAGTGGCTGCCCACGATTTCCTCGGCCAGCGCGGTGTCGAAGAGCGGCTGGCCGCCGAAGCGCTCAATCGCCTCCGGCGTGAGACGCACCGGCCGCAGAGTCTCGCTGGCCTCGCCGAAGCGGATGAGCGGGTGCTCGCGCTCGAGGAGCTTGCGGGTGTTGCGCTCGCCGATCCGGTAATAGCTCATGGTCTCGACCTCGAGACCCGGCACGATCGCCTTGGCGACGCCGACGCCGCCGCCCGGCGGCGAGCAATCGACGTAGAGCACGTCGAAGCCGGCCTCCTCCAGCCGGTCGCAGGCGATCTTCCCGCGCGCGTGGCCGTCGGCGGCCTGCGTGCTCGGCAGTTCCGAGAAGCGCTTGGTGGAGCGCTCGGAATAGACCGTGCCGGCGAGGACGCCGTGCAGGCCTTCCGGCGGCAGCACGATCCAGTCGAGCATGGCCTTCAGCGCCCGGCTCTCCTCCAGGTCGAGGCTCGGCAGGGCCTTCTGGATGAAGGCGTCGACGTAGCCCGGCGGCGTGACCGTCCGGGCGAAGTCGAGGGGGCCGTGGCCGAAGCTCTTGCGCACGCGCGCCGCCTGGAATTCGAGCAGCGCCTTGCGCAGGGCCCGGTCGCGGTCCGGGTCGCAGGCCTCGCCGCAGGCCGAGAGGGCGATCGGGGCCGGCGCCCGGGCGAGGTCGGTGTCGTAGCCGACCACGTAGAGATTGGTCAGGCCGAACTGGTCGGTGGCGAATTTCGGCAGGGCCCGGATGCCGAGGCTCTCCAGCCGCGCCAGCATCGCGGCGTTCTCGTCCGAGATGCCGTCCGCGAAGTCGAGCATCACGCCCTGGTCGAGGGCGCGGAACAGGAGGCCGTTGCCGTCGCGCTGCAGCAATTCCAGCACGCCGTGCCCGAGGGCGAAATCGAGGTCGGGGCCCGCGCCGAGGCCGTTGGTGATGAGATTCGTGAAGGGCGTGTAGCCCTCCGACAATTCGAAATAGTCGGTCGCCGCGATGTCGAGGGGCATCAGCACGGTCTCGCCCGTGCCGCGGCGGGTGGCGGGGGTCCATTCGAGCACCGTGCCGCGCCCGACCGGAGAGCCCGCGGGCAGGCAGAGCGTCAGCGGGTCGGCGACGGACCTCTCACCGAACACCCGGACGAGATCATCGTAGCTGCCGCGCTCCTTCTTGCGCGGCATGACGGCGAGCGAGGGCATCAGGTTCTCGGCGATCTCGGCCACCGCGCCGATCAGCGCCTCGTCGTCGGTGGCGCCGTAGCCGATGCCGGAGGGCATCGCGCCGACGAAGAAGGGATCGTCGAGGAAGAGCGAGACGAACCAGACCGGCACGCCGGTGCGGTCGAGGGGCGCGAGGTTGAAGCCGACGACGCGGCCCGGGGGCAGCACGTCGAGATAGGCCCGCACGGGGTCGGGCAGGCGCTCGGGCAGGCCCTCGATCCGGCGCGGGGCGCCGTAGCTGTAGGGCCGCGGCGCCTTGATGCGGGCGTGGCGGGCGCGGGCGTCCTGGTCCTGGTTGCCGGTCGTGGTCATGCATGCACCTCAGGACAAACGTGTTTGGGCTGCTTCACCGCCGCCCCTTTCCCGGGCGCATGGAGCGCGAGCGGAATGCGACCCGGGACCCAGCACGAGAAGGCGCGAAGCGTCCGCCTGCTGCGCCGGGGATGAAGATCGAGCCGCTGCGCGGCACCCCCTGTGCTGGGTCCCGGATCACCTTCCACTGCGTTCCAGGCGTCCGGGACAGGGGGGTGGCTTACGGGGTAGGGTGGGAGGACGTCGGCGCGCATCACGGTTCGAGCCTCCCGCCCCCGCCCCGGTCGCTCGCGTAGGCTCCTACGACGAGCCGCATCGTGTGGAGATCGCGCGCCGCCACGTAGGCCGCGCGCTCGGCCGGGCGGCGCAGCGCCGAGCCGAAGGCGCGCACCTGCTCGGTGAAGGGCGAGGCGTGCCTGTCGAAGGCCACATCCTCGGGAAGGCCCGATGCACCGTCGATGAACGTCAGACGGCCGCCGGCCACCTGCCCCATCGTGTTCTCGGCGACTATCTGGCCGCGCGTGCCGACCACCTCCAGGCGGCGGCGCGGCAGCGCGTCCGGGCAATTGTAGGCGACATGCAAGCTCGCCAGCACGCCGCTCTCCGTGCGGCCGATCAGCAGGGCGCCGTCGTCCACGCTGTAATCCTGCGCGCGCGCCTGCGTGAGGGCGGCGATCTCGCGGATCGACTCGTCCAGCAGGAAATCCACGAGGTCGAGACCGTGCGGCGCGAGGTCGATCAGCGCGCCGCCCCCGGCCCGGGCGGGATCGATGCGCCAGTTGTCGTGGCCTTCCTGCGGCGCCCAGTCCCGGTGCAGCCAGCAGGCGTAGACGATGCGCACAGCCGTCACGGTACCGAGGCGCCCGGTCCGAACCGCGTCCCGCATCAGGCGGTGGGCCGGGTGGTGACGCTGGTCGAAGGCGGTGCCGTAGAAGATGCCGTGGGCCTGGACGGCCGCCGCCATCGCCTCGGCGTCGCTGAGCGAGGCCGCCATCGGTTTCTCGCAGAGGATCGCCTTGCCCGAGGCGGCCAGCGCCTCCACGGCCTCGCGGTGGAGGTGGTTCGGCGTCGCGACGTAGACCGCTTCCACCGCGGGATCGGCGATCAGGCCGGAGAGGTCCGCGTAGGCCCGCGCCCCCTCGGCCTCGGCCGCCGCACGGGCCGCCTCGCCGGGATCGCAGACCGCGACCAGCCGGTGCCCGGCCTCGCGGATGCCGGGCGCCATGTAGTCGCGGGCGACCCAGCCGTAACCGACGATGCCCCAGCGGACGGGCTCCATCACCAACGCTCCGGCAGATCGACGAACTCGCGCCGCCGCACCCGGTCGGATTCCGCCGCCTCCGGCACGCCGGTGAAGCGCAGGCGCTCGGGGCCCGCCGAGTGCGCCGGGTAGGTGACGAGGGGAGCGTACTCGGCCTCGTAACGCTCGGACGGCCAGCGGATCGCGAAGCCGCCGCCCTCGTCCGGCTGGTAGAGCGGGTTGAGGTGGAGCTCGGTGCCGGCCGGCGGCAGGGTCAGCCCGTCGATCACCGCGCGCGGCGCGGGCCGCATGCCGGGCCCGGCCACCACCGAGAAGGCCTCGCAGGCGCGCAGGTCCCCGGGCTCGCGGGGGCCTGGCGCGCGCGCCTCGACCAGCGCCCGCGTCAGCTCGGCGTCGTCGTAGACCAGCGCGTCGGGGAACAGCTCGGCGATGTCCTCGGCGGTGACCGCGCGGCCCGCCGAGAAGCCGGGACTCTCCGCGTTGTGGATGTGGCTGATCGCGAGCCAGCCGTCGTCGCCGGCCGTCTGGCGCAAGCATTCGAGCAGGCGCGGCTTGTCGTCGAGGAAGTAGAAGGCGTCGTTGCAGATCACGAGGTCGACCGGCGCGCCCGGGATCGGCCAGTGCTCCGAGCCCGCGTCGAAGCAGACGAGCTGCGCCTTGTCGCCGACCACCCAATGGCGCGCCACCCAGAGCTTGGCGAAGACCACGTCGGCGCCCGCCACCTTGCAACCGCGCCGCTTCAGCGCGCGCAGGTAGTGGCCGATGCCGCAGGCGAACTCGAAGACGCAGATCGGCTCGTTCCAGTGCGCCTCCAGCAGCGCGAGGCCCGCCAGATAGGTCGGGTCGCTCCAGCGGTGCAGGAAGTAGTCGCCGACCCGGCCCCAGCCGAGGAGCCGTACCGCGTCCCGCAGGGTGGCGGTCGCGCGCGCCTTCACGAGCTGGCGGATCTCGCCCGGGTCGGCGGCCGGGCCGTTCCACCAGTCGTCCTGATCGGCGAGCAGCGCGGCCAGCGCCTCGTCGGGCTCGCCCGCGTCGAGATGGGCGAGCACGCGCTCGATCAGCGCGGCGCGGTTCACGCGCAGGTACGGGATGCCGTCGATGACCGGCCAGCGCGCGCCGGTCTCCTCGTCCGCGAGCGAGTGCGGACGGTCGGCACGGAGCGGGTTGCCGGTCTCGGGGGAACGCAGAGCGAAGGGGATCATGGACTCAATCTATGCCCCGCACGGGAGACCCGCGACGCCGGGTCCGGAGCGGAGAGGTCCGCCCCGGATCGGTCCCGCGGGTTCCTCCCGATCACGGGATCCGCATATCGGCCAGAACGCGGTCGTGGAAACCCTTCACCGGGCCGGCATGCACGAGTTCCATGTCATCCAGCACCGTCTGCATCGTCAGCGAGGCGGCGTTGAGGTGCTGGGCGATCTGGAGCACGCGGTCGATGCAGTCGGCGGCGTGGAAGGCGCGGCCCTCTGCGGTCGCGTCGTCGGGCAGCACCGCGCGGGCGCGCACGACAGGCTCGCGCAGGGCGGGCTCGAGCGCGTCCAGCGCCCAGCGGGTGGTGGTCTCCATGATCGGCCCGAGATGGTCGCCCAGCAGCATCTCGCCGGTGAAGCCCGCATCCGGCATCGCGGCGTTGTGGAAGTGGTGCGCCATCGCGGCGAGGAACACGGTCGCGGGATCCGCCCGGTAGAAGGGGCTGAGCGCCACGCCGTAGACCGCCACCATCAGGCAGTGCTCGGCGTGGTTCTCGGGCGGCTCCAGGAGGATCCGGGCGCGGCCCGGGCAGGTGACGCCCGCCCGCGGCTGCTGGGCGAGCGCCGCGACGAAGCCCGGCAGCGAGCCCGGCACCACCCCGGTGCGGATCCGCAGCCGCTCGCGCAGGCGCGCGCGCAGCTCCGGGTCGAGCGCCTCCGTCACCGCGTCGAAGCCCGAGACCAGCACCTCCGCCACCGCGGCGTCGGAGAGCCCGGCCGAGGCCAGGAAGGCCGCGTCGAGGTCGCACAGGCGGGTGGCGGCGAGCGCGGTCGCGGTGATGTCGAGGGCGACGTCCTCCGGGCTCGCGCCACCGGTCAGCATGCCCCACCCTTGCGCGAACAGGCGCTCGGCGATGGAGCCGGTGCGGCCCGCGGAGCGGACGCGCTTGAGGTCGTTCAGCTCGACCAAGAGGTCCCGGAGTTCGAGCGGTGCGGCGGGGCCCGGCCGGGCCCCGCCCTCAGTGGCTGCGCGCATCAGTTCACGCCGAGCCAATCGTGCAGCATGCGCTCCTGCTTGCCGAAGGCGTGCTCCGGGCCGTGGCCGTTCTTGACCATCGGGGCCTTGAAGAAGGTCGAGAGCTGCTCCTGCACGCCGCCATCGCCGCGCTTCTTGGCGAGGTCGAGCACGCGGGCGATCTCGATGACGAGCGGAGCGGCCAGGATCGAGTCCTTGCAGAGGAAGTTCACCTTGATCTGCATGCGCTGGCCCATGAAGCCGGTGACGTCGATGTTGTCCCAGGCTTCCTTGTCGTCGCCGCGCGGGCGGTAATAGTGGATGTGCACGAGGTGGTCCTCGACCGGATAGCCGAGGATCGAGTCGAGCACCGTGCCCTTGGTGTTGAGCTTCGACTGCAGCGAGCTCGGGTCGTTCAGCGCCAAGCCGTCGCGGTTGCCCAGGATGTTCGTCGAGAACCAGCCGTCCACGTGCAGCGCGCGGGCCTTCAGCGCCGGGGCCAGAACCGTCTTCATCATGGTCTGGCCGGTCTTGCCGTCCTTGCCGGCGACCGGGACGTTGAGTTCACGCGCGAGTTCCAGCAGCGCCGGCACGTCGGCGGCCACCGAGGGCGTGAAGTTGGCGTAGGGGATGCCGCTCTTGATCGCCGCGTAGGCGTAGAGCATGGCCGGCGAGATCGACTCGTCGCTCGAATCCAGGCCCCGCTCGAACGCCTCGGCCGAGTTCAGGGTCGGGTCGGTGAGGTCGGGCCAGCGCTCGGTCGAGGCGAGGTTGACGACGACCACCTCGTCGAGGTTGCTCTCCTTCTGGAAGCGCCGCAGGTCGTTGGCGATGACCGAGACCGCCTCGCGGTGGTCCTTGGCGACGATGCGGTTCTGGCCGTCGATGTTCTTGCAGAACTTCGCGCTGCCGACCGCCGGCCAGGGCGTGATGCCCTTGAGGACCTGCGCGCCGTTCTCGATGTCCTGCCGGGTGAGGACGCCGTGGCCCGCCGCCGCGGAGGCGAGGTCGTCGCCGTTGAGGTCCCAGCCACCGAAGACGAGGTCCTTGTAGTCGGCCATGCCGGCGACGGAGACGCCGGCGAGCGGCAGCCCGTCGAGGCGGTTCGACCCGGACTTGATCATCTCGATGCCGGCGATGGCGGTGGTGGCGACGGCCCCACCCATGCCAACGAATGCAACGCCGACACGGCGACCGGTCTGCATGCTCATCGGAAGGGTACTTCCTTCATTCTCTGGCGCGGCGGCGTTGCTTCAACACGATCGGGCTGCCGCCGCGGGGCCCTGTAACTGGAGCGTACGGACCTGCTTCCAAGCCCGACTTGGACCTAGATGTGGCGCTGCTTGGCTGAACCGAGCCCGAACACGGCGCCGATTCGACGGAAATCCGAGGACGTAACGCCGCATCCCGGGTGCCACGGGAGGATCACGCCACGATCACGCGAGCGTCCCATTCTGGTCACGTCGGCTGTGGATAGAGCCGCCGCTGAACGAAAGCCCGGCCGAAGAACGCCGCGGCACAAGAAGGACCAGACATGGGGGTTTTCCCGGAGCCGGCGCGCCGCGCCGACGACGTGAGCCGTCTCGTGCCTTGCGAGACCTTTTGTGAGGATCAGGCCGTAGCGTGGCTGCCGCGGGCCGTGCGCGGACAAGAGCGCCGGAGCTTCGCCAACACCCGTTGGAGCGCGACGCTGGTCGCTGCCCTGCTGGCGGGGCTCGTCCTGCCGCAGACCGCCTTCGCGCCGGTCGCCGCGGCGCACGATCGCATCGACCTGAACCCGCGGGCCGCGCAGGCCTTCGAGGCGCGGGCGGCGGCCGAGACGGTGGGGGCTGCCAGTTCCACCGACGAAACGCCCGAGGACGAGACGGGTTCCGAAGGCGACTGGACCGGCGTGCCCCTCCCCGAGCAGGAGCCGGCGACGACCGCGCTGATCGAGAACGACCTCGCCGCGCTGCCGCAGCCGGTGAAGGACGCGCGCGAGGAGAAGATCAAGTTCGGCCCGATGAGCGTGCCGCGCCGGGTGGTGGACACCATCCTGCGGGCCTCCGACGAGGCCGGCGTCGATCCCGTCTACATGATGGCGCTCGCCGACAAGGAATCGAGCTTCGAGACCGACGTGAAGGCCGCGACCTCCTCGGCGCAGGGCCTGTTCCAGTTCGTGACCGCGACATGGCTGGAGATGATCCGCGACTACGGCGCCCGCTACGGGCTCGCCGACGAGGCCGCCGCCGTGCGGGGCCGCGGCGGCGCGATCTCGGTGGCGGACGGCATGCGCCAGCGCGTGCTGGGCCTGCGCAACGACCCCTACATCGCCTGCCTGATGGCGGCCGAGCTGGTGAAGCGCGACCGCGGCCGGATCGAGGCCCGGGTCGGGCGCGAGCTCAGCACGACCGAGCTGTACTTCGCCCACTTCCTCGGCACCGCGAGCGCCGGCCGCTTCCTCAGCCTGTCGAGCGACAGGCCCGAGGCCTCGGCCCAGAAGGCCTTCCGCTCCGCCGCGCGGGCGAACCGCAGCCTGTTCACCGAGAAGGCCGGCCGGGGCCGCCGCGGCCTCAGCGTGGCCGAGGTCTACGAGCGCATCGACGGCATGATGGACAAGCGGCTGAGCCGCTACGAGGGCGTCGCGGCGCTCGCCCGCCAGCCCGAGGCCGCGCCGGAAATCGCGGATGCGGCGCCGGTGCGCGTCGCCGAGCCCGCCGAGACCGGCCGCGTGCAGGTCACCGAGGCGCTGCCGGCGGGGCTGTGAGATCCCCGACGCTCCCCCTCCCCCCTCTGCGGGGGAGGGTCGAGATGCGATCTCAATGCGCCGTCTGCGCACCGCCGCGCTTCACATCCTTCAGGATCAGCGCCAGCGGCACGAGGCAGGCGGTCATCGCGCCGAGCACCCAGAACACGTCGATATAGGCCCAGTACGCCACCTGCGTGGAGAGCTGGCTGCCGATCCAGGCGATGGCCTGGTTCTGCGCGTCCGGCCCCGCCAGGCCGTGCTGCTGGAAGTAGCGCGTCGCCTGGGCCAGGGTCTCCTGGTAGGCCGGGCTCGACGGATCGACGGATTCCACCAGCCGGCTCTGATGGAACTGGCTGCGATAGGCCAGGATGTTCTGGGCGAGCGACACGCCCATCGAGCCGCCCACGTTGCGCGCCACGTTGATGAGCGCCGAGGCCTGATCCGTCCGGTCCTTCGGCAGGCCCTCGTAGGAGGCCGAGGTCACCGAGAGGAAGATCATCGGCAGGCCGATGCCGATATAGATCCGCGACCACGCGAAGAACCAGAACGTGGTGTCGCCGTAGATCCGGGTCAGGTCGTACATCCCGGCCGCCACGATCGCCCCGCCCGTCGCGATCAGCCATTTCGGCTGCACGACGGACGAGAGCCGCCCGACCAGCGCCATCATCGCCACCGTGACGAGGCCGCCGGGGCCCAGCACCAGCCCCGACAGGGTGGCGGTGTAGCCGTAATATTCCTGCGTGATCTGCGGGATGAACTGCGTAGTGGCGATCAGCACCGCGCCGGTGAACAGCATCACCACGAAGCAGGAGCCGAACTGGCGGCTGTTGAGCAGCCGCAGGTCGATGACCGGGTTCTTCCGGGTGAGCAACCACGGGATCATGGCGCAGAACGAGACCACGGTCAGCACGCCGAAGACGTTCATCAGCGTCGAGGTGCCGAACCAGTCCTTGCGCTGGCCCTCGTCGAGGACGACCTCGAGCGAGCCGAGGAAGAGCGCGACCAGCAGGAAGCCGACGAGGTCGAAGCGCACGCCCTTCCGCCGCAAGTCCCGGCGCTCGCGCTTGGCCGCCTCGCTGTCCTCGATCAGCCAGTACATGAGGCCGAGCGCGATCACGCCGATCGGCCCGTTGATCAGGAAGCACCAGTGCCAGGAGGCGTTGTCGGAGAGCCAGCCGCCGAGCGTCGGACCGATCACCGGCGCCACCACGATCGCGACGCCGTAGAGGGCGAAGGCCTGGCCCCGCTTCGCGGGCGGGAAGGAATCCGCCAGGATCGACTGCGCGAGCGGCGCCATGCCGCCGCCGCCGAGCCCCTGGAGCACCCGGAAGAGCAGCAGCGATTCGAGGCTCCAGGCGAAGCCGCACAGGATCGAGGCGAGGGTGAAGAGCGCCACGCTCCACATGAAGAAGGCCTTGCGCCCGTAGCGCTTGGCCAGGAAGCTCGAGGCGATCAGCGTGATGGCGTTGGCCACGAGGTAGCTCGTCACCACCCAGGCCGCCTCGTCGGGCCCGACCGCGAGGCCGCCCGAGATGTAGCGCAGCGCCACGTTGGCGATCGTGGTGTCGAGCACCTCCATGAAGGTGGCGAGCGCCACCACGAGGGCGATCGCCCAGGGGTTGTGGCCCCCCGGCGCCTTGGCCGATCCCTCGGCGGTCGCGCTCACCGCACGTGGGCCTTCGGCACCACCGACATGCCGGGCCCGATCGAGACGTCGGTCGGCCACGCGTCGACCACGATCTTCACGGGGATGCGCTGCGTCACCTTCACGTAGTTGCCGGTGGCGTTCTGCGCCGGGAGCAGGCTGAAGGCGGTGCCCGAGCCCGGCTGCACCGAGTCGATCCGGCCGGTGATCGTCCGGTCCGGATAGGCGTCGATCGTGACGGCGACGGGCTGGCCCGGGCGCATGTCGGTGACCTGGGTCTCCTTGTAGTTGGCGGTGATCCAGATCGCGTCGGGCACGAACATCGCGAGGCTTTGTCCGGCCTGAGCGTACGCACCGACGTCGCCGGTCAGGCGCACGACGCGGCCGGCCTGGGCCGCCGTCACGGTCGTATAGCCGAGGTTGAGCTTGGCCTGGTCGCGCTGGGCTTTGGCCTGGGCGAGCTGCGCCTCGGCGCTGGCGCGCTGGGCCTGGAGCGAGCCGACCTGCTGCCGGGCCGCCACCACGCTCGCCTCGGCGCTCGTCAGCGAGGCCTGGCGCTGCTGCAGGGTCGAGGTCGAGGATTGCGATTGCTGGATCGTGCCGGCGCCGCGCTCGGCGAGCTTCTGATAGCGGGCGGCGTCCTCCTCGGCGAACTTCAGCGCCGCCTGCGCGGTCTCGACCTGTGCCCTGGCCACCTCGATCTGCGCCCGCTGGGCCTCGATCTGCGCATCGACGTTCCGGATCGCGGCCTCGCCCGCCTGCACCTGCGCCTCGGTCTGCGCCAGCGCGACGCGGTAGTCGCGCGGGTCGATCCGGAAGAGCGTGTCGCCGGGTTCCACGTGCTGGTTGTCGGTGACCGGTACGGCCACGACGTAGCCACCGACCTTCGGGGCGATCGTGAAGCTGCGCGCGTCCACGAAGGCGTCGTCGGTGGTCTCGTAGGGATGGAGGTAGATCCGCCAGTAGACGAACGTGGCGACGCCGAGCGCCACGACCGCGAGCCCGCCGAGCACGAACCACCAGGGATGGCGACGCAGCACGCTCGGGCGCCGCGCCTCGGTCTCGTCCGCCTCGTCCTCGGCCGGGTCCGGCGCCTCCGCCCCCTCGCCCTCCGGCACGGCTTCGCGCGCGCCGTCGCCGGGCTTCCGGCCCGTCGGCTGGAGGTCGAGGATGTCGCGTGCGTCCTCCGGCTCGGACCGGCGCGCGAAAGCGTCGGCGGGCGCGGCCTGCCGCTGATCGTCAAGCATCGGTGGTGATTGCCGAAAAGGGACCCGCCCCCTCAGGGACGCGCCGCGTGTGAACCCGCCTCGACAGCGCAAAGGGACGGATGACACCAAAGTTCCATCCCGTGCCTTTGCGTCGCACGGAACGCCGCCCTCCGCTCGGCGTTGCGGCAGGCGTGCGGTCTGCCAGACCGCGACGCGGCCGGAGGACCATGGCATGGCTGGAACGTCCGACGCGTCGGGAGGAACGGGCCCGTCCGGCATTCCCCTCACCGGGCCGGCGCGCCTCGACGCGATGAGCACGGTGCTCGCCCGCAACTGGTGGCTCGTCGCCCTGCGGGGCGTGTTCGCCATCCTGTTCGGGGTCGTCGCCCTCGCGGCGCCCGCCGCCTTCGTGCTCTCGCTCGTGCTGTTCTTCGCGGCCTACATGCTGGTCGATGGGGTCTTCGGCATCGTCGCGGCCGTGCGAGCGGCGCAGCGCCACGAGCGCTGGGGTTTCCTGCTGTTCGAGGGGCTCATCGACATCCTGGTCGGCGTGACCGCCTTCCTGATGCCGGCTGCGGCGGTCTGGGCCTTCGTGCTGCTGGTCTCGATCTGGGCGCTGGTCTCGGGCGGGCTGATGATCGCGGCGGCCTTCCGGCTCCACCTGCATTACGGGCGCTGGTGGCTGGTTCTGGGCGGCGTCGTCTCGCTGTTGTTCGGGCTGGCGCTGCTGATCAATCCGGGCATGTCCGCCCTGGTGCTGACGTGGTGGCTCGGCGGCTACGCGGTGGCTTTCGGGGTGCTGCTCGTGATCCTGGCCTTCCGCCTGCGCGGCCGCCACGAGGCGGCGGGCCGGCCGATGCCGCTCGGGCGGCTCTGAGGCGGGCCGGCGCGCGGTCTTCCCTGCCCCGCAGAGGGAGAGGGAGCGCGCGCCGAGCGAGGGCGGGAGTCCCGGGGCGAGAACCTCGCCCCCATTGCGGCACCCGCCCGGCAACCGGATCCACGGTGAGGCTTTCGCGCCGTAGCGGCGCCCCGCGGGATTCGTCTAGAACGGCCGCGAGACAGCGTGACAGGCGGCACGGCCGCTGGCGGATGCGATGAACCCTCCCGATCCGGAACGCCCGGGCCCCGGCGCGCCGGACCCGCGGGCCGAACCCGACACCCGCGCGGCGGCCCGCGAGGCGGCCTCGGCCGCCCGCAGCCTCGCGCGCCAACTCGGCATCCTCGGCGCCGGCGCCGCCCGCGCGGCTCTCCGCGGCGGTGGCCGGCTCGGGCGCCGCGGCGCCGCGGGCCTCGGCGGCCTCGCTGGGCGCCTGAAGGCCCGACCCTCCTCCGTGGCCGGCGCGTCCCCGGAGGCCGCCCCCGCACCCGAGCGTCCCGCGGCCGCGTCGCGCCGGGCCTTCCGGCCCCGGCGGCGCACCCTCGCCCTGGCGGCCCTCGTCGTCGGGCTCCCGCTCGGCGCCCTGCTGCTCTACGTGCTGGCCGCCTTCCTGACCCTGCCGCCGCTGGGCTCGGTCTCGAACGATCCGGGCAGCCGCGCCCTCACCGTCGAGGCCGACGACGGGCGCGTCTTCGCCACCCGGGGCGCCTTCCGGGGCGAGCGGCTCACTGCAGCCGACCTGCCGCCGACGCTGGCCCAGGCCATCGTCGCCATCGAGGACCGGCGCTTCTACAGCCACTGGGGCGTGGACCTGCGCGGGCTCCTGCGCGCCGCGTGGCGCAACACGACCGGCGGGGGCGTGCGCGAGGGCGGCTCGACCATCACCCAGCAATATGTCCGCCTCACCTCGCTCTCCCAGGAGAAGACGCTCCGGCGCAAGATCCAGGAGGCCTTCCTGGCGCTCCGGGCCGAGAGCGAGATGTCGAAGAGCGACATCCTGGTCGGCTACCTCAACACCGCCTATTTCGGCGCGGGCGCCTACGGGGCCGACGCGGCGGCCCGGCGCTATTTCGGCAAGCCCGCCAAGCAGCTGACCCTGCCGGAGGCCGCGATGCTGGCGGGCCTCGTGCGCGCCCCCTCACAACTCGCCCCCACCCGCAATTTCGGCGGCGCCAAGGAGCGGGCCGACGTGGTGCTCCAGGCCATGGTCGAGACCGGCGCCATCTCCACCAAGGAGGCGGACGCGGCCCGCGCCAAGACCGTGACGCTGCGCACGCCGCCCGAGACGCCGCCGGGCACCAACTACTTCCTCGACATGGTGCAGGCGGACGCCCGGCGCCTCACCGACACGGGCGGCGACCTCACGGTGCGCTCGACCCTGAACCTCGACCTGCAGAGCCTCGCCGAGGGTGTGATCGCCCGCCGCCTCGACGCGGAGGGTGCGAAGAAGAAGGTCTCCCAGGCCGCCCTCGTGGCGCTCTCGCCGCAGGGCGCGATCCTGGCGATGGTCGGCGGGCGCGACTACGAGGACAGCCAGTTCAACCGCGCGGTCCAGGCCAAGCGCCAAGCCGGCTCGCTGTTCAAGCTCTTCGTCTACCTCACCGCCTACGAGCAGGGCCTGAGCCCGGACTCGGTGCTGGTCGACCGCCCGGTCCAGATCGGCGACTGGGAGCCGCAGAATTCCAACAATCGTTTCCGCGGCGCGCTGCCGCTCCGCAGCGCCTTCGCGCTCTCGGTCAACACCATCGCGGCCCAGCTCGGCGACGAGCTCGGCATCCCCGCCGTGATCGCGACCGCGAAATCGCTCGGCGTCACCTCTGATCTGCCGAGCGTGCCGAGCCTCGCGCTGGGCTCGGCCGAGGTGACGCTCCTCGAGATGACCCGCGCCTACGCGGGCGTGCTCGCCAACCGCACGCCGCTGGAGACCTACGCGGTCCACGCGATCCGGGGCGGCCAGCCGCAGCCGATCTACCTGCACCCGGACCAGGCCGCGACCCGGGGGCTGCCCGGTGACAGCCGGACCATGATGCTCGACTCGCTCCAGGCGGTGGTCGATTCCGGCACCGGCAAGGCCGCGAAGGTCCCGGGCCTCGCGGTCGGCGGCAAGACCGGCACGACGCAGGATTACCGCGACGCGTGGTTCATCGGCGTGACGCCCGAGATGGTGGTCGGCATCTGGGTCGGGAACGACGACAACAGCTCCATGAACCGGGTCGGCGGCGGCGATCTGCCGGCCGCGATGTTCCGGGACTTCGTGCAGCGGGCCTCCGCGCAACTCGCCAAGGGCCGCAAGCGCCCCTCGGCCGCCCGCGCGGAGCCGGCACCCGCCCCGGCCCCTACCCCCAATCCTTCGGCCCCGGTTCCGCCCGCCGCGATCCCCGCAGGCGCCGAGGCGCGCGGCGTGCCGGAGGTGATCGACACCGGCACCCTGTCGTTCCGCGGCCGGGTGGTGCGGCTTGCCGGCGTCGAGGGCCAGGGCGGCGCGCTCGCCCGCCAACTCGCCCGCTACCTGCGCCGCCGCGAGGTGAGTTGCGCCGCCGAGGGCGACGGCATGCGCTGCCGCATCGACGGCGACGACCTCGCCGCCCTGATCCTGGCGGCCGGCGGCGCCCGGGCGAGCGAGGACGCGCCGCAGGATCTGCTCGCCGCCGAGGAGCAGGCCCGCTCCGAGCGCGTGGGCCTGTGGGGGCGCGAGCGCTGAAGCGCGCCACAATTCTCCCTCCCCCCTCTGCGGAGGAGGGTGGCACCCGAAGGGTGACGGTCGGGACGAAGTCCCGCAGAGAGGGGAGGGACGCTGCAGGATCAGGCTATGCCCTGCATGAAGCCCGCACCTCTTCCGTGAGCGTGGTTCCCCTCACCCGACCCGGCCTGACGGCCGGCCCATCCTCCCCCGCAGAGGGGGAGGGAGAGTGACGCGGGTACGAAAAAGCCCTCCCCGCCGACGGCGAGGAGGGCCCGTCTCACACGGGGGCCGCCCGAGGCGGCCCCTTCTTTCACATCACGCCGCGATCGCCTGCGCCGACGGCCCGGCCTGCCGCACGTCGGCCTCGACGTGGCTCTCGAAGCGCTTGAAGTTCTCGTCGAACATCGCGACGAGCCGCGCGGCCGTCTCCACGAAGGCGCCCTTGTTGGCCCAGGTCTTCACCGGGGTCAGGATGTGGGGCTCGACGCCCGGCACCGAGACCGGCACCGCGAAGCCGAAATACGGGTCGCGGCGGAACTCGGCCTGGGCGAGCGAGCCGTCGAGCGCCGCACCGAGCAGGCGGCGGGTGACGCGGATCGGCATGCGGCGGCCGGTGCCGACGCCGCCGCCGGTCCAGCCGGTGTTGACGAGCCAGCAATCGACACCGTGCTCCGCGATGAGGTCGCGCAGGAGGTTGCCGTAGGTGCTCGGGTGCCGCGGCATGAAGGGCGCGCCGAAGCAGGTCGAGAAGGTCGCCTCGGGCCCCGTGAGGCCGCGCTCGGTGCCCGCCACCTTCGCGGTGTAGCCCGAGAGGAAGTGGTACATCGCCTCGGCGCCGGTCAGCTTGGCGATCGGGGGCATCACCCCGAAGGCGTCGCAGGTCAGCATCACGATGTTCTTCGGATGCCCGGCCCGGCCCGTGGCGCTCGCGTTCGCGATGAAGTCGAGCGGGTAGGCGCAGCGGGTGTTCTCGGTGAGCGAGGCGTCGTCGAAGTCCGGCACCCGGGTGAGCGGATCGATCACCACGTTCTCCATGACCGTGCCGAAGCGCTCGGTGGTGGCGTAGATCTCGGGCTCGGCGTTGCGCGAGAGCCGGATGGTCTTGGCGTAGCAGCCGCCCTCGAAGTTGAAGATGCCCTCGTTCGACCAGCCGTGCTCGTCGTCGCCGAGAAGCTGACGCGAGGAATCGTTCGACAGCGTGGTCTTGCCGGTGCCGGACAGCCCGAAGAAGATCGCCGAGCCGCCCTCGGCGTCGAGCGCGGCGTTCGCCGAGCAGTGCATGGGCATCACGCCCTTCCCGGGCAGGATGTAGTTGAGATAGGTGAAGACCGACTTCTTCATCTCGCCCGCGTAGGCCGAGCCGCCGATCAGCACGATCTTGCGGGTGAAGTCGATGGCGATGACCGTCTTCGAGCGGCAGCCGTGCCGGGCGGGGTCCGCCTGGAAGCTCGGCAGGTCGATGATCGTCATGTCGGGCACGTAACCCGCGATCTCCGAGCGGTCCGGCCGGATCAGCAGGTTGCGGATGAACAGCGAGTGCCACGCGAACTCGGTGAAGACCCGGGCCTTGACCCGGTGGGCCGGATCGGCACCGCCGTAGAGGTCCTGGGCAAAGAGCTCGCGGCCCTCGGCGTGCTTGAGGAAGTCCTGGTACAGGGTCTCGAACTGCTCCGGCGTGATCGCGCCGTTGTTGTCCCACCAGATCTCGTTCTCGGTGGCGGCGTCGCGCACCACGAACTTGTCCTTGGGCGAGCGGCCCGTATGGCTGCCCGTGGTCGCCACCAGGGCGCCGCCGCGGGCGAGCTGCCCCTCTTTGCGTGACAACGCCTCCTCGTAGAGGCGGGGCGCCTCAAGGTTCCAGTGGACGGCCTTCAGGTCACGGAGGCCGATCGCCTCGGCGCCGTGGCCCGCGTTGAACTCACCGATATTCGTCACGATCGTCTCTCCCGAGCCCCTGTTCGCGCCGTCTCCGCAATCCCGGGACGTACTCCCGGGATTGCTGGGAGCGTCCGTGCGGTCGTTCAGGACCGCCGCACGCTGGTTCTCCGCTCCCGACCCTGCCTTGGTCGGGCGGCGCGGGCCGCCCGGTCAATCCGAACTTTGGGCGTAGGTCCGCCCTGTGGGCTCCCAACGTCCGGAGCGCGGCCGGCAGGTGCCGGGCCGCCGCGCGGGAGTGGAGCCGACCGCCTGTCTGTATCCTGAACGATGGTCGCACGGGCGGGCGCGGGCGCGACGGAACGCCTATATTGTAATCCGGCGCACGACCTTCGCGCCGCCCTTTCGGCCGTCCCCCGGCCCCGCTATGGCGGGCGCGCCGCCTGCCGGAACGGCCCACCCCGACACGAGAGTCCCCGATGCCGCAAGCCGTCGCCGGTCCGGAGATCGAGCGCCTGATCCAGCTTCTCGCCCGGATGCCGGGGCTCGGGCCTCGGTCGGCCCGCCGCGCCGCGCTGCAACTCATCAAGAAGCGCGACACGCTGCTGGGGCCCCTCGCCGACGCCATGCGGGTGGCGGCCGAGCGCATCGTGGTCTGCCACGCCTGCGGCAACGTCGATACCAGCGACCCCTGCACGATCTGCCGCGACGCCGCCCGCGATCCCTCGACGCTCGTGGTGGTGGAGGACGTCTCCGACCTCTGGGCGCTGGAGCGCTCGGGCGCGGTCCAGGCGCGCTACCACGTGCTCGGCGGCGTGCTCTCGGCTCTCGACGGCGTGCGGCCGGAGCACCTCAACATCGCGACCCTGGTCGAGCGGGCGAGCGACCCGGCGGTCAAGGAGGTCATCCTGGCGCTCAACGCCACCGTCGACGGACAGACCACGGCCCACTACGTCACCGAGTCGATCCGCCACCTCGACCTGAAGGTCACCCGCCTCGCCCACGGCGTGCCGGTGGGCGGCGAGCTGGACTACCTGGACGAGGGCACCTTGATGGCGGCGATCCGCAGCCGTACGGCGTTCTGAGGCCGCGCGTCGCTCTCCCTCCCCCGCAGAGGGGGGGAAGGAGAACATCGGCGCCCCTTCATTTGACCGCTCCGGCGCCCCACCCTATTCGAAACGCTTCCTCAGACGCCCGCGCACCGTCCCGATCGAGCCATGGCCATCCTTCCCCTCGTCATCCTGCCGGATCAGCGCCTGCGCCTCGTCTCGGAGCCGGTCGGCACCGTCACCGCCGAGATCCGCAAGATCGCCGACGACATGCTGGAGACGATGTACGACGCCCCCGGGGTCGGGCTGGCCGGGATCCAGGTCGGCGTGCAGAAGCGGATCGTCACCATCGACACCTCGAAGGAGGAGGGCGCGCGCCGCCCGCAGGTCTTCCTCGACCCGGTGATCACCTGGGAATCCGAGGAGACGCGCGGCTACGAGGAGGGCTGCCTGTCGATCCCCGACTACTACGCCGAGGTGACCCGGCCCGACCGGGTGCGGGTGCGCTTCCGCGACCTCGACGGGCGGGAGCAGGAGATCGAGGCCGACGGCCTGCTCGCCACCTGCCTGCAGCACGAGATCGACCACCTCAACGGCGTGCTCTTCATCGACCACATCTCGAAGCTGAAGCGCGACCGGGTGATGAAGAAGTTCGCCAAGGCGGCCAAGCGCGACGCCGCCTGAGAGCCCTGCCATGCGCGTCGTCTTCATGGGCACCCCGGATTTCGCGGTGCCGACGCTGGCGAGGCTGGCCGAGGACGGCCACGCGATCACCGCCGTCTACACCCGCGCGCCGGCCCGGGGCGGGCGGGGCATGGCCGTGCGCCCCTCCCCCGTCCAGGCGCTCGCCGACACGCTCGGCCTGCCGGTGCTGACGCCCGCGAGCCTGAAGGGGCCCGAGGCCGCCGAGACCTTCGCGGCCCACGACGCGGACGTCGCCGTCGTCGTCGCCTACGGCATGCTCCTGCCGCCCGCGATCCTCGCCCTGCCCCGCCACGGCTGCCTCAACCTGCACGGCTCGCTCCTGCCGCGCTGGCGCGGCGCCGCCCCGATCCAGCGCGCCGTGATGGCGGGCGACCCCGAGAGCGGCGTCGGCGTGATGCGCATGGAGGCCGGGCTCGATACCGGCCCTGTGGCGCTCGAGGCGCGGGTGCCGATCACCCCCGGCCTGACCGCGGGTGAATTGCACGACGCGCTGATGCCCCTGGGCGCCGACCTGATGGGACAGGCGCTGCGCCGGCTGGAGGCGGGCGACCTCGCCTTCGCGCCGCAGCCGGAGGCGGGCGTCGTCTACGCCCACAAGATCACCAACGACGAGGCGCGGATCGACTGGTCTCAGCCTGCCGAGGCGGTGGTCCGGCAGGTCAACGGCCTGTCGCCCTTCCCCGGCGCCTTCTTCGAGGCCGATCTCGGCAAGGGTGCGGAGCGCGTGAAGGTGCTGCGGGCGCTGCCCACTTCCGGCTCCGGCGCGCCCGGCACGCTCCTCGACGAGGGCTGCACCGTGGCCTGCGGCACGGGCGCGGTGCGCCTGCTCGAACTGCGCCGGGCCGGCAAGGGCGGGGTCGCGAGCGGCGCGGAGTTCCTGCGCGGGGTTCGGCTGGAGCCCGGCGCGCGGCTCTCCACCTGAGATGCCCCGCTACAAGCTCGTCATCGAGTACGACGGCGCGCCCTTCCGCGGCTGGCAGCGGCAGGCGGAGGACCCCTCCGTGCAGGCGGCCCTCGAAGAGGCTGTGCTGCGCTTCTCGGGCGAGACCGTCCGGCTCACCTGCGCCGGGCGCACCGATGCGGGGGTGCACGCGATCGGGCAGGTGGCGCATCTCGATCTCGCCAGGGACTGGCGCACCGACACCGTGCGGGACGCGCTCAACGCCCATCTCCGGCCGCAACCCGTGGCGGTGCTCTCGGCCGAGATCGTGCCGGAGACCTTCGATGCCCGCCACTCGGCGATCCGGCGGCACTACCGCTACCGCATCCTCAACCGGCGCAGCCCCGCGGCGCTGACCCGCGCCCATGTCTGGCAGGTGCCCTGGGCCCTCGACCCGGAACTGATGCACGCGGCCGCCCAGCGGATGCTCGGCCGCCACGACTTCTCGGCCTTCCGCGCGGCGGAGTGCCAGGCCAACAGCCCCGTGCGCACGCTGGAGCAGCTCGACGTGGCGCGAGTGCGCTTCGGCCTGTTCGACGAGATCGTCGTGGCGACGGCGGCGCGCTCCTTCCTGCACCATCAGGTGCGGGCGATGGTCGGCACGCTGATGCTGGCGGGCTCGCGCCGCCTCTCGGCCGACGACGTCGCCGAGATCCTGGCGACGCGGGCCAAGCACCGCTGCGGCCCGCTGGCCCCGGCCTGCGGGCTCACCTTCGCGGGCGTGGACTACGCCTGATCCGAGCCCGACGCGCCATCCTTTTCCCGGACGCCTGGAACGAAGTGGAAGGTGATCCGGGATCCAGCGAGCAGAGTGCCGCGAAGCGGCTCGATCTTCATTCCCCGTCGCTGCATGCGGACGCTGCGCGTCTCCTTGTGCTGGATCCCGGATCACCCTCCGCTGACGCTCCGGGCGTCCGGGAAAGGGGCGGCGCCATTCCAGCCGGTGCACCGGAGGCGGCCCTCACCGCCTCCGCTTGATCGAGCCCACGGTCTGCATCTGGGCCTGCGCGTCGGCGCGGTCGTCCTCGCTCGCGGCCGCCCAGTTCTTCTCGTAGAGCGTGACGATCCACTCGTCCTTGCGCCCCTGCGCGCCCTCGCGGGCGAGCGCCAGCCACATCAGGCCGCGCACCCGCTGCACCGGCACGCCGCCCATCCCGTTGACCAGGATGTCGCCCAGGAGCGCCTGGGCCGGGTGGTGGCCCTTCTCCGCCGCGAGGTTGAACCAGCGGGCCGCCTGCCGCGCGTCGGCATCGACCCCGGTCCCCTCCAGGTAGAGGCGGGCGAGGTTGTACTGCGCGTTCGGGTCGCCGAAATAGGACGCCGCGTAGTTGAACATGTCGTAGGCCCGCGCCGGGTTCGGGCGCACGTAGGTGCCCTTGATCCCGTCGAGGAAGTAGGCCCCGAGCGCGTTGAAGGCGCTCGCGGTCACGCCCGAGATCTGCGCGTCCGGCGCGTCGTCGGTGCCGGCATCGGCGATGCGCGAGAAGTACTCGAAGGCCTTCAGGTCGTCGTGCGGCACGCCGTCCCCGTCGGCGTACATGCGGCCGAGCTTCCACAGGGCGAGCGCGTGGCCCTGCCCCGCGGCGTATTCGAGCGCGCGCGCGGCGCCTTCCTTGTCGCCCGCGTTGTACTCGCGCACGCCCGCGCGGAGCGCATCCTTGGCCGAGCGGTAGGTCTTCTCGGGCACGGGGGTGCGGGCGGTGGCGTCGAGCGCGCGCGGGGCCGGGACCGAGGCGAGCGTCATCGCGGCCGCGAGCCCGGCGAAGCCGAGGAGGCGCAGGATCTCCGCGCGCGGGTTGGACAGGCCGGGCCGACACGGATCGGCCCCGGCCGGCCGCGCGGGCCAGCTGAGGTCGGACCTAGACGTCCGCATAGGTCTGCGTCTCCTTGGCGCCGCCCGGATGGGTCACGGCGCCGGTCACAGCCGGGCCGACGCCCTGCGCGTATTTCCAGAGATAGCCGGAGGTCGCGGTGTTGGCGCGCGGGGCCCAGGCCTTGCGGCGCTCGGCCAGCTCCGCGTCGGAGAGCGCCACGTCGAGGGTGCCCTGGATCGCGTCGAGCGTGATCAGGTCGCCGTCGCGGATCAGGCCGATCGGCCCGCCGACCGCGGCCTCGGGCCCGACATGGCCCACGCAGAAGCCGCGGGTGGCGCCCGAGAAGCGCCCGTCCGTGATCAGCGCGACCTTGTCGCCCATACCCTGGCCGTAGAGGGCAGCGGTGGTCGAGAGCATCTCGCGCATGCCGGGGCCGCCGCGCGGGCCCTCGTAGCGGATCACCAGGACCTCGCCCTCCTTGTAGGTCCGGCTCTGCACCGCCTGGAAGCAGGCCTCCTCGCCGTCGAAGACGCGGGCCGGGCCGGTGAAGACCTGATGCTCGGCCGGCATGCCCGCGACCTTCACGATCGCGCCCTCGGGGGCGAGGTTGCCCCGCAGGCCCACCACGCCGCCGGTCGGGGTGATCGGGGCGTTGGCCGGGCGGACCACGTCCTGGTCCGGGTTCCAGGCCACCTTCTCGAGGTTCTCCGCGATGGTGCGGCCGGTGACCGTCAGGCAGTCGCCGTGCAGGTAACCGTGGTCGAGGAGCGTCTTCATCAGGAGCGGGATGCCGCCGACCTCAAACATGTCCTTGGCGACGTAGCGCCCGCCGGGCTTGAGGTCGGCGATGTAGGGCGTGCGCCGGAAGATCTCGGCCACGTCGAACAGGGTGAATTCGATGCCGCACTCGTGGGCGATCGCCGGCAGGTGGAGCGCCGCGTTGGTCGAGCCGCCGGAGGCCGCGACGGTGGCGGCGGCGTTCTCCAGCGCCTTGCGGGTGACGATGTCGCGCGGGCGGATGTTCTTGGCGATGAGCTCCATCACCTTCTCGCCGGCCGCGGCGCAGAACTTGTCGCGGATCTCGTAAGGGGCGGGCGCGCCGGCCGAGTAGGGCAGCGCCAGCCCGATCGCCTCGGACACGGTCGCCATGGTGTTGGCCGTGAACTGCGCGCCGCAGGCGCCGGCCGAGGGGCAGGCGACCTGCTCCAATTCGTCCAGGTCCTCCAGGCTCATGTCGCCGACCGCGACCTTGCCGACCGCCTCGAACAGGTCCTGCACGGTGACCGGCCGGCCCCGGAAGGAGCCCGGCAGGATCGAGCCGCCGTAGATGAAGATCGACGGCACGTTGAGGCGCACCATCGCCATCATCATGCCGGGCAGCGACTTGTCGCAGCCGGCCAAGCCCACGAGCGCGTCGTAGGCGTGGCCGCGCATGGTCAGCTCGACCGAGTCCGCGATGACCTCGCGGGACGGCAGCGAGGCGCGCATGCCGGCATGCCCCATGGCGATGCCGTCGGTGACCGTGATGGTGCAGAACTCGCGCGGCGTGCCGTGGGCGGCGGCCACGCCCTTCTTCACGGCCTGGGCCTGGCGCATCAGCGAGATGTTGCAGGGGGCGGCCTCGTTCCAGCATGAGGCGACGCCGACGAGCGGCTGATGGATCTGCTCGCGGGTCAGGCCCATGGCGTAAAGATACGAGCGGTGCGGCGCGCGGTCAGGACCTTCCGTCACGTGCCGGCTCGGCAGCTTCGACTTGTCGTTCACGCGCGCGTCCATGACCCGGGCCCTGTCCGTACTCAGCGACGATTCTCGGATGTGGGGTGCGCGCGGCCGTTCCACATCGCCTTGCGGCGCTGTGCGAAGGGTCGAAACGCTGTCCGGAATCCCTCGTAACAGCGCGGTAAAGCGTTGCAGAATCTGCCGTTTACCGCTGATGCTGAGGTGGTCCCGGTTTATGGCGGGAACGCGGCGGTTCGGGGCAGCACTCAGGGCAAACCCGGGATGCTTTCGCGGTGTTGCGACCTCGCCACAGCCACGCTTGCGGGCGAATACCGATGAGGCGCCGGGCTAACCTTGGACGAGCGCCGCCGGAAGGTCCGGAGCTTCGAGAGCGCGGTCGCTCTCGTCCTTCAGGTGCACGCCGGTGAGGCCGCGGCTGAGCGCCTGACCGATGAGCCAGGCGAGCTTGAAGGCCGCCGCGTCCGGCGCGAGGCCGGCCGCGCGCACGTTCGAGATGCAGTTGCGCTCGGCGTCCGACCGGCCGGGACGGGGTCCGAAGGTCAGGTAGATCCCCAGGCTGTCGGGGGAGGACAGGCCCGGCCGCTCGCCGATCAGCACGGCGACGGCGCGCGCCCGCAGGGCCTCGCCGACGGCGTCGCCCAGCGCGACGCGGGCTTGCCCCGCGACGACGACCGGCGCGAGGCGCCAGCCGGCCTTCTCCGCGTGCGGCCGGAAGGCTTCGAGGACGGGCACGGCGTTCTCGTGGATCGCCCGGGCCGAGAGCCCGTCCGCAACCACGAGGGCGAGGTCGCAGGGCTCCCCGGCGGCCGCCGCCAGCGCGTCGCGGCTCTCCGGGGCGAGGCTGCGGCCGAGATCGGGCCGGCGCAGATAGGTGGCGCGGTCCTCGGCCCGCGAGGCGGCGGCGCGCACGGTCAGGCCGAGCGCCTCGATCCCGGCCCGGACCGCGTCGGCATCCATCGGGGTGTGGACGGCGTCCCGCGCCTGGGCGTGGGCGAGGCCGAAGCCGAGGACGCTGCGGGTGGTCTGGCCGCTGCCGGCCCGGCCGAGGCCGATCCGCGCGGGCGTCAGCCGGGCGAGCCGCGCCCAGATCTCGGCCTGATCGCTCACGCGGCGAGCCCCGGTGCGTCGGCGAGCAGGCGGTTCTCTGCCCCTGTCAGCAGGGTCCCGGCCCCGTCCGTGAGGCCGATCGCGTGGAGCCAGGCCTCGAACTCGGGCGCCCGCTTCAGGCCCAGCACCTCCCGCAGGTAGAGCGAGTCGTGGAAGGCGGTGGACTGGTAGTTCAGCATCACGTCGTCGGCGCCCGGCACGCCCATGATGTAGGTGCAGCCGGCAGCCCCCAGCAGCGTCAGGAGCGTGTCCATGTCGTCCTGGTCGGCCTCGGCGTGGTTGGTGTAGCAGACGTCGACGCCGAGCGGCACGCCCATCAGCTTGCCGCAGAAATGGTCCTCCAGCCCGGCCCGGATGATCTCCTTGCCATCGTAGAGGTATTCGGGCCCGATGAAGCCCACCACCGTGTTGACGAGGAGCGGCCGGAAGGGCCGCGCCACCGCGTAGGCGCGCGCCTCCAGGGTCTGCTGGTCGATGCCGTGATGCGCGTCGGCCGAGAGGCAGGAGCCCTGGCCAGTCTCGAAATACATGCCGTTGTCGCCGAGGCTGCCGCGCTTGAGGGACAGCATCGCCTCGTGCGCCTCCTTGAGGAGATCGAGCGTCACGCCGAAGCTCGCGTTGGCGGCCTCCGTGCCGGCGATCGACTGGAAGACCAGATCGACCGGCAGGCCCCGCTCCATCGCCTCCAGGGTGGTGGTGACGTGGGTGAGCACGCAAGCCTGCGTCGGGATGGCGTGGCGCTGGATCAGCGCGTCGAGGAGGTGCAGGAGGTCGCCGAGCGCCTGGACCGAATCGGAGGCCGGGTTGATGCCGATCACCGCGTCGCCGCAGCCGTAGGAGAGCCCGTCGAGGACCGCCGCGGTGATGCCGGCCGGGTCGTCGGTCGGGTGGTTCGGCTGCAGCCGCACCGCGAGCGTGCCGGGCAGGCCGATCGTGTTGCGGAACTTCGTCACCACCCTGCATTTGCGGGCGACCAGGATCAGGTCCTGGTTGCGCATGATCTTGGAGACGGCCGCGGCCATCTCGGGCGTGACCGCGGGGGCGATGCGGGCCAGCGTCTCCGGGGAGGCGGTGAGCAGGAACTCGCGGAAGTCGCCGACCGTGAGGTGGCCGATCTCCGCGAAGCCGGCCGCGTCGTGGGTGTCGAGGATCAGGCGGGTGACGGCGTCGGCCTCGTAGGGGATCAGCGGCCGGGCCAGGATCTCCTTGAGCGTCACCTCGGCGAGGCACCAGCGCGCGGCCCAACTCTCCTCCGCGGACTCCGCCGCGATGCCGGCGAGCCGGTCGCCCGAGCGCGGCGGCGTCGCCTTGGCCATCAGGGTGGCGAGGTCGGCGAAGGCCCAGGTTCGGGGGCCGACGACGTGGCGGTAGGCCATCGGGGGACCTCTCGGGCTCGTGACGTTGGCTGAACGTTGGCTGAGCGTATCAGACCGGGCGGGCTTGGCGATGCCCCTTGTCCTCGCGTTCCCAGCGCCTGCGCTCTCCCTCCCCCCAGACGGGAAGGGAGCATCCGCGGAGGATCACAGGACAACAGGATCCAGCTATGCCGCCCCGGCATGCGGCGCCGGCACCTCCGTCGAGATCGCGTCGACGGTGCGCGGCATCGGGCTGCCCGAACCGTCCGAGCGCTGGATGCGGATCTGCTGGTTGACCGGCTGCATGTTGCCGTAGGGCGTCGAGAAGGCGATCTCGGCGGCATCCCGGCCGACGCCGATGCGCACCAGCCCGTCGAGATCGGCCTGACGGGTGGCGTCGAACAGCCACCAGCGCCCGTCGAGATAGGCCTCGAACACGGCGTGGAAGTCGCTCGGCACGAGGCCGTGGGCGTAGCAGCTCACGAAGCGGGCCGGGATGCCGAGCGCCCGGCAGAAGGCGGTGCCGAGATGCGCGAAGTCGCGGCAGACGCCGGCCCGCTTCAAGAGGCTCTCGTCGGCGGTGGTCTCGCCGTCGCTGGCGCCCGGCTGGTAGGTGATGTGGTCGTGGATCCAGTTGCAGATCGCGTTGACGCGCTGGTGCCCCTTGGGGAGCGCGCCGAACTCGGCCAGCGCGAAGGGCGCGAGCCGGTCCGAGGAGACGAAGCGGCTCGGCAGCAGGAACGGCAGGATGTCCAGCGGCAGCGCCGAGACCGGCGTCTCGTTGATCGTCGCCGGGTCGGCCCGGTGCACGGTCAGATCGACCTCGGCATTGTACTCCAGCGTGAACTGACCCATCGGCACGTTGACGCCGAGGTAGCGGTTCTGGAGATCCGGCGTGATGTAGACCTCGCGTTTCAGGTCCGGCGTGAGAACGAGGCTCTCGCTCAGGATCTCGACGCTCTTCAGCTTCGCGACCTCGAGGTTGAAGATGAAGGTGGTGTCCGAGAGGATGTTGTAGGACAGGGTGCAGCCGAGGGTGTAGCGCATCGGGACGGGATCTTTCGGGGGGCGGCTCTCAGCCGGAGCAAAGTGCCCGCCCCCGCCCCGGTTCCGCCCACCGCTGCACGAAGAAGCGCCGCTGTCTCAGGCGTTTGCCCGCGGTTGCAGCACCACCGTCAGGGAGCGCACCCCCTGCGCCCCGTGGATCAGCACGCCCTCGATGTCGGCGGTGGCCGACGGCCCTGTATGCAGCACCGCGTAGGCGGCCTGCCCGAATTCGGGGCGCAGGTAGGCTGCCTGAACGTTGGGCAGGATGTCGGCGGGATCGAGCAGCACCACGAGGTGCTGGGCGAGGTAGGCCACCGCGTTCACGATCAACTGACCTTCCGTGAACAGCACCGAGCCCGTCTCCGCGATGCCGAACACGGCGCGCACCACCGCCACGTCGACGTCGTCCACGTCCCGCGGCCGGGCGACCGCCTCGAGATCGCGGTTGCCGGCGAGTTCGGGCACCGCGGAGGCGACGACCTTCGCCCCGTCCAGGCGCTCGCGCACGCCCGCGAAGACGTCGTCCGCCCCGGGCTCGGCGATGCGACCGCCCATGCGCTTCAGGCGCTCGCCGAACTCGGCCACGAGGTCGTCGCCGACGAGCGGCGTGAACCGCGGCACCGCGGGCAGCGGGTGCTCGCCCGCCGGCCGGTTCTTCCGGATCTCGGCCAGGATCGCGTCGCGCGCGCTCATTTGGCGCCGTCCTTCATGCGGTTCTCCCTGTACCAAGCGTGGAAGCTCTGCCGGGGAGCGTCGGGCATCTCGCGCTTCTTCCCCCAGGTGTTGAGCGGGTTGTAGACGGCGAAGCGCGGCAGCACCTTGAGCGCCGAATCCGCCGCACCGATCGCCGCCCGGTAGGCCGCAGGCCTTGAGAGCACGGCGCCCGCGGCCTTCATCATGCCCTGCTTGAGCATCGGGATCTGGTGCTCCTCGGCCAGCACCTTGCGCCAGGCGAAGATCTGCTCGTGGATGTTGATCTTCACCGGACAGACGTTGGTGCAGGAGCCGTTCATGGTCGAGGAGAACGGCAGGGTCGAGTACTTCCGCTTGTTGAAGGTCGGATCGATGATCAGCCCGATCGGGCCGGCATAGGTCGCCCCGTAGGAGAGGCCGCCCGAGCGCCGGTAGACCGGGCAGGTGTTCATGCAAGCGCCGCAGCGGATGCATTTGAGCGAGGTCCAGAACTCTTCCATCCCGAGCCGCGCGGCGCGGCCGTTGTCGACCAGCACGTAGTGCATCTCGGTGCCGGCCCGGGGCCCGCGGAAGTGCGAGGTGTACTGGGTGATCGGCGAGCCGAGCGCCGAGCGCGCGAGGATGCGCAGGAACACGCCCAGGTGCTCGACGCGGGGGATCAGCTTCTCGATGCCGATCGAGTGGATCTGGAGCTTCGGCACGTTGCCGGAGAGGTCGGCATTGCCCTCGTTGGTGCAGGTGACGACCGTGCCGGTCTCGGCCACCGCGAAGTTGCAGCCGGTCAGCCCCGCATCGGCGTTCAGGATGTAGGGTCGGGTGGTCTCGCGCTGGCTCTCGGCGAGGTAGTGGGCGTCGTCGTTGTCCGGGTCGGTCCCGAGCGTGCGGGCGAAGACTTCGGCCACGTCGAAGCGGGTCTTGTGGGCGGCCGGCACCACGACGTGGCTCGGCTCCTCGTTGTCGAGCTGCTGGATGCGCTCGCCGAGATCGGTCTCGATGATCTCGACGCCCTCGCCCTCCATGAAGTGGCGGAATCCACACTCCTCGGTGAGCATCGACTTCGACTTCACCAGCGTCCTGGCGCCGTGGTCGCGCAGGATGCCGAGCACGATCCGGTTGTGGTCGGCCCCGTCCTTCGCCCAGTGCACGTGGACGCCGTTGGCCTTGGCCGCCGCCTCGAACTGCTCGAGATAGGTGTCGAGGTTCGCGAGCGTGTGCTGCTTGATCTGCGAGGCGAGCTCCCGCAGCTCCTCCCATTCGGGAATGCCGTGGGCGGCCGTGTCGCGCTTGCGGCGCAGGTCCCACAGCCGCTCGTCGTGGGCGGCGGCGTGCAGCGGCGCGGCGAGGAAGCGCTCGGCGGCCTCGCCCTGGTCGATCGGCCGGTCGCCCCGGATCTTGGCGCCGCGGGGCTGGGGCTCGCGCTGGGCGGGCGCCTGGATCGGCTTCGAGGTGCCCTCGGCGTGGTCGAGGCGGCGCCCGTCCTGACCGCGCTCGCTCGCGTCGTCGGGCGCGCGCACGGCCGGGTTGACGACCCCCTCGCGCTCGCGGGGGTGAAGCTCCTCGCTCATGCGGCGGCTCCGTTCAGCACCTGGGCGATGTGGATGTACTTGAGCGGCAGGCCGAGGCGCTCGGCGCAGCCCTTCTGGTGCATCAGGCAGGAGGAATCGGCCGAGACCACGTACTCGGCCCCGGCCCGTTTCTGGTCGGCCACCTTGTCGTAGCCCATCTTGGCCGAGACCGCCGGCTCGAAGACCGAGAAGGTGCCGCCGAAGCCGCAGCACTCGTCGGGCCGAGCGAGGTTCACGAGCTCCACGCCCTCGACCTTCTGCAGCAGGTTCAGGGGCTTGGAGAAATACGGCAGGTTCAGCTCGGACGGGCGCGCGTGCCCGATGCCGCGCAGCGCGTTGCAGTTGGCGTGGTAGGCCACCTTGTGGGGAAAGCGCGCCCAGGGCAGCGCCTCGACCTTCAGCACGTCGTGCAGGAACTCGACCAGCTCGTAGGTGCTCGCGCGGACCTTCCGGACCTCGTCGGTCTGCGGGATCGCGGTGAGGTGCTCGCGCACCTGATGCACGCAGCTTCCCGAGGGGGCGACCACGTAGTCGAAGCCGGAGAAATTCCTGACGAAGAGCGCCTCGGTCGCGGCCGCCTCCTGGTGGCAGCCGGTATTGGTCATCGGCTGGCCGCAGCAGGTCTGGTCGTAGGGGTATTCCACCTCGAGGCCGAAGCGCTCCAGGAGTTCGAGCGTGGCGATGCCGACCTCGGGCTCGAAGGCGTCGACGTAGCAGGGGACGAACAGTCCGATACGCATGGCGGCTCCCGGCTCGCCAGCCCCCCGCTCACGTAGGCGTGTGGAACGGTTCGAAACTGGCCGTCCCGGTCTAGCGGATGAGGTTCGTCTTGGCGAGGTCGAGGACCGCGTCACCGCGTCCGCTCATCACGGCGCGCAGCATGTAGAGGCTGAAGCCCTTCACCTGCTGCCCGTCGATCTTCGGCGGGATCGACAGCTCGTTGCGCGCCACCGTGACGTCGAGGAGCGAGGGGCCGTCGAAGGCCAGGAACTCGCTGACCGCGCCCGGCAGGTCGCCCGGATCCTCCACCCGCAGGGCGAAGATGCCGGCCGCGCGCGACATGGCGGCAAAATCCGGGTTGTCGAGGGCGACGCCGGTCTCGAGGTAGCCCGCGGCCTTCATCTCCATCTCGACGAAGCCGAGCGAGCCGTTGTTGAACACCACCACCTTGAGCGGCAGCCGGTGCTGGCGCAGCGTCAGGAAGTCGCCCATCAACATGCTGAACCCACCGTCGCCCGCGAGCGCGATGACCTGCCGGTCGGGCTCGGCCGCCTGCACGCCGATGCCCTGCGCCATGGCGTTGGCCATCGAGCCGTGCACCCAGGAGCCGATGAGGCGGCGGCGCCCGTTCATCGTGAGGTAGCGCGCCGCCCAGACGGTCGGCGTGCCGACATCGGCCGTGAACACGGCGTCGTCCGCGGCCGCCTCGCTGATCACGCGGGTGAGGTATTGCGGGTGGATCAGCCCGCTGCCCGGCCGGCCGGTGGCGAGCTCGTCCAGCCCCTCGCGGGCCCGGGCGTAGTGCTTCAGGCTGGCGTCGAGCCAGGCGCGGTCGCTCTTGCCCGCGAGCTTCGGCAGGAGGGCCTGGATCGTCGCCCGCACGTCGCCGACGAGGCCGCGATCGATGCGGCAGCGCCGCCCCAATTCGTGCGGGCGGATGTCGACCTGCGCGACCTTGGCGTCCTGCGGGTAGAACTGCTTGTAGGGGAAGGCCGTGCCGAGCATCAGCAGGGTCTCGCAGCCCATCATCGCGGCGTAGCCCGAGGAGAAGCCGATCAGCCCGGTCATGCCGACATCGTAGGGGTTGTCGTACTCCACGTGGTCCTTGCCGCCGAGCGCGTGCACGATCGGGCTCTTCAGGGCCTCGGCGAGCTGCATCAGCTCCGCGTGCGCCCCGGCGCAGCCGCGCCCGCACAGCAGCGTCACGCGCTTCGAGCCGTTCAGGAGCTCCGCGAGCGCGTCGAGGTCGGAATCGGCCGGGCGCACCATCGGGCGCGGCGGGATCAGGCCGGCGCGGGGCGTCACGCCGCGCTTGGGCGCATCCTTCATGGCGACGTCGCCCGGGATCACCACCACGGCGACGCCCCGCTGGCCGATGGCCGCGCGCATCGCGTTCTCCAGCACGAACGGAAGCTGGGCCGGGTCCGAGACCAGCTCGCAGTAATGACTGCAATCGCGGAACAGCGCGGTCGGGTTCGTCTCCTGGAAGTAGCCGGAGCCGATCTCGGCCGAGGGGATGTGGGCGGCGATGGCGAGCACGGGCGCGCCCGTGCGGTGGCAATCGTAGAGGCCGTTGACGAGGTGGACGTGGCCCGGCCCGCAGGAGCCGGCGCAGACGGCGAGCCCGCCGGTGATCTGGCTCTCGGCGCCCGCCGCGAAGGCGCCGGCCTCCTCGTGGCGGACGTGGATCCAATCGATCGTGCCCCGCGCCCGGATCGACTCGGTGATGGCGTTCAGGCTGTCGCCGACGACGCCGAAGATCCGGCGGACGCCCGCCTCCTGGAGGGTCTCGACGACGAGGTCGGCGACGTTGGTGATGCGCATGGGCAGTGGCTCCCGTATCCGCGGGCCGAACCCGTGAGAACCGGGGCGGTTCCTCGCCTTCGCAGGGCATCAGCCATCTATTCGGCGCAGGGTTCCCGGCCGGATGACACTATTGTGCGTTATCCTGCATCCCGCAGCTTGGCGAAGCGCTTCAATATGCGCTCCCGGCGCAGGCGCGACAGGCGCTCGATCCAGAAGACGCCGTCAAGCTGGTCGATCTCGTGCTGCAGGCAGGCCGCGCGAAAACCCTCGGCGCGCTCCTCTTGGCCGACGCCGTCGAGGTCCTGGAAGCGCACCCGCACCCAGGCGGCGCGCTCGACGTCGTCGGCGACCCCCGGCATCGAGACGCTGCCCTCGCGGCCGGCCGCGCGCTCGGGCGCGGCCTCCACGACCTCCGGGTTGCAGTAGACGCTCGCCGGGCCGCCGGGCTCGGGGCGCAGCACCACGAGGCGGCGCAACTCGCCGACATGCGCCGCGGTGAGCCCCGCCGCCATCGCGGCGTCGAGGCTGGCGGTGAGATCGGCGGCGAGTGCCCGCAGATCGTCGTCGAAGGTCTCGACGCGCGCGCAAGAGCGGCGCAGCCGCGGATCGGGCCAGAGGATCAGCGGCCGCGCCGGCACGGCGTCGTGCTCAGCGCACCAGCGCCAGGGAGGCGCCGGACTTGGTCAACTGGCCGTCGAGGCTGCCGCCGCCCTGGCGCAGGCGCGCCGCCACGGTGCCGCCGGCCTGGTAGAGGTAGACCTCGCCGTCGCGAAAATCCCAGGCCGAGACCTTGGCGAGATCCTTGTTCGGGCAGCCGCCGGCGCTGGCCTTGTAGAGGTCGAGGGCGGGCGCGCTCGACAGGGTGACCTTGCAGGCGGCGCCGGTGGCGTCCTTGGCCTCCCAGGTGCCGACCACGGCCGAGCGCCCGCCAGCGACGACCGGCGGCGGGGCGGGGGGCGGGACGACGGGCTCCGGGATGACGTTCGAGCCGGGCGGTGCGGCGGTCGCGACCTGGGTTCCGGGGGCGACGACCGGCTCGTCGGGCGCGGCGGCGGCGCCGGGCGGGGGCGCGAGCGGGCTCGTGGTCACGGCGCCCGAGGGCACGGCCGGCACCGAGGTGTCGAGGGCGGCCTGGGGCCCGGGTCCGCGGGTGCGCGGCGCGTCGAGGCGCTTCGAGGCGCAGGCGCCGAGGCTGGCTGCGAGCACCAGAACGGCGGTTGTCGACAGAAACGGACGCGTCATCGACCTCGGATCCCGTGGGGCGCCCCCTCGCGGCGCGCGGTCCCTGCCTCGCCATCAAATGCGATGCCCGCAAGGCGGTGCCGGGTCGGGCCCTCTGGGAAGCGGGGACGGGGCGGGATTTCCGCCGGACTGTGGCGCCCCGGTCGCACCCGCGCGTCTCGAGCAGGTCCGAGACGAAACGGCCTGGATGCCGCCACCCCGGCCGCCGGGAGCCAACAGGGTCGTGGATCCCAAAGGTCGAGACCTTTGGCGGGTGCAGGGTGGAACCCTGCATTTGGAACCTCCACCCCGGCTTTGCCGGGTCGGCGATCCCAAGCCAGGGGCTTCGCGCCCCTGGACCTCGCCCAAGGGGCTCGCCCCTTGGGGATCCCGGGACCTAGACCGCGCGCTCGACCATCATCTTCTTGATCTCGGCGATGGCCTTGGCCGGGTTCAGGTTCTTCGGGCAGGTGTTGGCGCAGTTCATGATCGTGTGGCAGCGGTAGAGCCGGAACGGGTCGTGCAGGCTGTCGAGCCGGTCGCCGGTGTTCTCGTCGCGCGAGTCGATCAGCCAGCGATAGGCCTGCAGCAGGGCCGCCGGGCCGAGGAAGCGGTCGCCGTTCCACCAGTAGCTCGGGCAGCTCGTGGTGCAGCAGGCGCACAGGATGCACTCGTAGAGGCCGTCGAGACGGGCGCGGTCCTCCGGCGTCTGGCGCCACTCCTTCTCGGGGGCGGGCGTCTCGGTCTGGAGCCAGGGCTCGATCGCGGCGTGCTGGGCGAAGAAGTTGGTCAGGTCCGGGACCAGATCCTTCAGCACCGGCATGTGCGGGAGGGGATAGATCCGCACCGCGCCGTCCTTGTCCTTGCGGGTGAGGATCGGCAGGGCGTTGTCGGGGCTCTTGCACTCGTCGATGCCCATCGTGCAGGCCAGCGTGTTCTGGCCCTCGATGTTCATCGCGCAGGAGCCGCAGATGCCCTCGCGGCAGGAGCGACGGAAGACCAGCGTCGAGTCGACCTTGTTCTTGATCCACAAGAGCGCGTCGAGCACCATCGGCCCGCAATCGTCGCGGTCGACCTGATAGGTGTCGATCCGCGGGTTGGCGCCGTCGTCCGGGTTCCAGCGGTAGATGCGGAAGGTCTGCAGGTTCTTCGCCCCGGCCGGCGCCGGCCAGGACTTGCCCTCGCGGACCTGCGAGTTCTTGGGGAGTGCGAACTGAGCCATAATTCTGCTTTCAGCGAAGACGGTCAGAGAGACGTGTCGGAGGCGAGGACGCGAACCCGCACGCGGTCGTCCTCGATCGTAACGATGGCGCCCGTGCCGAGCGGGGCCTGATGTTCGGTGATCACGCGCACTACCAGGGGCAGGTGGCGTTCCATCTCCACCCGACCGCAGCGGATCTGGATGACGCTTGGCGCGATCAGCGCCTGCCGCGTCAACGCCGCGCCGAAATCGAGATCGCGGGTGAGCACGACCGCGTCGTTCGCGCGCGCCCACGCCATGATCGCGTCATCGGCAGCATCCTGTGGGCCGAGCGCACTCCAATGGACGGCATCGACCCCCTTCCCGTGCAAGCCGGCGATCCAGGCGACCGACAGGTTCATGTCAACGACGAGTTTCATTCTGCCGCAGCCAGCGCGACATCGCGGAAACTCGCCAGCGAGGCTCCGAAGCGGAGCGCTTCGAGAATGTCCTCACGCTCCAGATACGGGTACCCGGCGAGCAGTTCGTCGACCGTCGTTCCGCCGCCCAACTCGCCGAGGATCATACTCACGGTCACGCGCATGCCGCGAATGCAGGGCTTGCCCCCCATGACGGCGGGGTCGACCGAGATCCGGGGGAAGCTCTGGAAGGTATGCATCATGACAGACCTCCTCGACGCGGCACGTGGGCGGAAGCGCTACGGGTGCGTCGCGCGAACCAGGAACGATTCGCGCGACGCGGTCATAAAAATCAATACACGCGCGCCTTCGGCTCGATGTACTGGATCTCGTTCGACATCGTGTAGGTGTGGACCGGGCGGTAATCGATCGTGGTCCGGTGCGCGCTCTCGTCGAGCCAGGAGAGGGTGTGCTTCATCCACTCCTTGTCGTCGCGGTCCGGGAAATCCTCGCGGGCATGCGCCCCGCGCGATTCCTTGCGGTTGGCGGCCGATTCCATCGTCACCACCGCCTGGCCGATCAGGTTGTCGAACTCCAGGGTCTCGAGGAGGTCGGTGTTCCAGACGAGCGAGCGATCGGTGATCTTCACGTCGGCGGCCGCGTGCCAGACCTTGTTGATCAGGCCGCGCCCCTCCTCCAGCACCTCGCCGGTGCGGAAGACCGCGCAGTTGTTCTGCATCGTCTTCTGCATCTCCAGGCGCAGCTCCGCGGTGGGCGTCGCGCCGTCGGCGTAGCGGAAGCGGTCGAGCCGGCTGAGCGCCTTGTCGGTCGCCTCCTTCGGCGCGTCCGGGATCCGGCCGTTGGCCTCGACGATGTCGGCGCAGCGCAGGCCAGCCGCGCGGCCGAACACCACGAGGTCGATCAGCGAGTTCGAGCCGAGGCGGTTGGCGCCGTGCACCGAGACGCAGGCCGCCTCGCCGATCGCCATCAGGCCCGGCACGACGGTGTCCGGGTCGCCGTTCTTAAGGGTCAGCACCTCGCCGTGATAGTTCGTCGGGATGCCGCCCATGTTGTAGTGCACGGTCGGCAGGACCGGGATCGGCTCCTTCGTCACGTCCACGCCCGCGAAGATCTTGGCGCTCTCCGAGATGCCCGGCAGGCGCTCGTGCAGGATCTTCGGGTCGAGGTGGTCGAGGTGGAGGAAGATGTGATCCCCGCCCTTGCCGACGCCGCGGCCGGCCCGGATCTCCATGGTCATCGAGCGCGAGACCACGTCGCGCGAGGCGAGGTCCTTGGCGGACGGCGCGTAGCGCTCCATGAAGCGCTCGCCCTCGGAGTTCGTCAGGTAGCCGCCCTCGCCGCGCGCGCCCTCCGTGATGAGGCAGCCCGCGCCGTAGATGCCGGTCGGGTGGAACTGCACGAATTCCATGTCCTGCAGCGGCAGGCCGGCGCGCAGTACCATGCCGCCGCCGTCGCCCGTGCAGGTATGGGCCGAGGTCGCCGAGAAGTAGGCGCGGCCGTAGCCGCCGGTCGCCAGGATGGTCATCGCGGCGCGGAAGCGGTGGATCTCGCCGGTGGCCTGATCCATCGCGATGACGCCGCGGCAGCGGCCGTCCTCGTCCATCATCAGGTCGAGGGCGAAGTATTCGATGAAGAAGTTGGTCTGGTTCTTCACCGCCTGCCCGTAGAGGGTGTGCAGCATGGCGTGGCCGGTGCGGTCGGCCGCCGCGCAGGTGCGCTGGGCGGTGCCCTTGCCGTAATCGGTGGTCATGCCGCCGAAGGGCCGCTGGTAGATCTTGCCTTCCTCGGTCCGCGAGAACGGCACGCCCCAATGCTCGAGCTCGTACACCGCCGCCGGGGCGTTGCGCACGAGGTACTCGATCGCGTCCTGGTCGCCGAGCCAGTCCGACCCCTTCACGGTGTCGTACATGTGCCAGCGCCAGTCGTCCGGGCCCATGTTGCCGAGCGAGGCCGAGATGCCGCCCTGCGCCGCCACGGTGTGCGAGCGGGTCGGGAAGACCTTGGAGATGCAGGCGGTGCGCAGGCCGGCTTGGCTGCAGCCGACGGTGGCGCGAAGCCCCGCGCCGCCGGCCCCGACGACGACGACGTCGAAGCTGTGGTCGTTGATGGTGTAGGCGGGCTGCGACCCGTTGGTGCCGTTGGCGGCCATGGAAGAGCTCCTGTCGTTCGGGTCAGACGAGGCGGCCCAGCCCCACGCGCAGGATCGCGTAGAAGCAGGCCACGGCGACGACGACCGTGTAGATGGTGTTGGCGAACAGAGCGGTGACGCGCAGCGCCTTGTCGTGGACGTAGTCCTCGATGATCACCTGCATGCCGACGCGCATGTGCAGCGTGACCGAGAGGACGGTGAGGATCAGGACGATCGCCACGAGCGGGTGCCCGATCAGCGCCACCGCCTCCGGGTAGGGGCGGCCGGCCATCATCGCCACGATGATCACGAAACCGATGATCAGCGGAGGGTTGGCGGCGGCGGTGAGGCGCTGGAACCACCAGTGGTCGGCACCGTGCCCGGAGGCGCCGAGGCCGCGCACGCGGGCGCGCGGGGTGCGGATAGAGACGTTCGTGTCCTGGCGGTTGTCGGCCATCTCTGCCTCCGTCAGCGCAGCGTCAGGGCGGCGGCCCAGATCACGAGAGTGAGGGCCACCGAGCCGATCAGCGTGAAGCGCGACAGGTTCATGCGGGTGGTGCGGTCGAGGCCGACGCCGAAATCCCAGACGAAGTGGCGCAGGCCCCCCAGCATGTGGTGCATCAGGATCCAGGTGTAGCCGAACAGCACGATCCGCCCGATCCACGAGCCGAAGAACCACGCCACCCAGCCGTAGGCCGCCGGGCCGGAGGCGAGCGCCACCAGCCAGATCGCGACCAGCGCCGTGCCGCCGTAGAGGGCGGTGCCGGTGATGCGGTGGGCCACCGACATCGCCATCGTCCAGGTCACGCGGTAGATCTGGAGGTGCGGCGAGAGGGGTTGGGCCGTGGTCGGCCGGGCGGTGGGTGCCATCGTGTCGGGCCTCGCAGTTGCGAACTGAAGCGTCTCTAAACTGGTAGGGCTAGGCCGCCGAGGGGCAAGCCGCAATGCGGCATGAACGATCCGGCGGATCTGTCACGCTTATGATTCTGAATACGATTTCTTCGTACCCGCCCCTGCGCCCGCCTCATGGCAGCCACCCGAGCGCGCGCCACCAGAGGTAGTTCAACGGCGCTGCAACAACGAGTGATGCGGTGCCGAAGGCGACGGTGAGGCGGGTGGCGTCCCGCAGGGACACGCCGCCCAGCTCGCGCGCGAACACGATCGGCGGCGCTTGGTATGGGAAGAACACGGTACTGTAGCCCACGACCTGAATCATCACCACGGTCAACGCGGGCAGCCCGCTTCCCGTCGCCATCTCGCCGGCGAGGGCCGTGTAGAGGGCGGGCGCGCCGTTGGCGGTGACGAGGAGCGTCAGCGCGGTGGCGATGCCGGTGAGCACGGCGTAGTTCTGGGCGTCAGCGCCCGGCTCCAGGGGGGCGACGGCGAGCAGGGCGTGGCCGAGGCGGGCGCCGAGCCCGGTCTCGTTGACGAGCGCCACGAGGCCGAGCAGGGCCGCGATGTAGAAGCAGGTGCGCAGCGAGACCTGCCCGAAGGCGTCGGCCGGGATCACGCCCACGCGCGGCATGATGCAGAGCGCGGCGGCCGCGAGCCCGATCCAGGCCGGGGCGATGCCGTGCAGGCTGTCGGTCGCCCAGAGCGCCAGGGTCGCGACGAGGAGTGCGGCGAGCCGCCGTTCCGCGCCCGAGAGCGGGGCCGTGGCGGCGGCGCCGTCGCGCCGGGGCTCCAGTCGGTCGGGGAAGAGGCGCACGACGAGGAGCGTCAGGAGGCCGCCCTTCGCGACCGCCAGGACCGGACCGTGCAGCCAGAGATAGGGCAGGTAGGAGAGATGCAGCCCGAGCAGGCTCTCGGCGGCGCCCGCCATGACGAGGTTCGGCACGTTGGCGGGCAGGATCGCGGCCGAGAGGTTGGGCGTCGCCACGCCCACGGCCAGCACGGCGGCGGTCCGTCCCGGCCGCCCGGGGCCGAGGCCGAACCGGTCGCACAGCGCCAGCGTCACCGGGATCATCAGGGCGATGCGCCCGAGATTGGAGGGCATCACGAAGGCGAGCCCGACGCTGAAGGCGACGAGGCCGCCGATGAAGCGCGGGTAGGAGCCGCCGAGCCGGCCGGAGAGCCCCTGCGCCAGGCGCGCCCCGAGCCCGGTGCGGGTCATCGCCTGCCCCACCACCATACCGGCGAGCACCAGCCAGAAGGCGGAGGCCGCAAACCCCGAGAACACGGTGGCGGGCGCCCCGAGCTTCAGGAGCATCGCCAGCGCGAAGAAGACGAGGACCGTGACGATCTCGGGGATCAGCGCGGTCGCCCACAGGCCCATGCAGAGCACGAGCAGGGCGCCGGTCGCCCAGATGGCCGCCTCTCCGTGCATGGATGAACCCCCGTTCGAGGCCGGCAGCATTCTGCCGGTCTGGAACCGTTCGCAATTCGGGACTCGTTGACGAAGCCTTCGTGGAAGGCGAAGGCAAGGGCTCGGAAATCCCCCGCAGAGTGAGGAGGGAGAGCGACGCGCTTCGCCCCTTACGGATGCTGGAGCCACGATGATGCGCTTCGACCTCGTCGATCTCTCGCTGTTCCGCCACGTGGTCGAGGCCGGCTCGATCACGCACGGGGCGGCGCGGGCGCATCTCGCACTCGCTGCCGCCTCGACACGGATCCGCGGGTTGGAGGAGAGCCTCGGCGCCGCCCTCCTCACCCGCAGCCGCCTCGGCGCCAGCCCGACGCCGGCGGGGCGGGCGCTTCTCGCCCACGCCCGTACGATCCTGGCGGCGGTCGAGCGGATGCAGACCGAGCTCTCGGCCTTCTCCGGCGGCACGGTCGGGCAGATCCGGGTGGTGGCGAACACCAACGCGCTGACCGAGTTCCTGCCGGACGCCCTCTCGGCCTATCTGGCGGCGCATCCCGGCGTCAGCGTCGACATCGACGAGCATACCTCGGACGAGATCGTCGGGCTGGTGGCCGAGGGCGCGGCCGATCTCGGCATCCTCTCGGGCACGGTCGACACGGCTGCGCTGCAGACCTTCCCGTTCCGGCAGGACCGCTTCGTGGTGGCGGCGGCGAGCGGCCACCCGCTGGCGGGGCGGGAGGCCGTGTCCTTCGCGCAGGTGCTGGAGCACGATCTCGTCGGGCTCGACCGGGCGAGCGCCATCACGCGCTTCCTCGCCGAGCGCGCGGCGCGGATCGGACGCCCGATGCGGCTGCGGGTCCAGTTGCGGGGCTTCGATGCGGTCTGCCGGCTGGCCGACGCCCGGGTGGGGCTCGGCATCGTGCCGGAGAGCACGGCGCGCCGCGCCGCCCGCGGGCTCGACATCGCCGTGGTGCCGCTGACCGATCCCTGGGCCAGCCGCGACCTCACCTTGTGCCTGCGCGACCTCGCGGCGCTTCCGGCCTTCGCGCAGGCCTTCGTGGCGCATCTGCGGGCCTGACGCGGGGGGCGGCTTGGCGTAGCCTCTCGCCTTTCGGATGGAGCGAGAGGAGCGGGCTGGCGTGATCGCGACGGTGGATTCGGTGGCCCCGCGGCGCGGGGCGGCGCTGCTCCTCGAGGTGCTGCGCTCGGAGGGCGTGCGCTACATCTTCGGCAATCCGGGCACCACGGAGCTGCCCCTCATCGACGCGCTCACCGAGACGCCGGACATCGCCTACGTGCTGGCCCTGCAGGAGGCGAGCGCGGTCGCGATGGCGGACGGCTACGCGCAGGGCGCGCGGCGCCCGGCCTTCCTCAACCTGCACACGGCAGGCGGGCTCGGGCACGGCTTCGGCAACCTGATCAACTCGCACGTCTCGGGCACGCCGCTGGTGGTGACGGCGGGCCAGCAGGATTCGCGGCACGCCATCACCGACCCGCTGCTCTCGGGGGACCTCGTCGCCATCGCGACGCCCGCGGTGAAATGGGCGCGCGAGGTGACGAACGCCGACCAGCTCGCGATCCTGCTGCGGCGCGCCTTCCACGACTGCAACGCCGCGCCCTCCGGCCCCGTCTTCCTGTCGCTGCCGATGGACGTGATGGAGGCGATGACGGCGGCGCCCGCGGGCGCGGTCTCGACCATCGACCGCTGCGCCACGGCGGGCTCGCTCGACCGCCTGGCCGACCACCTCGCGGCGGTGCCGCCCGGAAGGCTGGCGCTGATCGCGGGCGACGAGATCGATTCGAGCGACGCCTCGTCCCAGGCGGTGGCGCTGGCCGACCGCCTCGGCGCTCCCGTCTACGGCTCGTCCTGGCCGGCCCACATCCCCTTCCCGACGGCGCACCCGCTCTGGGCCGGAAACCTGCCGACCAAGGCGACGGAGATCGCAGAGATCTTGGGAGGTTACGACGCAGTCTTCGCGCTGGGTGGCAAGTCGTTGATCACGGTCTTGTACACCGAGGGCTCGGCGGTGCCGGCCTCGACGCAGGTGTTCCAGCTCTCGGCGGACGTGCGCGACCTCGGTCGCACCTATACCACGACGCTCTCGATGGTCGGCGACATCCGCGCCTCGCTCGACGCGCTGCTGCCGCTGCTGGAGCCCCGCCTCGCGCCCCGGGCGGAGGCCTACGCGGCCCTGCGGGCGCGGGCCGCCGAGGCGCGCGCGGCCCGGCGCGCCCGGCTGGCGGAGGCGGCGGATGCCGCCTTCGCCGACCCGGTGATCGCCCCGCTCGTGGCGGCCCGCGAGGTGGCGCGCGCAGTCGGTCACGATGTCGCGATCGTGGACGAGGCGCCCGCGACGCTGACCCACCTGCGCACCTTCCTCGACAGCCCGAACACCCACCAGTACGCGGCCATGCGCGGCGGCGTGCTCGGCTGGGGCATGCCGGCCGCGGTCGGCTTCTCCCTCGGGATCGACCGCGGGCCGGTGGTCTGCGTGGTCGGGGACGGGGCCGCGATGTACTCGCCCCAGGCGCTCTGGACGGCGGCGCACGAGCGCCTGCCGGTCACCTTCGTGGTGATCAACAACGCCGAGTACAACATCCTGAAGCGGTTCATGAAAACGCAGACCCACTACGCGTCCGTGCGGGCCAACCGCTTCATCGCGATGGACCTCGTCGATCCGCGCATCGACTTCCCGGCGCTCGCCGCCTCGATGGGCGTGCCGGCCCGGCGGATCGAGCGGGCCGGCGACATCGCGCCCGCGATCGAGGCGGGGATCCGGTCGGGAAAGCCGAACCTCGTGGAGGTGGTGGTTCAGGCGACGTGAGGGGTGGGATGTTGCGGCGGATCAATGCCTTGGCGGCTGATCCTCGCGGAGTGCGAAAGGATGCGGCGCCCTGTCCCGACGCTTGTGGCAAGGCGTTTCAGATCGCTTCGAGCAGTTCCAGCGCGTCCTCGGTGTACTCGATGTCCCCGGTCCAGTAGCGGACGAGGACGTCGAGGTTCTTCTCGACCCAGGCTTCCAGGGCCCGCTCATCGCCCGGGCTCAGTCGATGCCCGTCCACGAACCGGTAGGGCCGGAGCGCGTAGGATCCCATCTGGGCGTTGCGCACCTTCGGGTTGGGCGAGACCTTCACGCGGACGTCGTGCTGGGCGCCGTCGCGCTGCGAGATGAAGACGATGAAGGGCAGGCCGGTTCTCTGAGACCGCAGATTGGCCATGCCGAACGTCGCCTGCCCCTGAGGCTCGTCGGTGTGGCGGGTGCTCCGGAAATTCATCCCGGCCTCCTCGATCCGCCGCCGTCTCAGCCGGAATGGTGCGCCGCCCCGTTCTAGAAATCCAGGTCCGCGTAGTGCGGCGCGGGCGGCATGCCCGGCACACGGTCGGCGAGCAGGCTGCGGAACGAGGGCCGCGACTTCACCCGCGCGTACCAGTCCCGCGCCGTCTCGTCGTCGTCCCAGGGCACGTCGCCGAGATAGTCCACGCAGGAGAGATGCGCCGCCGCGGCCAGATCCGCGTAGGTGAGGTGGTCGCCCGCGATCCAGCGGCGCCGGGCCATCAGGTAGCCGATGTACTTGAGGTGGTAGCCCACGTTGATCCGCGCCGCCCGGATCGCGTTCATGTCCGGCGCCCCGCCCCCGTCGCGGCTCGACATGAAGCGCTTCGAGATCTTCTCGGTGACGAGGTAGCCCGTCACCTCGGCGTCGAACTTCACCAGGAACCATTCGAGCAGGCGGCGCACCTCGACCCGGTCGGCGGTCGCCTCCGGCATCATCCGCCGGCCGGTCAGGCCGAGGCCCCGGGTCTCGTCGAGATACTCGGCGATGATCCCGGCGCCCGGCACCACGAGGCCGCCCTGCTCCAGCAGCACCGGCGTCTGGCCGGCCGGGTTGAGCATCAGGAACTCGTCCCGCCGCTCCCAGGGCTTCTCCTCGGCGAGCACCGGCTCCATGCCCATCTCGGCGAGCACGAGCCGGATGAAGCGGGAATTGGCGCAGAAGGGAAAGTGATAGAGCGTCGCCATCGAGGCCGTTCGAAACGGGCGGGGTGCCGGCCGGACGCACCGCAGGAGAACTTCGCGGGACCGGGCAGGATGATGAGATATGTCCCGATCGTTGCCGACCCCTTAACACGCCGGCCTCTCTCCGGTAACTGCCCGTCAACCTTGGCGGCCGTTCGCTGGGTCTTGCGTTCCCTGGATCTTGGCGGCCGCCCACTCTTTCGGGCTATGCGGGCCCGCTCACCGGACAATCGAGGCGGACAGACATGGATGCGATGAGCATCGCGAAGGCGGTCGTGCTCGCGGTCGTCGAGGGCGCCACCGAGTTCATCCCGGTCTCCTCCACCGGCCACCAGCTCCTCGTCGGGCACTTCATCGGCTTCCACTCGCCCAACAACACCTTCGAGGTGCTGATCCAGCTCGGCGCCATCCTGGCGATCCTGGCCGTGTATTTCCGGCGGCTGCTCGCCATCGCGACCGCCCTGCCCCGCGACCCGAACGCGCGCCGCTTCGTGCTGGCGATCCTGCTGGCCTTCCTGCCGGCGGCGATCATCGGCGGCCTCTTCTCGAAGCTGATCAAGGCCTACCTGTTCAACCCCTGGATCGTCTGCGCCACCCTGGTGGCGGGCGGCCTCGTGCTGCTCGTCCTCGACGACACCGAGCTGGAGGTGAAGAAGACCGACGTCTACGATTTCAGCCTGCCCATGGCGCTGAAGATCGGCGTGTTCCAGTGCCTCGCCATGATCCCGGGCGTGTCGCGCTCGGGCGCCACCATCGTGGGCGCGATGCTGATGGGCGCCGACAAGCGCTCGGCCACCGAGTTCTCGTTCTACCTCGCCATGCCGACCATGGCGGGCGCCTTCGCCAAGGACCTGCTCGACAACTACAAGAACCTCAACGCCGACGACACGGGCCTGATCGTGATCGGCTTCGTGGTGGCCTTCTTCGCGGCGCTGATCGTGGTGCGCACCGTCCTCGACTACGTCGCGCGGCACGGCTTCTGGCTGTTCGCGTGGTGGCGCATCATCGTGGGCGCGCTGGGCTTTGCGGGGCTCATCATCCTGGGTTGAGACCATTTGCACGGGCTCGGCCGATCGGGCGATTGCCACGCTTGTCCCGGTATGCGAGGGCAGGTGACGAAGAACGGGCGGATGTAACCGTCCGCCCGAGGATTCGCAGGGCCCGCCGCGCATGGAAGACAGACCGCTCGCCGACCTCTTCGAGCCCGCCACCCGCGAGCGCTGGCTCGGCCTCGTCGCGGGCGTGCTCAAGGGCGCCGACTTCGAGAAGCGCCTCGTCTCGAAGACCGCCGACGGCCTGCGCATCGAGCCCCTGTACGACCCGGCCGAGCCCACCCCCCAGCCGGTGCGCACCCCCGGCCCGTGGCGCGTCGTGCAACGGATGGACCACCCCGACGTGGCCGCCGCCAATCGGCAGGCGCTCGCCGACCTCGAGGGCGGCGCCGACGCGCTCGCGCTGGTCTTCGCGGCGGCGCCGACCGCCCGCGGCTACGGCCTCTCCGCAACGGACGTGGACGCCCTCGACGCGGCGCTCCAGGGCGTGATGCTGCCGCTGATCGCGCTGCGCCTCGAGGCGGGCGGGCAGGCGCTCGAGGCCGCCGGCCTGATCAAGGCGCTGGCGGAGCGGCGCGGCGAGGATCTGGCCGGCCTCGACCTCGACCTCGGCATCGACCCCGTGGGCAAGCTCGCCGCCACCGGCAGCCTCGGCGCGGTCTGGTCCGACATCGTGCCGAAGCTCGGCGCGACGCTCCGCGACTTCGACGCCGCGGGCTTCCGCGGCCGGGCGCTGCTCGCCGACGGGCGGCCCTACCACGAGGGCGGCGCGGGCGAGGTGGACGAGCTCGCCGCGGTGCTCGCCACCGCCGTGACCTACCTGCGCGCCCTGGAGGCCGAGGGGCACCCGCTGGAGCGGGCCCGCGACGCGGTCGGCGTGCTGCTCGCCGCCGATGCCGACGAGTTCCTGGGGCTCGCCAAGTTCCGCGCCATGCGCCGGCTCTGGGCCCGCGTCGAGCAGGCCTGCGGGCTCGACCCGAAGCCGCTGCGCCTCCACGCCGAGACCGCGTGGCGGATGATGACCCGGCGCGACCCCTTCGTGAACATCCTGCGCACCACCCTGGCGACGGCCGCCGCCGGGCTCGGCGGCGCCGATGGCGTGGCCGCCCTGCCCTACACCCAGGCGCTCGGCCTGCCCGACGCCTTCGCCCGGCGCGTGGCCCGCAACAGCCAGATCGTCCTCTTGGAGGAATCCGGCCTCGCCCGGGTCTCCGACCCGGCCGCCGGCGCGGGCGGGTTCGAGGCGCTGACCGCCGAGCTGACCGAGCGGGCCTGGGAGGCCTTCCAGACGATCGAGCGGGAGGGCGGCATCGTCGCCTCGCTGAGCGTCGGCAAGCTGCAGCGCCGCATCGAGGCGGTGCGCGAGACCCGCGCCCGCAACGTCGCCACCCGCCGCGAACCGCTGACCGGCGCGACCGAGTTCCCGCACCTCTCCGAGAAGCCCGTGGCGGTGCTCGACGTCGCTCCCGTGCCGGCGCCGGCCGCCTCCGAGTTCGGGACCGGCGCGGCGGTCGCCTGCGATCCCCTGCCCTCGGGGCGCCTCGCCGAGCCCTTCGAGGCGCTGCGCGACGCCTCCGACGCGGTGCTCGCCAAGACGGGCGCCCGCCCAGCGGTGTTCCTGGCCAATCTCGGGCCGCTCTCGGCCTTCAACACCCGCGCCACCTTCGCTGCCAACGCCTTCGCGGCGGGCGGCATCGAGGCCCTGTCGAACGAGGGCTTCGCGGACGAGGCGGCGCTCGCGGCGGGCTTCCGGGCGTCCGGCGCCCGGATCGCCTGCCTCTGCTCGTCGGACGCGGTCTACGCCGAGCGCGCGGTCGCGGCGGCCCGCGCCCTCAAGGAGGCGGGGGCCGGCACGGTCTACCTCGCCGGCAAGCCCGCCGACCCGGACGCGCTGAAGGCGGCCGGCGTCGACGGCTTCCTGCAGGCGGGCGGCGACCTCCTGGCCTTCCTCGCCGAGGCGCTGCGGCGGGCCGTGACGGGCTGAGGCGCGGGAGCCGCGCCGCACGGTCGCAACCGAAACCGGTCTGACGAGTTTCAGCCACGCTCGGCGCGCACCGCGTCGGGCGCTTGGCACGGACCACTCGGACACCCCACCATGAAGCACCTCGCCCTCGCCGCCGCCGCCCTGACGCTTGCCGCAGCGGGCATCGGCTCGGCCGACGCGGCACGGCGCTCGCCCCAGGTGCCGGACCGCTTCGACGGCAACTGGAGCATCGAGGTCGTCACCGAGTCGGGGGCCTGCGACCGGGCCTACCGCTACGGCGTGCGCATCAACCGGGGCGAGGCGAGCTATCCGGGCGGCGACTTCCAGGTGAGCGGCCGCGTCGCGCCGAACGGCCAGGTGCGGGCCACCATCTCGAACGCGCTCGGCAGCGCCAACGTGGTCGGTCGCCTCGCCAAGGACGGCTACGGCAGCGGCACCTGGACCGCGTCCGGCAGCAGCCAGTGCCGCGGCCGCTGGAACGCCGAACGCCGCGGCTGAGAACCGTTCCGTCGGCGCGGTGCGGCGGAACGTCGCAGATCCTGCGCGCCGGTCGAAGGGGCTCACGGCGCCGGCCCGGCGATGCTGCGCCGCGGCGTCCGGAGCCCTGTTCCGGTCGCAATCGCGTGGAAGAGTCCGGGCTGTCCGATGCCCTTCGAGACCTTCCGCATGAAGACCGCGCTTCTCGGTTCCCTCGCCGTCCTCGCCCTCCTCTCCGCGGCCGAGGCCCGGCCCCGCCCGAGGGCCGACGCGGACGCCGTCCTGACCCCGTTGCGCGAGGCCGCGACCGACTGCTTCGCCGAGACCGTGATGTCGAATCCCGGTGCGATGAACCACGCCCGCGCCGGGCGCTGGTATCAGGCCGCCGGCGTGATCGGCTTCCTGTGCCGGCCCGAGGTCGACGCCATGGTGCGGGCCCACGACCGGGCCTACGGACCCGGCACCGGCGACCGCTACTTCAAGGGCGGCTACGCCCGGCACCTCGACCGGCAGCTCGCCGCCCGCCTCCAGCCGCTGCTGGAGCGCAAGGCGGTCGCCAGCGCCGAGCCGCCCGCCGAGAAGGCGGAGCCCGAGGAGACCGGCGCGCATTGAGCGGCGCTCAAGCGGCCTCCGGGCGCTCTGCCCGCCCGCGATAGGACAAGGCTTCCGCGAGATGCAGCCGGCGCACCGTCGCCTCGCCGTCGAGGTCGGCGAGCGTGCGGGCGAGGCGCAGGGTCCGGTGGAAGCCCCGGGCCGAGAGGCGCAAGGACTCGGCGGCTGAGCGGATCAGCGCCGCGCCCTCCGCATCGGGCCGCGCCACCTCCTCGATCAGCGTCGCCGGGCAGGTCGCGTTCGTGGTCGCGTTTGAGAGGCCGCGCGCGGCGTAGCGCTCCCCCTGCAGCCTGCGCGCCGCCGCGACCCGGGCGGCGGCCTCGGCCGAACCCTCCTCCGGCGGCGGCAGGATCAGGTCGGCCGCGCTCACCGCCGGCACCTCGATGCGCAGGTCGATCCGGTCGAGGAGCGGACCCGAGATGCGCGCGCCGTACTGGGCCATGCAGCGCGCGTTCGGCCCTCGGCGGCAGGCGTAGCCCGGCTCCAGCGCCTGCCCGCAGCGGCAGGGATTCATCGCGGCGACCAGCTGGAAACGGGCCGGGTAGACGACCCGGTGGTTGGCCCGCGCGATCATGATCTCGCCGGTCTCCAGGGGCTGGCGCAGCGAGTCGAGCACCTGGGGCGTGAACTCGGGCAGCTCGTCGAGGAACAGCACCCCCCCGTGCGCCAGCGAGGCTTCGCCCGGCCGGGCGCCGAGCCCGCTGTCACTTCCACCAAACACCGCGACTAGACCATAACAAAAACAACGCCTTAACCGGGTTTTCACCCTCAAATCCTAAGACACTATATCCATAAACTTTGCGACTGGATCGCCTTTTCCAGGAAATTCCGCGACCGGATTTCGCCGTTTCACACGGCCGCGCCGAGACCGCCGATTTTTCGCGATCCCGCCTCCCTTTCCATGCTCCCTCCGCTTCGGGACACTCCCGCGCATGCCACGTCCGTCCCCAAAATTCTCGGCGCGAACCGATTCGCCCACGCCGGCCGCACCGCTCGCGCCCTTCGCGACATCCATCGCCTCCGCGCCGGCCAGCGCGCCGGCGCGCACCATCGGCATGGGCCACCGCTCGGTCCGCGGCATGGTTCAGGTGAAAGGCGCGTCGATCGCCCATGAGAGTACGCTCGAACGCGACCTCCTGACGATCCTGGACTTCCTGCCCTCGGCCCAGCGCGTCCGCGGGCAACCCATCACGATTACCTTCCGCGATCCGATCACCCACAAGCCACGGCGGTACACACCAGACGTGGCGGTGGAATTCGTGGGGCCGACGGCCGCCCAACCATCGACCGCCGCGGCGACGCCGATGATCTACGAGGTGAAGTACCGAGCGGACCTGATCGCGCAGTGGCCGCGCCTGAAGCCGGCCTTCCTGGCGGCGCGCGCCTATGCGCGCGAGCAGGGGGCGACGTTCAAGATTCTGACAGAGCGAGAGATTCGCACGCCGTTGCTCGCCAACGTGACGTTCCTGCGCCCCTACCTCAGGCGCGCGGAGCACGACGGTTTCGAGGAAACGTTGATCGCGACGCTGATGGCCTACGAGGAGGCCACGCCCGAGATCGTGCTGCTCGCGAGTTTCTCCGACGATCACACCCGCCTGCAGGCACTCCCGCACCTGTGGCGCTTACTTGCGCAGGGTCGGATCGAGGCTGATCTCACCCTAGACCTGACGATGAAGACCCCGATCTGGGTCGCTGAGGACGAGGCCACGACATGGAGCGATCCGCATTCATACGCCTTGCGCCCTCTTGTGAGGTCCGCTGCGGAGAGGCGACGTATCGCATCACCCATGAGATCGATCTCGACAGCGTCCTAGGCGAGAACGTCGCGACGGGGGAGCGCAAGCGGCTCAAGGTCGCCGACATCGAGGCGGTGCAGCCGGATGCCGACGGGCCGGCCGAGAAGCAGCGCCGGGCGAGCGACATCTCGGACAAGGCGTGGGCGGTCGCCGAGCAGCGCTGGGCGATCATCAAGCCGTTGGTGGATCGCGGGATCATTCCGCGCGTCGAGGTTGAGGCTGTCGCGACACGGGCTGGTGTCGATCCGAGCACGATCTACCGGTGGCTCTCGGATTACAGTCACTCAGGGCATCTCTCGAGCTTGGCCCCGACGACGGCAGGCCGCCCGCCGGGTCGGACGTCGCTGTCGCCGGAGGTCGAGGCGGTGATCGCTGGCGCGATTGAGGACGCATTTCTGACCCGGCAGAAGCTGAAGCCCTCCGACATCATCGAGAAGGTCGAAGCGGCATGCCGCCAAGCGAAGCTGCCGGTGCCGGGTAAGAACACGGTGCGGGCGCGGATCGCGGCGCTGCATCCGCAACTGGTCCTGCGCCGCCGCGGCGAGCGGGCGAAGGCGGACAACCTCGGCAAGCCGGTCCGAGGACATTTTCCGGGCGCGGACAAGCCGTTGGCGGTCGTCCAGATTGATCACACGCAGCTCGATGTGATCGTGGTCGAGGAGACGACGCGGCTGCCGATGGGTCGGCCGTGGCTGACGCTCGCGATTGACGTGTATTCGCGAATGGTCACCGGCTACCACCTGTCGATGGAGCGACCGAACGCCAACGCGGTCGGCCTGTGCCTGTCGATGAGCATGCTGCCCAAAGGGCCGGTGCTGGAGGCGCTGGGCGTGCCCGGCGAGTGGCCGGTCTACGGGCGCTTGGCGAAGGTGATGGCGGACAACGCCAAGGAGTTTCGCGGCAAGCTGCTCGCGCGGGCGTGCCGGGACTGGGGTATCGATCTCGATTTCCGCCCAGTGAAGACCCCGCACTATGGCGGTCACATCGAGCGCCTGATGGGGACAACCGCCAACGAAGTGCGCAAGCTCGACGGCGCGACGTTCTCGAACACGCGCCAGCGCGAGGGCTATAATTCCGAGGGCATGGCCAGCATGACCCTCGGCGAGGTCGAGCGGTACCTCGTCGACTTTCTCACCACGACCTATCACATGCGCCTGCACAGCGAGATCGAGATGACGCCGCGGCGCAGGTGGCAGGTCGGTCTGCTGGGCGATGGGGTCCAACCCGGGGCGGGGTTGCCTGAAAAGATCGCCGACGCGGAGAAGCTCCGGCTCGACTTCACGCCGTGCCTTGAGCGCACGATCCAGCGCTACGGCGTCGAGATGGACAAAATCGGCTACCAGGACGAGGTCCTGTATCGCTGGGCCGGCGCGACCGATCCGGACGATCCGAAGCGGCCGCGACAGTTCGAGTTCCGCCGGGATCCCCGCGACGTCAGCCGGATCTGGTTCTGGGACCCTGAGATCCAGCGATACTTCGCGATCCCCTATCGCGATCTCAGCCACCCTTCAGTCAGCCTTTGGCAGATCAAGGCGGCGAAGGCGGAACTCAAACGCCAGGGCGTTCTCGACGTCGATGAGGACCAGCTGTTCAAGGCCATCGCTCGCCGGGAGGGTTATGCCGAGGAAGCGCGAGCCAAGACCAAGGCGGCGCGCCGTGAGTTCCACCGTGCTTCGCAGGTGAAGCTTGCCCCGGCGGCAGCGCCGGTGCAGGAACGTCAGCCGAGCACGCCGAGCCCACGCGAGGACGACGGGCTCTTCGATACGCCGCCGGTCATCTACGGCGACATCGAGCCGGCCGAGTTCCAGCGCTGACGCAGGTTGCAACAGACCATGCTCGAGTGTCTGTCGTACCCCGCGCCCGAGGGCCTATTGGTCGTTCCGCGCCGTCGCTGCTGACAATTCTGCGCGACCGCTTGGATGCCGGCGAGGAGCGATCCTTGCCGCGCGGCACCTCTGTCCCCGTTCTCCCCACTCTCCACAGGGCTGAGGACAACGGGCCCAAGCCCGTTGAATACCGTCCCAGATTAGAACAAAACAGGAACTCGATCTGCGAGGCCGCCGATGTCCGAGCGCTATCCCCACCTCCAGCCGGATGTCCGGCTCCTCGTGGACCGCTCGCGCCAGGAGCGGATCGAGTTCGTCCAGTCCGATCAGTGGATCGGCTACCCGGCGGCAACGGCGGCGATGGATCGGCTGGAGAGCATCCTCCACCACGCTCGGGCCCGGCGGATGGAGAACTGCCTGCTGATCGGGGACAGCAACAACGGCAAGAGCACCATCCTGGAGACGTTCGCTGCGCGTCACGGCGATCCGGTGCGCCTGCGAGAACCCAATGGGCTGACCGGTCATCGGCCGCTGTCCGTCGTCCTCATCGAGATGCCGAAGGAGGCCAACGAGGCCCTGTTCTGGGAAGCGATCCTGGAACGCATGCGCTGCGCGCCGCCCCGGCGGAGCGAGAACCTGATGCGCTACACCTGCGCAATCCTCGATCAGCTCGAGGTGCGCATGCTGATGATCGATGAGTTGCACAACATCACGCGCCTGCCCCCGCGCGCCCAGCGCGACCGGCTGCTCCTGCTCAAGAGCCTGAGCAATCGCCTGCGTCTGCCCATCGTCGCGGCGGGAACACGCGACGCCGAGGCCGCGCTCAAGACCGACGAGCAGACCGCCAACCGGTTCGAGCCGTTCGTGTTGCCGCGCTGGCGATTGAACCAGGAATTTCGCTCGTTCGTGGCGAGTTACGAGCGGCTTTTGCCGATGCCCGAGCCTTCGAACCTCGCCGATAAAGAGCCCCTGACGGCCCTGTTCAATGTGTCCGAAGGCACTGTCGGCCGGGTCGTACGGGTCGTCCAGCGAGCGACCGAGGCCGCGATCGAGGCCGGCAAGCCTCGAGTCGATCTCGCGCTTATCGAGGCTGCGTCGCGGTTGCCGTATGGCGGGGAACGACGTCGCGCGGCCGGCTGAGGGTACCATGCTCTGGCCCCTCCCCTCAGCCCCCTACGACGACGAGATTTTGAGCTCGTATCTCGCGCGCGCGGCGTTCCGGCATCGGTTATCTCCGACCGTCTTCGCCGCGCAGTGGTGGCCGGACCGACCGGTCTGGAACCGCGATCTCGACCGCGGCGAGGAAACCGCTTGGCTCGCCGACCTCGCAAGCCGCGCCGGTCTCACCCTCGAAAGGCTGCGAGCGATGACGCTCGACGCTTCGCGCCGTCGGTTCGGGCGTGGATCCGGCGATACGCCGTTGATCCTGTCCGCCGGGATCTACCATCGCACACGGGTGCGGCACGCCGTTCAGATCTGCCCGCGGTGCCTGTCCAGGGGCGAACCGTACCTGCGCCGCTCGTGGCGCTACAGCTTCGTGCTCGCCTGCCCGACCTGCATAACGCCGCTCCACGATGCCTGCCACCATTGTGGGGCTGCCATCGTCCCGCATCGCAGTTACCGCTGGCGATTGGACGCTTGCCACGCGTGCGGGCTCGATCTCGCGCAACGCGATCCGCGCTCCACGGCGATCCCGACGGCCGTGCACGACCTGCAGACCCGCCTGCTCGCTGTGCTCGCGAACGACCCGGGTGCGACGGTCGGGCCTTGGCAGGGGGATGCTGCTTTTCGGGGCGTGCGCAGCCTCGTGACGGTGGCACGGCATCCCGATGTGCTGCCCGCTTTGCGCGCCGCCCTCGGGCTCGACGCGGCGGCGATCTCAGCGGGCCGTTTCGAGCGGATGCGCGCCGGCGATCGCGGTATCATCTTGGAGACCGTCGGTCTCTGGCTCAGTGACTGGCCGAACCGCTTCTTCGTCGCGGCCGGCAGCGCCGGGCTGACCCAACGCAGCTTCCGCCGGGTCGCCCAACCCGGCGACCTCGCGCTCCAGATCCTGCGCCTGCCTGAAGGGTTCGCCCGCGATCGGACCTTCGTCCCCGTGCTCCAGGATCGCGTCCTCAAGCGCCTGCGCCGCCAGGACCGCGCCGGGTACCGGCGCGTGCGGGCCGCCCGCCTGCTCGCCGCCACGGATCAGCGCCGATGAGGGCGACCTGCCGCATCTGTCGCCGCCATCGCCCCGTGATGGCCAACGATCGGATCTGCTTCCCTTGCTCGGTCGGGATCACCCACACCTGCCCGATCTGCCAGGCCGTCATACCCGGAAGCGGCCAAGCCCCCTGCTACCCTTGCAGCCAGCGCCGCCGTACCGAGCGCCAGATCGCCGAGGAAGCCGCCACGATCCCGATCCGGTGGATGTCCGGTATGTTCATCGCGTTCTGCGAGAGTGGCCGCATCCCGCTCGATAACGGCCTGGCCGCCGAGCGTATCGCCCGGGCGGCGGACGCATGCCGCCGGATCGCGATCACGGCTCCAAACCCCGAGCGTCTCACCACCGACGCGCTCCACGCCGCGATCGGCGCAGAGGGCACACGCCGCGTCGCACCCCTGATCGCCTTCATGAGCGATGTCGGCGTGCTCGACTGGGACCGGGCCCGGCTCCAGGTCCTGATCGAGAACGAGCGGGTCGAGGCGATCCTGACAGCGCATCGGGACAGCCCGCACGCGCCCTTGCTGCGCCGGTACCGCGACAGCCTCGCGGCCCGGAACAGGAAGCCGATCACTCAGCGAACCGCGCTCACGGCCGCCCTCGCCCTCCTCGCCGAGCTCGGCGACGCCCCACTCGCCGACCTGAACCAGCGCCACCTCGCACGCGCTCTGCGCAAAACCCCGGGACACCGGGCTTCGCTCCAGGGCTTCCTCAGCTTCGTCGCGAGCCAGGGCGGTCCGAAATTGGCTGTGCCCAAGGCGCACGCCCTCGATCCGGTCGCGCAGGAACGGCAGCTGCGCGCCGACATCCGCGCGTGGCGCAAGCGCCTGAAGAACCCACGCACCCGCGCCGAGGCCCGGGCGCTCATCGCCGCGCTCATCGCGCGGATCTACGCGCTGCCGCTCTCACGGGTCCTGGCGCTCCGAACGGTCGAGGTCAAACAGGTCTCCTCGAGCGTCGTCCTCTGGCCGGACGCCGACGCTGTGGTCGTCGAACAGCCGCTCGCGGGCTCCTACCTTCGCTGGATGCCATGGTACGGCACGTGGGTCTTTCCTGGCCGGCACCGGCACCAGCCCCTGTCCGAGGCGGCGGTCGCCTACCACTTGGCCGACAAAACCAAGGCCCTGCCGCGAGACCCGTGAACCTTTCGTCGCTACCGCCCCTATTGTCAGAACGATCGAAGCCGTGATGAAACCGCCTTCTGTGATCCGCCGCCAACGCGTCGACATTCGCGACAATTCTGACAATAGGCTTGGTTGGATCGCCTGGTCGCGCTGTGGCCGAGGCACCACGACCATCGGCAAACGTCAACACCAAGCGATCGCGCATAGACGCACCGAGGCCATCATCGCAATCTGAAGTCGATCCGCTCGGGCTCGCTGCTCGAGATCCTCGGTTTGTGATGCGTACCGCCCGATGAACCCAGCGCTGCTCACCAAGCAGATCGACCGCATCGTCAACAACGACGCTGGGGAACCCGATCTCTACGCGTACATCAAGGAACTGCTCACGCGGAGACAGTTCTCGATCGATCTCGACGTGACGCAGGTCGTTGTCGATACGAAAATTGATGACAGCCGCAGACGGCCGGATCTCGTCGCCTATAAGACCGTCGGCGGCAAGCCGGTCAGAGGCCCCGATTACGCGCATGCCGTGTTCGAGGTGAAACTCGGGGATCGGATTGCCACCGATCCACGGTCGGTGTTTCGGGATAAGCGCTCGTACATCCAGCCCGGGACGGCGTGGTTCTTCCTCATCGATCAGGTCGAAGTCGTCCGGATCGATTGCCGCCAGGGCCTCGCCTCGGAACCCTACGCTCGTGGTCAGAGGACGCTGCCGCCTTCGTGGACCTGGGATCGGCTGCGCGATCCAGACACGTTCCTCGAATGCTTCGGCCCATTGGCCAGGTCTGAACTGCAACTCGAAAATGAACTTCAGGCCTTCAAGAAGGGACTGACGGCCTTCTCCTATCTTCACGCCGTGGACGATGGCCGTCGGCTATTCGCCGAGACGGTCCGTGAGGCCGCGACGTTACTCCGCGATGCGATCGAGACGATCATCATCGAGACCGTCATCCCCGATTTGCAGGAGGCCCAAGCAGCTATCGCGCTGCTCGAAGCCGATTACGGCGTCGGCGTCTTCGACTGGAACCGACCCCAGCGGCCGATCGACTTTACGGCCGTCCTCGACGAGCGTGCATCCGCCGCCCTCGATGAGGCGCTGCACCTGTCCTACGATACCCGCCACGACGCGCTGATGGACGACATCCGCGACAAGATCTACGCCCTGCGGATCGAGCACGTGCTGATCCCGCAATACGCGGCGCGCCAAGGCATCAAAGCCCCCTCGCTGCTCGACATCAAGGGCGCTGGCGAGGCCAAGAAGAGCGCGGAAAAGCTCGTCACCTCTCTCGCCTACGAGACCGGGGCGCTCATCTTGTCTCGCATGCTGATGATCCGATTTTCCGAGGATCATGAGCTCTTCACCAACCGTTTCATCTCAAACGGTGGCGTCGAGGTGTTCTGGAACTACGCGGAGCACTTCAATCAGCCGATGCAGGCGCTGCTGCGCGAGACCTACAAGGCGTCAGCGGAACTGTTCCGGTCGATTTTCGACCCGAACGTGCTCGATTGGCCGATCGACCGCACCGACACGACGCTCTCGAACGCCCTGACCAGGGTCGCCTACATCCTGTCCCGTTGGGACTTTCGGACCGTCCACGGGGACATTCTGTCCGGGGTCTACGACAAATACCTCGATGTCTCGCAGCGCCGCCGCCTGGGGGAGGTCTACACGCGCCCCGAAGTCGCGCGCTACATGCTGAAGGCGGCGAGCTGGGATCCCGCCGATCGCGTGCTCGATCCGGCATGCGGCACCGGCACCTTTCTGGTCGAAGCGCTGGTTACCCGCCTCAAGGCGCTCCGTGAAGTCGGCGCGATAAACGACGCCTCGGTACGAATGGTCATCGAGCGTCTCCACGGGCTCGATATCTCACCGTTTTCCATCGCGCTCGCGCAGATCCAGATCTTCTGGCATCTGGTCGAATTGATGAAGGAGAAGTCGGTCGCGGAGGCTCGCAGCTTCGCAAAGGCCATCCTCCCCGCGATCAAGCTCTACGGCGGATGGTCGTCGCTCGATCCAATGGGCCATGCCTTCGGAGCCGACAAAGAGGATGTCGAGACCGCTCAGCTTGGCTTGAGCTTCCGACTGCGGCGCGGCGAGCGCGGTACGTCCACGCTTCGACCGGTCGGTTTCGAGCGCACCGCGCGAGGTCAGTACGACCTCGTGATCATGAACCCGCCCTACATCCGTGTCGAGCGCAAGGGCAACATCGATTACAGCAGCATCTACGGCGAGGTGTCCTACATGGGCACCGACACCTCGGTGTTCTTCATCTACCGGGCGCTGCGCCAATGGCTGAAGCCAGGCGGACGGTTGGCCTTCATCGTCCCCATCGGCGTGCTCGAGGCCGAGTATGGCGGCCTGCTGCGGAAACTCCTGCGCGGCTACAAGATCACCCGCATCGCCGATCTGGAAGGTCTGGGCAAGGAGACGTTCCGGGGGGTCAAGCGAGCCACCGTCATCGTAGTCGTCGAAAACACGCCGCCCGGGGCTGATGACGAGATCGAACTCGTTCAGCTCGATCGCAGCGCCATGACCGAGGACGACACCATCGACTTCGGCAAGGCGGTGGTACACACGGTGAGGCGCACTGATCTCGATCGCACCCGATATCTGCCGCCCGAGGCGGCGATGCAGCCCTGGTTCTCGACCATCAAGGTCGGAGCGGCCGACACGACGGCCATGCTCACCAAGCTGGCACCCACCGATGTGCCCGTCCTCGACACTATGGCTGGCCTGCCGAGGCTCGGCGCGATCATCAAGCTCGTCTGGCGCAAGGGACCGAGCGCGCAGGTCGAAGCCCAGCGCCCGATTCACGAGGGCTATAAGTGGCAGCAGGAGATGGTGTTCTCCTACGGGATCAAGGTCGGCGGGAGCCAAGCCCTATCCCCGATTGGATCCGAAGGAACGCGGGCGCTTTACAAAGGGCAGAACATCTTCACCGGCGGGCTTCTTGGTGAGCCCATGGGCGGCTGGAACCCGACGTCGAAGGTGCTCGGCCTCTACGTCTACACCTACATGGATTATCTGGAGACGGAGAACCTGTTCGCCATCCGCGAACTGTCCCAGCTTCCCACCGCTTGTCCCGTCGCGCCCACGATCGCGATGCAAAACAGCGCGTTCGTGTTCCAGCTGACGGAGGCATTCCCGGTCCATCTGTACCTGATGTCCCGCGTGATCCAATTCTATGCGGCGCGCGTCCTGCGGTCGTCGGTCATCGAAGACCTCGGATGTCATTGGTACAAGCGCACGATCCCGTTTCTCCCGATCCCCGTCGACCGCTCGTCTGAAGCCTGCGAGCGCCTGAGCGCCGCCGGCAACGCCGTGCTCAAAGCCGACGACAAGCTCGCGGATCGGTACCGGGAGATCAATGCGCTGATGAAGGACGCGGGGCGGCGCACCCTGAACACCCTGTTCGTCGACGGTGATGCGACCGTCGAGGGGATCGACCTCAATGGCGTCAGCGAGGACCCGACGGCGCTGGTCGATCTCAAAGAGACTGACGACGGGCTCGCGACCGCCGATGGCGTCTTTACCATGCGGATCCCCGATGCAGATTTGAGGACCTACCTCCTGTTTGAGATCCAGCGGCTGGCAGATGCCAAGACCGACACGATGATCTCGCGGGAAACAGTCGTCGGCATCGCGATCCCGCATCGTCTGGCCGAGATCGCCACGCTGATCCGGTCACTCGAAAACCAGGACTTCGACTTAGCCTTCGCGGACGCCATGACCGAACTCGACCGCGTCGTGGCGGAGTTGCTAGGTCTAAGCGAGGAGCAGCGCGATTATGCGGTTGCGCAGATGAGGAGCGATCCCATCCTCAGCCAGATGCGTCCCATGTATGCCCACCGCGGCCTCAGAGTTCAGCCCTACACCGATCGTTCAGGGACTGACCGGTACGCCTGACGAACCTCCGAGCGTGGCCTTGACGAGGACACGATGCCACTGGCCGAAGCGAACGAACGTTCAGCCCACAGCGATCTCGCGCAAGCCCGCGCAAGGCGATAGACAGCCCGTTGACTGCATCGCAAGAAACAGCGATGCATTGTCATGCGCTATCCAGGCGGTAAGGGCCGCTGCTACCGGCAGATCATCGCCCAAATGCCCGCTCACGCGACCTACATCGAGACGCATCTAGGAGGCGGCGCGGTGCTGCGGGCCAAGCGGCCCGCCGGACGGACGATCGGCATCGACGTCGACCCCGCCGTCATCACCGCGTGGCAGGCGCGCAGGGACCTCGAACTGGTGCACGGCGATGCCTGCGCCTTCCTCCGAGCGTTCGACTTCACCGGGCAGGAACTCATCTACGCCGACCCACCCTACCTTGCCGCGACGCGGCGGCGCGCGCGCGTCTATCGGCACGATTACACCGACGGCCAACATGTCGAGCTGCTCGCGCTCCTCGTCACACTGCCTTGCGCCGTGATGGTCAGCGGCTATCCCTCAGCGCTCTACAACGACATGCTGGAAGGCTGGCGACGATTGGAATTCGTCGGGGACAGCCACGTCGGCGCGACGACCGAGGTCCTATGGCTCAACTTCCCCGAGCCCGCTGACCTGCATGATCACAGCTATCTCGGGCGCGATTTCCGAGAGCGCGAAGCCGTTCGCCGTCGCCGTAGCACCCTTCTGAAGCGGATCGACGGACTGGACGACCACGAGCGTCAAGCCGTGTTCGAGCATCTCGCGGTCGCCCACGGCGACGCCATCAGGCGCGCGCTGGGACGCGCACCATGAGCCCAAGCCCCTATCACGACGTCCTGGCTCGTACCGGTTACCTGCGGAAGACGGAGACCGCATGGGAGCCCGCCAAGGGACTCGCCACGGGCTACGATGCCGACACGCTGCGCTTGGAGCCCGCCTTCTCGGATCGGGCCGGACTGGCCGTCGATGCCGTCTACGAGACCGTCGACGGACCGATGCTGCTGATCAAGGACGCGGGATCGGAGATGCCCAGTCAGGACACGCTCGACCGATGGGTCGAACGGGCGTGGAACCTCGGGATCGCCCCTCTGCTCTGGATCGTCACGCCAACGGACGTGCGCGTGTACGACAGCTTCCGCGGGATCGGGCCGACAGCGGCGAAGGGGCCGGTCAGAACGTTCGACCATGCGATCGACGAGCAGATGCGCCAGCTCGACGAGGTGTGCGGACGCGTCTCACTCGATACTGGCGCGTTCTGGAAATCGTCGCTCGCCGAACACGTCGACCGGCGTCAACGGGTCGACAAAGTGCTCCTGCGCGAGATCGCGGAACTCGAGCATCAGCTCGTTCTGGCCGGGCCGGATCTTGAAGGGGATCCCACGGCACAGAAGACCGAACGCGACCTGTGCCAGGAACTCGTGCTCTGCACGCTATTCGCCAGCTATCTGCTCGCCCGAGGCATCGCCCAGCCGTTGCTACCGAAGCGCCTTCCGCCCAATCTGTCGGACATCTACCGGGATTTGTCGCGCGCCAAAGACCTATTCAAATGGCTGCACGACAAATTCAACGGCGACGTGTTCCCGGAGAATGTCGGCGAGAACATCCGAGCGGAGCATCTCGGACCCTTGCGCGATTTCGTTGAAGACGTCAGCCTGCTCAAGAAGCAAAAGGGCCAAATCCGGCTGTTCAAATTCCGCTACGAGAGCATACCGATCGAACTCATCAGCTCGGTCTACGAGGAATTTGCTCAGCGGTCGGCCGGCACCCTGTCCCGGCAACAGAGCTTGCACTATACTCCGGTCGAGCTCGTGCATATGGCCCTCGACCCGGTCTTCGAGGGTCTGGACGGGCGCGCGCGCATCCTCGACCCGACCTGCGGCTCCGGCCTGTTTCTCGTTCAGGCTCTGCGAAGGCTCGTCTGGAAACGTTGTGGCGACGGCCCGCGGCCGCGCCGCATCGTTCGCGAGATCCTGTACAAGCAAGTCTTCGGCGTCGACATCAACGCCGCCGCGCTGCGCATCGCGGCCTTCAGCCTCTATCTGGCCGCCCTCGAAATCGAGACCACCAGCACGGGTGGCTTCAACGAAGGAACGCGTTTCGAACGCCTGATCGGCAAGACGCTGTTTCGCGACAGCTTTCTCAAGACGACGATGCAGGACCGGTGTCGCGCTCTCCGTGTCCATGCGATCGTCGGGAATGTCCCCTGGACCTATGTTTCCGGCGGTAAGCCTGCGGCCACGCCTATCGCCAAGCCACGCCGTAGCCCGGATCACGAGTTCCTGTCCGCCGCCATCGACGTCGTCGGAGCAGACGGACGCTTGGCGATCTACGTCAAGGCGACGCCCTTCTTCTCACGCGATCCCTCTGCTGTCGGATCGCGCAACAGCATCATCGAACGCCTCAACAGGCTGGCGCTGATCAACCTGTCGAACTTACGCAGCGAAAACCTGTTCCCGGGTGCCCGCGGGCCCGCGTTGCTGGTCTGCGCCAATTGCGGTCACCTGCCCGATCCTGAGTACCTGCTGGCAGGTCGGCTGCCCTGGACCGGGGACTTCAAGCGCAGTGGCCGCATCACGTTGACGTCGGCCGACTTCAAAGCCGTCCCGAAAGCCGCGGTGCTCGCGGCTCCGTCCTATCTCAAAGCGATCATGCTCGGGACGGCCCGAGATGCGCTGCTGATGCAACGCATCGAAGCCAACGGACGCACACTCGGCAGCCTGCTCGACAGCATCGGCCTCTACGACTGGGCGTTCAAGAACCGCGCCGGCCCCGCGCGATCCGAAATTGTCACCCGGTGCGGTCAAGGTTTTCAGATTGAGGGGGTCAAGGCCAAAGCCGTCTCCGAGACGATCGCGAACCTGCCGGCCATCTTCGCCGAGGACTACCGCGCGGTTCAGTTCGACCCGACGGGCCTGCCAAGCCTCGCGGAACGCGGCATCACGCGCTTGCTGTTCGAACGCGCGCGCTCGATCTACGATGCGCCGCTGCTCCTCTGTCCCAAATCGGCGCATCAGCTCGCGCTCGGGAAGGGCCGGTACAGCGCGGCGATCGTCAACGTCGATGCGGCCTATTCCGAGAGCTTCTACGGGATCTCGTTCAAGACCCATGACGTACGGCTCGCACCGATCCTGTGTGCGATCCTCAATTCCGCCGTCGCAGGGTTCCAGTTCCTGTTCGGGGCGGGCGGCGTCGGGATCGAGCGGCCTGCCGTCGAACCAGGCGACCTGCGGCAACTTCGGTTGCCCGCGTTCCACACGACCGACGAGCTCGCACAGCGCGCGCAAGACGCGCTCGACCGAGCGGCCCACGACGGCGGCGAAGCCTTGGATGCCCTGGCCGACGCGCTCTACAACCTGAATGCGAGCGAGGGCGCTCTCGTTCGCGACAGCGTCAAACGTGCACGATCCTCGTTCCTCGACACGCCCGAAGCGCGCCAAGAGGATGTCAAAACGCCCGACTACGACGAACTCACCGCCTATGCGTCGGCGACGTGCCAGACGGTCAACGCGATCCTACGCGAGGACGGATCGCGGCACCTCATGGCCTCGATCGCGCGTCCGCTTCGAAGCGAACAGGATCCGAGTGCCGCGTTTTCGGTCGTCCGGTTTGCCATGGCCCAGGGACGGGCCAAACGCGAGGCCGTCATCGAACCGATGGCCGCCGCCGAGGCCGCGGCCGTCTACGAGAGTGTTCGCCATAGCCTCGTGAAGGAGACCTACACATACCTGCGCGAGCGTCGGGCCATGCGGATCTACGGCGCAAACGACGTCACCGTCATCAAACCCGCGCAGCGCCGCTACTGGAACGTCGCCGCTGGTTTCGAGGATGGCGACATCATCTTGACCGATCACTGGACCCAAGGTGGCTCGTGACTTTTGGTCTCCAAAGCGGCCGCATTGGAACGCCGAGCCTCGGCCTCTCAGAGGCACAGCTCCAGACCATCCTGAAGATCGTCGTGCTAGCCGCACGCCTTGCGCGACCCATGGTCGTCCAATCCCGCCTCGCGAAGATGCGCGTCGACGAGAATTTCATCTCGATGGCGATCATGCAGTGGCTAGTCGAGATCCAACATCGCCGCAACATCAGCAGCTTCATGTTCATCCATGAAGCCGTAAAGGTCAGCCCACTCGGACAACGGCCGAAAATCCTTGGGCGGATCGACTACAAAGTCATGTTCCCCCAGCATTTTGGTCGCTATGACGCCTACCTGGGCGTCGAGAGCAAGCGGATCGCCTCAGATCGGTCCGGGCTGTTGCGCTACTATGTTGCGACAGGCGTCGGTAAATTCGCCAGCGGCGTGTACGGGACAGGTCACCCCGCAGGTATCCTCGTGGGGTATGTGGTTCGAGCGTCCAATCAGACGCTCAGCCAGAATCTGTCCAATCGCGTCGTCAAGGCGTTCCCCGGAGCCGCAGCGTTCACGCCGTACGCAAGACAGTACGGCAGCGCGACGATCCTGGAAGGCATCGTACCCCGTCAGGGTCATCCTCCCGTTCGACTGATCCACGCCCTCGTTCCGATGCATTGAATTTGAAGCGATCGGCGAAAGGTCGGCTTCAGCATAGCGGGTGACACCGACCCTCGGCGATCTGGGGACAGCGGGTACGACAGGGCTCTCTTAGGTTTGGCCGGGCGTCTTGGGTCCGCACAAGAACGACATACGCGAAGGTTAACGCGCATTCGAGCGAAGCGTTGCTTCAGACTTTATGCGCAAGCCACCGGCAAATCCGACACCTGCGTCGTGTATCGCGGCGTGCGCATCTCGAACTTCGTGTTCCAGTCCCGCTTCGCCGTGAGCCCAGCCCGTGCCGGGACGACGGCACCGCGACCCCAGCGCGCGTTGCAGGCGTCGAGCGCGGCCATCAGCGGCGCGGACCGCTCGCGGTCGAGCCGGCCGATGAGAGCCCGCGGGCTCTCGGCCAGCGGCACGAGATCGGTGGTGATCACCCCGGCCTTGGAGTAGCGCCAGGGCACCTGGCCGGGTTCGCGCCAGGTCTTGGCGACCCCGTGTGTCGCAGCCTTGATCAGGGCGAGGCTGTCGTTCGTCGCCTCGGGCAGGCTGACCACGGTCGAGACCGAGCGCATGGGCTCGCCGCGGTCATGCTCGCTCGTGTGGTAGAAGACCGTCACCTGATCGGTGCCGAGCCCGTCGCGCCGCAGCTTTTCGCCGAGCCGCGCGGCGTGGGCGGCAACCGCCTCTTCCAGCGTCGCCCGGTCGCTCACACGGCCTGAGAAGGAGCGGGTGACCGCGCAGCCCTTGCGCCGCGCTGGCACCAGTTCGAGCGGCAGGCAGGAGAGCCCGCGCAGCTCGTGGATCATGCGCTCGCCGACGACGGTGAGCGCCTTGCGCACCGGCCGGGGATCGAGGTCACGCAGATCGGCGACGCTGTCGACGCCCATGGCCTCGAGCTTGGCGAGCGAGGCCCGGCCGATACCCCAGAGCTCGCCGACGTGGATCCGGCAGAGCCAGTGGTCGTACTGGACCGGATCGGTCAGGTCGCAGACGCCGCCGAGGTCCGGCACCGTCTTGGCGATGTGGTTGGCGAGCTTGGCCAGCGTCTTCGTGGGCCCGAGACCGACGCAAGTCGGGATGCCGGTCCAGGCGCGCACCGTTGCCCTGAGATCCTGCGCAAGCGCAAAGCGGTCCCGCTCGCGCACGTCGGAGAGGTCCAAGAAACTCTCGTCGATGGAGTAGATCTCCGCGTCCCGCGCAAAGTCGCGGTAGACCGCGTTGGTGCGGGCCGACATGTCGCCGTACAGCGTGTAGTTCGACGAGAACACGCGCACGCCTTCAGCCCGGCACATGTCTCGGATCTGGAAGTACGGCGCGCCCATCTTGATGCCGAGCGCCTTGGCCTCAGCCGTCCGAGCGATCGCGCAGCCGTCGTTGTTCGACAGGACGATCACAGGCTTACCCGCGAGCTTCGGGTCGAACACGCGCTCGCAGGAGCAATAGAAGCTGTTGCCGTCGATGAGCGCGATCGCCCGGCTCATCGTTTCAGCGCCGCCTTCGCGGTGTGCCAGTGGATCGTGAACCGCACGACGCCCCAGATCACACCGTCCTGAAGCTCCTCGACCGCGAACACCGGCAGGTCCGGGTTCTCGAAGGCGAGCCAGGCGCGGTTGCCCTCCAAGCGGTAGCGCTTGATCGACATCTCGCCGTCGATCGCAGCGACGACGACGCTGCCGTCCGTGGGCTGAAGGCTGCGGTCCACGCAGGCGAGATCGCCGTCGAAGATCCCTGCCCCACGCATGCTGTTGCCGGCGATGCGCCAGAGGAAGGTCGCGGGCGGGTTCGGCGCGAGCCAACGCGGCAGTTCGAGCGCGCCCTCCAGGAAGTCGTCGGCCGGCGACGGGAAGCCCGCACACAGGCTCTGCCCGATCAGCGGGATCCGCACCGCGTCATGGCTGCCGGGCACGAGCTCGTCGATCCGTGCGATCCCCACCGCGCCCCTCCCATTCTGGAACAGAACGCGAACAGATGCGCCGTCGGTTCCGGCTGAGGCAAGCGCCGACGGCAACGATCGCACGAGCCTAGGGAAGCCTGTGGATATCGGGGACAGCAGTTCGAAGAAGGCGCGTACCACGCCGGACCGAATTTGGTACGAACGCGAGTCCAGACCCCCCGCTAAGTGCCCGTCCGTCGCACCCGTTCGCGATCTCGGCAGGGTCTTGTTCCCTTTTTGTTCTTGGTTAACGTCCGGACCAGAAGCCCGGCGGACTGCTCCAAAATCCTGGGAGCGGACGCGGGCTTTTCGGATTCCGGAGGCCCAAAATGGACCGTTTCGAAGCCGAGTTGCACGCGATCGCTCTGCAAGGCTCACCCCACTACCGGGTTCTCCGCAAGCTCGATCGTCGTCCCCTCTACGAGTGGCCCCTGCCCGACAAGGTGAAGATCGGTGTGATTGTCGACACCGAGACCACGGGCCTCGATCCGCACGAGAACGAGATCATCGAACTCGGCATGCTCCGCTTCGCCTACACGGCCAGCGGCACCATCCTGGGCCCGCTCGCCGAGTTCCACAGCTTCCGCGAGCCCTCCAAGCCGATCCCCAGACACATCACGCAGCTGACCGGGATCACCGACGCCATGGTCGCGGGGCAGCGCATCGACGATGACGCCGTGCGCGACTTCGTCGGCTCGGCCGACCTCGTGATCGCCCACAACGCGGCCTTCGACCGTCGCTTCTGCGAGCGCCTGAACACCGTCTTCATCGACAAGGCTTGGGCCTGCTCGATGAGCCAGGTGCCCTGGCGCGAGGAAGGCGTCGAGGGCACCAAGCTGTTCTACGTCGCCTACCAGCAGGCCTTCTGGTTCGAGGGCCATCGCGCGCTGGACGACTGCTACGCTCTCCTCGAACTCCTCGAGATGCCGCTGCCGCGCTCGCACGCAATCACGATGACGACGCTCCTCGACGCCGCCCGCCGGGAGACCCGGAAAATCTGGGCCATCGGAACCCCATTCGAGGTCAAAGATCGCCTGCGCGAGCGGGGCTACCGATGGAATGCTGGGCAGGACGGCCGCTACCGGGCTTGGCATCGGGAAGTCGACGTGGACCAGGTCGAGGCCGAGCTCTGCTTCCTGGAGGATCTCGATTTTCCCGAGATCGCCCCGCTTGTGACGGCGGTCGACGCCTATATCCGCTTCTCGGATCGGCTGTTCTGATGCCGCGGTGGGGGCCGCGCCCAGCGCGGCCTTCGATGCGACGGAGCGTCAAGGATGGCACGGGACTTCGTCTTCGTCTGGCAGCCGAACGACGATTTCCCGAAGGCCTACGTCGACGGGCTCCTGGCCCGCTTCACCGCCGGCGGCCCCTTCATCGAGGACTGGCGCTGCGCCACGGGCCAGACGCAGCCCGGCGACAACGCTTATGTGTTCGGCCAGGGAGCGGCCCACCGCTGCATCTTCGCGGTCGGCACCGTGGCAGGGCCGCTCAAGCCTCGGCAGCCGAACGTCGCCTATCGCTACCTGCCAGTGCAGATCGAGATGATCGCTGATCCGGACGCCGGCGGCCTGATCGACGCGGCAGCGATCCGAACCCTCGGTGACGGCGCGCTGAAGAGCATCCGGCGGAGCGGCGTCAGCTTGGCCGAACCGATCGGCCGGGGCCTCGATCGCCTCCTCGCCAGCCGGTCGATCCTCGAGCCTGACGCCGACGACACCGTCGCGGAAGTTCTCGTCAGCGAGACCCCCGAGATGCGCCAGCATCGCCGGCTCGAACGCAATCCGGCCGCCGTCCGCGCCGCCAGGAGCTGGCACGGTTGCCGCTGCCAGGCCTGCGGCTTCGACTTCGAGCAGACCTACGGCGACCTCGGCTCCGACTTCATCGAGGTCCACCACCTCAAGCCGCTCAGCAGCCTCCCAAGGGACCAAGCGACCGTGCTCAACGTCGTCACCGACTTCGCGGTCCTCTGCGCGAACTGCCACCGCATGATTCACCGGCTCCCAGACCCGGGCGATCTCACGGTGCTGCGAGAGGTCGTGACCTCGCAGGCTAAGCACCAGACCTGATGGTGAAAACCTGGCACTTTATGCCGATCGCCAATGGCTGCTCGCGACCTCCTCGGAACCTGCCGTAAGATCTGAATCGATCAGGATCTGCACTAGAGATCAGCCTAAGTCGTTCTAGCCCTCGTCAACTTCAGGCGTGAGGCGAATCACACTAGCCGCCTCGAAATCACGAAGCTCTTCGACCGATCTGATGACCTTCATCAGTGCGTCCAGTGCATCGGACCGGCCGCCCCTCTCCAGATCCGACGCTTTTTCCCGCAGGTGGGCGAGGAACTCATCCGACGATTTCACGCCGCGCAAAGCGACGTCGAGCAAGGTTTCCGTCATACGAGGCTCCAGCGCCGTTCGGGCTAACGTTCGGTACTGACAGTAGCGAGCTTTCGCACCTTTCCAAGCCTAACTGCGTGCCCGAGCCGCACTCAACCGCTGGTCGGAAACGATGTGCAACGAGCGCCGCGGTATACCGGTCCAAGCGGTGGGATCCGGTGGCAAGCAAGGAGCCAACCTGAAACACCGCAGAACCGGAGCAGGCACGCTAAACCCCTTGGATCAGCCGCCGAACGCCGCGACGAGCTTTGCCCAAGCGCTCTCCGCACTGAGTCGACCTGTCTCTTTGACCCGGCCATGCTTCCACAGGGCGGGTTTCGGGCAGGTTGGCAGAACCGAGCCGTAATCGACGTGGAGCACGTTGTTCTTTTCGCTCACGGCGTCCAGGACCGCGATAATCTCCGGATCGCTCAAAAGACGCCCCGCGATCAGCGCCCGGTAAAGATCGTTCGCCGTGCGGCCCTCGATCTCGAACCATGTCGCGATGCCGCGGCCTGGCACGGCAATCTGATAGACGAGCGCCGTGCGGGATCGCTTCACGGCCGCCCCGGGGTTCCAGACCACCCAAGGGTTGGGCTCGTCAGGATCGTTCTGGAACCGCCAGACATCGCGCGTGCCCGCCGAGACCTGATAAGCCGCTTTCTCTGCAGCAATGGGGCTCGCGGATGCAATCATCCCCCTGCGCCGGTTGGGATCCGGCGTACGAAGCTCGTCGAACAGCGCGAGGATCTCCTCAAACCGATCGATCTGCTCAATCTGCGAAGGCTCTTCGGGACGCTGATCGTACGAGACCGCATCGACGTCACCGTGACGGCCCGTGCCGCCCATCGTGGCGAGGGCACTCGGGTTTTCGTCCCTTACCCCGACCCAGCGATCGTCATCCCGGTGATAGGGCTGTTGGGTCTCAATCCGATCGGGAAGCGCCTCCCAAGTCGGCCCACCCGTCTTCCACATCGCGAGTTCCGCGCCCTCGTGGGCGTCCTCCTGCGGGAGAACGTCGATCTGGCCCTCGTCCGCCAGTCCAGGCCGACCGCCTGGCCGATAAAGAACGTCGTCAGGACGCTCGCCCTCGCGCACCCAGCGCACGACGTCGATCTCGCGTGGCTCGTCGTAGGGCCACCGCGCACTCTCGACATCCAGCGCCAGCCAATGCCCCGGCGCGATCTCATGGACATGCACCTGCATCTGCAAGGTGCACTTCGTGAATGGCAACGCCCCTGCGAGCCTCGGCGGGTTACTGCGCGCTCCATCGAACACTCGCGCGGCAGCCAGAGAGCCATGCTCGCTGAAGGCCCGGTGGAGGTTGGCGAGCAGCGGCGCATGACGCTCGCCGATCTTGGCATCAAGCGCCACCCGCCATCGCCCATCCTGCATCACGCCCGTACCAGGCCCCAGGACCGAATGGAGAAGAGGCTGAGGGGTCATAGGCAGCGCCTGAGGCGGTCGACGCACAAGGTCGCGTACCACCGCGCCGATGGGCGAAATGAAAGCCCGGATCACCACCGACGACGGCAGGACCAGGACGCCGTCGGTGACCTTCACAGGCGTGACGAGGCGCGGAATCAGGAACGTCCGATAGAGGTCGCGCGGGATCAGCGCGAACTCATTCTTGTCGCCCAGCAGGGTCCTAATTTTCGTGCCTGCGTGAACCAGCCCGAGGTTCTCATCCGTCGGCGTCGGGGCGAGTAGATCGTCCGGAAGAACAACGCTGAAAGGCTCGATCGGCGCTTTCAGCCGACCGACATGGTCGCCATTGTGAATGACCGCGCCGAGATAAAGCCCCGTGATCACACCCGCATGGAGCCGGCAGATCAAGCTCTCCATCGGCCGATCGTCGCTACCCGGCGGGGGCTCATTCCGCGCCACGGCCACCGCAAAAGTCACACCGTCCCAGTGATCATTCGGCAGGCGCTCGAGCGCCACTTCGATTTCCGGGTTCGCAAGGGATGCCGGATGATCGACGAAGCCATCGATCCAGCGGACGAACCACGTGCCCTCCTGTGGGAGGCCCGACATCTTGAACGAGCGCGACGCCACACTGAGACCCACGGCACGAGTTGGTGCCGCAGGGTTGACGAAGGGTGCTTAAAATCCCGTGGAATTGACTGAATCCGAGGGCGGTAAGTGGCGGCGTGAGCGGCGGGCCGGGGATCGCTGAGGGCTTTGTGGATAAGGTGCGGCGGGATGGCGCACAAGCGCCGGGGGCTAGCTTGGCCAGTCGCAGAGTTTTTAGATCAGTCTCAGCATTTGCTGGAAGTGACACCCGCCGCCCACGAGCGCGGCCATCGAGGCCGAGTGGTGCGGCTGGCGGAACGGGCGCCGGGTCGAGAGCGCCCCGCCGCGCAGCTCGCCGGCCACCGACTGGATCATCGAGATGTCGAGGAGTTCGCGGGGGGTGAGCGGCGGCAGGATCGAGGGCAGGCGCGCGGCCAGCATCGACTTGCCGGCGCCCGGAGGCCCGTTCATCAACAGGTTGTGGCCGCCGCTCGCGGCGATCTCGAGCGCGCGCTTGGCGCCCTCCTGGCCCTTGATGTCGCGCAGGTCCGGCAGCGGCCCGTGGGCGGCCGCGATCGCCGGCTCCGGCCGGGCCATGACCTGGCTGCCCTTGAAGTGGTTGGCGAGCTGGATGAGCGAGCGCGGCGCCAGCACGTCGAGGTCGCCGCCGGCCCAGGCCGCCTCCGGCCCGCAGGGCGCCGGGCAGATCAGCCCGAGGCCGCGCGCGCCCGCCGCGATCGCCGCCGGCAGCGCGCCGTTCACCGCCGTGATCGTGCCGTCGAGGGCGAGTTCGCCGAGCACGCAGTAGCCGCCGAGCGCGTCGGCCGGGATCGCGCCGATCGCCGCCATCACGCCCAGCGCGATCGGCAGGTCGTAGTGCGAGCCCTCCTTCGGCAGGTCGGCGGGCGCGAGGTTGACGGTGATGCGCTTGGCCGGCAGCGCCAGCCCGGAGGCGATCAGCGCGCCGCGCACGCGCTCCCGCGACTCGGCCACCGCCTTGTCGGGCAGGCCGACCACCGCGAACTGCACCGAGCCCGGGATGATCTGCACCTGCACGTCGACGGCCCGCGCCTCGATGCCCTCGAACGCGACGGTGGCGACGCGGGTGACCATGCGCGAAGATCCTCAGGCCGGGAGGATAAGCCTAGGCTTGGGCGTGCCCGCTGACAATCTGGGGTGAAGCCCGGCGAGCCGGCTCAGGAACACGCCGCCCGCCGGTCCGTTCACTGGTTCCGGACCTGCGCGACCTGCGCGGGATCCGCGCTCGAACCGATACGCCAGGAGACGATCGCATGCGCCCGCCCCTCATCCTCGCCGCTCTCGCCCTCTCGCTCGGCCTCGGCACCCTGGCGCATGCCGACCAGAAGCTGCCGCCCGACCAGCAGGCCAAGGTCGAGGCCATGCTGCGGCAGGAGGGATTCACCAAGTGGGACGAGATCGAGCTGGACGACGGCATGATCGAGGTGGACGACGCGATCGACGCCGCCGGCAAGAAGTTCGACCTCAAGCTCGATCCGCAGAGCCTGGCCATCGTCAAGCGCAAGGCCGAATGAGACGGCCTCCTCCCTCTCCCCGCTTGCGGGGAGAGGCCTGTCTGCACCTTGTCGTGCAGACAGGAAGCGCAGGCGTAGCCGGAGCGGCGGTGAGGGGGCGGCTCCGGGGGAGGCTCCTCCGTAGAAGCCCCCTCACCTTCGGGTCGATCCCTTCGGGATCGATGCGCCGCCTCGCTTCAGCGACGACGAGGTCGCCGAAGCCCTCTCCCCGCGCGGCGGGGAGATGGGATGCCCTACGGCACCCGCGCGAAGAAGCCGCCGGACACCGGCGCGTCCTCGTTCAGGGGGCGCAGGCCTTGCAGGCGGGTGGTCAACCCGCCCGCCCCGGTCGTCGCCTCGCGCGTCAGCGTGAACAGCGGCTCGCCCGGCTTGTGCACCGCCACGCCGAAGCGGTTCAGCGTCCGCCCGTCCGCGTAGCTGTGGAAGGCGACCGTCAGGCTGCGGGCGCCGGCTTCCGCCTTGCAGAGGATGCGCTCGTCGGTCTGGAAGCCCTGGGCCGTGAGCACGCAGCCGCCCCGCGCGCCGGCCGGGCCGATCGTGAGGTCGTAGGTGACGACGATGCCGGTGCCGCCCGCGGTCCGGCCGCCCTCCGCCTCCCAGCGATAGCGGCCCTGCCAGCCTTCCCCGCCTCCGGCGCCCAGCGCCGCGGTCGTGAGCAGCCCTGCCGCCAGCGCGGCACCCGTCATCCGCATCGCCGTCCCCTCCCCGACCGTGTCCCCGGTGCAGCATGGCCGCGCCCGCGCGCGGGCTCAACCGCGGCCGCGCCGCGCGCCCGGCTTGCATCGTGCGGGCCGTCCGGCCATATAGGCGGCGGGGGGTTGGTGAGGGACGTATCACTCGCCAACCGGGTCAGGTCCGGAAGGAAGCAGCCCTAACGAGCCCGAGCGGGTCTTCGTCCAGCCTCCCACCCTTTCTCCGATGCGCCGCGCATCGCGGACCGCTGCCACCCGCGCGGTCGGGAGCGGTCGCCCGGCGCCTCCCCAGATGGTCGCATGGACGCGCGCACGGGCACCCCTGACGACGAGCCGGGGCTTCCCGGGTTTCCGGCCGCCCCCGCGGCCGCCGCGCCCTACCGGGTGCTCGCCCGCAAGTACCGCCCCCAGAACTTCGACGACTTGATCGGCCAGGGCGCCATGGTGCGCACGCTCGGCAACGCCTTCGCGGCCGGCCGCATCCCGCAGGCCTGGATGCTCACCGGCGTGCGCGGCGTCGGCAAGACCACCACGGCCCGCATCCTGGCCCGCGGCCTGAACTACCTGCGCGCGGGCGTGCCCGACACGGGGCCGACCGTGACGATGCCGGAGCTTGGGCAGCACTGCCAGGCCATCATGGAATCCCGGCACATGGACGTGCTGGAGATGGATGCCGCCTCGCATACCGGCATCGACGACGTGCGCGGCATCATCGACGGCATCCGCTACGCGCCGGTCTCCGCCCGCTACAAGGTCTACATCGTGGACGAGGTCCACATGCTCTCGGAGAAGGCCTTCAACGCCTTCCTGAAGACCCTGGAGGAGCCGCCGCCCCACGCCAAGTTCGTCTTCGCGACGACCGAGATCCGCAAGGTCCCGGTCACGATCCTGTCGCGCTGCCAGCGCTTCGATCTGCGCCGGGTCGAGGCGGACGTGCTCTCCGCTCATCTCCGGAAGATCTGCGCCGCCGAGGGCGTCGCGGTCGAGGACGAGGCGCTGGCCGCCCTGGTGCGCGCGGCCGAGGGCTCGGTGCGCGACGCGCTCTCGCTGCTCGATCAGGCGATCGCCCACGGGGCCGGCACCGTCTCGGCCGCGAGCGTGCGCGACATGCTGGGGCTGGCCGACCGCGGCCGCATCGTCGATCTGTTCGAGGCGGCGATGCGCGGCGACGTGCCGGCTTCTTTCGCGGAGCTGCGCGGCCAGTACGATTCCGGCGCCGACCCCGCGGTGGTGCTCTCGGATCTGGCCGGCTTCACCCACCTCGTCACCCGCCTGAAGCTGGTGCCGGAGGCGGCCGCCGCCGACCCGACGCTGAGCGAGGTCGAGCGCACGCGCGGCGCGGCCTTCGCCGAGAGGCTCTCGGTGCGCGCGCTCTCGCGGGCGTGGCAGATCCTGCTCAAGGCCCTGCCCGAGGTGCAGGCTGCGCCCCGCCCCCTGGCGGCGGCCGAGATGGCGCTGGTGCGCCTCGCCTACGCGGCCGACCTGCCGACCCCCGACGAGGCGCTGCGCCAGCTGCGCGCGGAGGCGCTCGCCGCCGGCGGCGAGGCGCCGTCCGCGCGTCCGGCGCTGCCTCCCGCCCCCACCCTGAGTTCCGAGCCCCCGCCCCGCGCCGCGATGGGCGGCGGGGCCGCCCCGGCCCGCCAGCCGCTGGTACCGGCGCCGGAGCCGGCCCCGCCGCCCGTCGCGGCCGCGCCGCCCGTCCGCGCCGTCGAGGCGGCCGGCCCGCGGCTCGCCCGCTTCGAGGACGTGGTCGCGCTCGCCGGCGAGCGCCGCGACATCCTGCTGAAGGCGGCGCTGGAGCGCGACGTCCACCTCGTGCGCTTCGAGGCCGGCCGCATCGAGTTCCGCCTCGCCGAGGGCGGGCGCAAGACCCTCGCCACCGACCTCGCCCGCGCGATCGAGGCCTGGACCGGCCAGCGCTGGGTGGTCACGCTCGCCCGCGAGGAGGGCGCCTCCACCCTCGACCAGCAGAGCCGGGCCGCCGACGCCAGCCGCCGCGAGAGCGCCGCCGCGCACCCGCTCGTGCGCGAGGTGATGGCCCGTTTCCCCGGCGCCCAGATCGTCGACGTACGCGACCTCGCCCCCGAGGGGCCGGCGACCGCCGAGGCCGAGATCCTGGGCGAGGCCGACGCCGCCGAGGCGGAGGGCGCCGACGACGAGGCGTAGCGCCGCGCGGGGCGGCGCCTTACATCCGAGCCATCATCAGCGAGACGGGACGAGCCGCATGCGCGACCTCATGGGCATCATGAAGCAGGCCCAGGCCATGCAGGAGAAGATGGCCAACCTGCAGACCGAACTCGACGGCGTCGAGGTCACGGGCGCCGCCGGGGGCGACGCCGTGCGGGTCACGATGACCGCCAAGGGCTTGGCCAAGGCGGTGCAGATCGACGCCGGCCTGATGGTCGCCGACGAGCGCGAGATCCTGGAGGACCTCGTGGTCGCCGCGATCAACGACGCCCGCGGCAAGGCCGAGCAGGTGGCGCAGGAGCGCATGGCCGAGCTGACCAAGGGCCTGCCCCTGCCGCCCGGCATGAAGCTGCCGTTCTAGGAGGCGGCGCGGCCACCCCACGGGGCCGTGGGTTGACGCTGCGCCGCCCGCGGGTCCACAGCCCGCGCTCCCGACACAGCCGGAAAGCGCGCCGATGCCGCCGCTCCTCGCCCTGCCCTTCCCGGCGATCGACCCGGTCGCCCTCGCCATCGGGCCGATCACCATCAAGTGGTACGCGCTGGCCTACATCGCCGGGCTGATTGGCGGCTGGTACTACGCCCGCCGCCTCGTGATGGCCGATTCCCTCTGGGGCGTGGTGCGGCGCCCGAGCGTCGCCGACATCGACGACCTCGTGGTCTGGGTGGCGCTCGGCGTCGTGCTGGGCGGGCGCATCGGCTACGTGCTGTTCTACAACCTGCCGCTCTACCTCTCCGACCCTGTCGAGATCTTCGCGATCCGCAACGGCGGCATGTCGTTCCACGGCGGCTTCCTGGGCGCCATCCTGGCCTTCCTGCTCTTCGCCCGGGTGCGCAGGCTCAACGGCTACAACCTCCTCGACATCGGCGCCGTGGTGGTGCCGATCGGGCTGTTCTTCGGCCGCATCGCCAACTTCGTGAACGGCGAGCTCTGGGGCCGGGTCGCGCCGGACTTCCCCTACGCCGTCTTCTTCCCGAGCGGCGGGCCCCTGCCCCGGCACCCGAGTCAGCTCTACGAGGCGGCCACCGAGGGCCTGCTGCTCTTCATCGTGATGGCGCTCGCCGTCCGCCGCTTCGGCTTCCGCCGGCCGGGGCTTCTCGGCGGCCTCTTCGTGCTCGGCTACGCGCTCGCCCGCACGGCCTGCGAGTTCTTCCGCGAGCCCGACCGGCAGCTCGGCTTCCTGTTCGGCGACAATCTCGGGCCGCTCGGCGGCGGCATCACCATGGGGATGCTGCTCTGCGTGCCGATGGCGCTGGTCGGCCTCGCCTACATCGTGCTCGCCGCCCGCGGCTGGACCCGGCCGCGCCATCCCGTCGAGGCGCCCGCCGTCGCCGACCGGGCGGTGCAGGCGTGAGCACGCCGCTGGGCGCGGAGATCGCCGGGCTGATCCGCGAGACCGGTCCGATCGGGATCGACCGCTACATGGCGCTCTGCCTCGGCCACCCGGTGCACGGCTATTACCGGACCCGCGACCCGCTGGGCGCGCGGGGCGACTTCACCACCGCGCCCGAGATCAGCCAGATGTTCGGCGAACTCCTCGGCGTCTGGGTGGCGCTGGTCCGGCGGCGGATGGGGGCGCCGGACGACCTCGTCCTGGTCGAGCTCGGCCCCGGCCGCGGCACGCTCATGGCCGACGCGCTCCGGGCGCTGCGGGCGGCCGCTCCGGACGCCCGCCTCGCGGTCCACCTCGTCGAGACGAGCCCGGTGCTGCGGGCGGCCCAGGAAGCGCGGCTCGTCGGCGCCGACGTGACTTGGCACGACGGCATCGACACCCTGCCCCCCGGCCCGGCGATCGTGATCGCCAACGAGTTCCTCGACTGCCTGCCGGCGCGCCAGTTCGCGCGGACCGGGCGCGGCTGGTGCGAGCGGGTCGTCGGCCTCGTCGAGGGGCGGCTCGCCTTCGGCCTCGCGCCCGATCCGGTGCCCGAGATCGCCGCGGAGGCGCCCGAAGGCGCCCTGATGACCCTGCCCTCCGCCGCGCTCGGCCTCGTGCGCGCCCTCGGCCGGCGCTTCCGCGCCGCGGGCGGCGCCCTTCTGGCGATCGATTACGGCCACGTCCGGCCGGGCTTCGGCGACACGTTCCAGGCGCTCGCCGGCCATGCCTTCGCCGACCCGCTGGCGGCGCCGGGCGCGGCCGACCTCACCGTCCACGTCGATTTCGCCGCGCTCGCCCGCGCCGCCGCGGCCGAGGGCGCCGCGGTGCACGGGCCCGTCACACAGCGCGACTTCCTGCTGGCGATGGGTCTCGCGGAGCGCGCCGAGCGGCTGAAGGCCCGGGCCGGCGCCGAGCAGGCTCGGGCGATCGAGGCGGCGGCCGCGCGCCTGACCGATCCGGCCGAGCGCGGCATGGGCGGCCTGTTCAAGGTCCTGGGGGTGGCCGACCCGCGCCTGGGCCCGCTGCCGGCCCTCGCGGCCCCGGAGGCCGGGGCTCCGGCTCCGGCGGCCTAGCCGGCCAGTGAGCCGAAGGCCTCCGCGGTGGCCGGCGCCACCCGCTGGGCTCGCGGTCCGGCCGTGCCCGGGCCGCTCCCGCCCTGCGGCGGCGCGGCGCGGGGCGCCTTGGCCGGCCCGGGCGACGGCACGGCTCTCACCTCGGTGTCCGGCAGCGGCGGCCAGATCGGGCGGTCGGGCTTGATCCTCTGAGACATCGTCCACCTCCTCCGAAGTCGGACCCCGGCGGTCCGGCCGCAGCGAAATGCGGCTCCGGCCTCGCGGTTCCTGCGCGATCAACCGTCGTCTCGGGCTTCCGGTTCGGCTATCGAGGCGGTCTGCCGGCGCCGAGGCGCCTCATACGTTGCCGGGACACTCGCCCATGGTCATCGAAGCGCCGGAACTGAGCGGGCACGCCGCCATCCGCCACGCCTTCTTCACCCGGCAGGGCGGCGTCTCGGAGGGGATCTACGCCTCGCTCAACGGCGGGACCGGATCGAGCGACGTGCCGGAGCGCGTGTCCGAGAACCGGGCCCGGATGTGCGCGCAGCTCGGGCTTCCCGACGACCGCCTCGTCGGCCTCTATCAGGTGCACTCCGCTGCGGTGGTCACCGTCGAGGCGCCCTTCGCCGAGCGCCCGCGCGCCGACGCGATGGTGACGCGGGTGCCGGGCCTCGCGCTCGGCATCGCCACCGCCGATTGCGGCCCGATCCTGTTCGCGGATCCCGAGAACGGCGTGGTGGGCGCGGCGCATGCGGGCTGGAAGGGCGCGCTCACGGGCATCGTCGGCGCCACGGTCGCGGCGATGGAGCGGCTCGGGGCCGAGCGCCGGAGCATCGTCGCGGTGCTGGGGCCGACGATCGAGCAGCCGAGCTACGAGGTGGGGCCCGATTTCGTCGCCCGCTTCACCGCCGAGGCGCCCGGCATGGAGCGCTTCCTCGGGCCGGCCGAGCGGCCCGGACACGCCCGGTTCGACCTGCCGGGCTTTATCCTGGCCCGCCTCGCGGAGGCGGGGATCGGGGAGGCCGCGGCCCTGCGCCTCTGCACCTACGCGGACCCGGACCGCTTCTACAGCTTCCGCCGCACCACCCACCGGGGTGAGCCCGATTACGGGCGGTTGATCTCGGCGATCGCGCTGCTGCCCTGAAGCGCCGCCGCGACCGGCCGAAACCGCGCCCGGACGCCTGCGACACTTTGTCAAACTGGTCGCCGAAAAAAACGTGTCGGCAACGGAACCTTGACCATTGGCGGCGTGTTTTACGGTCAAGGTATCCTCAGGGAACAACGGCAGCGCGCCACAAGGGGCCGTCACGGACGGTCGGTGCGCGGCACGGCATCAAGCCAACCCGAAGGAGGCCTGAACGATCGAGGCCCAGTGCCGACCTGTCGCGAGCGCGCGGCGGCACGCGTCGAGTGTGAGGACCAGATGATGAAGACCCTGCTCAAGAGCGCCACCGCGCTCGTTGCCGTCACCGCCGCCGGCTCGGCCTTCGCCGCCGACCTTCCGCGTCGCGCCGCTCCGCCGCCGGTCTTCACGCCGGTGCCGGTCTTCACTTGGACGGGCTTCTACGCCGGTTTCAACGCCGGCTACGGCTTCGGCACCGGTAACGACCGCGCGCCCACCGTCGTCGCCGTCTCGCCGGGCACCCGCCTCTTCGCCGCCGGCAACACCTTCACCTCGGGCGTTCTCGCCTTCGGCGGTGAGCGGTCCTCCGACGGCTTCGTCGGCGGTGGCCAGATCGGCTACAACTACCAGTTCACCCCGGGCTCGGGCATCGTGATCGGCGTCGAGGCCGACGCGCAGTACGCCGATTTCGGCCGCAACCGGAACCGCTTCGCCTTCGCCGCGCCCGCCGGCAGCACCCTGGTGCCCGGCTCGCTCGTCTACAACCCGAACGGCCTCTCGAGCCTCGACTACTTCGGCACCGTGCGCGGCCGCCTCGGCTACGCCTTCGACCGCACCCTCGTGTACGCCACCGGCGGCTTCGCCTACGGCTCGGGCGGCGGCCGTGACTTCGGCCTGCCGAACTCCAGCCGCGACGACTTCCAGACCGGCTGGACCGTGGGCGGCGGCATCGAGTACGCCCTGCCCACCGACTCCTTCCTGAACTTCTTCCGCTCCTCGGCCGTGACGCTGAAGGTGGAAGGTCTCTACGTGAACCTCGACCAGGGCAACCGCAACAACGGCGCCTTCGCCACCAACTTCGCCGGGCAGACCTACGTCGCCGGCGGCCCGAACACCCTTCTGGTCTCGGGTCTGGCCAATGCCCGCCGCGACACCGAGTTCGCCGTCGTCCGCGCCGGCGTGAACTACAAGTTCGGCTCGTACTGAGATCGAGGCCCAGGACGCCGGTCTCGCGACCGGCGTCCTGACACGCTCGAAAGCCCGGCCCCAGGCCGGGCTTTTCTCGTTCCTGCCTTCGGCTTTAATCCCGAAAATCTTACTCGTCTGAACGGCGAAGTTTTCGCGACCGCCCCTGACAAAGGCTTGGGCTCCTCCCCATCTGCTCTGGCGTCCGCGCGGCCCGTGAACGCCCGCGGGTCGTGACTCGAGGAGGACGACTCCATGAACAGCGAAGAACGCGACGTCATCAACGGCATCTTCCAGCGCCTGGAGCAGGCCGCGAGCCAACCCCGCGACGCGGATGCCGAGCGCTTCATCGCCGACAAGCTCCGCCAGCAGCCCTACGCGCCCTACGCGATGGCCCAGCTGATCTACGTGCAGGAGGAGGCGATCAAGAGCCTCAACCAGCAGCTCGAGGAGGCGCGCCGCCAGCAGGCGCAGCCGCAGGGCTCCGGCGGCGGCGGTTTCCTGTCGAGCATCTTCGGCGGCGGCCAGCGCCAGGAGCCGCCGCGCCCGCAGGGCGGCAACTGGGGCGGCCAGCCCGGCTACGGCCAGCAGCCCGGCTACCCGCCGCAGGGTCCGCAGGGCTATCCGCAGCAGGGCGGCTACCCGCAGCAGGGCGGCCCGTGGGGCGGCCAGCCGCAGCAGGCGGCGCGCGGCGGCGGCTTCATGGCCACCGCCCTGCCGATGGCGGCGGGCGCGGCGGGCGGCATGCTGCTCGGCAGCGCCCTCTCCAACGCCTTCGCGGGCGGCCACTCGCAACTCGGCAGCGCCGCGGCGGCGGGCCTCGGTGGCGGCACGCAGGATCTCTCCGCCAACACGCAGGATTTCGGCGCCCCGCTCGGCGGCGGCTACGATGACGGCGGCGCGGGCGGCGGCGACGACTTCGCCGGCGACATGGACGGCGGCGACGACAGCGACTGGGCCTGAGGCTCGACAGGCCGGCGCCCTCCGGGGCGCCGGCCGATCACATCCCGATCACAGCACCTCGACGCGGGTGCCGACCGGCACGCGCTCGTAGAGATCGACCACGTCCGCGTTCATCATGCGGATGCAGCCCGAGGAGACCGACTGGCCGATCGTGTGCGGCTCGTTGGTGCCGTGGATGCGGTAGAGCGACGAGCCGAGATAGAGCGCGCGCGCGCCCAGTGGGTTCTCCGGCCCGCCCGCCATGTGGCGCGGCAGGTCGGGGCGCCGGGCCAGCATCTCCTTCGGCGGCGTCCAGTCCGGCCACTCGGCCTTGCGGCTGACCGTCTTCAATCCCGCCCAGGCGAAGCCCGGCCGCCCGACCCCGATGCCGTAGCGCAGCGCCCGGCCGCCCGGCTGGACGAGGTAGAGATACTTGTTGGGCGTATCGACCACGATGGTGCCCGGCCGCTGGGGCCCCGGAAAGGCCACCTCCTGGCGCTGAAAGCGCGGATCGAGGCCGCGCCCGATCCGCTCCTCCTCGCGGGGCGCCCCTTGCGGGGGGGACGACGCCATGGGGTCGGCGGCACCCGGATAGGGCCACGCCTCGGCCCGCGGCGCGGTCGGCGCCTGCGGCAGCGCCGCGTGGCGCTCCGGCTGCCAAGCCCGGCCCGGGGCCGACGCGCCGTAGGCGGCGCTCGGGTAGGCCGCGGCGCTCGGATGAGCGCTCGGATAGACGCGCGCGCGCGGATCGGCGTAGGGCGCCGGGGCGCCTCCGCCGGGCACGCTGCCCGTCATCAGGTACTCGATCAGGCCGCCCCCGTAGGCGCCCGGCTCCGCGTACCGGGGCTGCTGCGCCGCGTACCGTCCGCTCTGCGCCGCCGCCGGCGCGATCCCCGCCGCGGCGAGCGCCACCGCGCACAATCCCCACCGCACACGCCCAGCCATCGTCAACGCCCCGCGCCCGAAGGGCCGTAAGGTCGGCCCGATCGACCCCGAGGATCCGGCCGCGCATCGGCGAATCCGGTGAAGGAAGATGGTGAATCGCCCCCCGCTCCGCCGATCTCCCCGGGCGCGCCGGAATCAGCGTGAACCGCCCCTTAAGGATCGGAAGCGCCGGTTCGCGGTGACGGTCCGGAAACCGTTTGAAAACTCCTCCGGGCTAGTCTTCGCGGACCGTGCAGAAGGCCGACCCGCCGCGATGATCCAGAAGCGCTACCGCATCGAAGAGAGTTTCGGCATCGCCTCGGTGCAGGCCCCCGCCGCCGCCGAGGCGGCGCCCGCCGACAAGGCCCGGCTCGACGAGATCCTGGGCGCGATCCAGGACCTGCGCCGCATCACGCAGGCGAGCGCCGGCGAGACGGTCGATGCCTGCCGGCGGGAACTCGCCGAGGCCTTCGCCATGCGCTCCGAACTCGACGTGATGAAGGACGCGATCGCGCGGACGAAGTCCGAGATCGCGGCCCTGCACCGCTCCGAGAACACCGGCAAGGGCATGCGCCGCGCCGCTGACGAGCTCGACGCGGTGGTGGAATCGACCGAGAGCGCGACCTCGACCCTGCTCACCGTGATGGAGGAGATCGAGCAGAACGCCAACATGCTGCGGGCGGGCAACCTCGGCAAGTCGGCCCAGGAGAACGTCGATGCGATCCTGGAGCGGGTCGTGGTCGCCTACGAGGCCTGCAACTTTCAGGATCTGACCGGCCAGCGCATCAGCAAGATCGTCGGCGTGATGAAGTTCGTCGAGGACCATCTCGACCGGGTCCTCGCGGCCTGGAGCAGCCTGGAGAGTTTTCGCGACATCCTCGGCCCGGTCGATGCCGCGGATCCGGACGACGAGTCGGCGCTCCTCAACGGGCCGAAGCTCGACGAGGATCCGGGCCACGTCGATCAGACCGACATCGACGCGCTGTTCGACTGAGGCGGCCCCCTTTCGCGGGGTTTCCGGGGCGCTTAGATCAGCCGCATGAGCCGGCGCGCCCCGTCAGACCTTCCGCCCGACCGCTTCGACGACGGTTCCGAGGACGCCCGCGACGACGAGGCCCCGGACCTCCTGCCCGAGGACGGCCAGGAGATCGACTTCGATTTCGAGCCGGGCGCCGTCCAGGCCGGCACCGAGGTGATCCGGCGCTTCTGGACGACGCTGCCGAGCTCGCCCGGCGTCTACCGGATGTTCGACCAGAAGGGCGACGTCCTCTACGTCGGCAAGGCCAAGAACCTGAAGGCGCGGGTGGGCTCCTACGCCCGGGGCCAGGCGCACTCGAATCGCATCGCCCGGATGATCTCGCAGACGGCGGCGATGGAGTTCGTCACCACCGCGACCGAGACCGAGGCGCTCCTGCTCGAGGCCAACCTCATCAAGCAGTTGAAGCCCCGCTTCAACGTGCTGATGCGGGACGACAAGTCCTTCCCCTACATCCTCGTCACCGACGACGGACCGGCGCCGCAGATCGTGAAGCACCGCGGCGCGCGGCGGCGCAAGGGCAGCTATTACGGGCCCTTCGCCAGCGTCTGGGCGGTGAACCGCACGGTCAACGCCCTGCAGCGCGCCTTCCTGCTGCGCACCTGCACGGACAGCTACTACGAGAACCGCACCCGGCCCTGCCTGCTGTTCCAGATCAAGCGCTGCTCCGGCCCCTGCACGGGCGAGATCGGCGAGGCCGAGTATCGCGGCATGGCGGAGGCGGCCAAGCACTTCCTCGACGGCAAGTCGAACGCCGTGAAGGACCGCATGCGCGCCGAGATGCAGGAGGCCTCCGACGCGATGGAGTTCGAGCGCGCGGCCCGCTTCCGCGATCGCATCGCCGCGCTCTCCGCCATCCAGGGCGTGCAGGGGGTGAACACGCAGGGGGTCGAGGAGGCCGACGTCTTCGCACTCGACGAGCAGGCGGGCCAGTTCTGCATCGAGGTGTTCTTCTTCCGCAACTTCCAGAACTGGGGCAACCGCGCCTACTTCCCGAAGGCCGACCGCTCCATGACGCCGGAGGAGGTGCTGGGCTCCTTCATCGGCCAGTTCTACGACGACAAGCCGGCGCCCCGCACCGTGCTGACGAGCCACGCGGTCGAGGATGCGGAGCTCGTCGCCGCCGCCCTGTCGAGCCGCGTCGAGCACCGGGTCGAGATCCACTGGCCGCGCCGCGGCGAGCGCAAGAACCTCGTCGACTACGCCCAGAGGAACGCCCGGGAGGCGCTGGCGCGGCGGCTGGCCGACACCGCCTCGCAGGGCAAGCTGCTCGCCGCTCTCGGCCAAGCCTTCGGGCTGGAGCGGGCGCCGCGCCGGATCGAGGTCTACGACAACTCGCACATCTCGGGCACGAACGCGGTCGGCGGCATGGTCGTGGCGGGCCCGACCGGCTTCATGAAGACGCATTACCGCACCTTCAACATCCGCTCCGAGGAGCTGACCCCGGGCGACGATTACGGGATGATGCGCGAGGTGCTGCAGCGCCGCTTCAAGCGGCTGGTGAAGGAGGCGCCCCGCACCGCGGGCGAGGCCGCGGCCTCGGCGCTGGAGGGCGGCACGCCCGAGCCCGTGCCGGAGCCCCAGGCGGATTCCGACGTCTTCCCGGCCTGGCCCGACCTCGTGCTGATCGACGGCGGCAAGGGCCAGCTCGACGCGGCCCGCACCGCGCTCGAGGAGGTCGGTGTCACCGACGTGCCGCTCGTCGGCGTCGCCAAGGGCCGCGACCGGGACGCGGGGCGCGAGACCTTCATCGTGCCGGGCCGGCCGCCGTTTCGCCTGCCGCCGCGCGACCCGACGCTCTATTTCGTGCAGCGCCTGCGCGACGAGGCGCACCGCTTCGCCATCGGCTCGCACCGGGCCAAGCGCAAGCGCGAGATGGTGAAGAACCCTCTCGACGAGATCGCCGGCATCGGCCCCACTCGCAAGCGCGCGCTCCTGCACCATTTCGGCACCGTGAAGGCGATCCAGCGCGCCGCGCTGGAGGACCTCGCCAAGACGCCCGGCGTGAACGCCGCGACGGCGCGCGCCGTCTACGATTTCTTCCATGCGGGCTCTTGAGGCGCGCGCGAGGGGATGGATCCGTTGACGCCCGAGGGAAGCCGTGATTTCACCGCGCCGATGAACGCCGTCCTCCCCCGACGCCGGTCGCAGGCCTGGACGCTCGCGAACTGCCTCACCTACGGACGCCTCGTCGCCGTGCCCGTGATGGTCGGGCTCTTGTTCTGGCCCGACTCGATCACCGCCCGCTTCACCGCGCTCGGGATCTTCGCCGCCGCCGCGATCACCGACTATCTCGACGGCTACGTTGCCCGCACCTACGGGCAATCCTCGGCGCTCGGGCGCATGCTCGACCCGATCGCCGACAAGCTCCTGGTGGCCGCCTGCCTGCTGATGCTGGTGGCCGACCGCACAATCGCGGGCCCCTCGACCTGGGCCGCCATCGTGATCCTGTGCCGCGAGGTGCTGGTCTCGGGCCTGCGCGAGTACCTCGCCGAGCTGAAGGTCGGCCTGCCGGTGAGCCGGGTGGCCAAGTGGAAGACCACCGTGCAGCTCCTGGCGCTCGGCTTCCTCGTGGCGGGCCCCGCGGGCGAGACCGTGCTGCCGGGCACCGGGCAGATCGGCACCGTGCTGCTCTGGCTCGCCGCCGCCCTCACGCTCTGGACCGGGTGGGACTACATGAGGGCCGGCGTGAAGCACGCCATCGACGACCCGCGCTGAGCGGGCCGGGCCGCAGGAGTTCGCCAGCGATGAAGCTCGTCTATTTCGCCTGGGTGCGCGAGCGCGTCGGCCGCCCCGAGGAGCAGGTCGAGCCGCCGGCCGAGATCCGCACCGTCGCCGACCTCGTCGGCTGGCTGCGCGGGCGCGGCGAGGAATACGCCTACGCCTTCGAGAATCCCGGCGTGGTGCGCGCCGCGATCGACCGGGTCCACGCCAAGCCCGACGCGCCGATCGCGGGCGCCGCGGAGATCGCCTTCTTCCCGCCGATGACGGGCGGGTAGGCGCGCGGGCGGCATTCCGTCCCCGCTCGGGGCGTGCCGGGCCGAGGCACACCGACCGGCGATCCGGCGGATCCGCCGCGCCGCGACGCCTTCGATTCAGTCGCGGCCGGCCGCCGAAAAACCATGTTCGTCCACAATCTATCCTGCTGAAGAGCGGTATAACCGAAGGTTGTACTGTTGAAATCCGCGCATATCGTCCGTTGTTCCCGGACCAGGGCCGCGCGATGCGTGGCGATGGACTGTCGAGCGGCGGCCGTGACCCGCGCGGCCGTTCCACTGACCTTCAGCATCGATGTGACCGCGATGGCCGACCTCTACAGAACCGTTCCACCAACCGGGAACGCCGTCATCGACGGTGTCGTCGGCGGCGGAGCCTGGAAGACGGCGACGATCACCTACAGCTTCGCCGCGGGCGACATGGACCGGAACGGGATCCAGGATTTCGACGAGGGCGACTGGAAGGCGTTCTACCGGGAGATCGTCGGCGACGTCGCCTCGTTCGCCGGCGTCGGCTTCCAGGAGGTCGGCGGCACCGGCATGATCAACTTCCGCCTGGAACCGGGCCGCGGCGGCGAGGCCGGGGGGCCGGGGCCCGGCGTCGTCACCGTCGATTCGGTGGTGCGCATCGACCCCGACGTGGCCGGCTCGGCGGCCATCGTGCGCCTGGGCACCTACTCGCAGACGTGGTTCCACGAGTTCGGGCACGCGCTCGGCCTGAAGCACACGCACGACACGGATGGCGGCACGCCGACGCTGCCCGGCGTGAGCGACCCGGGGTCCAAGGGGACCGGCAACCTCAACTCCCAGATCTACTCGGTGATGGGCTACACCTACCCGTTCTGGGGCGAGGACGACCCGTTCACCCCGCAGGCCGACCCGAACAAGGCCCTGAACGCCCAGCCCGGCTCCTTCGGCGCGATCGACATCGCCGCGCTGCAGGCGATCTACGGCGCGCGCGCCTTCAGCACCGGCAACGACGTCTACACCTTCGGGGACGACGTGGACGCGAACCGCGGCTACACCACGATCTGGGACACCGGCGGCACCGACGAGATCCGCTACACCGGCACGCGCCGCGCCAAGATCGACCTGCGCGCCGCGACGCTACGGGCGGAGGTCGGCGGCGGCGGCCGGCTCTCGACCGGGCAGGACCTGACCGGCGGCTACACCATCGCCAACGGCGTCACGATCGAGAACGGGACGGGCGGGGGCAACGACGACATCCTGGTGGGGAACGACGCGCCCAACCACCTCGGCGGTCTCGGCGGGAACGACAGCCTGGATGGCGGGGATGGCGACGACGTCCTCGACGGGGGCGCGGGCGACGATACCCTCGCGGGCGGCATGGGCGACGACCGGCTCGCCGGCGGCGACGGCAGCGACGTGGCCGTCTACGCGGGCGCCCGCTCGGCCTACGCGGTCACCCGGCTCGGCGACGGCAGCGTGCAGGTTGCCGATACCCGCGCGGGCGCTCCGGAGGGCCGCGACACGCTCGTCGGCGTCGAGGGCGTCCGCTTCGCCGACGGGACCTTCGCGCTCGACCAGATCGCCGTCGCGGCACCCGCTCCGTCCCCCGGTGGCGGTGGTGGCGGCACCGGCGGAAGTGGCGGCGGGACCTCGGCCGGCGGGGACCGCACCTTCCGGACGGACGACGCCGCGCAGGTCACCGCGGCGCTCGCCGACGCCGGCATCGACGCGGTGATCTATACGGGGGCGGGCACGCTTGCCCTGCCGGCCGGGATCGCCACGGCGGCGCTCGGCGGGGCGGCCGACGGCGGGCTCGTCGGCAACGCGGCGGACAACGTCCTCACGGGCAACGCCGGCAACAACCGGATCGCCGCCGGGGCGGGCGCCGACAGCGTCCGCGCGGGCGCGGGCGCCGACCTCGTCTACGGCAACCAGGGCCGCGACCTGATCTACGGCAACCAGGGGCTCGACACGCTCTTCGGCGGCCAGGACGCGGACACCGTCTTCGGCGGCCAGGGCGACGACCAGGTCTACGGCAACCTCGGCGACGACATCGTCTACGGCAACCTCGGCGACGACCGGCTGTTCGGCGGCCAGGGCGACGACATCCTCTACGGCGGCCAGGGCGACGACGTCCTCGCGGGCAACCTCGGCAGCGACACGCTGGTCGGCGGGCTCGGCGCGGACCGCTACGTCTTCGGGATCGATCCCGGCGGGCGCGACCTCGTCCTCGGCTTCGACCGGCAGGCCGGCGACCGGATCGTGCTCGGCGGCCAGAGCTACGCGGTCTCGGCGGGACGGGACGGCAGCGCGGTCCTCGCGCTGTCGGGCGGCGGCGGCATCGAGCTGTCCGGGGTCCGTCCCGACCAGGTGGATGCCGGGTTCTTCGCGACCTGAGGCCCGCCGCTTCCTCAGGCCCGCCGCAGCGCGAGGCCCGCGACGGCCGCGGCCCCGAGCAGCGTGGCGGCGACCGGGGTCGCGCTGCCCTGGTGCCAGAGGCCGACCGCGACGGTGAAGACGGCGCCGAAGGCCATCTGGGTGAAGCCGTAGAGGCTGGAGGCCGCGCCCGCGGCGCGCGGATCGACGTTCATCAGCCCGGCCACCGCGTTCGGCCCGACGAGGCCGACGCCGACCGCGTAGACGATGAGCGGGAGGATCAGGCCGACCACGCCGAGGAGCCCGGCCTGATCGATCGCCAGCAGCGTGCCGGCGCCCGCGAGGCAGACGAGGTTGCCCGTGCGGGCCAGCCGCCGGATCGGCACGCGGCCCGCGAGGCGGTTGGCCGCCACCGCGCCCGCCACCATGCCGAAGACCACGATCAGGCAGTCGAGCCCGACCTCGCCGGACGAGCGGCCGAGCCGATCGACCAGCAGGAAGGGCGCGACCGCCAGGAAGGCGTAGAGGCTGGTGCCCGCGCAGGCGCCCGCCACCAGATAGGCCCGGAAGACCGGGATGCGCAGGAGCCGCAGGTAGGCGGCGGCCATCGCGCTCGGGCCCGGCAGCGCCACCGGGTGCCGGTTCGTCTCCGGCAGGGTGACGACCACGAGCGTGCCGAGCACCCCGACCAGCAGGGCCAGCACCCCGAACACCGCCCGCCAGCCGAGCCAGGTATCGACGAGGCCGCCGAGCGCCGGGGCGAGCGCGGGCGTCAGCGTCATCGCCATGGTGAGCAGCGCCATCCGGCGCGCCGCGTCGGTGCTGCCCGAGACGTCGCGCACCATGGCGCGGCCGATCACGAGCGTGCTGCAGGCGCCGAGCGCCTGGAGGATGCGGGCCACGACCAGGACGGTGATGTTCGGGGCCGGGATCGCGAGGAGCAACCCGGCGAGGTAGAGGCCGAGCCCCGCGATCAGCACCGGGCGGCGCCCGTAGCGGTCCGAGAGCGGCCCGTAGACGAGCTGGCCGCCGGCCAGACCCACGAGGAAGAGCGTGATGGTGAGCTGGGCCGCGGCCGGGCTGGTGCCGAGTTCGGCCGCCGCGTCCGCCAGGGCCGGCACGAAGATGTGCAGCGCGAGCGTCCCCGTCATGGTGACGGCGACGAGGAGCGGGAAGGAGGCCCGCCGCCCCGGCCCGGCGGACTCGCTCACGGCGCCGCCCCGCCGCCGCGCGGGAGAGGGTGGCGCGGGAGGTCGCGGCCGGGGCTCACTGCGTGCGGGCGCGATCCACCACGGCGCGGGCCGCGGCGAAGGCCTCATCGGCGTCGAGTTCGGTCGTGTCGAGCAGCACCGCGTCGGCCGCGGCCCGGAGCGGTGCGGCGCTGCGCGAGGCGTCGCGGGCGTCGCGGGCCTGGATGTCGGCGAGGATCGCCGCGAGCGAGACCGCCTCGCCGCGGCCCTCCAGCTCGCGGTGGCGGCGGCGGGCGCGCTCCTCGGCGCTCGCCGTGATGAAGAGCTTCACCCGCGCGTCCGGGCAGATCACCGTGCCGATGTCGCGCCCGTCGAGCACCGCGCCGTCCGGCGTGCCGGCGAAGCGCTGCTGCCAGGCAAGCAGCGCGGCGCGCACCGCCGGGATGCCGGAGACGCGCGAGGCCGCCTCCCCCATCGCGCGCTCGCGCAGGCGTGGGTCGGCGAGGCGGTCGGCGATGAGGCAGGCCGCCGCGCGCGCCGCGGCCGCCTCGTCGTCGAGGGACGCGCCCGCATCGATCAGGGTGAGCGCCACCGCGCGGTAGAGCAGCCCCGTGTCGAGATGCGGCAGGCCGTAATGGGCGGCCAGCCGCCGGGCGAGCGTGCCCTTGCCGGAGGCCGCCGGGCCGTCGATCGCGATCACCATCGGCATCGGGCTACTCCGCGATCCCGCCGCCGAGCGCCCGCATCGTCGGCAGGAAGCTCGGGAAGCTCGTGGCGATCATCGCGCCGTCATCGACGGTGACGGGCTCGCGCGTGGCCAGACCCATGACGAGGAACGCCATGGCGATGCGGTGGTCGAGATGGGTGGCGACCGTGCCGCCGCCCCGGGGCGCCGTGCCGTCGCCGTGCACCACGAGGTCGTCGCCCTCGACCACGTGGGCGACGCCGTTGGCCTTGAGGCCGGCCGCGACCGCGGCGAGGCGGTCCGATTCCTTCACCCGCAGCTCGTGCAGCCCGTTCATCCGGGTCGTGCCCTCCGCGAAGGCGGCGGCGACGGCGAGCACCGGGTACTCGTCGATCATCGCGGGCGCGCGCTCGGCCGGCACCGCGACGCCCCTCAGGCGGCTCGCCCGCACCCGCAGGTCGGCGACCGTCTCGCCGCCCTCCTCGCGCTCGCGCAGGCGCTCGATGTCGGCGCCCATCTCGAGGAGCGTGGTGATCAGCCCCGTGCGCAGCGGGTTCATCATCACGCCCTGGATCGTCACCTCGGAGCCCGGCACGATCAGCGCCGCCACCAGCGGGAAGGCCGCCGAGGAGGGGTCGGCCGGCACCACCACGTCGGTGCCGCGCAAGGTGGGCTGGCCGGTGAGCGCGATGCGCCGCCCGTGGCCGCCGGGACCGTGGGCCTCGACCGCGACCTCGGCGCCGAACAGGCGCAGCATCCGCTCGGTGTGGTCGCGGGTGGCCGCCGCCTCGATCACCGTCGTGGTGCCGGGCGCGTTGAGGCCGGCGAGCAGCACGGCCGACTTGATCTGCGCGGAGGCGGCGGGCGTCTCGTAGGTGATCGGGATCGCCTCGCGGGGCCCGCGCAGGGTCAGGGGCACGCGCCCGCCCTCGGCCTCGGCGACAACCTCGGTGCCCATCCTGACCAGCGGGTCGAGGATGCGGCGCATCGGCCGGCTGCGCAGCGAGGCGTCGCCGTCGAAGGTCGCGGTGACCGGCTGGCCGCCGACCACGCCCATCATCAGGCGCGAGCCCGTGCCGGCATTGCCGAAGTCGAGCGTCCGGGCCGGGTCGCTCAGCCCGCCGATCCCGACGCCGCGCACCAGCCAGCGCCCCTCGCCGAGCCGCTCGACGCCCGCGCCCAGCGCCTCCGCAGCGGCGGCCGTGCGCAGCACGTCGTCGCCCTCCAGGAGGCCCTCGACCCGGGTCTCGCCGATGGAGAGGAGGCCGAGGATCATCGCGCGGTGCGAGATCGACTTGTCGCCCGGCGGCCGGAGCGAGCCGCGCAGCGGCGCCCCCGGCGAGGCGGTGAGGGGCTGGGGTTCGAGATCGTGCGACACGGGATTCGGGTCCGGAAGGCGGCGGGCCGACGAGCGCCCACGGGGATGGCGGGCCGGTTAGCACCAATGGGCCCCGGCGTCATCCTGAGCCGCCGGCCGTCGCCTCCGGATATCCCTCCGGCCATCCCTCCTGGCATCCTGCCCTGCCGCCATCCGGGGCCGACGGCGCGCTCCGCCGAGATCGTCGCGCGGTCGTCCGGCGACCTGGAAGCCGCTGAGCTTCGGGCGGAATTCGGCCCGCGCCGCGCACCATTTGACAGCCGTCCACGCCGCGACTAACGGGGCCCCTCCCCTGACAGCACCCTGACGAGGTTTTCGCCCGTGGCCAGACCGGAACTCGGCTTGAAGCGCCAATGCATGAACTGCGGCGCGAAATTCTACGATCTCGCCCGCGACCCGGCGGTCTGCCCGAAATGCGGCTCGGTCTACCAGGCGACGACGGCGAGCCGCGTGGCCGCCCCGGCCCTGTCGCGCAGCACGGCCACCGACGACGAGGACGAGACGGACGAGAAGGGCCCGGAGATGGTCTCCCTCGATGAGGTCGAGGCCGCCGAGGACGACGCGGATACCACGAGCGACGACGAGTCCGGCGACGACGCGGCCGGCGACGACGATGCCGACACCTTCCTGGAGGAGGAGGATTCGGGCGACGACGACGTCTCCGACCTGATCGACGGCGATATCGAGAACGACGAGGAGAGCTGACCTCGGCCGCCCGAGCCGCGGGCGGCGCCGACCCGAAAATGATCGGTCGGTGCGAAAAAGGGGTTGAGCGCGGACCGTCCTCCGCTTATAGAACCGGCCTCGCCGACGTCCTGGGCACACCCGGTGCACCGGCGAGACGCCATCCGGAACCAGATCCGGATGGATGATGACAGTGGGGCCTTAGCTCAGCTGGGAGAGCGCTTCCATGGCATGGAAGAGGTCATCGGTTCGATCCCGTTAGGCTCCACCATCACCCTCCCCGGCTCGTTTGCGGGGACCGCGTCGTCGGAGCGACTGACGCCTCGCCATCACAGATCTTTGGCCGGACCGGGATCCCCACCGTGGGTGCCGTGACCGCGCTCGCCGTGCGGCGGGGGCTCGCCCCCGCTCCGGTTCACCCCACGAGGGTGCTCGCCAGCGAGAGGGCGCAGGTCGCCACCACGCGCCGCCTTGCATCGCGGATGCTCACCGAGAGGTGGAGCGGATCGTGGCGGAACGCCTCGTCGCGCGCGATGTCGGCCAGCAGGCGCCTGCCCTGGTCCTGGGCCGAGGCGGTGTCCGGCCACTCGCTGCCCTCCTCGTCCCGGTGCGAGAGTTCGTGGTCGTGGATGTCGAAGAAGAAGTGCGGCATCTCGGGGACGTGAGGTGAGGTGTCGGTCGTCGCGCCGGTCGGCGCCTGTGTGGGTCGCGCGGGGCGCGGCAGCCGACGACGGGGGCGGGCGCCCATGTTGTAGGCCGTGCCGGAGGCAGGACATACAAGTAACTTGTCTGCGAGTTTTCGGCGTTTCAGGGTGTCGGCGACGAAATCGCCGCGTGGCCCGCATGGGCGACGCGGCCTGCCTGGTGTAGAAACGCCGGACGACTGATTTTCGGGCCTCTCGGGGCGCTCTCGATCGGGGGCTGACCTGCGCCTGTCGCTCTACACGGACTTCTCCCTGCGGCTGCTGCTGTATCTCGGCACGGTGCGGGCGGACGGCTGGGCCACGACACCGGACATCGCCCGGACCTTCGGCATCTCGGCGCACCATCTGCACAAGGCCGTCCAGGGGCTGGTGCGGGCGGGCTTCGTCGTGGCCAAGCAGGGCCGGGCCGGCGGGGTGCGCCTCGCGCGCGATCCGGCCGCGATCCGGCTCGGCGCGGTGGTGGCCGAGCTGGAGGGCACCGGCTGCCTGATCGATTGCGGGCGGGGCCCCTGCCCGCTCGCCGAGGGTTGCCTGATCAAGCACGCGCTCGACGCCGCCGAGCGCGGCTTCATCCGGGAACTCGACCGCTTCACCCTGGCCGACGTGATGGACCACCGGACCGGCGCGGTCCTGGGCGGGCTGATCGCGGCCGACCGGGCGCGGCAGGAGGCGTCCTCGGCCTGAGGCGCCGGCCCGGATCCGTGCGCGGCCGTAACGAATCCCCCGCGCCGTCGTTGACCGAGGGGAACGCCCTCCCGCGGAGGTCCGCATGCCCGTGCTCGCCCGCGCCGTCCTGGTCGCCGCCCTGATCGCCCTTCCGCCGGCCGGGACCGCGGCGGCCGGGCTCGAGCGCGGCAGCCCGTTCTACCGGGCCGCCCCCTACGTGCCGCCCTCCGCGGCCACCTTCAGCGCGCCCGCCGCGGCGGAGCGGGTCCGCCCCGTCCACCTCCGCGAGGCGCAGCCCGCGCCGCGCGGCGACCGTCTGCCGAACCAGCGGACCGGGCCGATGCACGACCGCGCGGTGCGCGACATCTGCATCGGCTGCTGACCTCCGGCGCGGTCCGCGCCGATGGACGATCCGGCGGGCGCCCGCTATGGCGGTCGGCGATCCCCGGGATCCGTCCCGTCCGGCCCTCGTCCGATGCGCCTCCCGCCAACCCTGCCGGCGACTGTCCTGGCCTGCCTCGCGGTGCTCATGCCTCTCTCTCCCGCCAGGGCCGACCCCGCCGAGGCCGTGGACCGGGCGGACGCGGCGGGGCTCGCCGCCGCGCTCCGGGCCCGCATCCTGGCGGCGCCGAGCGCGACCGCGGTGCTGGAGGCGTGGTGCGCCGAGCGCGGCCTCGCGCCGGAGCCGCGCCTCGTCGCCCAGCGCCTGCCCGCGCCCGAGAAGCCGCCGAGCGCGGAGCAGCGCCGCCGCCTCGGCGTCGGCCCGGACGAGCCCGTGCGCTACCGCCGGGTGCGCCTCGCCTGCGGCGCGCATGTCCTCTCGGAGGCCGACAACTGGTACGTGCCGTCCCGCCTCACGCCCGAGATGAACCGCGCCCTCGACGAGACCGACGCGCCCTTCGGCCGGGTCGTGCGGCCGCTCGCGCCCGTCCGGCGCAACATCGGGCTGCGCCTCCTCGAGCACGCCGCCCGGCCGGGCCGCGACACGCCGCTCTTCGCCGTGGACGCGGTGCTCGCGAGCGCTGCGGGCCAGCCCGTCTGCGAGGTGGCGGAGACCTACCTCGGCGCGGTACTGGGACCGGGGGCCCTCTGAGGCCTGGCATCTGATCGGGTGCTAGGCTAATAATCCCCATCCGGCCGTGCCGTGCTGGATTCGGGAGAGGTCCATGACCTTGCTTTGCCGTCCCACGCTCCGCGCCGCCGGCCTGCTGGCCCTGCTGCTGACCGCCGGCGCCGGCCACGCCGCCGGCGACCCCGCCGGCGTCTGGCTGACCGCGGACGGGCAGTCCAAGGTGCGGTTCGCCCGCTGCGGCGGGGGCTATTGCGGTACGCTCGTCAGCGTCGTCGGCCAGAGCGTCGACGTGAACAATCCCGACCCGGCGCTTCGCACCCGCAGCCTCGTCGGCGTCCAGATCGTCAACGCCCCGAACGCCTCCGGGGACGGCTACGCGGGCACGCTCTACAATCCCGACGACGGCAAGACCTACTCGGGCACCCTCAAGGTGACGGGCCCGAACAGCGTCTCGGTCTCGGGCTGCGTGATGAGCGTGTTCTGCAAGAGCGAGACGTGGCAACGGACGAGATGACCTCGCCGGCCAAGGCCCGGCAAGCCCGCGCGGCGGATCGCGATGGCGGGCGCCGACCGGGCGCACTTCGGGATCCGGGCGCGCCCGAGGCAGGCTGCACGATCGAATGTTAAGCAGAGAAGCCCGATGGTCCGGGCCTGCAACACCATCTACCGGGAGGACACCATGACATCGCGCCGCCGTTCCACGCTCCGCGCCGCCGGCCTGCTGGCCCTGCTGCTGGCGGCCGGTTCCGGCCACGCCGCCGGCGACCCAGCGGGCATCTGGCTGACCGAGACGGGCGAATCGAAGGTGCGGCTCGCCCGCTGTGGCGGCGGCTATTGCGGCACGCTGGTCAGCGCCGCGGGCAAGGGCCTCGACACGAACAATCCTGACCCGGCGCTGCGCACCCGCAGCGTGGTCGGCGTCCAGATCGTCAACGCGCCGAACGCCTCCGGGGACGGCTACGCGGGCACGCTCTACAATCCGAAGGACGGCAAGACCTACTCGGGCACCCTCAAGATGACCGGTCCCAACACCGTCGTGGTCTCGGGCTGCGTGATGAGCGTCTTCTGCAAGAGCCAGACCTGGAAGCGCGCGAACTGATTTCTTGGACCGAACGAAAGCGCAAACGCCGCGCCATCCTGCGATGACGCGGCGTTCCTGCGGGCCTATCGGCCCCGATCAGTTCAGCACGACGACCTTTGCCCCGACCCTCACGCGCTCGTAGAGGTCCGTGACGTCCTCGTTGGTCATGCGGATGCAGCCCGAGGAGACGGCCTGACCGATCGTGTCCGGCTCGTTGGAGCCGTGGATGCGGTACTCGGTCGAGCCGATATACATGGCGCGGGCGCCGAGCGGGTTCTCGATGCCGCCGGCCATGTAGCGCGGCAGGTCGGGGCGGCGGGCCAGCATGGCGGCCGGCGGGGTCCAGGACGGCCACTCGCGCTTGGCGGTGATGGTCTTGGTGCCCGACCACGTGAAGCCCGGGCGGCCGACGCCGACGCCGTAGCGGATCGCCTCGCCGTTCGGCATCACGAAGTACAGGCGCCGCTCCGAGGTCGAGACCACGATCGTGCCCGGCTTGTAGGGGGCGTTGAAGGCGACGACCTCGCGCGGGATCGGCTGGACCTGCGCCTGCGGCGCGGCCTGCACACCCTGGCCGTAGCCCGGCTGGTAGGCGCGGCCCGGCGTGCCCTGGTAGCCGTAGGGCTGGTCGTCGCCATAAGCGTCCTCGGCGTCGCTGGCGCCGAAGGGGTCGTAGTAGGACGAGGCGGCGTGCGCCGGAACCGCTGAAAGAAGCGATGCGCCGAACAGGGCGGCGAGCACAGTGGCGGAGGTCTTCATGATGAACCTGCCTGAGCAATAACCTTTGCCATTACAAGCGTGAGCGTAGGCAGAGGGTTCCACAGGGTCGCGAAGATTTTGCTCTGTGGCGGAATACCGGGGCGTCCCAGGACGTTCGCCGCATCCGTGCACCGGTTTGTCCCGGGTTATTCACGGATGCGTGAGTCGCCCCGGCGGGCGGCCGGACGTCCTCAGAGGATCTCGTCGGTGTGCACGTCGAAGCGGGCGAGGCTCTGGAAGCCGAAATTCGTCGTGATGGCGACATCGGTGGCGTCGCGCCCGCGGGCCATGACGATGCGGCCGATGCGGGGCCGGTTGTGGCGCGCGTCGAACGTGTACCAGCGCGGGCCCTCGGGCCCGTGCAGGAACACCTCGAACCACGCCGAGAAATCCATCGGGTCCGGCACCGCGGGCACGCCGATGTCGCCGAGATAGCCGGTGCAGTAGCGCGCCGGGATGTTCATGCAGCGGCAGAGGGTGACGGCGAGATGCGCGAAGTCGCGGCAGACGCCCTCCTGCTGGGTGTGGCCGTCATGGGCCGAGCGCGTCGCGTCCGCCCGCATGTAGTCGAAGCGGATGCGGTTGTGGGTGTAGTCCACGATCGCCTGGACGCGTCCCCAGCCCTCCGGCCCGTTGCCGAACAGGTTCCAGGCGGTCTGGGCGAGCTTGTCAGTGTCGCAGTAGCGCGAGCCCAACAGGAAGACGAGCACCTCGTCCGGCAGGTCCTGCACCGGGATCTGGCGCGCCTCGGGGGCGTAGGCGTCGGGCAGGCCGGAATCCTGCACCACGAAGGAGGCCGACATCGCGATGCGGCCGGGCGGGGCCAGGATGCGGTGGCAGATGTTGTCGAAGCGGTCGCGGTACTCGTGCACTGGCACCGGCGGATCGAGGCGGATCACGTGCGGGGTCAGCACGTCCGGCATCCGCGAGGGATGGACGCTGAGCATCAGGATCATCGGCGTCGCCTGGCCCGAATCGAAGGCGATGTCGAAACCGGTCCTGATCTTCATGGGGCACACCGCTGGGAGAGGGACCGGGCGCGATGCAAGAGCCGCGCCCCGCCTCCGGGTTCGGATCGGGGCGATCAGAGCACGGGCGGCGGCGGCTCGCCGCTCGCGCGCTCGGCCTCGACCAGAACGTCGAGCGGGCGCCAGGGTTTCTGGATGAACACGGCCTCGGGCGGCAGGTCGGGCCGGCTCACCCCGTGCCCGGAGGTGATCACGAGGCGCGCGCGGGGCCACAGGGTCGCGACCGCGTGGGCGAGTTGCAGCCCGTCCATGGCGCCGGCGAGCCGCACGTCGGCGAAGACCAGGGCGACGTCGCCGCCGCGCTCCTGCAGCACCCGCAGGGCGGCCTCCGCGCTGTCGCAGCCGACGACGGCGAGCTCGGTCTCCTCCAGCAGGGTCTCGGCGAGCGCGCGGATCTGGGGCTCGTCCTCGACCACCAGGGCGATGCGCCTCGGCTCGGCGGCGGCGGGCGCGGGCGTCGCCGCGGCGTCGGCCTGGGGCTCGGCCTGGCGCACGCGCCGGACCAGGGCGGCGAGGTGCTCCGGCACGCCCTCGGCCACGAGGTCGTCGTAGAACGAGGCCAGGGTCTGCCCGATCTGGTCGAGGGGAACGCCCGGCGTGAGCGTGTCCTGGGCGGGAAAACGCCGCGCGCCGGCCCCGTCGCGGTCCGCTGTGCTCACAAGACCTCCCGAAAACTCCTGCCTGCCCCGGGCGGGGCCCGTGGAAAGAAGTCGGGAACCGCGCGTCAGTTGCGCGGGCGGTACGAATCCCTGGTCTGCTACGGCGTGGCGGCGTCGGCGTCCGCGAAGGCCATCACGCCCGAGACCGCGCGCACGTTCTGGTAGCGGGCGCCGCGGGCGCTCATCATCGCCTCGAACTTCTCGTGCACCTGGGCGACCGAGAGGCTGACCGCCTTCTTGGCCCGGCGCCCGCGCTGTGCGGCGGAGGCGAAGAAGATCGTGCGGTTGGCCCGCGCCGGGCCGGGCAGCAGCGCGGCGGCGGCGGCGCCCGGCGTGTTCACCACCTTGGCCAGGAACTCCTCGGCGTCGTCCGGCCCGAGGAAGTGGGCGAGGTAGACCTCGCCGAGCGTCAGCTCGCGGCCGATGCGCAGCGCGATGCGGGCGGCGTCGCGCTTCAGCATCTCGCCCGCCATCAGGGCCGAGAGGTAGGGGTCGCGGCGCAGCTCCAGGATGCGGGCGCGCTCGGCCGGGTCCTGCACGGCGGGCCGGTCGTTGGCGTCGGCCACCACGAGGGCCGCGTCCTTCTCCAGCCCGTACTTGGCGCCGAAATCGCGCACCACGCCGAGCCAGGTCCGCTCGATGAACTGGTAGAGGCCCGTGGCCGACGAGGTCTTGGCCTGCACCGCGGTGATGAAGCTCGACTCCTTGTCGGCCACCGCCATCAGCAGCACGGGGTCGGTCTGCACGGCCTGGGCGGCGCGCACGATGGTCTGGACGAGGTGGCGCCGGATCTTCATCGGCCCGAATTCCAGCACGTCGTTCGGGTCGCCGACCGCGCTCTCCGAGAGCAGGAAGTCGTACGAGACCCGATCGACGCTGTTCGAGCCCAGGTCGGTATCGAGATCGTGAACGTGCGCGAAGGCCGTCGAGGCGCGCAGCGGTGCGCGTGGCGCCGGGTTCTCGACCGCCCGCGGAGCGAGGGAGACGGTCTGCACCCGGGGGCGCGGCATCTGGATCTCGGTGGCGGCGTGCGCGGTCGAGACGGCGTTGTCGAGGCCGATCTTGCCGAGCTCGGCCCCGGAGCCGATCAGCACCGCGCTGAGGCCCCCGGCGACGAGGGTGACGGAGAGCAGCGAGCGGGCGAGCGCCGGGCGGCTGCCGTGGTCGCGCCCCACCCGGGTCTCGGCCGTGATGGCGTCGGCCGGGCCGGCGCCGAAGCGGGTGGGCGCCTTGGCAGAGGCAGAGTAGGCGTTGCGCGACGTTCCGGCGGTGCGGCCCTGCATTGCGACTCACGTGCTCTGATCACGCGCCGGTGACGGCGCCTTCCCCGTGAGATGGCTTGACAGATGTGGCGACAACACGGCCGCGCTTGCGACGATCCTGTGGCAAACCCCGCCCGATCGGCGGCGAGCTTAGTCGTAGAATGTCACCCGTGACTTAATCGGTCCGCCTCGGCTAAGAGGGCGCGAACGCGCCGGCTCCGGCCGCGGCGCACGGCACGAACGTTCCCAGCAGAGTCAGTCCTCGATGAGCGGCGTCAACGAGATCCGGTCGACCTTCCTCGACTACTTCGCAGCGGCCGACCACGCCGTCGTGCCCTCGTCCTCGCTGGTCCCGAAGAACGACCCCACGCTGATGTTCACGAACGCCGGCATGGTGCAGTTCAAGAACGTCTTCACGGGCGTCGAGAAGCGGCCCTACCAGCGCGCCACCACCGCGCAGAAATGCGTGCGCGCGGGCGGCAAGCACAACGACCTCGACAACGTCGGCTACACCGCGCGCCACCACACCTTCTTCGAGATGCTCGGCAACTTCTCGTTCGGGGACTATTTCAAGCCGCGCGCGATCGAGCTGGCCTGGAACCTGATCACCAAGGAGTTCGGGCTCAAGCCCGACCGCCTGCTGGTGACCGTCTACGCGGACGACGACGAGGCCGCGACCCTCTGGAAGAAGATCGCGGGCTTCTCGGACGACAAGATCATCCGCATCGGCACCTCGGACAACTTCTGGCAGATGGGCGACACCGGCCCGTGCGGACCGTGCTCGGAGATCTTCATCGACCAGGGCCCGGCGCTGCAGGGTGGCCCGCCCGGCTCTCCGGACGAGGACGGCGACCGCTTCCTCGAGTTCTGGAACCTCGTCTTCATGCAGTACGAGCAGGTGGAGCCGGGCAACCGCCTCGCCCTGCCTCGGCCGTCCATCGACACCGGCATGGGCCTGGAGCGCATGGCGGCGATCCTGCAGGGCGTGCACTCGAACTACGAGACCGACCTGTTCCGGGCGCTGATCGACGCGGTGGCGCACGCCGTCTCCCGCGCGCCGGAGCCCGCGACGCTCGCCTCCTACCGGGTCATCGCCGACCATCTGCGCGCCTCATCCTTCCTGGTGGCGGACGGCGTGCTGCCCTCGAACGAGGGCCGCGGCTACGTGCTGCGCCGGATCATGCGCCGCGCCATGCGCCACGCCGAGCTGATCGGCTCGCGGGAACCCATGATGTACCGCCTCGTCCCGGTGCTGGTGCGCGAGATGGGCCAGGCCTACCCCGAGCTGATGCGGGCCGAGAGCCTGATCTCCGAGACCCTGCGGCTGGAGGAGACCCGCTTCCGCCGCACGCTGGAGCGCGGCCTCGCCATCCTCGACGCCGAGAGCCGCGACCTCACGGCGGGCGGCCAGCTCTCGGGCGAGACCGCCTTCACCCTCTACGACACCTACGGCTTCCCGCTGGATCTGACCCAGGACGCGCTGAAGGCCCGCGGCATCGGCGTGGACACGGAGGCCTTCACGGCCGCGATGCAGCGCCAGAAACAGGCGGCGCGCGAGGCCTGGAAGGGCTCGGGCGAGGCCGCGACCGAGACGGTGTGGTTCTCCGTCCGCGACCGCGTCGGCGCCACCGAGTTCCTGGGCTACGAGACGGAAGAGGCCGAGGGCATCGTCGTGGCGCTGCTGCGCGAGGGCGCCGAGGTCGAGGCGCTGGAGGCCGGCGCGAGCGGGCTGATGCTCGCGAACCAGACTCCGTTCTACGCCGAGTCCGGCGGTCAGGTCGGCGATACCGGCCTCGTCGCGGGTCCGGGCCTGCGCGCCCGCGTGACGGCCACCGAGAAGAAGCTCGGCGATCTCTTCGTCCACCACGTCACGGTGGAGGAGGGCACGCTGGCGCGCGACGGCGCCGTGGAGCTGAAGGTCGACCACGCCCGCCGCCGGGCGATCCGGGCCAACCACTCGGCCACCCACCTGCTGCACGAGGCCCTGCGGCAGGTGCTCGGCGACCACGTCGCCCAGAAGGGCTCGCTGGTGGCGCCCGAGCGCCTGCGCTTCGACATCAGCCACCCGAAGCCGATCGAGGCGGCCGAACTGCAGCGCGTCGAGGACATCGCCAACGCGGTGCTGCTGCAGAACGAGGCCGTCGTGACCAAGCTGATGGCGGTGGACGACGCCATCGCGTCGGGCGCCCGCGCGCTGTTCGGCGAGAAGTACGGCGACGAGGTGCGGGTCGTCTCGATGGGCCGGCCCGTGGACGAGGCCGGTGCTCCCGCCGAGGAAGTGCGCCTGCCGAATTTCTCGATCGAGCTCTGCGGCGGCACGCACGCGGCGCGCACCGGCGATATCGGCCTCATCACCATCGTGGGCGAGAGCGCGGTCGGCGCCGGGGTCCGCCGCATCGAGGCCATGACCGCCGACGCGGCCCGCCGCTACCGCGCCGAGGAGGGCCGGGCGCTCGCGGCGCTCGCCGGCCAGCTCAAGGCGCCGGTCGCCGAGGCGCCGGACCGGCTCGCCGCGCTCCTCGAGGACCGCCGCCGCCTGGAGCGGGAACTGGCCGACGCCCGCAAGAAGCTCGCGATGGGCGGCGGTGCCGCGGGCGGCGGCGACGAGGCCCGCGAGGTGGCGGGCGTGAAGCTGATGGCGCGGGTGGTCGAGGGCGTCGAGATGCGCGACCTCAAGAGCCTCGCGGACGAGGGCAAGACGCGCCTCGGCTCCGGCATCGTGGCGATCGTGGGGGTCGCCGCGGACGGCAAGGCCGGCCTCGTGGTCGGCGTCACCGAGGACCTGACCGGCCGCTACGACGCGGTCGGGCTGGTGCGCGCGGGCGCGGGCCACCTCGGCGGCAAGGGCGGCGGCGGTCGCCGCGACATGGCCCAGGCGGGCGGCCCGAACGGGGCCGGCGCGCAGGCGGCGCTCGACGCGATCGCCGAGGCGCTGGCGCAGGCCGAGGCGGCCTGAGGCAGACGACCTTCAAGAGCTTAGGGCGGCGCCCGCCGCGTCTTCCCCCTCCCCCCTCTGCGGGGGAGGGTGGCCCCTGCGTCAGCAGGGGTCGGGAGAGAGGTGAACGCTTCAGGCCCGGGCGCAACCTTCATGCAGGGCAACGCCCGCATCTGCACCGTCGCTCCCCTCACCCGACCCGGCCTGACGGCCGGCCCACCCTCTCCCGCAGAGGGGAGAGGGAGGACGCGGGTATGACCGCCTGAACTGTGTGACGCCAGCGGCTCCTCAGGCGGGGAGAGCGGGCCCGAGGTTCGGGCTCAAACCGCCACCCGCCCCACCGCCTCCTCCACCAGCGCGGCGCCGCGCGCCTCGGAGAGGGCCTCGCCCACCATCAGGATCGCAGGCCCCTCCAGCCCCGCCGCCTCGATCCGGTCGGCGAGGTCGGCAGCGCTGCCGCGCACCGTCGCCTGGGCGGGCCGCGTCGCGTTGAACACCACGAGCGCGGGCGTCGCGGGCGCCAACCCTTCCGCCACCGCCCGCTCCAGCAACGCCCGCAGCGTGCGCTTGGGCATGTAGACCACGGTGGTGACGCTGGGATCCGCCAGCGCGCCCCAGTTCAGGTCGTCGGGGAGCGCGCCGCGGCGGTCGTGGCCGGTGACGAATTGCAGGCGGCGCGCGGCGTCGCGGTGGGTCAGCGAGACGCCGAGCGTGGCGGCAGCCCCCTGCGCCGCGCTCACGCCCGGTACCACCGCCACCGGGATGCCCGCGGCGCGGCAGGCCTCGATCTCCTCGCCGGCCCGGCCGAAGACCAGCGGGTCGCCGGATTTCAGCCGCACCACCTGCTTGCCCGAGCGGGCGAGCTGCACCATCAGCGCGTTGATGTCGTCCTGACGGCAGGAGGGGCCGTGCCCGGTCTTGCCGACCAGCATCGTGCGGGCCTCGCGGCGAGCGTAGTCGAGGATTTCGGGCGCCACGAGGTCGTCGTACAGGATCACGTCCGCGTTCCGCAGAGCGCGCAGCGCCTTCAGCGTGAGGAGTTCCGCGTCGCCCGGCCCCGCGCCGACGAGCGTCACGGCGCCGCCCTTCGGCGCGGCCTCGGTCTGGGCGAGCAGCCCGGCGAGGTCGTCGGCGCCCGGCGCCCGGTCGGGCTCGGCGAAGGCGCGGTCGGTGAAGCGCTCCCAGAAGAAGCGCCGCTCGGCAAAACCGTGGAAGCGCCCGGTGACCGCCTCGCGCCAGTCGCGCGCGGCGGCGACCCAGCGGGCAAAGCCCCGCGGCAGCATCGCCTCGATGCGCGCCCGCACGGTCTGGCCGAAGACCGGGGCGGCGCCCTCGGTGGAGATGCCGACGACGAGCGGCGAGCGGTTGACGATGGCGCCGAACTTCACGTCGCAGAGATGCGGCCGGTCGACCGCGTTGACGATGGCGCCGGCACCGCGCGCCGCCGCCACGAAGGCGACGCAGTCGCGCTCGTCCTCCATCGCCCCGATGGCGAAGGCCGCACCCCAGAGGTCGTCCGGCGTCCAGCGCCGCTCGTGAAGTGTGACGCGACCCGAGACCACCTCGCCCGGCACCGCGCGCAGCTCCTCGGAGGGATCCTCCGCGTAGACGTCGACCTCGGCGCCCGCGGCGGCGAGCAGCTTCACCTTCCAGGGTGCGCCGCCGTTCGAGCCCGCCAGCACCGCGCGCTTGCCTTGGAGCGGCACGAAGACGGGCAGGACGGCGAGCGGCTCCAGGCCGGCCTTGGTCTCGCGGGGTTCTCTGGAGGTGCGCATGAGTGTGGGCTTCGACACGGGAATCCGTCCAAAGTGCGGTCAGGCCGCCGAGCGCGCAAGCGCCGCGGGGAGCAGCTTGCGGATCTCTGGGATGCACGAGCCGCAATTCGTGCCGGCCCGGCAGGCCGCGCCGACCGCCTCGACGCTGTGGGCGCCTGCCCCGATCGCCGCCGTGATCGCGTCGAGCCCGACGCCGTGGCAGGCGCAGACCACCGGGCCGGCCGCCGCGGTGGCGGCCCGGCCCGACAGCAGGGCGCGCCGCTCAGGGGCGTCGGGCGCGTCGGCGGCGAAGAGCGCCTTGGCGGCCTCCCAGTCGGGTTTCTGCTCTGCCGGCGCGTAGGCCAGGCAGGCGACGAGCCGTTCGCCGTCGTAGACCGCGCAGCGGTAGCGCCCGCGGGCGTGGTCGGCGTACTCGGCGAGCTCGTAGCCCTGGAACAGGCCGCGCATCAGCATCGCGACCGCGCGTGAGCCCTCCTGGGTGGCGAAGAGCAGGCCCCAGCCGCCGGTGACCGCCGCGCGGGCCCACCACCAGCCCTCGGGCGGGGCGACGCCCTCGCGGGTGAGCAGGTAGCCGCGCGCCCGGTAGGCGACCGGAGCGACCGAGGCCGGGGTCGCCTTCAGCTCGGGCTGGCCCGAGACCGGGTCCGGCACGCCGCGGACCAGGGCGCCGACCCGCGCCTTGGAGGCGGTAGAATCGCTCCAGTGCATCGGCATGAACAGGCTGCCGGGGGCGACCGAGGGCGTCACCATCACCTCGAGTTCCGCCGAGCCGTGCTCGGTCGAGACCGCCGCGATGCCGCCGTCGGCGAGGCCGTAGCGGGCGGCGTCGTCCGGGTGCACCTCGCAGAACGGTACGGCGCGGTGGGCCGAGAGGCGCTGGCTCTTCCCGGTGCGCGTCATCGTGTGCCAGTGGTCGCGGATGCGGCCGGTGTTGAGAACCAGCGGGCGGGCCTCGCTCACGGCCTGCGCCAGCGCCGGCGGCTGCACCGCGACGAAGCGGGCGCGCCCGTCGAAGGTGTAGAAGCGCCCGTCCGCGAAGAGCCGGGCCTTGGTGCCGCCGCGCTTCGGCAGCGGCCACTGGACCGGGCGGTTCACCTCGTAGGCGGCGTCCGAGATGTCGGCCAGCCCGCCGATGTCGAAGTCGCGGCTGCCGTTGTTCTCGAAGGCCGAGAGGCCGGCATGCTGGCGGAACACGGCCGCCGCGCTGGTGAAGCTGAAAGCCTGCCCGTGCCCGAGGCGGCGCCCGACATCGGCCAGCACCGCCCAGTCGGGCCGCGCCTCGCCCGGCGCCTTGAGGAAGCGGCGCTGGCGCGAGATGCGCCGTTCCGAGTTCGTCACCGTGCCGTCCTTCTCGCCCCAGGCGAGCGCGGGCAGCAGCACGGTCTTGCGGCCGCTCGCGCGGGCGGTGTCGGAATCGGCCATCACCTCGGAGACGACGTAGAGGTCGAGCTTGACGATCGCCTCCCGGATCAGGTCGGCCCGCGGCATCGAGACCAGCGGGTTGGTGCCCATGACCCAGAGGGCCTTGATCTTGCCGCGCTGGATCGCCTCGAACAGCGCGACCGCCTTCATGCCCTCGCCCGTGATGATGTTGGGCGCGCGCCAGAAGCGGCGGACCCGGTCCACCTCCTCGGGCGCGAAGTGCATGTGGGCGGCCAGCATGTTGGCGAGCCCCCCGACCTCGCGCCCGCCCATGGCGTTCGGCTGGCCGGTGAGCGAGAACGGGCCCATGCCGGGTCGCCCGATCCGCCCCGTGGCGAGGTGGCAGTTCAGGATCGCGTTGGCCTTGTCGGTGCCCTGCGCCGACTGGTTCACGCCCATCGAGAACGCGGTCACCACCCGCTCGGTGCGGGTGAACAGGTCGTAGAAGCTGCCGATCTCGGAATCCGTGAGGCCGGTGAGCGCGGCCACCGCCGCGCGGTTCGGCGCGATCAGCCGGGCGCGGTCGAGGGCCGCGTCGAAGCCCGCGGTGTGGTCGGCCACGTACCGGGCGTCGAGCGCGCCGGTATCCGCCAGATGCACGAGGAGCCCCGAGAACAGGGCGGTGTCGCTGCCGGGCCGGATCCCCAGGAAGAGGTCGGCCTCCTCGCCGGTCTGGGTCTTCCTCGGGTCGATCACCACGAGCTTGGTGCCGCGCCTGGTGCGCGCGTCGACCATGCGGCGGAACAGGATGGGGTGGCACCACGCGGTGTTGGAGCCGGTGAGCACGATGAGGTCGGCCTCGTCGAGGTCCTCGTAGCAGCCCGGCACCGTGTCCGAGCCGAAGGCGCGGCGGTGCGCCGCTACGGCGCTCGACATGCAGAGGCGCGAGTTGGTGTCGACGTGCGGTGTGCCGATGAAGCCCTTCGCGAGCTTGTTGGCGACGTAGTAATCTTCCGTGAGGAGCTGGCCCGAGAGGTAGAAGGCGATGGCGTCCGGCCCGTGCCGCTCGGCGGCCTTGCGCAGGCCGCCCGCGACGGTGCCGAGCGCCGATTCCCAGCTCTGGCGCACCCCATCGACCTGCGGGTGGAGCAGGCGGTTCTCCAGCGACAGGGTCTCGCCGAGCGCCGAGCCCTTCGAGCAGAGCCGGCCGAGATTGGCCGGATGCTCCGGATCGCCCGCGATCCCGGCGCCCCCCTGCCCGTCCGGCGTCGCGAGCACCCCGCAGCCCACCCCGCAATAGGGGCAGGTGGTGCGAACCGTCTGCTCCGGCACCGGCACGGTCATGGGCTCTTCCTCGGGCGGTCGTTGAGTGGCCGGCAGCAAGAGTCGGGCCGCCTGCCGGTGCATGACGGGTCGAACGGGGCCGGACGAGGCGTGGGTCCCCTCTCCCGTGCGGGAGAGGGACAGGGTGAGGGGTCCGGAGCCATCCGGAAAAGGCGCTGCGGTTCCGCGGCAGCGTCTCGCTCTGTCCTGCGAGTTCTCATCCCTCACCCCAACCCTCTCCCGCACGGGAGAGGGAGCGCGGCGCGGTTCGAGCCCACGCCGTCCTCGGTCTGGTGGGCCCTCCCCCGCTGAGGGGGAGGGTTGGCATCCATCAGTACACGTCGGCCTGATACCGCCCGGCCTTCTTCAGCGCGGCCAGATAGGCCACCGCCTCGTCCGGGTTCTTGCCACCGTGCTGGGCCGCCACGTCGATGATCGCGCGCTCGACGTCCTTGGCCATGCGCTTGGCGTCGCCGCAGACGTAGAAGTGGGCGCCGCCCTCCAGCCACTTCCACAGCTCGGCGCCGTTCTCGCGCATGCGGTCCTGCACGTAGGTCTTCTCCGAGCCGTCGCGCGACCAGGCGAGCGAGAGCCGGTTCAGCACCTTGGCGTCCTTCAGCCCGTTCAGCTCGTCCCGGTAGAAGAAGTCCGAGGCCTGGCGCTGGTGGCCGTAGAACAGCCAGTTGCGGCCCGGCGCCTGCGTGGCGGCGCGCTCGCGGAGAAAAGCCCGGAACGGCGCGATGCCGGTGCCGGGGCCGCACATGATCACGTCCTTCGACAGATCCTCGGGCAGGGCGAAGCCGTGCGCCTTCTGCAGGTAGATCCGGACCTTGGTCTGCTCGGGGAGCCGCTCGCCCAGATGCGTCGAGGCGACGCCCAGCCGCAGCCGCGAGCGGTGGTTATAGCGCACCGCATCGACCGTCAGCGAGACCTTGCCGACGTCCATCTTCGGCGAGGAGGAGATCGAGTAGAGCCGCGGCTGCAACTCGTCGAGCGCCTCGAGGAAGACCTCGGCGTCGGGGCGCGCGCCCGGGAACTTGTGGAGCGCGGCCAGCACGTCGAGATACTGGGCGTCGCCGTCCGGATCCTCGCCGGAGGCGAGCGCCTGGGCCTTCTTGCGGGCCTCGCCTGAGGTGAGGAGCGAGAGGAGCTGGTAGAGTCCGTCGGGCGCCGCGCCCAGCGCGTACTCGGTGAGCAGGCGGTTGCGCAGGGTCTTGCCGCCGATCATCCGCTCGGGGCGGGCGCCGAGTTCGGCGATCACCGCATCGACCAGCGCCGGGGCGTTGGCCGGGAACAGCCCCAGCGAGTCGCCGACCACGTAATCGATCGGCGTGCCCTTCAGGTCGATCTCGATGTGCCAGGTCTCCTTCTCGCCGCCCGGCGCGTTGAGGCGCGTGCGGGAGAGGAAGGTCGCCTCGACCGGGTTCTCGCGGCAGTAGCCGAGCGGCCCGAGCTCGGCGGGCGCCTTGGGTGCGTCGTCCGCGGCCTTCGCGGGCGCGGCTCCGCCGGCGGCGCCGAATTCCTCCTCCAGCTTCTTCAGCATCCGGAGCGTGTCCTTGCCGCCGGGCTGGCAGAGGTTCAGGCGCTCCTCCTTCTTCAGGAAGAGGGCGTTGGCGTAGTCGGCGCAGTTGTAGCCGCACTGGCCGCAATCCTGCTGGGCCATCGCCGCCATCAGCTTCTGCGGCTCGGAGCGCTCCTTGGCGAGGTCCATCCGGTCGGCGAGCGGCATGGACGGGTCGTGCCAGGGCGCGTCGTCGTTGTCGGCGAGCTTTTTCGCACCGGCGGTCGGATCCTCACCCGGCGCCAGCGCCGTGGCACCGGGAACGGCGGGGCCGAGCAGCGCCGCGAAGTAGCCGGAGAGCCAGGCGCGCTGGTCCGCGTCGAAGGGCGCGGTCTCGGGGATCAGGACGAGGGGGGGCGAGACATGCTGGGTCATGCGGCGGCCTTCAGGGCGGGCTGTTCCTCGGCGGCGTCGCGGAGCGATTCCGCGCCGGTGCGACTGGTGAAGGCCTGGAAGCTCTCCTCGGGCCCCTGGCGGCGGTCGAGATAGGCGCGCAGCAGCGCCTCGACGCGCGCGGGCGCGTCCTCGGCCTTCACCGCCTTCCAGATCTCGGTGCCGATCTTCGGGTTCTCGGCGAAGCCCCCGCCGACCACGATGTCGTAGCCCTCGACGGTGTCGCCCTCCTCCGAGACGACGACCTTGGCGCCGATCAGCCCGATGTCGCCGATGTAGTGCTGGGCGCAGGAGTGGTGGCAGCCGGTGAGGTGCACGTTCACCGGCACGTCGAGGTCCGTCACGGTCGCCTCGACATGCTCCGCGATGATCATCGCGTGGCCCTTGGTGTCGGAGGCGGCGAACTTGCAGCCCCGCGCACCCGTGCAGGCCACCAACCCCGAGCGGATGCCGGCCGCCTTCACGGTGAGCCCGAACGCCAGCACCCGGGCCTCGACCTCGTCCACGCGCGCGTCCGGCACGCCCGAGAAGATGAAGTTCTGCCAGACCGTCATGCGGATCTGGCCGTCGCCGCACTCGGCCGCGATCTTCGCCAGGCCCCGCATCTGGTCGGTGGTCATCTTACCGACCGGGAGCACCACGCCGACCCAGTTCAGGCCTTCCTGCGCCTGCTTGTGCACGCCGACATGGCTGAAGCGGTCGGTCGGCTTGCGGGACGCGACGTGCTCCGGCGCGACGCGGTCGAGCTTGCGCCCGAGCTTCTCCTCGACGGCGGCGAGGTATTTCTCGAAGCCCCAGGCGTCGAGGACGTACTTCATCCGGGCCTTGTTGCGGTTGGTCCGGTCGCCGTTCTCGATGAAGACGCGGATGATCGCGTCGGCCACCGTGTTGCAGTCCTCGGGCTTGAGGACGATTCCGGTGTCGCGGGCGAGGTCCCGGTGGCCCGAGATGCCGCCGAGCACGAGGCGCATCCACACGCCCGGCGCGACCGAGGCCCCCTCCAGCACCTGGATCGCCTGGAAGCCGATGTCGTTCGTCTCCTCCAGCGCCGGCATCACGCCGCCGCCGTCGAAGGAGACGTTGAACTTGCGCGGCAGGCCGTAGAGCGAGCGGTCGTTGAGGATCCAGTTGTGCCAGGCCTTCGTGAGCGGCCGGGTGTCGAGCAATTCCTGCGCGTCGATACCGGCGGCGGGCGAGCCGGTGACGTTGCGGATGTTGTCGGCGCCCGCCCCCTGCGCGGTCAGGCCGAGATCGGTCAGCCCGTCGAGGAAGGGCTGGGCGTGCTCTGGGGCGATCTCGCGCACCTGCAGGCCGGCGCGGGTGGTGACGTGGCCGTAGCCGCCGCCATGGGCGTCGGCGAGGTCGGCGATGCCGGCGAACTGCCAGTGCTGCAGGATGCCGTTCGGCACCCGGATCCGGCACATGTAGGAGACCTGGTTCGGCGCGACCCAGAACATGCCGTGGTAGCGCCAGCGGAAATTGTCCTCGGGCTTGGGCTGCTTGCCGGTGGCGGCCTCGGCCTTCAGGCGGTTGTGCCCGTCGAAGGGGTTCTCGGCCCGCTTCCACTTCTCCTGGTCGCAGAGCTTGCCGCCGTCCTTGATGGTGCGGTCCTGCGCCTTGATGTGGATCGCGTCCGGGCCCGTGGGCTCGGCCGGGGGGGCGCCCGCGCCCTGCCCGATCGCGAGGCCGCCCGTCAGCCGGGCCGCCGCGATGCCGGAGGCGAAGCCTTCGAGGTAGCGCTTCTGCTCGGCGTTGAAGTTGTCAGCCATGGTCGCCTCCTTCACGCAGCGAGGGCCTGGGGCGCGGGGCGCCCGAACATGATGTCGTCGAGGTCGTCGCCGACCGGCTCGCCCGAGCGGATCAGACGCTTGCACAGGGCCTGCTCGCCGACGTCGCCGACGAAGACCGCGCCGATCAGGCGTCCCTCCGCGACGAGGAGCTTGCGGTAGAGGCCGGCGCCGGGATCGGAGAGCACGACCGCCTCGGCGCCCTCCGGTGTGTCCACCACGCCCGCCGAGAAGACCGGCAGCCCCGAGACCTTGAGGCTGGTGGAGAGCGCGGTGCCCACGTAGCTCGCCGCCTCGTCCGCGAGGTGGCGGGCCAGCGTGTCGGCCTGCTCGTAGGCGGGCTCGACGAGGCCGTAGATCTGGCCGCGGTGCTCGGCGCACTCCCCGAGCGCGAAGATGCGCGGGTCGGAGGTGGTCATCCGGTCATCGACCGTGATGCCGCGGGCGACCGCGAGGCCGGCCTCGCGGGCCAGCGTGACCGAGGGGCGCACGCCCACAGACATCACCACGAGGTCGGCCGGCAGCACCGTGCCGTCGGCGAGGCGCAGGCGCTCGACGCGGCCGTCGCCCTCGACCGCGGCGGTGTCGGCCCTGAGCAGGACCTTCACGCCCCGCGCCTCCATGGCGCGCTTCACGAGGTTCGCCGCCGCGTGGTCGAGCTGGCGCTCCATCAGGCGGTCCATGACGTGGAGCAGCGTGGTATCGACGCCGAGCCGACTGAGCCCGACCGCGGCCTCCAGCCCGAGCAGGCCGCCGCCGATCACGATCGCCTTCGCGTGCTCCACCGCGGCCTTGCGGATCGCCGCGACGTCGGCCAGATCGCGGAAGGTGATGACGCCCGGCAGCTCCATGCCGGGTTTCGGCAGGCGGATCGGCGTCGAGCCCACCGCCAGCACCAGCTTGTCGAAGGGCAGGACATGGGCCTCGCCGACGATCGCCAGACCGTTCTCGCGGTCGATGGCGGTGACGGGCGCGCCGGTGATCAGGCGGATGCCGTGCTCGGCGTACCAGTCCAGGCCCCGGAATTCGCAGGCCGCCTCGTCCACCTCGCCGCCCAGCAGCGAGGAGAGCAGCACCCGGTTGTAGGCGGCGACCGGCTCGGCGCCGACCACGGTGACGTCGTAGCGCCCGGGCGAGCCCTCGGTCAGGCGTTCCAGGAAGCGGAGCGAGGCCATGCCGTTGCCCACGACCACGAGCTGCTCGCGCGGCGCGCCCGCGCTGGGCGGACTCTGCGCGCCCGCCGGATCCGTCCGGAGAATTGCCATCGCCTGAAAGGTCTCGATCCTCGGGAAGAAGGGAGTGGCGAACCGCCAAACAAAAAGCCGCCGACCGTTCGCCCCCGTGCGGCTGTGACCGCCCTACGCGCGAACCGGATCAGCGGCCTCGCTGACGGTGCTGTCCGTCGCCGTTGACGGACACGATCGTCAGAGCAGGTTCCGTGCCAGAGGAGATGCGGCCTGCCCGAGGGGCCGCGCCGCCCTGCGGTCCGGCGCCCGGCGGCCCGCTGGGGTCGGCCGCCGTCCTAGCGGGTGCGCTGCACAAAATTCAGGCACATGGATTCGATGTGGGCAGGGTGACGGCCCTGGGCCGTGCGCACTTCGCCCGGCACGCATCCGCGGGCCGAGCCGCGGCGCCTTAGGGCGCGCGCCGCCGTTCTTCGCCAGCCGAGCGAGGGTGGGGATCGGAGATCCGAGAAGGGCGCGCGTCGGCGCCCGCCGTCAGGCCGTCACAGCAGGGCCGAGAAGGCCGCGAGGAGGCCGACTGCCGGACCGATGCCGACCAGGAGAGCCCAGTGCCACAGGGCCGGGCCGGCCATGCGGCGGTTGTCGTTCGCGGGCCGCGGCGCCCGGGCGCGGAGCCGGACGTAGTCCGACAGCACGACCCGCCCGTCCGTGGGACGGGGCGCGGTCTGGAAGGTGTCGAGCTTGCGGCATCCGGGCATGGTGGTCCTCAACGTCCGGGCCGCCGCGGCGTTCCGCGCCGTGAGGCCGCTCAGTCCGTTCTTTCGGGCAGGGCCTCCGCCAGGATGTCCGGCCGGTAGAGGGCGGCCGCCGCGGGTTCGAGGTCCGGGCCCGGCGGCAGCTGCCCGGCCGCCCGCATCTGTGCGAGGAGCCAGCGCAGGGGGTCGGGGCCCGGTGCCTGCGCGGGCGCGCCGAAGCGGATGTAGTCGGGGACGCGGCGGGGCGCGGCGCCGACCGTCAGCTCGCCCGCCAGCGTGCGGCCGACCAGCTCCGCGTCGAGGTCGAGGTAGCGGCGCCCGGCGAGGCAGTGGGCGAGTTCGGCGCGGTTGCCCGGCTCGGCGCACCACAGGCCGGCCCGCGCCACGGCGCGCACCAGCGGCAGCGTCGCCCCGTCGCGCCGGCGCGAGACCGCCAGCACCTTCTCGGGTGCGTCGGGGGCGAGGTCGCGGCCGAGCGCGGCGATGCGCCCGAGGCCGGCCGCCACCGCGACGCCGTTCCAGGGCGCGCCGGCGCAGAAGCCGTCCACGATCCCGCGCTCGAGGGCCTCGACGCTGTGCTGGGGCGGCACCACGACGAGGCGCACCAGACTCATATCGAACCCGCCGCGGCAGGCCAGCAGCCGGAGCTGGTAGGTGTGGCAGGAGAAGGGGTGGACGGTGCCGAGCGTGAGCGGCCGGCCGGACCCGGCCCGCTCCCGCGCCACCCGGCCGAGCGCGGCGGCGACCGCGTCGAGGTCGTCGCCCTCCGGCGCCATCGCCGCCCAGAGCGCGTTCGTCACCGTGACCGCGTTGCCGTTGAGGCTGAGCCCGAGCGGCACCGCGAGGTCGGCGGGCGGCCCCGAGAGGCCGAGCCCGCTCGCGAGCGCCAGCGGCGCCAGCATCTGCGCCGCGTCGAGATGGCCGAGCGCGAGCCGGTCGCGCAGCGTCGCCCAGGAGGGCTCGGGCGCGAGGTCGAGGTCGAGCCCCTCGGCCCGGGCGAAGCCGAAGGCGTGCGCCGCGATGAGCGGGGCGGCGTCGCAGAGCGGCACGTATCCGATATGGAGGCGCATCGTCCTATCCCAGCAGGTCCGCGGTGGTGACGATGGCGCGGGCGATGTCGGCGATCTTGCGCTTCTCGTTCATCGCCTTGCGGCGCAGCTGCTTGTAGGCCTCCTCCTCGCTGAGGCCCTTCAGGTTCATCAGGATGCCCTTGGCGCGCTCGATCAGCTTGCGGTCGGCGAGTTCGCCCCGCGCCTCCGAGAGCTCGCGCTGCAGCCGCGCGAAGGCGTTGTGGCGCAGGATCGCGATGTCGAGGATCGAGCGGATCCGCTCGGGCCTCAACCCGTCGACCACGTAGGCCGAGATCCCGGCATCGACCGCCGCCTGCATCATCGCGGCGTCGGAGCGGTCGACGAACATCGCCACCGGCCGCTCCGCCTGCCGGGTGACGCTCGACATCTGCTCCAGGATGTCCCGGCTCGGGCTCTCGAGGTGGATCACCACCACGTCGGGGGCGAGCGCGGCGACGCGCTCCATCAGGTCGGCGGTGTCGGGCACGACCACGACGCGGCCGATCCCGGCGGCCCGCAGACCCTCCTCCAGGATGGCGGCGCGCGCCCGGCTCGGGTCGATCACGGCGACGGTGAGGTTGGTCTCTGTCATCGCGGCCCGGTTCCGGCCATGTCCCTGAGGATTCTCGCGCCGATCATTGTTCTCGTCCGCGGCGGGCGGGCGAAGCGTGGCGATCGGCTGTCGCGACACGCTCTTATGCTTTGCCGTGGGCGACGCAAGCCGCGTGCCCGCCCAGCTGGCCGATCCGCGCGACGCCCAGCGCCCGGCGTTTACACAATGAGACGCGACGGCCCAGCTTCCGCCGCAAACGGAGCCGCATTCTCCGGCGTCGGCGGCGCGGATCGCGAGGTGGATCGGTGAGTCGGATGCTTGGACAGGACCCGCTGCGGGACGCTCAGGGACCGCGCCTGTCCCTCCCCTTCCTGCCGACGCTCGTGACCGCGGTGCTGATCGGCGCCGGCTCCCTGCTCTGCCGCGGGCCGGCCGCCCCGCCGCCCGCGCCGCGCCTCGACGCGCAGGCCTTCGCGCCGGCGGCCGCGCCCGTCACGCCCGCGCGCCCCCCCGCCGCCCTGATCTTCGCCGAGCACTATCCCGTGACCGCCGCCGCGGCCTGGGAGCCGCCCGCCGCGGCGCGTCCCGCACCCGCGCCGCGGGTCGCCGCCGTGCCCGCGCGCAGGCCGGTCGCGGCGCAGCCCGCGCCCCGCCGCCCGGAGGCCGTCGTCGCCCGCGCGGCCGAGGCGGTGCCCGAGCCCGCGCCCGTGGCGATCTCCCAGCCCTGGCTCGTCCCGCCCGCCGCGATCCCGGATGTCGAGGCCGAGGAGGAGGGGCTGCCCGGCCTCGCCCTGCCCTTCGCGCCGGCGCGCGTCGTGGACGAGGCGGTGGGCTACGTGCGCGGCCGTGCCGCTGCCCTGGACGGCTCGGTCTCGATCCTGTTCGACCGGCTGCGCTGATCCGGCCGCGCAACCCGCCTCCCCCGAGATCGCCTCGGCCCCGCTCTGGACCCACCCCTCCGCCGAACTAGGTTGCGGTGCATCGAAGCGCATCCGCAGACTCCGTTCCCATGGCCGCACGCATCGAGGATTACGCGCTCGTCGGCGACGGGCGCACCGCCGCCCTGATCAGCCGGGCCGGCAGCGTCGATTGGCTCTGCTTCCCCCGCTTCGACGCCGCCGCCCTGTTCGCGGGCCTGCTGGGCACCGACGAGCACGGCTTCTGGCAGCTCGGGCCGGTGGCCGATCACGCCGAGACCACGCGGGCCTACAGCGACGGCACACTGATCCTCGAGACCCGCCACCGGACCCACGAGGGCGAGGTCAAGGTCACCGACTTCATGCCGGCCGAGGACGGCTCGCACCTGATCCGCCTGGTCGAGGGCGTGAGCGGCAAGGTCGCGATGCGCACGGAACTCGCGGTCCGCTTCGATTACGGGCTCGCGGTCCCCTGGGTCTCGCGCAGCGAGCTCGACGACCTGCGCATGATCTCCGGGCCCCACAAGGTCGTGCTACGCACGAACGTGCCGACCCGCGGCTCGCACCGCCAGACCACGGTCTCCGAGTTCACGGTCCACGAGGGCGAGACCGTGCGCTTCGTGCTGAGCTACGGCCCCTCGCACGAGGACGACCCGCCGCCCATCGAGCCGCGCCGGGTGCTCGCCGCGACCAGCCGGTTCTGGCGCGACTGGTCGCACCACTGCGCCGGGGGCACGCCCTGGGACGACATCCTCAAGCGCTCGCTCCTGACGCTGAAGGCGCTGATCTACCGGCCCACCGGCGGGATCGTGGCCGCGCCCACCACCTCGCTGCCCGAGCAGCTCGGCGGCGTGCGCAACTGGGACTACCGCTTCTGCTGGCTGCGCGACTCGACCTTCACGCTGCTGGCCCTGATGGATTCCGGCTACATCGAGGAGGCCCGCGCCTGGCGCGACTGGCTGACCCGGGCGGTCGCGGGCAACCCGCAGCAGGCCCACATCCTCTACGGCATCGCGGGCGAGCGCCTGCTCCCCGAGATCGAGCTCGACTGGCTGCCGGGCTACGAGGGCGCCAAGCCGGTACGCGTCGGCAACGCGGCGATCGAGCAGTTCCAGCTCGACGTCTACGGCGAGGTCTTCGACGCGCTCTACCAAGCGCGCCAGCGCGGCATGCCGGAGGACCGTGAGGGGTTTCGCGTCGGCCGCGCCCTGATGAACCATCTCGACCGGGTCTGGCGTGAGCCCGACGAGGGCATCTGGGAGGTGCGCGGCGGGCGCCGGCACTTCGTGCACTCGAAGGTGATGGCCTGGGTCGCCTATGACCGCGCCATCCGCAGCTGGGAGGCGATCTGCGAGTCCGGTACCGCGCTCAGCCCGAGCGGGCGCCGCCTGCCCGACCCGCCGCTGGCGGAGTGGCGCGCCACCCGCGACGAGATCCACGCCGAGGTCTGCGAGCGGGGGTTCGATAAGGAACTCAACAGCTTCGTACAGTTCTACGGCTCCAAGGACCTCGATGCGAGCCTTCTCCTGATGGCCCATATGGGCTTTCTGCCGCAGGACGACCCGCGCGTGGTCGGCACCGTCGAGGCGATCGGGAAGCACCTGATGCGTGACGGCTTCATCCTGCGCTACGAGACCCACGACCAGACGACGGACGGCCTGCCCGGCGGCGAGGGCGCCTTCCTGCCCTGCAGCTTCTGGTACGCCGACAACCTGATCGGCCTCGGGCGCCGCGCCGAGGCCCGCGCCCTGATCGAGCGCCTGATCGGGGTCTGCAACGACCTCGGTCTAGTCTCCGAGGAGTACGACGTGCAGGCCAAACGCCAGGTGGGAAACTTCCCGCAGGCGTTCACGCATGTTGCGCTCGTCAACACCATCCTCAATTACAGCCGCACGGAAGGCCCGGCCCGGGAGCGCGGCGGGGCGGACGGCGCGGGCGCGGGCGAGACGATCCCCGCAGAGGCCCGCGTCGCCGCCGCGCCCGCGCTCTAGGCGCCCCTACGATTTTGAGAGGCTGACACGATGAGCGGAGCAGACACCGTCGCCAAGACGGGCTTGAGCGAGACCGAGAAGCTGGCGGTCGACACGATCCGCACGCTGGCGATCGACGCGGTGCAGCGGGCCAATTCCGGCCATGCCGGCGCCCCGATGGCGCTGGCGCCCGTCGCCTACACCCTGTGGAACCGGTATCTCCGCTACGACCCGGCCCACCCGCACTGGCCGAACCGCGACCGCTTCGTGCTCTCGGCCGGCCACGCCTCAATGCTGCTCTACGGGCTCCTGCACCTCGCCGAGGTCGCCGAGAAGGATGGCGGGAACACCCCGGCCATCTCGCTCGACGACATCAAGAAATTCCGGCAGCTCGACAGCCGCACGCCGGGCCATCCCGAGTACCACTTCACCACCGGCGTCGAGACCACGACGGGCCCGCTCGGCCAGGGCGTGGCGAACTCGGTCGGCATGGCGATGGGCGGCCGCTTCCTCGGCGAGCGCCTGAACAAGCCGGACCTGCCGCTGTTCGACTATAACGTCTACGCGATCTGCTCGGACGGCGACCTGATGGAGGGCGTGGCCTCGGAGGCCGCCTCGATCGCCGGCCACCTGCGCCTGTCGAACCTCTGCTGGATCTACGACAACAACACCATCACCATCGAGGGCCACACCGAGCTCGCCTTCGGCGAGGAGGTGGCGACCCGCTTCCTGGCCTATGGCTGGCAGGTGCTGCGGGTGGCCGACGCCAACGACGTCCACGCGATCGCGGGCGCGCTCGAGACCTTCCTGCAATCGAGCGACCGGCCGACGATCATCATCGTCAACTCGATCATCGGCTACGGCGCCCCGACGAAGCAGAACACCGCCAAGGCCCACTCGGACGCGCTCGGCCCCGACGAGGTCAAGGGCGCCAAGCGCGCCTACGGCTGGCCGGAAGACGCCGAGTTCCTGGTGCCGGACGGCGTCAAGGAGGTCTTCCGCGACGGGATCGGCAAGCGGGGCGCGGCCCTCTACGACCAGTGGCAGGGTTTTCTCACCGCCGCCAAGCAGGGCGACCCCGAGCACGCGGAAGCGCTCGACGCCTTCTTCGAGGGCCGCCTGCCGGAGGGCTGGGATAAGGACATCCCGGTCTTCGAGGCCGACGCCAAGGGGCTCGCCACCCGCGAATCGTCGGGCAAGGTGCTCAACGCCATCGCCCAGCACGTGCCGTTCCTGCTCGGCGGCTCGGCGGATCTGGCGCCGTCCAACAAGTCGAACCTCACCTTCGCGGGCGCCGGCTCGCTGACGCCCTTCGAGCCGGGCGGGCGCAACATCCATTTCGGCGTGCGCGAGCACGCGATGGGCTCGATCGTGAACGGGCTCGGCCTCTCGGGGCTCAGAGCCTATGGCGCGACCTTCCTGGTCTTCGCCGACTACATGCGTCCGCCGATCCGGCTCTCCGCCCTGATGGAGCTGCCGATCTTCCACATCTTCACCCACGACTCGATCGGCGTGGGCGAGGACGGGCCGACCCACCAGCCCGTCGAGCAGCTTCTCTCGCTGCGCTGCATCCCGGGCCTCGTGACGATCCGCCCGGCCGACGCCAACGAGGTGGCCGAGGCCTACCGGGTGATCTTCAGCCTCAGGAACCAGCCGGCGGTGCTGGCGCTCTCGCGCCAGCCCCTGCCGACGCTCGACCGCTCGAAGTACGGGCAAGCCTCCGGCACCGCCAAGGGCGGCTACGTGCTGGCCGACAGCGAGGGCACGCCCGACGTGATCCTCATCGGCACCGGCTCGGAGGTGCAGCTCTGCGTCGGCGCCTACGAGGCGCTGAAGGCGGAGGGCGTCAAGGCCCGCGTCGTCTCGATGCCGTCCTGGGACCTGTTCGAGCGCCAGGACGAAGCGTACCGCAACAGCGTGCTGCCGCCCGAGGTGCTGGCGCGGGTGGCCGTGGAGCAGGGCTCGGTGATCGGCTGGGACCGATACGCCGGCTCGGCGGGCGCGATCATCGGCATGCACACCTTCGGCGCCTCGGCCCCGATCAAGGACCTGCTGACCAAGTTCGGCTTCACGCCCGACAAGGTGCTGCAGGCCGCCCGCGATCAGGTCGCCAAGCACAAGAAGTAACCCGGCGACGGCAGGGCCGCCCCCTGGGGCGGGGCGGCCCGAGTCCCTACATCGCCCGTATGCCCCGGCCGGGGCGGCGCTCCCGACCTGCGCCCCCCAACTCTTCCAAGGGATCGACATGAACGCGCTCAAGGCCCTGCATGCGGAACAGGATCAGGCGGTCTGGCTCGATTTCGTCGCGCGCGGCTTCGTCGCCAAGGGCGAGCTGAAGGCGCTCGTCGAGCGCGACGGCCTGCGCGGCGTCACCTCGAACCCGTCGATCTTCGAGAAGGCGATCGGCCACTCGGACGAGTACGACGCCAGCCTCAAGGCCGTGATGGAGGCGGGCGATTCCCGCGTCATCGACCTCTACGAGGACATGGCCGTCGCGGACATCCAGAACGCCGCCGACGTGCTGCGCCCGGTCTACGAGGCGAGCGACGGCGCGGACGGCTACGTCAGCCTCGAGGTCTCGCCCTACCTCGCGCTCGACACCGAGGCGACGCTCGCCGAGGCGCGCCGCCTCCACGAGATGGTGTCGCGCGACAACTTGATGGTGAAGGTGCCGGCGACCCCCGAGGGCATCCCGGCGATCCGACAGCTGACGGCGGAGGGCATCTCGATCAACGTCACGCTGCTCTTCTCGCAAGGGGAGTACGAGAAGGTCGCCCGCGCCTTCGTGGAGGGGCTGGAGGAGCGGGCCAAGGCCGGGCACGACGTCTCGCGCATCGCCAGCGTGGCGAGCTTCTTCATCAGCCGCATCGACAGCCTCGTCGACAAGCTGATCGACGAGAAGATCGCGCAAGCCAACGACCCGGCGGTGAAGCTCTCGCTCGAGTCGCTGAAGGGCAAGGTCGCGATTGCGAACGCCAAGCTCGCCTACCAGCGCTACAAGGCGATCTTCGCCGAGCCGAAGTGGCAGGCGCTCGCGGAGAAGGGCGCCAAGGCGCAGCGCCTGCTCTGGGCCTCCACGGGCACCAAGAACAAGGCCTATTCCGACGTGCTCTACGTCGAGGAGCTGATCGGCCCCAACACCGTCAACACCATGCCGCCCGCCACGATGGACGCCTTCCGCGACCACGGGCAGGTGCGCGCCACCATCGAGGAGGATCTCGACGGCGCCCGCGCGGTGATGAGCACCCTGGCGAAGGCCGGCATCGACATCGAGGCGGTGGCCAAGCAACTGGTGGACGAGGGCGTGCAGCTCTTCATCGATGCCGCCGACAAGCTGCTCGGCGCGGTCGCGGGCAAGCGCGCGGCGCTGCTGGGCCACCGGCTGAACGGCCAGAGCTTCGCCACCGCCGAGGATCTGGAGAAGGCGAGCGCCGAGGTGGTCGAGTCCTGGCGCGCGAGCGGCGCGATCCGCCGGCTCTGGGCCCACGACAAGACCGTCTGGTCGGGGGCCGACGAGGACCGGTGGCTCGGCTGGCTCCGCATCGTCGAGGACGAGCGGGAGAAGGCCGAGCAGTACGCCGAGTTCGCCGCCTGGGTGAAGGGGCGCGGCTTCCGCGACGCCGTGGTGCTCGGCATGGGCGGCTCCAGCCTCGGGCCGGAAGTGCTGAGCCTGACCTACGGCAGCCGCGAGGGTTTCCCGAAACTCCGCATCCTCGACTCGACCCATCCCGACGAGGTCCGGGCCGTGGAGGCGGCGGTCGATCTGCCCAACACGCTCTTCATCGTCGCCTCGAAGTCGGGCTCGACGCTGGAGCCCAATGTCTTCCGCGACTACTTCCTCGGCCGCATGAAAGCGGTCGTCGGCGAGGGGGCCGGCTCCCACTTCGTGGCGATCACCGACCCCGGCTCCGCCATGGAGCAGGCGGCCAAGGACGATCGGTTCGAGAAAATCTTCTACGGGGTGCCGCAGATCGGCGGGCGCTACTCGGTGCTCTCGGCCTTCGGGCTGGTGCCGGCCGCCGCCATCGGCATCGACGTGGCCGAGTTCCTGGACACCGCCCGCACCATGGTCCGCTCCTGCGGGCCGGCGGTGCCGCCGTCCGAGAACCCGGGCGTGCGCCTCGGCGCGCTCTTGGGCGCCGCCGCGCTCCAGGGCCGCGACAAGGTCACGCTGGTGGCCTCGCCGGCCATCGCGAGCTTCGGCGGCTGGGCCGAGCAGCTCATCGCCGAATCGACCGGCAAGCAGGGCAAGGGCCTGATCCCGATCGACGGCGAGCCGGTCGACGTGCCGGCGGCCTACGGCCACGACCGCGTCTTCGTCTATCTGCGCCTCGACGGCCACGCCGTGACCCAGCAGGACGAGGCCCTGCGCAGCCTGGAGCGCGAGGGGCATCCGATCGTGCGGATCAGCCTCGACAAGGTCGAGCAGCTGCCCCAGGAATTCTTCCGCTTCGAGATGGCGACCGCGGTGGCCGGCGCGGTCCTCGGCATCAACCCGTTCGACCAGCCCGACGTCGAGGCGAGCAAGGTCGAGACCAAGAAGCTGTTCGGGGCCGCCGAACAGAGCGGCGCGCTGCCCGCCGAGACGCCGCTCTACGAGGACGACGGCATCGCGCTCTACGCCGACCTCGCCAACGCCGAGGCGCTGGGGCCGGCGGCGGACGGGCTCGACCCGGCGCTCCACGCCCATCTCGGGCGGCTCAAGGCCGGCGACTACCTCGCGCTGCTGGCCTATCTGCCGCGCAACGACGCGAACCACGCGGTGCTGCAGGAGGCCCGGCTGGCCGTGCGCGACGCGCGCCACGTCGCGACCTGCCTCGAATTCGGGCCGCGCTTCCTGCACTCGACGGGGCAGGCCTACAAGGGCGGGCCGGACACGGGCGTGTTCCTGCAGATCACCGCCGAGCCCACCGCCGACCTCGCGATCCCCGGGCGCAAGCTCGGCTTCGCGACGGTGGTGGCCGCGCAGGCCCGGGGCGATTTTTCCGTCCTCGCCGAGCGTGGACGGCGGGCGCTCCGGGTCCACCTCAAGGGCGACCTCGACGCGGGGCTGAAGCGCGTCGCCGCGGCATTGAAGGCGGCGGTCGGCTGACGCGCCGGCACCGACCGAACCGGGGGCGATCCGAAGGAAGGGCAGCGATGCAACTTGGCATGATCGGCCTCGGCCGGATGGGCGGCAACATCGTCCGCCGGCTCCTGCGGGACGGGCACTCCGCGGTGGTCTACGACCGCGACCCCGAGGCGGTGGCGGCCCTCGTCGAGGCGGGCGCCACGGGCGCCGACAGCCTGGAGGATCTCGTCGCCAAGCTGGAGGCGCCCCGCGCCGCCTGGGTGATGCTGCCGGCCGGCGCCATCACCGAGGAGACTGTGAAGCAACTCGGCGACCTGATGGCGCCCGAGGACACCATCATCGACGGCGGCAACTCCTTCTACGGCGACGACGTGCGCCGGGCGGGCGAGCTGCGCCCCAAGGGCATCCACTACGTCGATGTCGGCACCTCGGGCGGCGTCTGGGGGCTGGAGCGCGGCTACTGCATGATGATCGGCGGCGACACGCCGAGCGTGGACCGGCTCGACCCGATCTTCAGGACGCTGGCCCCGGGCGCCGGCGAGATCCCCCGAACCCCGGGCCGCGAGGGGCGCGACCCCCGGGCGGAACTCGGCTACATCCACGCAGGTCCCTGCGGCGCCGGCCACTTCGTGAAGATGGTCCATAACGGCATCGAGTACGGCCTGATGCAGGCCTATGCCGAGGGCTTCGACATCCTGCGCCACGCCAATGCCGAGAGCGTGCCGGAGGCACGCCGCTACGACCTCGAACTCGGCGACATCGCCGAGGTCTGGCGGCGCGGCAGCGTGATCTCGTCATGGCTGCTCGACCTCACCGCGAGCGCGCTCGCGGGCGACGAGCACCTGGAGGACTATTCCGGCTTCGTCGAGGATTCGGGCGAGGGCCGCTGGACCATCAACGCGGCCGTCGAGGAGGGGGTGCCCGCCACCGTCCTGTCGAACGCCCTCTACCGCCGCTTCCGCTCCCGCGAGCAGGAGAGCTACGCCGACAAGCTGCTCTCGGCGATGCGCAAGGGTTTTGGCGGCCATCTGGAGCCGAAGCAGCCGAAGATGTGAGGAACTGCCGCCCGCCCCGTGGGGTACCCGAGCAAGCGACGGATCCGACGCGGGACCGCCAGAGGAGCCCCATGCCGAGCCACCTGCCTCCGGGCGCCCAGGTCCTGCCGGACGCCGACGCGGTCGCCCGCGCGGCGGCCGATCATCTCGTGGCGGTCTGCGCCGACGCGGCACAGGAGCGGATCGCGGTCTGCCTCTCGGGCGGATCGACCCCGAAGCGCCTCTACGAGCTGCTGGCCGGGCCCGAATACGTCGAGCGCCTCCCCTGGGACCGCCTGCACTGGTTCTTCGGCGACGACCGGGTGGTGCCCTGGGACGACCCGTTGAGCAACGTCCGCATGGTGCGCGAGGCCTTCGGGCACGGCGCGCCGCTGCCCGAGACGCACCTCCACTTCATCCCCTCCGATCTCGGGCCCGAGCGGGGCGCCGAGGCCTATGCCCGCACGCTCCGCGACTTCTACGGCGCCGCGCGGCTCGACCCGGCCCGGCCGCTCTTCGACCTCGTCCTGCTCGGCCTCGGCGAGGACGGCCACACCGCCTCGCTGTTTCCGGGCAAGCCCGCCCTCGCCGAGACCGGGGCGCTCGCCGTCGCCGTGCCGGAGGCGGGGCTCGCCCCCTTCGTGCCGCGTATCACCCTCACCTTTCCGGCGCTCGCCTCCGCGCGCCGGTCGCTGTTCCTCGTCACCGGGGCGGGCAAGCGGGAGGCGCTGGCACGCATCCACGCGGGCGAGGACCTTCCGGCTTCCCGTGTGACCAGCCTCGGGGGGCTCGTCTGGCTCATCGACGCCGCGGCGGCGGAGGCCTGAGCGGGCATCGCCTCGACGGGCCGATCGAGAGCCGACGACGAACCGGTGACGCCGGCCCGCGGGATTCCCCCGCGGCGCGGCCGACGGCCTTGATTCCGCCGCGGCGGCAGGGTCGGGTGGATCCACCGATCCGCCGGGCCAGCCACCCCCGATGACCGAAGATCTCGCGCCCTCCCGGCGTTCGACCGCGCGCGGCCTCGCTTTCCGCCGCCGCAGCCGGATCGTGCCGGGCCCCCTCCGGCCCGCTCAGACACGGGCGCGAGGCGGCGTTGCGGCCGGGATGCTCACCGGCGCCCTGCTCGGCCTCGCCTTCCTGGCGGCCTTCACCCTGCCCTTCGTGCGCGTGGGCGGCGGTGCCGACGCCGGGCCCAAGAGCCTCCGTACCGTCGCGGCCCAGGATGGCCGGGTGCCGGACGCGGCCGGCGCCGCGGCGGAGCGCGCGGCGGATCCCGACACCCCGTCCCGGTGACGCGGTGAAATTAACGCCGTCTTGGTCATCGGCGGGACAAGAGTTGGATAGATTCGGGAGTGGACTTGGGAAAACCCCCAATCGGTGCGAAGGAGGTTTCGCCCGCTTTCGTGCCCGCAACGACAGGTCCGGCATCCAACGTCAACCGTCCGTCTTCGGCGCCGGGCATGCTCCTTCTTCTCACCGACAGGCCGGATCGCAACACCGTCCTGGCCCAGCTTCTCGAGCAGATCGCGCCCTGCCGCGTCTCCACGGTGCAGGGGCGCTTCCCCGGCCGCATCGAGTCGGTGCTCGGTCTCGTCGCCGACATCGACCTGCTGCAGCCTGACGCCGCCCGCAGCCTGCGCACCCTGCGAGGGGCCGCGGGTGGGGCGCGCACGCCCCTGATCTGCCTGATGCGCAGCATGGGCGAGCGCAGCCTCGCCGAGGCGCGCAGGCTGGGGGCCGAGCTCTGCCTGCCCGGCGACACGCCGGCCCGCACCGTGGCGCAGGCGGTGCTCGCCCATCTGCGCCCGGCCTCCACCGGCATCGAGGCGGTCGTCGCCCGCGGGGCCGACGAGGCCGGCACGGTGATCACCGGCCTGCTCGACGCCGTGCGAAACGGCAAGGCGGTCCAGGCCGCCGCGATCGACGAGGGCCTGACGCCCGTGCTCACGGCCGTCGAGGCCGGCGGCCTCGACCGCTGGCTGTCCACCGTGCGCAGCTACGACGACGCGACCTACCAGCACTGCCTGCTGGTGACGGGGCTCGCCGCGACCTTCGCGATCGACCTTGGCTTCTCCGAGCGCGACCGGCAGCAGATCGTGCGCGCCGCCCTGGTGCACGATGTCGGCAAGGCGCGCATTCCCCTCGACGTCCTGAACAAGCCCGGCCGGCTGGAACCCGCCGAGCAGGCCGTGATGCGCTCGCACGCCGCGCTGGGACACCGCATCCTCGTGGAGGCGGGCGGGTTCGACGCCCTCACCCTCGACGTCGTCCGCCACCACCACGAGGCGCTCGATGGCTCGGGCTATCCCGACGGCCTCGCGGGCGGCGCGATCAGCGATCCCGTCCGGCTGGTGACGATCTGCGACATCTACGCCGCCCTCGTGGAGAGCCGCCCTTACCGGACTCCAATGCCGAGCGGCCAGGCCGTCGAGGTGCTGCTGGGCATGGCGGGCAAGCTCGACATGCCCCTGGTCCACGCCTTCGCCCGCAGCGTCTCCGGGACCTGAGAGCCCCGCCGCGGGGTGCGTCGTTCCGTCGCGACCGGGGGCGGGACCAGCCGTCCAGCCCCGCCCAGCCCCGCGCTCCTGCCCGGGGCCGTGTGCGCGCGCGGCCCGAGCGGGTATCCTGGGTTGTGTTGATCGATTACTGTATTTTTTCGGTTGTGGACGTGCCCGCCCGAGGCGCGCGGTGAATTAGAGATTCTCTTACCGGTATTGCTCACAGATCGGCCGGATCCACCGCAATCGAATGCCTCCGATCCATCGAACGGGACGCAGCCGCCCCCATGCGCGCATTTGCTCGACTCAAGCTGGTCACGAAGCTGGCCGCCGTACTCTTCGTCCTCATCCTCGCGGCGGCGGGCTCGGCCGCCGTCACGTGGCGCGACGTGGCGTCCATGCAGGATGCCAGCAGCTGGAACGAGCACACCCACCGGGTGCTCGAACAGGTCGAGGCCCTGGCCGGCGCCATGGTCAACCAGGAGACCGGTGTGCGCGGCTACCTGCTCTCCGCCGACGAGCGCTTCCTCGACCCCTACAGGGCCGGCGCCGGGCGCTACGCCGAGGCGCTCGCCGAGGCGCGCCGCCTCACCGCCGACAACCCCCGGCAGCTGCGGCGCCTCGACCAGATCGACGTGCTGGCGCGCCGGTGGCGGGAGCAGGTCGCCGAGCGGGCGATCGCGCTGATGCGCGAGCCGGAGACCCGCGGCCAGGCCCGCCAGATCGAGATCTCGGGGCAGGGCAGGACCGTGATGGACGCCCTGCGCGCCAAGGCCGGGGAGATCGACGCGGCCGAGCGGGGCCTGCTGGGCGAGCGGGTCGCGGCGGCCGAGGCGGCCGCTTTGGACGCGCGCGTCGCCGTCCTGGGTGGGCTTCTGGTCATGGTCGGCGCGGCCGTCCTCGGCATCCTCCTGTTGAACCGCACCGTCTCGAGCCCGCTGCGCGCGATGACCGTCCTGATGGGCCGTCTGGCGGATGGCGACGCGACGACGGAGGTGAGCCACCGCGACAGGCGCGACGAGATCGGCGCGATCGCGGCCGCCGTGCAGGTGTTCAAGGAGAACCTCGTCCGCACGCGCCAGCTCGAGGAGGAGACGGCGCTGGCCCGGGCCGGGGCCGAGGCGCAGCGCCGGGCGGCGACGCACGCGATGGCCGACGGGTTCGAGCGCGCGGTCGGCGGCATCGTGGCGACCGTCACGGCGGCGGCGACCGAGCTGCAGGCCACCGCCCGCGGCATGTCGGGCACGGCCGACCTCGCCGCCGGCCAGTCGAGCGCCGTGGCGGCGGCGGCGAGCCAGGCGGCCTCGAACGTCGCCACCGTTGCGGCGGCGGCGGAGGAACTCGGCTCGTCGGTGGCCGAGATCGGTCGGCAGGTCTCGGGCTCGGCCGACCTCGCCCAGGCCGCGGTGGCGGAGGCCGACGCCACGGCCGGCCTCGTGCAGGATCTGGCCCAGGCCGCCAGCCGCATCGGCGACGTGGTGGCGCTGATCTCGCAGATCGCCGGCCAGACCAACCTCTTGGCGCTCAACGCCACGATCGAGGCGGCGCGCGCCGGCGAGGCGGGGCGCGGCTTCGCGGTGGTGGCCGCCGAGGTGAAGGAGCTCGCCGCCCAGACGGCGCGCGCCACCGAGGAGATCTCAACGCAGATCGGCCGGATCCAGGGCTCGACGGATCAGGCGGTCGGAGCCATCGGCGGGATCACGGGCCGGATCCGCGACTTGAGCGGCGTCGCCAACGCGATCGCGGCGGCGGTGGAGGAGCAGGGCGCGGCGACCCAGGAGATCGTGCGCAACGTCTCCCAGGCGGCCACCGGCACCGCCGAGGTGACGACGAACGTGGCCGGCGTCGCCGGCGCGGCGTCCGAGACGGGCGCGGCCGCCGCCCAGGTGCTGGCCTCGGCCTCCGAGCTGTCGCGCCAGTCCGAGCACCTGAGCGCCGAGGTCGGCCGCTTCCTCGCCACCGTGCGGGCCGCCTGAGCGGGCGGCCGGGCACGGGTTCCCGCCCGCGCCCGGCCGGCGCCGTCCAGGGGGCGGCCCTCGGCGGGCCGCTCAGGCGAAGTGCTTCGAGAGCTTGAGGCCCTGGGCCTGATAGTTCGAGCCGGCGCCGGCCGCGCCGTAGAGGGTCCGGGGCAGCGCGGCCATCCGCTCGTAGACGAGGCGGCCGACGATCTGGCCGTCCTCCAGCAGGAAGGGCACGTCGCGCGAGCGCACCTCCAGCACGGCCCGGGCGCCGCTGCCGCCCGCCCCCGCATGGCCGAAGCCCGGGTCGAAGAAGCCCGCGTAGTGCACCCGGAATTCGCCCACCAGCGGATCGAACGGCACCATCTCGGCGGCGTGGTCGGGCGGGACCTGCACCGCTTCCTTCGAGGCCAGGATGTAGAACTGGCCGGGGTCGAGGATCAGCGTGCCCGAACCGTCGGCGGCGAGCGGCTCCCAGAAGTCGCGGACGCGGTGGCGGCCGGGCGCGTCGACGTCGACGAGGCCCGTGTGGCGCTTGGCCCGGTAGCCGATCAGCCCGTCGAAGCCCGCCAGATCCACCGAGACCGCCACGCCCCCCTGGAAGGAGGGCTCGGCCGTGCTGACGAGGGGGGAGCGGGCGTGGAGTGCCGCGAGGTCCGCCTCGCGCAGGCGCGGGTCGCCCCGCCGGAAGCGGATCTGCGACAGGCGCGAGCCCGCGCGCACCAGGACCGGGAAGGTGCGCGGCGAGATCTCGGCGTAGAGCGGGCCGGCATAGCCCGGCTCGACCTGATCGAAGGCCGCCGCCCGGTCAGTGATGACCCGGGTGAACACGTCGATGCGCCCGGTCGAACTCTTCGGGTTCGCCGAGGCCGCCAGATCGCCCGGCAGCGCGAGGCTCTCCTGCAACTCGGCGATGTAGACGCAGCCGGTCTCCAGCACCGCGCCCTCGCTGAGGTCGATCTCGTGCAGGGAGAGCGCCGCCACGCAGGCGGAGACGGGGCGCTCCCGCCCCGGCAGGAAGCTCGTGCGTACCCGGAAGACGCGCCGCCCGAGGCGTAGGTCGAGGCTCGCCGGCTGGATCTGGCCGGGGGCGAAGGGGGCGTCCGCGCGGATCGCGCCGGCCTCGGCGAGCGCGGCGATGTCCTCGGCCGGCAGGATGCCGTCGGCCGGCAGGCCGGCACCGGATTCCCGCATCGTGCTGGTGTCCATGGCGCGTGGGGTCCCGTGCGAAAAGCTCCTTGTTCCCCGAAGACGCCTAAGCCGCCGTTAAAGGCAAGCGCCCGCGCCCGCCGCGCGCGGTGATCCGGCAAGCGGGGGCCGTCAGCGCGCCGCGATCGAAGGAGCGGCCGTTCTCAACAGGCACGGCCGTCCCGCGCGCGAGCGCCGGCCGATCCGAAAAGATATGCGTGTTCAAGGATTTCGGGGTCCATCAGGCCCTCTGAGGGACCTGGTGGAGCTGAGGGGAGACTTACCTCCTGTCGAACTAAGTGCTTGATTTGACCTAAGTAACTGGAAAGACGCATCTCTCAGGGATGCGTCCAGGGATTTATCCGGGGCTAATCGCGCCACCTTCGCCCAAGCAACCCCGCGATGGCGGCTTCGAGCGCCACGGGGGATGGCCGAGTGTTGCGAGGCTCCGTGAAGGCCGTCCAGCCGCCGGCATGCCGGGTGCCGCGGCGGTACCGTGTTCTTCCATCGCCAGCCCCCTCGGCGGCAGGGCCGCCCGGTTCTTGGCCCCGTCGGGAGCCAGGCGGCCGCGCTCCGGTCGCTTGGCTGTCGCGGTCAGCCAGGAGCTCCGCGATCGCCTTGCCGCCGAGCCAGGGCCGGAGGCGACGGTGCCGTGCCGTTGCCCCGGCATGTCCGGTGCCCGTGCCGCGCGGGGGCTTCGCACGCGAGGATGTGGCCGGGCCGGCACGGGCCGACACACCGCCGCGCGCCAACGCGAGGACCGTTGCGCCGAAGGATCACGCGGGGTTGCGACTCCGCCGCCAACGGCTCGAACCGAAGGGGGCACGGCAGGACAATCGTGAACCGGGCGGCGGTGGAGGGGCGCGAGAACGCTGGGCAAGAGCGGCGGAGCGCCTCCGGGGTGGGCCTCCTCCAAAGGAAGCCGACCGATCCTGACCCGTCAGCCCCCATCGGGCGCGGTCGGTCCGAGCCGTCCCGACGCATCCCCGTTCCTTCGGCTGAAGGTAACCCGCGGGAAACACCGCGAGGATCCCGTCCGCCGATCGACGGCGTCGAGGAGCCGCTTATTCGGTCCGGTCGAATCCAACGAGGGACCAAAGTCGTCCCTCGCAACGAACCAAACCCGCGGCTCTCAGGACCGCCTTCGCGGTCTCCTCGGCCCCCGATTTCACGCCACGCCCCTGCACTGCTCTCGATACCTCGGTGCTGGACAGGCCATCCCTACCGGCCTCCCTCAGGACCTCCAGGACCGTCCGCATCGCTTCCGCTGCCCTGGTCCCGGCCGGTTGTGTCTCGATAGCCCGGGGCGGGCCTCCACGCCCCAAGGCTTCATCGACGCGCCTACCCAGACCCTCGATCGCCACGACGAGGTCCGCGAGCGATGGCGTCTGTTCCACCGTGGGAGTATCCCTGGGAGGCCCCTCCTCCTCGACCTTGAACCCTCGGCTCGCGAGGAAGGCCTGTGCGGCCTCGACGTAGACTTCGCTGATGAAGCGGTCCCCGTCGTCGAGGGCGGCCTGCTTCATGGCCCGATGCAACCCGGGCGGGACGTAGACCATGACCTTTTGCTTGCCGGACCGCTTCGGCTCCGGGTTCGGGTGGTCCTTCGACCGAGGCATGCCGTCGAATCCACTGCGCATCAGCATGCTGTCATGACGGCATTCTATTAATGACGGGTCATCGTTGCGAGGTTGGGCACGGTTGTCATACACGACGATTTGACAGCAAGCTGTCACGCTGTTGCGCTGCGAGCGTGCCCTCGATGCCTCCTGACGGGCGGGTGCCGTACCTCGCTTCCGCAACGTGGCTGGGAACCGCGAACCGGCGTCCGGGGTCGCTTACAGACCGATCCGTCGAACTGATACTGCCGGCTATGGCGCCGAGGCTCATGCCCGCGTCGGCCAGTGCTACCGTCGTGTCAAGCACATCGTTGACGGCCGGTTCGGCTCGGTGAACGGCTCGGCCAAGCCGGAGCGCGCCTGCGCCCGAATGCTGTCAGGAGTAGAAGGACGCCGTGTCCACGGACAGCCGCGTGATGCAAGGGCCCTCCATCCGCACCGTCCCCTCGAAGCGCCCAGGGAACGTCTCGGAGGTCTCGAAGGCTTGGCCGCCTTCGCCATCGTACCCGAGGATGCAGTGGATGTTGACGAGCCCCTCGAACCGGTCGCCCGCGAGCTTGATCTCGCCTTCGAAGATCTCCACGCCGTCGACCCGGGCCCGGGGGGACAAGGCGACGAGCTCGGGCCTTGCCTCGGTCCCGTTCGTGAGCAGCCGCGCCACCGCCTCGGCTATGGCGCTCCGGAGGGCGGACGCCTCCCGACCGGGATCGTCGGCGATGCCCGTCATGTGACCGCGCCCAGGCCGTGCCGCTCCCGGTACTGCCAACCCAGGGAGAGGCATACGCCTTGGAGGTCCGCATATATGTGCGCCTCGTCAACGCCGAGGCTGAAGAGCTTGCGCCTGAATCGGCCCCTCAGCTCGCCCGGGATGATGAAGCTATGCTCCGCGAGCCCGGGGGGGGACCAGGCCTCGTGCGGGCGCGGGTGGAAGGAGAACAGGCCGCGCTGGCTGGAGATCCGGGGAGCCGTGATCGTCGGTAGCAGGAAGCCGACGCGGTCGAGCTGGAAGGGACCCGCCGAACCGGCCGGGTCGATGACGAAGCCATCGCCGAGCCGGCAGGCGTGGATCACGGCCTCGGTGCCGAGGGGCTGGCTGGACACCGCGAAGTAGCATGCGACCAGCGGGTTGGTCGTCCAGTCCAGCAGTCGGGTCGGCAACCCGAAATGCTGGCCGAGCGCGAGCCATTCCCAGTCGCTTGCCTCCGGCATGGAGAGGTGCAGTCGCGCCTCCCGTTTGAAGGTCCTGAACAGGTGCTCCTCGAAGAGCGGGTCGTAGTTCGGGATGCGTCCCGCGCTGGGCTTGCATTCGAAGTCCTTGTTCGGCGAGCCGCGAAACACCCAGCCGGAATGCATGTGCCGGTCGAGGAAGTCCTGCAAGGCCAGCCAATGCTCGCGCATGGAGCGCATCCGCAAGGCCGCGTCATCGGGCGAGACGGGTCTGCCGGCTCTCACGGGATCCCCGAACAGCCCCACGGGTCTGGGCGGCAGGCGGTCGGGGAACCTCATGGCGCCGCCGGCCGGCGCGCCGCCATGAACACGCGGTAGATGGCTGTCGCCAGATCGTGCGTGACCTCGCAGCCGTCCCCCTCGAACATAGTCAGATCCCGCGGGGCCGTGCCCTCGGCAAGGACGACGACCGGCACACGGGCGGACCGCGCCCGTCCGATCTCGACGTTCGTCGCGACGTCCGCTCCGTCCACGAACGCGAGGACGGCAGCCACGTCACCATGGGGAGGCCGATCGCCATGCGCGGGCGAGAAGATCGGATTCTCGTGACCGTGGAGGAGCTTCGCCAATTGCATGTAGGCCTCATCGAGCAGCCAACGCTGCGCCAAGGTCGCGCAAGGTCCGACCAGCATCACGGGCCCTGCCGGAAGGCCAGCCCGGGCGTCCGACACCAGGGAGAGGCCCGCGGCGTCAGGCAGGGGAAGGCGGTGTCCGTCGGCGAAGTGCGCGACCGCACGTGCGGCGAGGTCTGCGGCGGCCGCTGCGCCCAGGCCGACTTCTCCCCAGAAGCGCGCGAACGCCGCGCAGAAGACGTCCCCCACGCCGATGCGCGACCACGTCCTGGCAAGGTAGGCCGGGACGCGGATCGGCCGCGCATCGCCGATGTGGACCTCCGCCCCGCCGACGCGGTCACGCACGACGACGACCTGCGCGCCGCATTCCTGCCGCAGCATCGCGACGGCCTGCATGTGCCCATCCCCTTCCGGAGGGCCGAGGTCATGGTCGGCGACAACGTACGCCAGTTCCTGTATCGCCGAGCCGCCACCGAGCCGCGCGGCGGGTTCCACCGCTCCCTCCGCGTCGAACACGCTCGCCTGCGGGTCGAACACCGCCCGGCGCGCGGTGATGACCGGGGCGCCTTCGAGCATCCCGAAGGCCAACGCCACGTCCCCCGACGCCTCCAGCGGGCCGAGTCCCCCTCCGTTCCCGGGTATCGACGGGGCTTGTTCGAGCTGCAGGGGGTAGAAGTACCTGAACCTGAGTTCCTCCTCGATCTCGGTGACGTGCGCCCCCACGCCGAACGCGGCCATGGTCGATCGAACGCCCTGAGCCCAGCCGCGGTAAGCGTAAGTATGCAGGCGCGTGTCGGGGCTGAGCGTCCCGATCGCGGCGGCGGCCCGCCCTCCCGAACCGAAGACGCGATCGATGTCCGGATTCGAGCAGGTCTCCCTGTAGCTGCCGCCGACGATGATCACCCCCGCGCCTCCACCAGCGACACGCGGCAACTCGTCGGCGTGACCTCCTCGACGAGCGCGACGTAGGCACCGCCCGCGTACAGGTGCGCGATCACACCGGACAGGCCCGTGAACGCCGCGAGCGCCCCGACCACCCTGCCGTCCGCGGTCGTGCAGACCGTCGCCCCATCCGGGTTTACGGATACGCGCAACGCCTCGCCTGGTCGCACCGCCGCGGCTACGTCCCTGCGTACGCCGACCAAGTCGACTGGGACGCCGATTCCGTCCGGCCGGGCCGTGCGTCCCCCGAACCAGCGAGGGCGCCTAGTGGAAGGCGGGCCGCCAGACATCAGCCCGCGCCCGTCCGTGCGACGCCTACCGGACGGGCGGCGGAATGGTTCGACGTGGAGCCCTCGTCGAGGCAGGCCAGAGTGTCGGCATGCTTCTCGCAGCCGCGACAGCGGCCGCAGGCATACTCCATGACGTGGCAGGAGAACGTGGCGCCGAGGAGTGCACGCCCGACGCCGGCCACACGCAGGAGTTCGGGCGCGGTCAGGCGTAGCGCAGGGGCAGTGACGCGGACGGCGCCCTCCTGAAGCCGCATCGCCCGGTCGATGGCGCGGAGGAAGGGGGCGCGGCCATCCGCGTGAACGTCCGTCGCGACGGCACCGAGCATGATCTCGCTCAACCCCTCCGCCACGAACCTCATCGCCGCGAGGGTCACGAGCATCTGGTTGCGGTAAGGCCACCATTCCGGCGCCGCCGCAAGGTCCGACGGCGGCCTGCCCGCGAGCGGCCCCAGGCCAAGCTCGGACAGATCGATCCGCAGCACGCGGTGCCGCAGGCCCAACGCGGCGGCCACGGACGACGCGGCGGCGATCTCTCCCCGGGCCGGCCGCTGGCCGTAGTCGATCGTCAGGCACAGGTCCGGACGTTGCCAAGCCGCTAGGGCGGTCGAGTCGATGCCGCCGGACAGGAGCAGGAGCCTCATGCCATCGCGGCCCAGGCGGCGTGATACAGGGCTGAGGCGAGGTCGGTCGCCACGTGGCAACCACCGTCCCGGTAAGTGGCGAGCTCGCGCTCCGAGCCGCGCTCGGAGAGCACCACGACCGGTTTGCCCCTCCCCAGCGCATAGCCGACCTCGAACACGGTGCCAGGGTCGGCGCCGTCAGTCAGGGCAAGGATCGCCGCGCAGCCGTCGAGGCCGGCGAGGTCCGCGGCGGCGGTCTCGTCCGCGGGCAGGCCCATGCCCACCTCGTGCAGCGGCGAGAAGGCCGGCACGCCGAGGGCGTCGAGGCCCTCCAGGGCCTCCTCCACCAGCCAGCGTTGCGCGATGTCGAAGAAGGGACCGGCAAGGTAAACCCTGCCCGGCCGCCGGCCGACCGGGAATGGCTCCCTGTCGGCGAGCTCGCCGGGATCGGGGAGAGGCAGCGCGTGGTAGTCGACGAAGGCGGCGACCCCGCGCGAGGCGAGATCCGCCGCCGACGGCGCATCCATGCCGCGCTCGCCCCAGTAGAGCGCGAAGCCGGCGCTGAACACGTCGCCGGAGCCGATCTTGAAGACGCGCTCGGAACGGTAGGCCGGGACAGGCACAGGCTCCAGGTCGCGCTCGAACACCCATGCGCCTTCGCAACCGCGCTTGATCACCGCGACTTGGGCCGCGTGCGTGGCCAGCAGGGCGTGGCCGGCGTCCGGCCCGGATAGTCCGGTGGCTTGCTCCGCCTCGCGTTGGTTCAGGACCACCGCCAGGTCGCGCGTCCGCGATCCGTTGGCCCTGAAGGATACCGAGCCGTCGCCGCCCTGCGGGTCGTAGACCGCGCGGCGTGCGTCGACCACTGCCTCGCCCTCGACGAACCCGAAACGCAGGACCGTCTCGCCGACGACCTCCAGTGGCGGTTGCCGCGCGGGCTGCAGCGGATGCAAGTGCGGCCGCGACATGGGGTGGAAGTACGAGAAGGATATCCGCTCGTCGACGGCGTGTAGCTCGGCGGTGGCGCCGAAGGCGCGCATCGTGGCCTCAACGTCTGCCACCCAGTCTCGGTGGCAATAGGCGTGCAGGCGAGTGCCCGGGGACAGCGGGGCCACGGCCGCGGCGGCGCGCGTCCCCGAGCCGTACAGGCGGCGCCAGGACGGCACCGTGCAGGTCTCAAGGTAGCAGCCCCCGGCGACGATCAAGCCCGGACGCTCCCGACCTCGACCCGGCACCGGGTACGCTCCACCTCTATGACGCGGGCGGCGAAACGGCGACCGGCGCGAAGGCACCTGAGGAGTTGGTCCAGGCCTTCGAAGGCCGCGAGGGAGCCCAGGCGAGCGCCGTCGGTCCTGGTCCGGCAGACTGCGGCTTCGTATCCGTCGGACGTGGCGAGGACGACGTCCAGGACCTCGCCGACGGAGACGACCGCCGCGACCGGGGACCGGACGCCGACCAGATCGAGCGCGAAGCCGAGGTCGCACGGGTCGTCCGTCGGCGCTTCCCCGCCGGAGCCTCCCGTGCCGCCCGCGCCCTCCCCGCCCGATCCCTTGCCGTCGTGCGCGTCACCGCGGGAGGGTGCGCCGCCCTCGCCGCGCCGTCCCGGTCCCGACCTCGTGCCGCCAGACATCCCGCCCCTATCCCCCGCATGCGTCGCCCGGTGCGAACCGAAAAACGGGTACCCGGCGCGGCGTCGTCCAGGGATTGTGTCCCGGCTCCCAGGGCCGCGTCAAACGGCACCCCGGCCAAGGGTCCGCATCGAGCGCCACATGACGGCATCGAGGAGCGACGGCTTGGCTCCGAGGGCGACGCACAGGTCGATGAATCGGCGCTCCATGGCCTCGTAATCCCGAGGCAGCCTTTGCGTCCGGTCGAAAAGGCCGATCAGCAACCCCGCCCGCATGACATGGATATCCAGGATGGCGACCTCGTCGCTGCCCAGCCAGTTGCGCGCGATCCAGGAGGCCGTCTTGGGGCCTATCCCGGGTATGGCCATCAGGTGACGACGGAACGCAAGGGCGTCGTGCACCGGCGGGAAGTCGTCCTCGATCCTCGCGAGGGCAGCCGCGAGGCGTCCGGCGCGCTGGCGGGGGAAGCGGTACCGAGCTCGCCGGCCGGCCACTTCCAGGGGCTGCCTCAGCAGATCCTCGATCTCGCCAGCGGAGGGACGCCGTCCAGGGTCGAGCATACCGGCAAGGGTCAGGCGCGCGTGTGCCGCGTGGTTCATCTCGGCCGTGATGCCGTAGCCGCCGAGCAGGCAGAAACCCAGCTCAGACTGAAGGCTGGCCTCCCGGCCGACGTAGCCGTCGACGGCCTCCTCGGCCTTGCCGACCATGAACGCCCAGTACGCCACGCTCGGTACCCATTCCGGGCGTCCCCAACGAACGCCCGGCAGGATTTCCTCACCCGGTTCCCGCATGATCGAGGGCTTTGCCGTATCGGTTTCCGCGGCCTGCAAAAGCATCCTGTGCCCCTTTGAGGTCGATCGGATTATTCGTTATCATTCTTTATATGGCAAGCGACGAGGCGGATGGGGCTGCGGCTGGGCGGCGAAGGCTCGCGGCCAGGCTCGCCGAGGCAAGGCGCAGGCGAGGCATGACGCAGCAGGCGCTTGCCGAAGCCCTCGACGTGAGCCAGGCGACCGCAAGCAAGCTACTCCGCGGTTGCCAAAGCCCGCGTCCTGGGCTCGTTTCGAGGATCGAGGGCTTCCTGGCCGAGGCTGAGCCGGAGGGTTCGGCCGGCGGCCTCGATGCCGTGGTGAGGGCCTACAAGGCCTGCGGAAGTTTCCGACGCATCTGTCACGCCGCACTCGCATTAATGAATGATAACGAATAGCCGGCCGACCTCTACGGATCCCGGCTGGTTGGTCCGGAGGCCGAGATCGGCACGCTGCCGTGAGCACCGGAGGTGGAAGGATGCACGCGCCTGCCGTGAGGCCGGCGCATCCGGATTCTTCGGGTGGACCGAGGATCGGTGGCCGCACCATCATGGCCGAGGCGAAAGGTTTTGACTCCGGCTGCAGCCGGCAGGCTCCAGGCCCGCTTGGGCGGGGGCGGGTTACTCCGGCAGTCCCAAGCCGAACAGAAGGCGATCTGGCAGGGGCCGAGCGCCGTGCCGCCCGCATCCTGCTCGTCGGCACCATATGCGAGGCGGAAGGCAACCAAACCTGCCGCTGGGACGGGCAGGCTGTGCCCCTGCGCCTGCCGGACGCGCTCGGCGGCAGGGTCGGTCGTGACGCTCGGCGGCGTCATTTGTGGGGCATTCGCAGGCTGGGGCAGGAGGGGGCGCAGGCTCCCGAACTCGCTGCCTGGACGGGGTTGGGAGCGACGCGCAGGGGTGGGCGGCAACGGCCTGCCCTGCCCATCGCGGAGCAGGGTCGAGACCCTCTCGCCCAGGCCGAGCGAGACACCAGCCGGCGCTGTGCGATCTCGCAGTAGGGGCCGGCAAGGCAAACCCTAACCGGGCCTGCGGCTGAGCGGGAGCGGCTCTCCGCAGGCGAGCTCGCCGGGACCGAGGGGAGGCAGCGCGTGGTAGTCGACGAAGGCGGCTACCACGCGCGAGGCGAGGTCCGTTGCCATCGGCGCATCCATGTTGCGCTCGGTCCGGTAGAATGAGCGCATGCGCCGCCGCGTCGGCGGCTGCGTCTGGATATGGACGTTGCCGCCGCAAGGAACGTGAAGCTTTGGGCTCTCGAAGCGCAAGCAAGCCGGTGACGACGAGCTGGCCTGCGAGGCCGCATCCTTCAGGCGTCGAAGCTGCCCGCTGGCTGGTCGGCAGTCAGACTACGCATGCCCGCTTCTTGCGATTGTCTGCACGAACTCAACGCCAACGTCGCCCTCGTTCCTGCGTACGATACGACAGGCACGGGTTGGCTCATGTTCGACATGGAGCAAAATGATGTCCGGTAGCGCACGCCCACGGACCGCAAGTTTGGCGCCGGTCTGTGAGATGTTGACGATGACACACCGCAGAAGCTCGGGGTGCGCGCGGCTGGTGGCTGATCCTGACGGCGAGGGGATCTCGATCTTCGCCGGGATTGCCGTGCGCGCACGTGTGTTGTCGCGGCGCTCCTCAACGCCCACCAGCCATTCGTCGAGGTTACGCGCGATGCTGGCGGCATCCTGTGCCGTTGTTTGAACGTTGGCGCTGACAGCCCCCGTGGTCGTGCGCTGCTGCTCGCTTGCGTCGGCGGTCTGTGAGATGAAGCCCTGGACAGCGTCCACCGCGCCTCGGATCGAGTTCAAGGCAGCCTGCACCTCGCGCGTCACCGACTGCATCGCGCCGATCTCGCCCGAGATCCGGCTCGTTGCCGCCTGCGCTTGCCCAGCGAGGTTCTTCACTTCGCTGGCCACCACGGCAAAGCCGCGGCCTGCCGTGCCGGCACGAGCTGCTTCGATCGTCGCATTCAGCGCCAAGAGGTTGATCTGCTCGGCGATCCCCGTGATCGCATCGACTACGCCGTTCATCGCCTCGGCCGCTTGACTCAAGTCTCCTGCGGCTTTCCCTGCGGCCTGCATGCGCTCCTGGATTTCGCTCACGGACCGATGCGACTGCATCATCTGCTCAGCGATCTGCGCTGAGGTCCGGTGCATCTCCTGCGAGGCCACCGCGACGGCCTGCACAAGGCTCAAGGTCTGCTCGGCCGCTGCGATCGCTCGCGTTCGAACCTCCATGCTGTGTGTCACATCCGTGGCGAACTTGATGACCTTGCAGGGACTGCCATTCAGATCCAGCACGGGATTGTAGGTTGCCTGGATCCAGACCGCCCGTCCGCCTTTGCCGATGCGAGGGTACACAGCCGAGGAGAACTTTCCGGCGCGCAGGCTGTCCCAGAAATCGGCGTAGGCACTGCTTCCAGCATAATCCGGTGTCACGAACATGCGGTGATGTCGGCCCCTGACTTCCAGGATGTCATAGCCCATCGCGTTCAGGAAATTCTCGTTGGCATCGAGGACGATACCGTTCATGTCGAACTCGATGACGGCCTGCGAACGAACGGCCGCTTCAACCTTCCCGGCCATGTCGGCGGCAACCTGCTTGGCGGCCGTGATGTCGGCCGCGTACTTGACGACCTTCAGGACACGCCCGCTCACGTCCAGGATGGGATTGTAGGAGGCCTGGATCCAAACCTCCCGCCCACCTTTGGCCAAGCGCTTGAACTCGCCGGTGCGGTACTCGCCGCGGGCGAGCGCGTCCCAGAAGCCATGGTACTCCGCAGAGGCCGCATGGCCCTCCTCCACGAACATACGATGGTGGCGGCCCAGGATCTCATCGAGCTCGTAGCCCATCGCGTCGAGGAAGTTGGTGTTGGCGTCCTGGATGGTTCCGTCCAAGGCGAAATGGATCACGGCCTGCGAACGGCTGATCGCGGCGATCTGCCCGGCAGCTTCGGCGGTGGTCTCTTTCTCGGCCGTCACGTCGAGCGCAAGCTCGATGATGCGCGTGACCTGTCCCCGTGCGTTGAGCACCGGGTTGTAGGTTGCTCTGATCCAGACCGGACGACCGCCTTTGGCGATGCGCTTGTACTCCGCGCTCTGAGACGTTCCGCGCCGGAGCGTTTCCCAGAATGCCGTGTAGGAGCTGCTTGCGGCCTCGTCAGGGGCGAGGAACATCCGGTGATGGCGGCCCCGGACTTCCGCGTGGCTATACCCCATCAGGTCGAGGAAGTTGCGGTTGGCCTCCAGTACGGTCCCGTCAGGAGCGAAGGCAACGGTCGCTTGGGAGCGCTCCATCGCATCCAGCTTGGCAGCTGCGCCGGAGCGCTGGGCGAGAACGAACATCGGGCATTCCGCAACGGCAGAGGCTAGTTTGAATTGCATGACAACCTTAAGGCCCAGTAACCATCCTCAGAGCGTTGGGAGCGAAAGCGAACAGATGCTCTGGATGCCCGCCGAGTTGTCGTGGTGATGGACCGCCTGGGAAAGCTTCCGGATCGGGTTGCCGAAGCGCGTCGAAGCGGCCCTCGATTCGATGCGGCTGCTCTACAGGGCGTACTCGCGGGCGGGCAGACAGGACCCCCTTCAAGGCCTTGTCCGACCTGTGCAGGACGTTGTCGGACGAGGTGCAGAGGCTCCTCCAGCGGTCGCGCGACCCGTTCGCGGCCGTGTAGCGGGACGTGGCAGTGGCTATCGGCGCGCCGGTCGTCCGGCTCGCGGTGGCCGGAGGCATGGCAGGGCGTGATCCGCTTGGCTCTAAGCCATCGCCATGTCAGCCTGTCCGGGCGCGATGATCGCTCGCACGCGCCGGCGGAACGCGATTGGGATGGCGGCTCGCCTACGCGCCTGATCCTTCGGATCGGCTCCGTCTATCCGAAGACCAAGTGTTTCCTGTAGCCGCGTCTCAGGAATAAGGGCAGCCACGGTTGCCCGGCATGGGTGCCGGGGCACCACAGCGCGGTGATCGCATGCGATGGGGCGCTCGTGGGCGTGACCATGATGCTCCCGATGTTGCCGTACCCGAGGGCATCGCGCCTGAGCGCTTCATCCTGCTCCGCGTCGATGGCGCCCATGCCGTGCCTTATGGCCTTGAGCAGGCCGTGGCCCACCTCTGCGAGGAAATCACGGAGCTCCCCCGACAAGGCCGGGCTCGCCGGGATCAGGCCGTCGTAGACGACGTCGAGATCGGCGAAATCCACCGACCTGGCGGTCTCGACGACCCGGGTTCGGCCCGTCTCGGTGCCGTGGACGACCATCAGCCTGACCTTGCCTGATCTCAGGCGCTCAAGGGTCCGCTCGCCCGGGGTGCTCCCGTCTATGTTGCGCTCGCCGCGGAGCTCGGCCGGCCATCGGTCGCGCGGGACGCCCGCCCAATGCAACAACTGGGCACTAGCTTGGCCGCCGCTCGCGAACTGGTCATCGACGAAGGCGACGCAGTCGACCGGCCCCGCCCCGAGGCGGTCTTCAAGCTCCGCCAGGTTGCGGACGAAGCCGTGGCCGGCGGTCACGTAGGCGTCCCGGCGCTCCTGTTCCAGGGCGATGCCCGTCACGTTGCCGCTGTTGGGGGAAAACCGGGCGAAGACGATCCCGTCCGTACCCCCGTCCCGCAATGCCCTGGTCATCCGGTCGAAGGCTTGCCCGACGGCGCTGCGGGTGATGATCGTTCCGGTTCCCAGCAGCGACAGCATCTCCGGACGCAGGCTTACCGGGAGCTGGCGGACGAAGGTGGCCACCGAGTCCGGCGTGACCTGCCAGCCCCCCTCCCCCCTGAAGGTGGCGTAGCGAGCCGCGACGGAGCGGCAGCGCGGTAGCAGATCGGCGTCGACCGGAACGACGCGTTCGGCACTCCCGTAGAAGCCGGCGCGGGCCGCCGTCGCCATGTCGTCGCGCAGCCTCGTGTGGTCCAGTCCCGTCCGCGAGCAGACCTCCTCCAGTCGCAGGAGAAGGCGGGGCCGAACGGCGAAGCCCGCCTGCGCCGAACCGTCCGCCGGACCTGCCCTGTCGGGAATGGCGGACCCCGTGCCGTGCGCGTTGAGGTCGTACAGGACCTTCGTGCAGGCGACCGCCACGTAAGGGAGCCACTGGCGGTCGGCATGGACATGGTCCACGCCGCGACCGAGGTTATCCGCGTTGGTGAGCTCCTCGGACTTCGTCCACTGGCCGCTGTGGCCGATCGAGTTCTTCTCCCGGACGAGAACCTCGTTGATGGGCTTGAGCTCGAAGCGCGGCGACAGGCCGACATAGGGCTCGCCCGCACCGAGCGCGGCGGGATCGAACCTATCGTCGATGAGGCGCCGTGCGGCGACCGCCTCGCGACGGATCATGTCCCGCAACTCCGTCAACCGCCGCGGCCTCTCGACCGGGTCGATGGGCACGAGTTGGTCGAACAGGCGCCAACACGTCGTGCGCCGGTAGGTGAGTTCGAGGTCTGCCAGCGCGCCCTGGGCGTCGTGCACGCCCCATTCGGCCGCGTCGAACACGTCGCGCAGGTTGACGAAGGGCTCGCAGGCGTCCCGGTAGACGGCGAAGGCACGCTTCGGCAGGTCCCGCGTGATCAGCCGGGTCGCGACGCGACGCGAACCGGGTTCGCGCGACAGGCGCGCGAGCAGCTCGTCATCGCCGTACTCGAACCACGAGAGGATATCGCGGGGGTTCGGCAGGACGGTGGCGGCAGAGCCGCGGACGGCACCGTGGATCGCTTCGGCAAGGACCTGCTCGGCGTTGCGCGTGAGCTGGTGAAGGTAGACGCGCTGGTAAAGGACGGCCTTTGCATTCGCGAGTTCGTCGTAGGTGTCGATTCCGGACGAATTGACGATGAAGTGGACGCCGGCCGAGAATCTGCCGGTCCCGGGTTGCCTCGTATGGGACCGGCTCAGGGCGAGGGCCTGGTCCGGGTCGATCCGGACGAGGGCCGAATTCAGGAAGACGCGGGACACGTCGACGCCGACCGGGATGCCGCAATGGCGCGCGTCGCGGTTCAGGTAATCGATCTTGTCCGCATCGACCGCGGCGCCGGAGATAAGGTTGGCGAGGCCCGGATACCGTGCGTCATGCGGCACGCCGCCGATGAAGCAGCAGACCTCGTGCAGCCGCTCGTCGATGTCGTCGGCACCGAGCACCCGCTCGTAGAACGCCCTGAAGCGGGGCGACAGGCAGACCGCGATCGACAGGCACTCGGAGAGGCTCGACTCGAAGCCCTCCTCCCTGAAGGTGCCGATGAAGTCCTCCAGTTCGATTCCCCCGACCAGGAGGTCGGCGCCGGCCGAGAAAGCCGTCTCGCCCGCGTGCGAGAACGCGAGATGTCCGACGTCGTGGAGGAGGGCCGCGTGGGCGAGGCTGCGCGCGACGCGGCCGTCCGCGGACGGATCGTAGAGCGCATACTCGTCGCTGCCCGCGCGCAGAATGGGCTCCCTCCGCGCGGCCTCGCTGATGGAGGAGACCAAGCGCTTGAGGACATGCGTCACTCCCAGCGTGTGAGAGAAACGGCTGTGCTCGGCCGAGGGGTAGGTCAGGAACGTCAATCCGAGTTGGGAGATCCTCCGCAGCCTCTGAAGCAGGGGCGAGTCGATGATGGCGAGCTCGTGCGGCTCGAACTCCATCATGCCCCACACCGAGTCCTTGACATACTTGCGCCGGCCACCGGCGCCCGGCGCGATCAGCCGCGCGACGTACCCATCGTCGAAGCCGAGCGCGTCCAGGGCCCTGTGCATGGCGGGCCAGAAACCGCCCGACGCGTCGAGCCTCGTCTTGATCCGCCTGACGCCCATGCCCACCACATCATCCGGCCGCCAGGTACTGATCGACGCTGCTCCGGGCGAGGTTCGACGTCGCGTCGTCCAGCCCATCGACGATCTGGTCGGCCATCTCGGCGGGTAACTTGATCACGATGTCCTGATAGTATGGATTCGGGTGGTCCGTCAGGTACACCTGCTTGGCGCGCAGCACCGTCTCGAAGCGGTCGAACGAGCCGATCGGGCTCGGCCTGAAGACGTTCCTGATGTTCACGATCGACCGTCTCAGGTCCTTGTCCGCGTCCGGGCCTGCGAACCCATCCAGGAACAGGTAGACGCGGTACAGGCCGTCCCGGACGTCCGGGTCGTTCAACCTGACCATGTTTCGCCCTCGCTTGATCAGGTGGGCGGCGAATGCCTCGATGAAGCCGTCGAGCGTTATGCGTGCCATCTCAAGCGACCTCGAATCGACCCCGACACCCGTCCGTACGGTGGAACATACCAGGAACTCGTTAACCAGCCATTGCCTGGCGGGACAGGATTGCCGCGGACCGTCGCCTCCGATGACCGTCCGCCGAACGACTCGGCATCCGCGGTCACCCCGCCGACCGGCCGCGCCTACGGAAGCTATCGCATACGCGTGTCGCCTGGGAACGGCCAGCGGCAAGGATGGTATTTCGCCCGCCGGACCGCATCCGATCCTGCAAGGGCCAAGCACCCGGTGCCCGTCCCGGTTCGCGGGCGCGGCGTCGTCGAGGGTTGAACGGACGATGCCCCTTCCCGTCTCCGCCGACGGAACTTCGCCACGGGCACGCCGCCCTCCGGTTCAGGCTTCGAGGACGGCGGCCAGCAAGCGGCCGACCGTTGCGTTCGCCACGTTGTTGTGTGCGTCGGCCGCGTCCGTCCGCACGACGTAATCATCAGCGAGGAACCGGTTCACCTTGCCGCGCACAGGTTTGAACTCGTCCGTCGGGTGGTCCTCCACGAGACCGGCATCGAGGTGCTGCGCGCCGTTCGTCCCCATCGCGCCGAACACGTCGGCGGCGTCGCCGATGGCGGAGGTCTTGTCCCAGGAGAGCCGCGAGGCCAAGGCGTAGGCCAAGGTGCAGGCCAGGTCGTTGTGCGTGTGGGTCATCGCGATCGGACCGGTCGGTCGCCCGACGACGCCGGGAAACGCTCCCTTCAGGCCGGGCGCGAAAGAACCCGCCAGCGCATTGTGGGAGAACGCGCCTTGGAGCAGGGTCAGACTGAACAGCTCGACCGGTACGTCTCGCGGCAAGGCGGCCGCCGCGGCGGTCACGAGCCTGGCACCGAAGCTGTGCCCGACTAGATGCAGGCGGAGAGCACGCCCATCCGGATCGAGCCTGCCTAGAACCGAGGAGGCTAGGCCCTCGCCGACTGTGCCAGCGCGCCGCTTCATCTCGAAGTAGGTCAGCTGGTTCAGGAACCGGGCGACGGCCGCCCGCGGCCCGGCCTGGACCTGTCCGGCTTCCCGGCCCAGTCCCTGCGCGCCGCCCACGCCTTTTACGACGTCACGGCTCGGTGGCGCGGCCAAGCCTGCCACCATCATCTGACTCTCCTCGATGCGGGCGAAGGGACGGGCATCCGCGGCCAACTCGGCGTCGGCTCCGTCGATCACCGTCAGACGGTTGGCCGCCCCCACCAACGCCCGTGCCCGCGCGCCGCTGATACCACGCTCGGCCTCGCGTGCGGATGCGATGACCTCCTGGGCCGACGGGCCCAGCAGGTCGGCGTAATCCTGCAGGCTCTGTTCCAGCTCCGTCTCGGTGAGGTCGCGGACCGGGCCTGCGCCCTGTCCCGACGCGGCGGCGCCACCGTCCGGAACGCCGACGACCCCCTGGTCCATGGCGGTCCGGTACCGGGTAGCCGGCCAGAGCACCCCGCAGACGACGATGCGTTCGGGTGGGATCCTCGTCAGGGCCGCGACTGCGTTGCCCCACAACTCGGAGTACAGCCGCTCCGCGTCCGGTCGCTCGTTCTTCCAGCCGTGCGACAGGACGACCAGATCCGCGGCGTCCGCTTCCCGGACGAGATTCATGATATGCGCCGCGGCCCCACCCTCGGCGGGTGCCCCCGCCTCGTCGAACTCGCACCACGTGAACGGCGAGCTACCCAGCTTGTCCATGACGCACTCCTCAAATCGATTGAAGGGCCTTCATCAGGTCCATCAGGCCCGCGCCCTGGAACTCGGGACGCCTGCGCAGGTCCATCGCGGATGCGAGGAAAATCTCCTTCACGCGCTCGGGTCTGCCCCTGAACTCGCCCCGCACGGAGAGGAAGGCCGCGATCGCGCCGGAGACGTGCGGCGCCGCCATGCTCGTCCCGGATTCCTCCCGGAATGGGGGACGCGCGTCGGCGTCGGCGCCCGGCAACGCGCACGACACGATGCGTTCCCCGGGCGCGACGAGGTCCGGCTTCATGCGACCGTCGGCTGTCGGTCCCTTCGCGGAGAAGTACGAGACGCCGTAGGCATGGGGCGCGTCGCGATGCGTCGCCCCGACCGTGATCGCCAGTTCCGCATTGCCCGGGTCGTTGATGGTGCCGCCGTGGGAGGCGCGCTCCTGGCTGCCGAGATAGGTCGTCACCGTGCCGTAACCGCCATTACCGGCGGCGGCCACGACGCAGACCCCCGAACGGACCAGCCGGTCGACCTCCACGCACAACGGGCTCTGGCCGGCGCCGAACCATTCCGGATCGAACGGGTAGCCCAGGCTGAGGTTGACCCCATGGATCCGGAGGTTGCGGCCATACCCGTTCAGAACCTGGACGTAACCGAGGGCGGCGAGCAGGTTGCTCAGGGCGCCGTCGTCCTTAGTCCGTAGCACCTTCAGGCTCAGGATCTTGCATCGCGGTGCCAACCCGCTGATCCCGTGCTCCGGCGTGTCCTCATCCTCCCTGACCGAATTGGCATTCACCCGCTCCTCGCGGTGGACGACGATTTCCCACGCCGACCCGTCGGCCCTCGTCCGCCCCGTTTCACCCGCGATGATCCCGGCGACGTGGGTGCCGTGCCCGTCGGCGTCCCGCAGCGCGGCCGACGCCGCGGCGGCCTCGTCCGCGTAAGACTCGGTGAAATCGCGGTGGGCCAAGCCATCCGGCAGGTTCGTGGTGCCGTGGGTCCTGAAGTGGGGATGACCGGACGCGATGCCGGTATCCGCCACCGCCCATACGATTCCCTCGCCCGACGCAGCGAAGGCCGAACGTGCCGCGTCACATTTCACGGTCCGGGCCGACGTGTAGACGCAGCCGGCAAGACGATGGTCCAACCAGATCTTATAAACCAGGGCTCCTTGGATGGTCGTTCCTATCGACGCGATCGCATCGATCGTCGCCGGCTTGAGTTTGCAGAACGCGTAATTCTCCGTGAATCGAGATTTCGCGACGTCGACCTTATCATCCGGCGAGAAGACGTCGGCGTCGACGGTGGAGCCGCCCTGCGCTCCGGGTGTGCCAACATGGCGCTCGTAAGCCGCGAAGAAGGCATCGCGCGCCGCGGCGGCGCCGCTAGGCCAAGACACGTTGAACTCGACGATGACGTCCAGGCGATCGATCGCCGTCGCGGTACGACGCCGGCCCTTACCCTTGCCCGAATTGGTCAGGGTCGCCAGCAGATCCGGAGCTATCCGGGTTCTCGTCAGCGTCTCACGAATATTATTTTTTCGAGCCATAGACCCGATACGCATTTCGGCCAGCGCTTCCGAAGAAGCTAAACAGTCGGCTTTCGAGAGTCCAGGCCGATTGGCGATCGGCGTGGCGCTGGCTTCCTCCCCAAGACAACGATCGACCACGTCCGCGATCCGAGGTCCGCGCGGTGCCGTTCGGCTACCCCTACCACGGCCGGTCGTACCAGCCGAAACCGCCGTATGTAGGCCGAGCCGCGCGGCAGGGGCCGCCTCGTTTGTCTCGGGTCCTTCGTCACCGGCGGCGTCGGCGGCCGGTTATTGCCGCGGATTTGGTCCGGCGGGGATCAGGTCATGATCGGTACGAGGCGGCGCCCTGCCCCTCCGCGCAGTATCGCGAAGGAAACGCGATCGATCCACCTCGGGCCGTTGCGGCAAGACGAAGGTCGCGAGGCCGTCGAGCCCCTGCCGGGCATTTCAGCCAAGTGGATGCTCCTCGACGATGCAGCCTCATCCGGCGCATTCGACCTCCTACGGGCCTGCCGTGACCCGTGGGAAGCCTCCGCCGTATCAAGCCGGAGTGCCCCGGTCCGAGGGCTTGGCACTGCCGTTCCACATGGGACCCAAGGAGAGTTTGGCCATCTGGGCCAAGCAAGCTCCCGCGGGAGGAACACCGCGCGGTGTGCCCCCTCGGTAGTTGGGTGACGGAGCTTGTCCCTCCCTGGCCGGTGTCCTTTCCGATCGAGCTCGATGGTACGGGCGGCGCTCCACGCCGGGGCCTGCATGGATGCCGATGCACCGGGATGGCCGCTTCACGATTGGCCCGCCGCAAGAACTCCAGTGTCGTGAGATAAGGAGTCCAAGCTGTACTGCATTAGGGGGATTGCGGAGCCGAACCTGCTATGATCTGTTGTCCTCTCTCGCCGGTTTTGAGAGGAGGCGCGACATGATTCGGAGTTGCCGGTGCGTCAACTGTATCATGCCTCCCTTTCTCCTCGATAAGCTGTTGGCCAGCGACAACGAGAAAATCCGTAAGGCCGCACACAGTACCTTGATGGGTACCGAGCGGCTCAGGGGCCAACGATCGATCCGGGCAGCCGTCGGTTTGGGCGTCGCGGCCGTGCCCTCGAACGGCCGCCGCAGCATCTTCGATTGCGAGGGCGGAACGCGTCTGAGTTCTGCGAGGTTGGTGCGGACCGAGCAGGGATCGGCCTCAAGCGACGGATCCGTGGAGCGCGCCTTCGAGGGGCTCGGCATCACGCGTGACTTCTACAAGGAAATCTTCAAGAGAAACTCGATAGATGACGCGGGCATGCGCCTCGACGGCTTCGTGCATCGCGGCACGAACTACAACAACGCGTTCTGGGATGGGCAGCAGATGGTCTTCGGGGACGGCGACGGTGTCCTGTTCACGGATTTCACCGGTTCCCTCGACGTGATCGCGCATGAGCTGACGCATGGCGTGACGGAACGAGCCGCCGGCCTGGAGTACCACAATCAACCGGGTGCCCTGAACGAGTCGATGTCGGACGTCTTCGGGTCGTTGGTGAAGCAGTGGAAGCTCCGCCAGTCGGCCCAGGATGCGGATTGGTTGATCGGGGCCGAGATCTTCACCCCCGCGTTCAAGGGCGACGCACTTCGTTCGATGAAGGCGCCGGGGTCGGCGTACGACAACCCGGACATGGGAACGGATCCGCAACCTGATCACATGAGGAAGTACGTTCGCCTGCCCGACACCGAGGAAGGTGATTATGGCGGGGTCCATATCAACTCGGGGATCCCCAACAAGGCGTTCTACCTGGCGGCCACACACCTCGGCGGTTATGCCTGGGAGGCGCCGGGCCTGATCTGGTACGAGGCATTGAAGGCATCGAACGCGAAAACCGACTTCCAGGATTTCGCGGACACGACTGCCGTCAAGGCGTCTCAGCTCTACGGAGCGAGGAGCGAGGAGATGGAGGCCGTCACGGACGCCTGGGGCCGCGTCGGCATCCGCATCGCGTCGCCGGCCTACGCCCGGGCACGGGCGACAAGGGATACGGAGGCACAGGGCTCGGTTCGGGAGGGGGACGCGCTCGCCGCGCTGATGAAGGGGATCGAGGCCTTGTCCGATCAGGTCGGCGTTCTCGCCCGCGAGGTGGGGGCGCTTAGGCAGGAAGGACGGAACGGGGCTGCCCCGAGCGAAGGCAGTGGGGCGGTGCACGGGAATGGCGCCCGCCGCGGCGAGCGTGCGGGAGCGCCACGCCGGGACGCCGTATGAGGGTCCAGATCGCTCGGCGAGGTGGCTTGGCCGCGGCGATCAACCTGCGCCGTCCGCCCTCTGTCCTCGACGCGACCACTCTTACCCAGGAGGAGCATGAGGAGTTGGGGCGGCTCGTTCGAGCGGCCTTTGCCCATCAAGGGGAGGAAGGCGGGGCCGGAAGAAGGTCCGCCGGCAGCTACACCATCACGGTGGAGGATGGCGGCTCCAGGCGAATGCTCTCCGTTGCCGACGCGGATGAGGAAATGTACCCTGCCGCCGCGGCGCTACGCGAGTGGATCGAGGCCCGGCTGGCAACTGGCAGGCGATGACGAGGAGCGGGCTCGGGTCGGCGGAGAAGCCCCGACGCGGCGCGCTTCGAGGTCGAGTGCCTGCAGGCCGCGTCTCGGACGAAGATCACGGATCGACGCTGCAACTTCGGCACTCCGGTCGGATGGCTCGAAGCGGCCGGTGCCGTGTGGAGGGCACTTCTGCGAAAGCCGTTGAACTGGATGGCTCGCAGCCGGCTTCGCCGGGCACCCTCCGTCGTACGGGACCGTGCGCCTCGCCGCGACCGAAACCCCCGGAGGGTTCCCCCTACGCAGGTATGCATGGAGGACGCGGTGGTCCGACCCGATCGGCATGCCCTGCCGGGCCTGATCACTTGAGGTTCACGCATCTTCCGATGCCAGGGGCCGGGCCCGGGAACCACCGTCATCGTGAAGCCGACGCAGGGCGGGCGACGCGGCCCTGAGCGGGACGTTGGTGACAGCACGAGGGTGAGGCTTCACCTCCCTGCAAGCCTTGTCGGGAGCGCCGCATGTTCGGGGATAGCCCCGGAAGCGAGGGGTTCGGGTCAAGCCGATCGCCGGTTGCGGCTTCCACCTCCGGAAGCGCCTAGCCTGTCCATTAGGAGCCGGGGCACGCGCGAACCCGCCATCGGCTTGGCGTAGTGGTAGCCCTGGGCGTAGTTGCAGCCCATCGCGCGAAGACGCTCGGCTTGGCCGGCCGTCTCCACGCCCTCGGCCGTGACCTGCATGCCGAGGTTGCGCCCAAGCCCGATCACGGCGGCGACGATCGCCGCATCGTCATGGTCCCGCTCCATGTCGCGCACGAAGCTCTGGTCAACCTTGATGTGTCCGACCGGAAACTGCTTCAAGTGCGTGAGGGAGGCGAAGCCGGTTCCGAAATCGTCCAGCGTGATGAGTACGCCGGCCGCGTCCAATTGCTGCAGCATGAGGGGGACGGCCTCGGAGCCCTGTCCCAGGAACACCGTCTCGGTCACCTCCACCTCGAACAAGCTCGTCGGGACGCCGTGCTCTTCCAGAACGGCCAGGATGCCGCGCACGAGATCCGGCTTGCGGAACTCGGCCGAGGCGAGGTTCACCGCCACCCGGCCGGGCACGAGCCCAAGGTCCTGCCATGCGCGTAGGTCCGCCGCGACTTGGCGAAGCATGGTATCGCCGATCGCGGTCGCCAACTCCGGCTCGTCGAAGACCGATCCGAAGTAGCCCGGCGTCAGCAAGCCCTTTTCCGGGTGCACCCAGCGTGCCAACGCCTCGAAGCCGACGATCGTGCCGCGTGCGAGGCAGACCTTGGGTTGGTAGAAGGGCACGATCTGCCCTGCTTCGAGGGCGGCCCGGATCTCGTTGGCGACCGTGAGGCGTCGTTCGGTTTCCGCACGCAACGCGGGCGTGAACACCACCGCACGGCTCCGGCCTTCGGCCTTGGCTCGGTAGAGCGCTATGTCCGCGTCCTTCAAGAGGTCGCGTGCCACGCGGTCGTGATCCGGAAAGGCGGCGATGCCGATGCTGGCCTTGCACGCGAGCCGATGCTCCCTGTGCCGGAACGGCTGTGCGAGCCTCTCGATCAGCGCCTTCGCATGACCGACGGCATGCTCCAGGCGAAGTGGCTCGACAACGATCAGGGCGAACTCGTCGCTGCCGAGGCGGGCGAGGGTGTCCTCGGGCCGTAGACCTTCGCCCAGACGGTGAGCCGTCTCCACCAACACTGCGTCCCCGCTGTCATGGCCGAGGCTGTCGTTCACGTCCTTGAAATCGTCGAGGTCGACCAGCAGCAGGCTTACGCTCGATCCTTCCCGCTCGGCTTGTTCGAGTGCCTGTTCCAGGCGCTCCTGGAACAGGCGGCGATTGGACAGGCCGGTGAGCGCGTCGTGGTTTGCCGAGCGCCAAGCCTGTTCCTCGGCCCGCTTGCGTTCGGTGACATCGCAGCTGACGCCGATGATGCGTTCGTCGTCGACGCGCTCGGCCCAGGCGCTCAGCCAGAGCGTCCGGCCCGACGGCGTGACGTACCTGAACTCCCGGTGGACGTAGGCCTCGGCACCGCCGAACGCAGCCCGGATCTCGGCCCGCTCGTCCGGATGGACGCGGTCGAGAAAAGCCGTCGTCGGGCCGGAGCCGATCCCAAGCAGATCAATCGCGCTCTCGGATCGGAGGCTCTGGCCAGTGACGATGTTCTGCTCCCAGGCCACCATCCGCCCGGCACGTAGGGCAAGTCGCAGACGCTCCTCGCTGGCGCGCAGCGCTGCGTCGGAGCGACGTTTCTCCGTCACGTCACGCATGGCCCCGACCATGCGCACCGCGCGACCCGACCGGTCGCGGATCGCGAAGCCGCGGTCGCTCACCTCCGCGTAGGCGCCGTCGCCGCGCGCGAAGCGGTACTCCGCGTTCCAGCGGCAATGATCGCCGTCGAGCGCTTCCTTGAAGGAGTCGAGAACGCGCGCGCGGTCGTGCGGGTGGATCTTGCTCTTCCACCACGCGCCACTGGTCTCGTGCTCGATGCCGCCGTAGCCGAACAGGCGCTGCGTCGCCTCGCTCCACACGATATGATCCGACACAAGGTCGTAGTCCCAGATCGCGTCCTCGGTCGCCAGCAAGGCCAATCGGTAACGCTCCTCGACGGTCGAGGAGGAGTTATCCGCGTGCCGGTGGCGACGCTCCTCCGTGCCGGCTCCGACTGGGTGGTTCTCGCGGTGCGCCGGCTCATGCCCATGCAGGCAGTAGGTGTTCCGCCCTGCTGCCTTCGCACGGTAAAGCGCCTGATCGGCATGTGCGTACAGCAGGTCGGGATCGACGGAGTCTGACGGAGCCAGCGCTATGCCGATGCTGATGCCGATCCCTGTCGGGTGGCCGCCGAGGTGAACGGGCGATGCCATCGCGGTGATCAGCCGATGAGCCAGACGGATAGCCTCCTCGGGGGTCCCGTTGCCGGCTTGGAGTATCACGAATTCGTCGCCCCCAAGGCGGGCGGCCATGTCACCGGTGCGCAACTCCGACCTGACCCGCTCCGCCACCGCGCACAGCAGCCTGTCGCCTGCCTGATGGCCCAGAGTGTCGTTGACGCGCTTGAACCGGTCGAGATCGAGGCAGAGCAGTGAAAAGCCACCGCTGCGCTTGACCCGGGCGATTTCCTGTGCGAGCCGCTCGCGAAACAGAAGCCGATTGGGCAGCCCGGTAAGCGGATCATGGCGAGCCATGTGCGCCAACCGCCGCTCGGCCTCCTTGCGTTGCGAGATGTCACGCAGGAACGCGTTGAAGGTGGTCACGCCGCCTACGGTGTCGAGGGAAAGCGCAACCTCGACGGGGAACTCGGTTCCGTCTCGACGGAGGGCCGCGAGCTCGAAGCGCTGCCTGCCCAGAACGTTGCCCTGGCGGGTCTGAAGGTAGCGTTCGACCCCGCGAGCGTGGGCGGCGCGATGGCTTGGGGGCACGATCGTCTCGGCCAGGCAGCGTCCCAGCGCCTCGGCCTCCGACCAGCCGAAGGTCGCCTCCGCGGCCGGATTCCAATGCGTGATCCGACCGGCCGCGTCCATGCTGACGAACGCGTCCTGCGCGGTCGCGAGCACTTGGTGGTAACGTTGCGCGTTCTCGCGAGCGGCTCGCCCGTCGCGCCGAGCCCGCAGGTACGACACAACGACCTTCGCGAGATCCTGGAGCTGTCCCCTCTGCTCGGCCGAGAAGGTTCTGGGCCGCCTGTCGAGAACGCAGAGCGAGCCGACGTTGAGCCCCGGGCCGAGGACAAGCGGGGCGCCGGCATAGAAGCGGACGCTCGCCTCGCCCGCGACCAACGGAAGGGCGGAGAAGCGCTCGTCCGTCCTGGCATCCTCGACCACCAGGACGTCCTCCGAGAGGATGGCGTAGGTGCAGAAGGATTCCTCGCGGGGCGTACCGTCCAGGGTCAAGCCACATTTGGCCTTGAGCCACTGGCGCCTCTCGTCGACGAGCGACACGTACGCGACTGGAAGGTCGAAGAGCGTCTGCGCGATGCGGCAAACCGCGTCATACTGCGGCTCCGGCGCGGACCCGATCACGTCCAGGGCGTGCAACGCGCTAAGGCGATCTTTCTCGTTCGGATGCAGCGGGGACATACACGATCTCGCCGGGGCGGTCTGCCTGGCGAGCGCCCCTACCTCGGGGCACGCTATGCAACCGCTGGTTAACGGAAGGTCATGCCACGCCCACGTTTGGCTTGAGGATGGAATGCGCGCCAAAGCGGTCAACTGCCCGGGGTGGGGCCGTGAAGCCCTGCGCAGGGCGGGGCTGATCACGCTGCTGAGCAACACCTTGGTCGTGGACAGGTGGGATGAACTTACCGAAGCCGGTGAGTTTGACTCCACGTACCTGCGTCCGGAGAAGCGTGGCGCCGGATGAGCCTACGCCTGCAGCCGGTCCGTGTTGGTACGGGCGCTCCTGACACGGAGAGCCAGCGTGTCTTTGCGGACGGGTTCCTCGTGGCGGTTCTGGTGCGGCTTTCCGATGACCACGGGGACATGGCCGGCATGTGGTTCCTGGAGGCTGGCTTTGGCCATGTGGAGGATCCGTGTCCGCCTACCTTCGCAGACCTGGATGAGGCCCAAGGTTGGATCGAGCGGCGGCTCTCAGGTGCTCCGAAGGCTGCCTGATGAACAACGCCTGCCGTTCCCTAGTTGTTCGATGCTTCACCAAGCGCAACCGACGATTGTGCGCGACGGAACTGGACCCAACCTAAATCATTGATGCGGTCAACAGGCATTCCAGGCCTGCACCTCCTCCTTCGGCTTCAGCGCAGGCAACCGGAAGGCTTGCGTGCGCCTGCAGCAGGGTGAAGCTTTCGTGGCGGGTCCGTCCGATCATTCCTTAGAGCCGCTCGTGCGCAAGCTCGCGAGCATCTCTATGCTCTCGCCAGAGGAGCAACAGGCCATCCGGAGCCTAACCGCCAAGGTCCGGCGGCTTGGCCCAAGGCACGACCTCGTGCGCGAAGGCGATCGGCCCTCCCGGTGCTGCCTTCTCCTGGAAGGCTGGGCAGCCCGCTACAAGTTCGTGGGCGAGGGCAAGCGCCAGATCATCTCCTTCCACGTGGCTGGCGATCTCCTAGACGTGCAAAACCTTCACCTCGGGCTTTCGGATCACAACATCAGCACCCTGCCTCAGGCGACTGTCGCCTTCATCCCTCTTGAAGCGCTGCGCACCCTGCTGGCCAAGTTTCCCGGCCTGACAGCAACACTTTGGCGCGACAGCCTGGTGGATGCTGCCATCTTCCGTGAGTGGGTCGTCAACGTCGGCCGCCGCTCTGCTTACCAGCGGCTCTGTCACCTCTTCTGCGAGATGTACGCGAAGCAGGCGGCAGTCGAGTTGGCTCAAGATCTCCGCTGTCCGCTGCCTGTGACGCAGGTCGATCTCGCTGACGCGACGGGGCTGACGAGCGTGCACGTCAACCGGACGCTGCGGGCGATGAGGGGCGATGGCCTGATCAACCTGACGGGTGGCAAGCTCACTATAAATAGCTGGCCGGATCTTACAACGGCGGCAGGGTTTGATCCCACGTACCTGCACGTGGAAGCACGAGCTGCCTAATGAACCTGCATCTGCAGCCCCTGCAGGTTGCTACGGACAGCAGCGACCAGGAGTGGAAGTTCGGCCACTTCGAAAATGTGTCCGGGTTTTACATCCGGGCCATCTGGGACCATGGCAAGCTGTACCGCCGCTCCGACCCGTCCGACGCGCTAGTCCGAGCGGTGAGGCGAAAGCCGAACGCTCGTAGCTGCCAAGCCTGCGCGGCCACATAACTGCGCCAGAAAGCTTTTTGAGATCCAAGCGTTGGCTGCGGGAGCATTCAGCCTCCAGCCGGCGTTGGTTCATGGGGTGACGCTGAGCTGGGAGGCCAGCGATGCACTGGCGACGAGAGCTCTACACGAGTTCAAACCAATGGCACCGTTCCTCGCTCCCGGCTCCGCGCGCGTTGCCGACATGCGAAATGGCCAGGCATCATCTCCGGTTGAGGCTCTTTCCTCACCTGCTGGTCAGAGCAGCAAGTTATGGCGTGCGTATCCGCTTCCCGAGTTCCGCGCCATGTCACACGCTGCCAGCAACCTGCTGCTCAACCACCGAGAAGCTGCGGCCGTGGCAGCCACGTCGGCCATGTTTATCGCTGCGGTGTTCGTGGTGACATTGCTGGCTGCTTGAGGTGCCCGGCGATTCATCAAGGAGCGATTAACGAGCGCTTGGTGGTCGCTACGGATTGAACCGGCCACGCGGGCGTGATCCTGTACGATGTCGCTACGGCCTTGGCGGACATGCGAGGCCGAACGGCAGGCGGGTCGAGCTCATGTTCCACGGCTCGGCCCGCGCCCATCCCTGAAGCCGGCCAGCATTTGAACAGGCTCAACAGCCTGTTGACCGATATCCGCGTCTCCGGTCTTACCCGTACGAGCCCGCGCGGTTCGCAGGCTGAAGCGCGGCAGGCCAGGCCGGAGAAGCCGGTCCACAGAGCCTCATTAGGAGGTCCAGGATGGCGCCGAGTAACAAATCCTTAACCATGCTCGCTCACCGTGCCCGCAGGTGCCACCGGTCAGCCCAGGGAGAGGGCGGTGGTGAGCCCCGCCGGTCCTTCCTGTAGGCCGGCGGGGCATCTTCCTGCTCGAAGGCACTAGTCCTCCGGGACGATTTTCAGCGGCGGTCAACGGTCTAGGCTCTACCTGCCGGTGGCAACGCGCCGGCAGCGCCCCGGCCTCGGCAGCCCTCCCCTAGAAGCCAACTGGGGCGCACCAGGGCCGCGCCTCGGCCCAGGAAGTTCAGGGCTGCGAACCATGGCATGGCATGTGGGCGCGCCCGCGGCATGGCCTCGAAGCCTTGGGAAGGCCACCGCCAGGTGGTCGATCAGGGCAAACACCGCCGGGCGCAGGCCGCGTCGGGTCTTGAAGACGAGGTGGGGGATGCCGCCAACGTCAAACGTACCGACTTGCTGGCCGATCGCGCATTCGGGCATGGCAGCGGGAAGGTTAAGAACGTGCAGCGGCGTCTAGTGACCCTGCTTCCTAGCCACCAACCCCATCTCCTCCTTGATCGGACTGCCATCGAGCGGAGGCAACTTGAGCTTGGCGATCGCCCGGCGTGCGGCCCGCATGTGCGGCCCCTCGCTGTAGACGTCCAAGGTGATGCTGCTGCGCTTGTGTCCGACGATGGCCGAGATCATCTCGCCGGGAACGCCGGCCCTCTCCATCCGTGTGGAGAACCAGCGTCGGAATGAGTGGAAGTTGACGAGCGACCGCCGCTTGCCTGCGACGACCTCGTCTACGCCCACGATCCGGCGGTACTCCGTGAATCGATTCGAAGCCTTGAAGCTTCGCTCTCGCATCGAGCCGGCCTTCCGCACGGGTGGCCATTCCGGGAAGAGGTCGTCATCCGGGCCCTTGCCCCTGGTACGCCGTGCGATCACCTCGACGAGGTCCGGATGAACGGGGACGTATCGCGCGGCGGTCTCTCGCTTCTGCGGCTTGAACAGGAGGCATCCGTGTTCCGTGTCGCGGACCTTCAGGTCGACGATGGCGTCCAGGCGTGCGCCGGTCAGGGCGCCGATCAACATCAGGTCACGCAGGTTCGGCTTGGCCGGGCCCCGCAACAGGTCGGCGACCTCTCCGTCCGTGAACGCGCGCTCCTTCTCGTCGTGCCTCGTCTTGGGTCCTTTGACGGCGACGCCCGCGAAGACGTTCTGCGTCACGGCCGGCGCCCTGGGTAGCATCCACTGCCAATAGCCCGATAGGCGGCCGATGTACTTGTTGAGGGTGACGTGGTTCAGCCCCGTCATGTCGACGAGGGCGTCGGCAAAGGCGTGCGCCCGCTTCACGTCGATCTCTTCCAGAAATGCCGGGACCTGCTCGCGCTTGCACCACTCCTTGAGCAGGCGCATGGCACGGGCATCGTCGGCCCGCGTGCGTTCCTTGACGAAGAGCTGCTTGCGGTAGTCCTCGTGCATCATGTCGACGGGGGTGGCGCGCCCGTAGGATACGGCCGAGAAGAGCATGGCCTTCTCGGTCTGCTCCGGCAGCGCCTGCTCGACCTCCATCGGACCTGACTCAGGATCGTCGACCCTGATCCAACGGGCGTCCTTCCAACGGATCTCGGCATGGCGCTCGTAGACCGCTTCGCGGAAATCGGCCCACTCCTCCTGCGTGCCGTTCCGCTTGAGATCCTGAGCGATCTTCGAAAACTCGACCGCGGCGCTCATGTCGTCCTTGTCGGGCCGGCCGACGATTTCGAGGGCGGCGGCGATACGGCGCTTGAAGCGCTCGACATGGGATCTCTTGAGGATGTTGGCCTGCTTGAGGCTATCCGTCCCCAAGTTGTGGACGAGGCGGGTCGCCCCGATCGCGCGGCGTACCGGGACGGGCACGGATACGGTTACCCGCCAGCTGCCGCCGTGAAGTTCGAGGTACGCCTTCTTCGGATCAGGCTTCCGCGGCAAATCGGCCTCCATGTCTCCGCTGGCCGTCGCCCTGGCGTATAGGTTCGGCATCCGCCATGCCGGGGACGGCATCGGCCGGCGCGTCCCCGCCCCGCGCAAAGGCGCGACTACAGGATGACGGGTGTTCGTTCACCCCTGGCTAACAAGCGAGAAGGGGATCGCCTGGACGCGGTCGGGCGGCCGAACCCCCGCGTTCTAGCGAACGCGGGCGGACCTCCGTCGGCCCCATTGGATGGCATTATACCAAAGATAAAGTACGTTCGCCAATGCCGCGCCGGGATTGCATCCCTCCGAAGCCGGTGCACGCCCGGTTCCATAACGGCTTCCCGATCGGCCATGTCTCTCAGCCGGCAACCCGCCCCGGGCCGTCACTGAGCGGGCAAAGCTTCCCCTTCCTCTACGCGACGGCAGCCCGCAGCTCTTCAAGGGGTAGGCGGAAGCCATGCCGAAGGAGACCAAGCTCGCATGCCGCGCTGGGTCCTCGGCCTGAACGCACACCGGCCCTACCGGCGAAGCGAGCGGACGGAATGCGCTCACCGGACCCAGGAAAACCACTACCGTCACGGCGGCGTTGCGCGCCAGCGGCATCACCGCACCCTGGTTGCTTGACGGTGCCATGAACGGGCAGCCTTCCGCACCTATGTGGCCGACGTGCTCGCCTCCACCCTCCAGCCCGGTGACACGGTCGTGCTCGGCAATCTGCCCGCCAAGAGGTCACCGGCATTCGCGAGCGCATCGAGGCGGTGGGAGCCCGGCTCCTCTACCTCCCAGTCTACTCGCCTGACTTCAACCCGATCGAACTGGCCTTCGCGAAGTTGAAAGCCCTCCTGCGTAGCGCGGCGGCACGAACCATCCCAGACCTCTGGGAGGTCGCCGGGCGCAGCCTGACCCGCTTCGCACCAACTGAGTGTCGAGCCTACCTCGCCGCTACGGGATACGACACGACCTGATCGGATGCCGCTCTAGCCTCAAAGGCCTGAGCCTCGTACCGGCTTGGACGGCGCACGATCCTAGATCATACACGGACGCTGAGAATAATTACGTCGAGGCAGAGACTGGCTTGCAGAGGATAGGGGCGAAGCGGTAAGCCTGACCATGTTTCGGGAGGTCTGTATGCGACGTGCTCTCAAATGGACCAGCGCGCTGGTAATTGGGGTTGCTTGGGCGAGTGTCGCTTTCGCTCAATCGCCTGCTGGCACGACACTTACTTGCAAATTCACAAGCGGTCCCCTGGCAGGGAGCGAGAAAGATTTTAGCGGCATACCAGGAGCTATGCCAACTATTGTTGGTGCGCCATGTACTGACGGAATAATCAACTTCGGGATCGCCGTGATACCTGCGAAAAAGAACATTGCCGGCGGACTGGATCCCGAGCAAATCAAGTTGATGAGGGAGACGGCTCATTCGATCTGTACGACCGTTAAGGAGGCCATTGGTAAAAAGACCACTGCTGAGATTACTGGTGAGGTGCGAGCAATGTTAGGAGGCGTGTTAGGTAAGATCACGGATATCGGTGGTTCTTTGACTGGGGTTGCAGGGCATGAGTCATTTGAAGGTCTGACGCAGGATGCCACGGCCGAAGCTCTACGCGGGGATCAGCAGTGCAGGGAGCGTATATTTGGCAAGATGTTCGATAAGATTTCTTTATCTGGCAATGGACTCAAGATATATGCTTCTGCTGGCCCTAGCAAATTGGGACTAGTTACATAGCCATCAGGGATGGTGAGGTGCAATATTGGGGTGGATACGTCATCAAAGTTGCGGATTGAAGCAAAGGCCGCTCAGCGGCGTCTATTAGATGCAGGCCGCAGCCGCCCGCGTCGTGCTTGACCTCTGGGACCTCGTCCGGCACGCCCTCACCCGCTCCACCCCAGAAGCGTGCCGCGACTGCCTTGCCGCCGCCGGCCACGAAATGCCGTCGCTACGGAAGCCGGAACGCCTCTAGCTGATCGAGGCCAGCTTACTCACCCGTGGCCTTCTTTCCGTCGAGCATGAGGCTTCGAAGCCTCAGCTCCTGGCTTGGCGGCAGACCGCTCGACGTTCGGCTCAGCCTGCTGCTCACCCGCAGCCTTCCTTCCCCGGCCGAGTCCACGCGCGATTGCAGAGCGAGCCTCTGAGTAGGTCGGCGCGACCATCGGGTAGTCTGTCGGTAGGCCGTAGCGCCGGCGGTAAGCCTGTGGCGTGAGGCCGTGTGTGGCCAGGTGCCGCTTCAGCGTCTTGTATGGCCTGCCATCGACGAAGCTGATCAAAGCTTCCTGCGTGATCGACCAACGGATCTGTGCCGGCGTGGGGCGCTCGGGCTCCAGTTCCTCAGGAACTATGGCTTGTCCAAGGCTTGTGAGAGCGGCGTGAATAGCCGCAATCAATGCGGGTAGCTCACCGGCCCGAACGTGGTTGTTGGATACGTAGGCAGCCACGATGCCAACGGTCTGGTGGAAGGTCAGGTCCGGTTGACCGCCTGATTGATCAACCACTGGTCACTCCTGAAGTTGCGCACCAAGCCGAAGGTGCAACCTGCTTGTCAGTCCACTTCTACGGGTTCCGGCGAGTTTTGTTATCTAGAACTCTTGTGAGAGTTTATCGGTCCAGACGCTCCTTGGTTCCTTGTCAAATCCCGCAGCTTTAGCCAGGATGACGTATGTGCTCATGTGCCGCAGCTTGGTGGGAGACGCAGTCGTTAGCCTGTGCTGACCCGGAAGTGTCAAGCTTTTGCCGCGATGCTCATCCGATCGAATCTGAATCGGTCCCTGCCATGATCGCTGCCTCACGCACCATTGCCCTGGAACACCGCGAGATCGCCAGCGTGCTCACTTCCTCGGGTCTGTTCTTCGCCGGACTGCCGGCGATTGCGTTTCTGATCGGTTGAGGTGGCCCGTCACTCCGCCTCGGACGCAATCTCAGCGGTTGATCCTGATCTGCCAGGCTATCGCGGCCAGGGTGTCTTCGCATCCGACCTCGCCGAATGCGTCGATGCCGTAGAAGCGGTCCGTCGTTCGCAGGACCAAGCCGAAGGACTCGCCGTCCGGGTCGAAGACCTCCCACGCGAGCGAGACCTGGCCGCAATCACGCGTACGCTCGATGAAGGCTGGGTGATCTTCCCAACGTTCGAGCGGATCAAGGAGCACCCAAGTTTCCGAGCCTTGCACGACATCCGCATCGTAATGATCCGGCGCCGCCGCCAGGAGCCAGGTCAGGGCCTTACGCGGCAGGCGGCGGCCAGTGCCTACGTTCGTACGGGCTGGCCCCTTACGTCGTTCCGGACGCTTCTTCACCTTGATGCCGCCGGCGGCCGGAAGGAGCGCGATACCGCCACCCGCGATGCCCTTGCAAATCGAGACACCCTTGTCCGTGAGCTGAAAGCCCACCGATTCCGCGTTCGAACGCGTGGCAAGCGCCACGCCATCCGTGATCATCGATTGGAGCGCATCGTGGATCCGGATCCGTGAGAAGGGCTTCTCGCCCGGGCGGAGGGTAACGGCACCTTCCGCGGCGATACGCTTCAGGAGGTCCAGCGCGAATGCGCGAGCCGGCTGCGCCCCTAGGTAACTATTGAGGTTATCGAAACCCATGTTTCCGCCTCCGTGAACTTGCGCGAATCCCGGTCGCTTGTCGTTTCTCGTTCGTTGCCCGTGCAGACTGGGTGATGCCAGGACGGATCGGGGTCCTGGTTAACCGCCGCGACGCGGATACCCGCCGGACCTATGCGACGCCGCGGATCGCCGCCGGACCGGCGGTCAACGTAGGCCCGGCTGGCGACCCGCTGCACCGGCAGGATCGGACACGAGGCGATACGCCTTGCCTCCGTCGGCTCTCGCGCACCTCTCGATGCTGCGGCACGAACGGCGCCGCAGCCGCGATATCGCGGATCGGATGGTGTGGGAGGACTGACCAGTCGCGACCTGGATCTCGGCGATCGTGGCCCCCTCGGCACGGCCGAGCAGGTCGAGAAGCACGGGTAGCCTCTTCCTGGATGGCGCGCCGCCCTCGTGCCGGACGGAAGTCACCTTGATGACATAGTCGAAGCGGGACGGGTCCACGCCTTCGAGGAGTTCGGGTGCTCGTTCCGCCAGGATCGGGACGATCCGGCCCCAGGCCCCGGAACGAACAAGACCACGGATCGCCGTCCTCAGCCTGTCACGCGTCCCGAGGTCGGCCGGCAGGTCGGCGATCGGGCGCCTCAGGCGCAGGGCCAGCAGCATGGCGTCGATCAGGTCGCGCCCGTCACGACGCTCCCCGTCCAGGCGGTCGCAGGCGTTCGGCGGGACGAGATGCCCGACGGCTTCCCAAGCCTCGTCGCCGAGCCTGCACCGGCCCTCGGCCAAGTACCGGCTCGCCTCCTCGTGCCCCTTCGCCAGGCGGATTTCCTCCTTGGAGGGCGGAACCCATGTTCCCGTAAGCGTTTGCGTCGAACCATCGTCGTCACCCCCGGAATCCAGGAGGGCGGATGCCCGGATACGCATTGTGATCGCGATGCCGTGCGAGCGCGGATCGGGCAGGACGGTAACCTCCTTGATGAGGGAGCGGGTCGCGGCGGCCAAGCGGGCGCCCGCCACCGAGTCGGTGTCGATCGTGCCGGCGGTGGTGAGCGCCCGGAGGGCCGAGCCGAGGTTGCCGAGTTCCTCCACGCGCTTCGCGATGTTGACCGGCGGCCGCGACGACTGGAGCCGCGCGAGGGCGCCCTGAGCATCCTGGAGCTGTGACTCCAGTTTCCGGCGGAGCTTGGCAAGGGTCGATCGGGTCAGGCCCTCGGTGAGGGCTTCCTTGAAGGTGCCGGCGAGTTCCTCCGAGAGCCTTTCCGTCCGCCTCTCCAGTTCCGCCCGTTCGATCGCGGCCTCGCGCGCCCGCTTCTCGCCTTGGACCTGAAGGCTGCGAAGATAGGGTGCATACAGGCTCGGCCTGTCGAGCGCGTCGGCGAGCAGCGTGAGCACCCCGGCCTCGATCCAGCTCATGCTCCAGCTTCGGTTGTTTGTGCATCCCTTGTTCGTGAGATGATTGGAGCAGGCGAAACGCCGCTCCTCGGAAGCCTTCGGCTTCCCCAAGCACACCATCGCGAACCCGCAATGCGGGCATCGCGCCAGGTCCGACAGCAGGAACTTGCCGCTCCGTCCCCTCGGCGCGGCGTCTCGACGGGTACGCCGACCGAGCTCCTGCGCCCGGTTCCAGGTGTCCGCATCGACGATTGCGAGGCGGGGAACTGCGCGAACCTTCCACTCGCTTCGCGGACGCGGGTACTTCTTGTACTTGCCCGTCTCCGGGTTGCGCACGTGCCTATATCGTCCGTAGACCAGGATGCCGCGGTAGAGAATGCAGTCGACGACGTCCGTGATCGCCTCGGCGGTCCACGGCAATTCCCGCCGGCCGAGGAGGCTCCGGGCGTTGAGGAGGCGCGCGATCCTGGCCCGGCCTACCCCTTCGAGCACGAGATCGAAGATCAGCTTGATAATCTTCTTCTCGGCCTCGTCCACCTCTAGGTGCCCGGCCTTGTTGCCGACCCGCCGGTAGCCGAACCGCCGGCCCCACGGCACCAGCCCGTCCAGGACCATCTGCCGCCGCGCCCAGGAGGTGTTCTCCATGATGGTCTGACGCTGTTCCTGCGACAGGAATCCGAAGATGGCGACGTCGAGGGCCTCCATCTTCCCGCGCGTCGTGGAGTGGAGCTCGACGCCCCAGCGCTTCAGCTGCCGCCACAGCCATCCGAGGTCGACCATGTCGCGCGACAGGCGGCTGGGATCGGCGATGAGCACCGCGTCGAGCTCGCGGGAGCGGGCGCGCTCCAGCAAGGCGTGGAGTTGGTCCCGGTTGGCGAGATAGCCGCCGGATCTCTCCTCGTCCGAGTAGATGCCGTCCTCGACCAGGTCGATGCCCGTCTGCCTCGCGTACTGCGAGCACCCTTCGATCTGCCGGACCGTGCTGAGCTCGTTCTGCCCGGACGTCGAGAAGCGCGTGTAGTAGGCGCCCCGCTTGCGACCGGTCGCGGCCGGGAGCGACACGTCGCACGCGCCTCGGGCATCCCAGACGTCCGGGATCGAGCTCAGCAGGTTTTCGTAGCCGGGATCCGCGGGAGCCCGCTCCTCCGGGCGTTCCCGGAATCGCGCGGCTGGGACCCGATCGAAATCCGGTTCCGATCCCAAGTCGAGATGATTCATGAACTCCAAGCCTTGGAATGACGTCAGGGATGCAACACGCGAACATCTTGCGCGAGTACCGGGCGCATGATCCCGAAAACTTGCGTCAATAAAAGTATTGACTCGCCGGTCATGGATGGCTTTTTTCGCGCACGCTCACCCTTCGGGCGGTCGCTGGTTCGAGCACGGGGAATTCGACCCCTGGGCCCGGCCGGGGACGATGGCCGATCGCGACGGCAATGAAGTCACTGCCACGCATCGGCGTCATCGAGCAGGCCGCTTGCTTGGCTGACCGGCGCCGCAGCGCGGACCGCGCGATGACCCAGTCATCGGAGCCGTCCCCAGGCGCAGCCTCTCGACCCGCCAAGCGGCGAGCGCGTCGAGGAAACGTTCTATGCTCGATCCGGCGGATCGAGCGTCTGGCCGCTGCGGTGTCATGTTCGGCTCGGCTCCCGAAGGCGGATCCGCCAGGTGCCGCACGCGGGCCCGTCGACCCTGCTGCCCTCATGGCAAGCGCGGGGGCTAGGGACGGCCGATAGCGCGGGGCGAAGGTTGCCGCCTTCGCGAACGGGGGCGCGCGGACGATACGGCCCACGTAATCGACACCCTGCGGATTCTTGCTGAGAGCCTAAATTATACCACTGATATAATATCCGGCAAGGTCGCGAGTATGGGAAGGCCCCCGACCGCCATGTCGTGGGGCGCTGGCGTGCCCGCCGTTATCGAGGGCACCGCAGGTGGGGGCATGCCGGGGTGGTCAGCAGGGGCGCACGTCCGTCCGTGGCTGTGCCGGTCCGACGCGTGCCAAGTCCCGGCGCTTGCCTCGGCTTAGTTTTCCCCGGACTGGTCGGCGGGCCATAGGCCTGCCCGATCCGGGCGGTCGCGTGCGGGAGCACGGCGCGCGTTCGGCAGAGCCGCTGGTCGCACCGACTCGTCCATTCCTGGCCTAGCGTGCCAACGACGCGAGCGAGGTCAGGTCCTCTGGGCCCGGTCCATCGAGACCGGTCAGGGGCCATTCGAATTCCTCGAAGCGGCGGACCAGGAATTTGGCTTCGCTGACGGCTGCAATGTCCTCCGCATCGGTCCCAAGGCAGTTCGCGACAGCATTGATCAGGCGTCGAGCGGCATCGACGGCCTCCGGCGCATCCTCGACGGGGATCCGGCCGAGGCTTGCCTTTATGGCCCAGCCTCGAACCTCGCTTTCCAAGCCTTCCGGGATCCCCGACGTCCCGTTATCGATCCGATCGGCTAGGCGGCGTCCGTAGGCGTCCCGAAATCCCCGGGATGCCTCCAGGGCGGTGGCTGCGGCGAGGCCGGCCAACAACCTCGCGGTGTCAGTACCATAGGGGGCTCCTGCGAACGATCCCGCCCAGGGACCAACCCCGATCCGTCGTTCGATCCCGTGCGCGCCGTACTCCCAGACCATGCCTTCTCGGTAGACGTCGGGTCGGTAACCAACGGGTCCTTGGTACACGGCAAGGCGATATGACGTATCCCGACCCTGCGGGAAGGGCTGGATACTCCATCCTGCCCGTCCCGACGTCACGAGGGGATCGTAGGACCGGATCAACACGGCGTCACCCACCAAGCGCACGCGTTCGTCCATGAACCGCGTCAAGTCCTCCGCCGCCAAGGCACGGCCATCCTCGAAAACCTCGGACACCTCGATCTCGGGCGGGGGATGGTCTCCCCCTTCGATGTCCGTGCCTCGGGTCACCGCATGAGCACCGTGGGGAACGGCTGCAAGGGGCGTGCGGCGCGTCACGTGACCCAAATCCGTGTAGGCGGGATCGTACGATAAACGTCCGCCGACGAGGAATTCTTCGAACTCCCCGTAACCGAACTTGTCCCAAGGGCCCGGGATGACGCCGCCGTACCGCATCCCGGAGACTTGGTACCAGAGGGCTCCCTCGAAGACCCGCCAGACGAGAGGCCTTCCCGAGGCATGGTCGACGTGGGTCTCGCCGAGATCCTCTGTCGATCCGACACGCAGCACGACGGGCGTGGTCATTGCCGCGAACCAGTGCTCCCGCTTGCGCTTACGCTTTCGCCGGAGCAGCATGGGGGCGGGATGTTTGACCAAGACGACCCGATCGCTGGGCATTCTGTTCTCCTGGGTCGACGAGCGGGGACAGCTCGCATGACTCGTGTTCCCGTCCCACGTTCAGTGTCTACGCGGTCTGCACCCTGAAGGGAGCGAGTAGCGCAGCAGCATTTTGGGTCGAGGCGGTGACGCGAGGTGCCGCAGTGACGAGCCGATAACGGAGGGCACCTCCTCATGGCGCTCGTCGCAAAGGGCAAACGTTTCGCAGTCCGGCGGGTGGAGACGGTCGCTGGCACGGGGGCCGGCTTAGAGTTGCGCCTGGCCGAACCCGACGCCCGCATCGCGGCTGCATGGGCCGCGAGCTTGAAGGGCGGGCCCCGGCCATCAAGCTCTTGGCCGACCTCTACTTCGCTGAGGCCTCCGACGAGGAGCACTATCTCGCCCGGTCCCGTGTTCGGCAGATGCTGCGCGAAGAGATCCTCTCGATGTCATGGGAGACGGACGGCACGATCAATGTCGTCACCATCGGCTGTAAGTCCCACCTAATCAAGGGTGGCTAGTGGTGGAAGGACCACGCCCGGATCCTCCCGTCGGCGGGGAGGCCTCTCGGCATCAACGTGCTCCGACGGGATCGTCGAGGGCGGCCACTCCGGAAGGAAACGCCCGAAGGATCCCTGCCCTGATACCTCCGTCTTCGAGACCTGACGGGGGCGGATGTGCGACGACGCGCCAACCCCTCACTTCGACGCGACGATCAAGCCTCCTCGCGGTCCTGGTCGCGGCTTTCGACCTCGAAACGGACCTCCTCCCTATGCCAAGCGTGACGGAACGCGGCAATCAGCCCGTCCCCGAGGTCCACCGCCCATGTCGCAAGCCCCGGCGTAAGAACCCGGTCGATCCATGGCCTCGGCGGCTCGCGCATCGCGAAGCAGTCCTTGAAGCGGTTCAGCAACGCTTGTTCCTTGGCGGGCGCCGGAATAATCCACTCCTCGTGGGCGCCCTTGAAATGCAAGAGCGCGTTACGAAGCGCCATCAGCTTCGCGAGGTCGTGCAAACGCACCTCCTTCGCCCAATCCGGGCCGAACAGGGCGATCCCGATCCCCGCCCAGCGCCGCCTGGTGGATCCGGCTTCGCCCGAATCGTCCTCGCCCTCGGCCTTGAAGTCAGGGAATCGGACGTGCCCGAAGCGTTCCGGCCCGGACCTCCCGATGAAGTGTTCGACCGTGTTGATGAAGGCCTCGATCCCGCAGGCGACCTGCAGCACGGCCGCCGATGGATAGTCCGTCCCGTCCGGATCCAGGAGGGCTCGTTTCGACATGATCCTGGCCGAGCGCATCGCGCGGCCGGACCAGTTCGGAAGCGTGATCAGGCTGTGGCGTCCGTCCTCGACCATCACGCCGACCCAGTTCAGGCACTCTCCTTCGGGACCCGGAAGCTCCATGAGGAGGTCTATCCCTGCCTGACCGGTTACGGCCCGGGGGCCGATCTTGGCCGACCGCCGGCCGTGGGCGGCGGGACGCACCCTGAACTCGGCCGGGACCTCGTCCGCCACGCCGCAGCAGGCTCGGTAACCCTCATTGCTTCCGCAGGCGCACGGTTCGGGCTTCTTCCCGGTCGGACACGCGTTGGCGAGTTCGCTGATCCGAGGGAGCAGGCGGTCGACTGCCGCGAGCCCGTCGGCATCGGACAGGCGAACGGCGATGGCGGCGGCCTCCGAGGCGGCGTTCCTCGCGGGCGCGACTTGGCGGACCGCGACGTAGACCGACGCGGCGAGGATGCAGGCTTCCAGACGGTCCGGCGAGGCGGACGCACCCTCGGTGACGAACAGCATCTTGCGCATGTAGGCAACGGCGGGTCTCAGCTTGCCGCGCGACAGGTAGTGCCGGGTCAGGGCGCCGTAGTTCTCGGCGCACAGGGACCACGCCCCGGCCTCGCGCCTCAGCTCCGCCGCTAACAGGTGGAAGGTCGTGGCGCGAGAGGCCGACGCCTCGGTCCCGCCGTCGGCGAGCGTCTTGGCGTCCGCGCTCAGTGTCGCCGCCCGCTCAAGCCGCTCGCGGGCCTCCGCGGAGGACGTGTCGCGCCCCGCGGGCGCCGCAATGTCGATGAGGTCGGCGGCGGCGAACCAACGTTCCGACCTCGTGTTGCTGGGATCCAGGTACCACGGGACATGCAGCGGTCGGGGCAGGAGCCTGGGCGCTATCGTGCAAGCCATCTTCATGGGTACCGCCGTACTGATCGCGGAGCCCAGAAGGCCGTCAGCTCGTTACGAAATGCTGACGTCGCGGCGCGAGAGGTCCATTGACGAGGGTGCGCCGTCCCGAAGGTTAAGCCATGGTGGCACGGCCCCTGGGCGCCGTGCCCGTTCCTGAGATCGTTGATCGGGCCGCGGCATCCTCAGCGACCGAAGGTCGGAACCGTGTCGTCGTCGATTTCCACGATTTCCTGCGAGAACATCCTGTTCCGCCCTGGCCGCGGCTTGGAGGCGAAGCCCAGCGTCTCCTCAAGGTCTTCGACATGCTCGCGGAACGCGTGGGCGTCAGGGCCTGAGGCGGCGCAGAGGACGCGCTTGGTCCCGTCGTTCCGTCGCAGCGCGATTTCGGTCCATCCCGCCTCCGCAATGACGTTGGCCGTCTCCTCCTCGGGGCAGTAGTCGTCCAGCAGGTTCGCGTCGAAGTGGAAGTCGTCGGCGGTCTCCCCGGACACCCGATGCCGCGCGCGGGCGGCCATGGAGGCGCTCCTCGCCCGCTCCAGGCTCGCGGCATCGAGTTCCGCGATGCGCGCGAAGGCGGCGGCTATCTCCGGCACCGCACCGAGGGCCTCCCGAGACCGGCAGGTGCCGTTCGCGACGACGCGCCCGTCCTTGTTCAGCCAGCCGTCGCCGCTCATCATCAGCGCCCGCACGACGGCCGGATCGGGCTTGCGACCGACGACAGGGGCGACGACCCCGCGCGGGATCGGGGCAAGGCGGAGGACGCGCAGCGCCATGAGCGGCTGTTGACCCTTCCCGGGCGCCGGGCCGTCTTCGGGGTTGGATAGAACGGAACCGAGCGTACCCAGTTCGGAAAGGTCGGCCATCGATCGAAACCCTCGTTCTGACTTCCGTCAACCGAGGCTCGCACCCGCGAACGAAAGGGACCAGGATCGGAAGGTCTCACTCCTGAATCCACGAGCGCTCGTGCTAGGGCGGCAGGGATGGCTTGGCTGCATGACCGCCGTCGCGGGGCGCGCCACGTGACGGCCGGAGAGGCCTTCGGTGCCAGGGATGCGAGGGCGATCCCGGTGAGGAAAGGCATGCCTAGGCGGCGCCACAACGGTGGTTCGGCCGGTAGACACGATCTCACCTTCGTTGACCGCCAAGCATTCAGACCCGGGCGCTCAGGGTGCCGCATGCGGCACAGGATCGCCAGCCTCGGTTCCCGATGGCCTAAATGGGGATTGCATCCCTTAGGGTGTTTTGTAAGTGACCGACGCATTCCAAGCAGTCGCCATTCGAGCGCGCCAATCATGCCGAGCACCCCGCAACATCCGAGGCGGCTGACCGAGGCCGATCAGCACGTCGGTAGGCAGGTCCGCATCTTCCGCACGGCAAGGGGCCTGACCCTTACCGAGGCAGCCTCCGAACTCGGCATCTCGTGCCAGATGCTGAACAAGTATGAGAGGGGCGAGAGCCGCATAGGTGCAGGCCGCCTTCAGGCTATAGCCAAGCTGTTTGACATTCCTGTCTCGGCCTTCCTCGATGATGAAGGCGAGCGTCGCACCGGTCGGGTAGAGTTCGATCTTCTGAAAACGCCGGGAGCCATGGAACTTTTGCGGCTTTACGTCGAAAGCTCGGACGAGGCCGAGCGGCGTAGGATGCTGACCTTTGTTGTGGCCGCAGCTGATCTGCAAGCATGAGCGTGCCGCGGGAGCGGACGAGTAGATTGCCTTGACCCAGGCGAGCGTTGCGCTGGCCGCGCGTGCATGGGTGTGGGAGGCTCGCGGTGTTCGCGGTCACAGCCGAGTGGGCCCAGGGCACCACATGCACTGGAGGCACAACCTCCTGGCGTCGGCCATGATACACGGCGGCGATGGGTGAAGATTGCCGGTCGCCTGCTTCAGACGGGACGCAGGTTCCCGCTGGGTCCGCGCCACTGGCGTGGGGGCAAGGCTCACCGACTGGACAGGGCGCGCTTCCTTCACCGTGGCGTTTGTCGGCTGGGTGCATGCCGTGCGTCAGGCTGATTGAGCCGAGAGGGTTGGCCGTCCAGAGTGTACCAACTGCGGAACGTGTGCCGTCAAGCGTGACGGTCTCGCACTTGAGAATACGGATGCCGTGTCAGGCGGCGAACTCCCGTTCGCAGGCGATGTGATCTTCAAGGCTATTCGCTCCTTGCCGCGGCCCACAAGAGGCATGGTTGAGCAGCACGGAGTCGATCCGGCATGTTCGGCAGGACTTCGATTACCTAGCCGCGGGCGAGAGTGGGCGGCATGTGGAGGTCGCAGACGACACCCGTGACGTCGAAGCGGCATGGCGGCGCGTGCCTCGCCGGATGCTGACCCGCCCAACGGTTTAGCAGCACCAGCGTGCTCCCTTCTGTGTCGACACGACTAGCATCTGCACGGAACGCCTCAATTGCATCGTGCGTAGTTCAGCGAAAACTTCAAACTTATCAGATGTTTGCCAGCATTCCGTTTTTGGCCCGCGGCGATCGCGGTACTTACTATCTGGCCTGTGTTTTCGAGAATGGCATGGCTGGATCCAAGGTCTCAAAAACGCCTCCTTTTCAGTGGCTTCAGCCTAGGGCTTCGTATTTGTCCGCATCGGGAGCACGTGCCGTCGCGTTGCGTCAGACCCAGGCGCGCGAGCTTCGTTCGTGCAGTCTGGCGCGCTCCGGCCTCAATCCTTGGTCGCGTCAAGGAGGGATCCTCGCTAGCGTCGGTGCCGGGAGGTCCCGCGTCCCTGAGCGACCTGAGCACTTCCACCATTCCCACTACCGTCGCCGTCAGCCGCGGCGGGCGCGCTTCAAGACCATAGGCCCTTGCGGATACGGAACCATCGGCTGTCCGGCAGCTAGGCTTTCCCGCAAGGACGGCGCCTGGCTCCTAAACATCATGAGGAAGCCACCCGCCGTAACGGTCGGCCCTGCGATTGAGGATCGTCGCGTTCAACCCCACTCGGCGCAGGGCAACCACGAGCGCCCATCGCATGGGTGCCGCCTGCATGGTCAAGCTCGTCGGTGCCTGGTACCGCGGCGTGCCGGAGGCACGGCGAGCAACGTAGACCAGGGCCATGGCCTTGCCTCTCGCAATGGACTTGGATTGAAGCTGGTCCGAGCACCCCGTCCTTTAGCTGCCCTCGCGGTGGTGGGACGAGAGGGCGCGATGACGAGATATCTCACCGTGCGCGAGGCGGCCGCGTCGACTCGGAATTCCTGTGCCATCGGCAGGACGACGGGCGGACATGATCCGCCGGATGAACTGTGGACGGCACCGCCGGCAGAGGGTTCAGACGTGCGCTGGCTGCTCGACCCAGGGACTTTCGGCGAGCAACGCCACCGTTTTGATACGCTGTGCGAAAACGTGCAGTTGATTTACGACGATCACGGCTGTCCCAGAGGCGACGTGATCCACGGACCAAGCCGAAGAAAGGGCGACAACGTGCGGCACATCGATAGCAACAGATCGCCGGAACAGGTACGGGCGGCGGCGATCGTGCACGAGAGCTCTCTGGCCGGCCACATAACTGCTGTCGAACCGGATAGGGCCGATACAACCGAGAAGCGACCGACCGACTCACGGACTGACCGGCTCCGTGTGGCCTTCTATGCTCGCGCTGGTTCCACGCCGTCTCGGGACGACTTGGCTCGTCAGCTTCGGTCATGCCGCTCTGCCAGCTCACGCATGGCCAGCTCGACCACGGTCGGTGTCTTCACCGATCACGGTCATGCGCACGCGAGTGCCGCCCGTCCGGGCTTCAAGGCGCTGATGGAGGCGGCACGGGCTCGAACATTCGACGCCGTGTTGATCGAAAACCCAGACCGTCTCTCGCGAGACCAAGATCAGTGGGATTGGATATTCAGGGTGTTCGAGGAATACGGCGTGGCCGTAATCTCGACGGATCTGAGATTTATCCGACGGGAAAATGTCTTTCTGCGAGGAGTGCTCGCGTCGAAATACCGAGCGGTTCGTCTGTAGAATAGACGGCTCTGATTCCGGTCCGGTTACGGCGCTCCGCATATCCAGTCCTCCGCAGCCTAGGGCTCATCGTGTGTTCGTTGGGAGGGCGGCAGCCGGCTTGGCGACAAGGGCCGAATCGGCAAGGTGACGGAAGGCCGACGATTCCACGGCGCTATGATCGTCGATCGCGACCGGCTTATGCTAGGAGGTTCGGTGTCGAGCATCATCCAACCGGAACGGGGACCGGCGAAGCCGCTCCTCGGGGCACCCTGTAACGGCTGCGGGTACTGTTGCGCGGTGGAGCCTTGCGGGTTGGCCCGCGAGTACATCTCTCCCGATATCCATGGGCCCTGCCCAGCCTTGGAATTCGAAAACGGTCGTTTCCACTGCGGCTTGGTTCGAAGACCGAGCCTCTACATGCGCTTGCCGAACGATTGGGCCGACCCAATCCTCGGATCCTTGTTCTCGCAGGCGCTCGGCGTTGGAAAGGGATGTGACGCGGAGGATCCGGAGCCGCGTTAGGTTTATGACGCGTAGGCCGTTCACCGGCCGCGAAGACGCTGGAGGAGGGTAGGTCTGGATGGCGACGGCGTCCGGGCCACGAGGTTCGGACCCGCCTTCGGGCAGGCTTTGGCGGAACCGTGATTTCACCGATGGCCGCCGAGGGCGCCGTCCGGTCAGTTGCACCTCTTCGCACCTTCGCACGCAACCGACGGTCCGCCGGAAGCGATGCGGGCTAGGCGGGCACGATCAATGATGCGGACCGATCCGCGTCCCGAGGCGACGATGCCGGCACGTGCCCAGCGCGAGAGGATGCGGCTGACCGTGAAGAACGTCGCGCCGCAAAGCTCGCCCAGCTCCTGACGGGTCATCCTGATCACGCCGTCCCGCCCCGCGGCATCATCCGCCGCCAGCGTGAGCGTCATGATCAGCGTCGCGAGGCGGCGCCGGGCCGGCTCGCTACCCTGCATGCTCCCGCGATACGCCACATCGATGAGCTGGCCGCTGATGATCGAGAGCGCATTCATCGTAAGCCGCGGGTGGCTCATCATGAGAGCCACGAGGTGCTCGCGTGGCCAGGCATACACATCGCAAGTTCCCAGCGTGACCGCACTCGCAGGATACGGGCACCCGCGGAATATCGCGACGCAGCCGATCAGATCCCCGGATCCCAGCAACCGGATGGTGGACTGCCGCCCGTCGTCGGTCACACGGGTGAGCTTCGCCTGTCCGGAGACGAGCAGGGTCAACTCCTTGGGAGGGTCGCCCTGCCTGGTAAGAAGCATGTCCGGGCCGAGACGCGACACCCTCGCCCGGCCCAACACCGCATTGACGCTCGGCTCGTCGAGTTCATGGAACAGCTCATGGCCGCGCAGCAGTCCGCCTGCGGCGCCGACCTCCTCCTTGAACATGGCTCGCTCCTGGGATTCAGGGCGCCTCTTGAAGGTTTCCGAAGAACCGCTCTTTGACCTTGGTCAAAGACGAGCCGGGCGGCCTGTGCTCACGTCGGCGCAGCCGCGACCGCCGAGAATGGATTTGCACCCAACGACTCCTGCCGCCGTTCGCTTATTCGAGCCCGCTGCGCCCGCACGGTCGGCGCTCTTTCGGGGCAGGCTACTTCGGGAGCCTAACGGGTTCGAAGGAGCGGTCCGTGCGGCGTCCTCCCGCCGATATCGAATGCCCGCCTCGCTTCGGCTTCTCGACTCGACACCCCTCCCGAACGTGCGGCGAGCGGCAGCCTCAGGCGCCCTGAGCCTCTGCCGTCCGCCGCGGGATCGAAACCTTGGCATATCGGCTTCCCAACAACCCCCCGGCGTCTGCCGCCTGTCCCAGGCAGGGCGCGGACCTTCCGTGCAAGGAAGGTGCGCCGGGGTACGGGGCGTCCGCCCCTCCCATTCCGGCGGCATGGAAGCGGTGCCGGCATATCCGGCGGCCGTGCGGACGCGGACCCCATCACGTCGACGCCTGGTCGCCCCCGTCGATCACGTAGGGACCGGCGTCGGCGAACTGCATGATACGCGCTGCTCCACGTCGTGGGGGGCGCGTCCCTGGCATGCGGGGGCCTGCATCGGAAGTCCGACGGCAAGTCCGGGAACGCCATCGATGCCGGGTCGGGAGCACAGCCTGGACCCGCTGCTGCCTGTCGGTACCGTCCAATCTCGGAGGCGATCACGCGAATGGCGCTAGACCAGGCAAAAGGAACGCCCTCCTCCGCTCCGCTTGAGCATGACGCCCGCTTGGCGTCCACGGATCACAGGGTCGCGCCGAGCGAGATCGCCATCGGCGTCATCATCGGCCGGGCCGCCGAGTACTTCGACTTCTTCGTCTTCGCCATCGCGGCCGTGGTGGTGTTCCCGAAGGTGTTCTTTCCCTTCGCGCCGCCCCTGGAAGCGACGCTCTACTCCTTCGCCATGTTCGCGCTTGCCTTTGTCGCCAGGCCGGTCGGCTCGATCATCTTCACGGCGGTGGATCGCCTGCACGGGCGCGGCGTGAAGCTGACGATCGCCTTGTTCTTGCTCGGCTTCTCCACCATGGCGATCTCGTTCCTGCCCGGCTACGCGCAGATCGGCCGCTCGTCCCTGTACCTCCTCGGCATCCTGCGGGTCGGGCAGGGGCTTGCCCTGGGCGGCGCCTGGGACGGCCTCGCATCGCTCCTCGCGCTCAACGCTCCGGTCGAGCGTCGGGGCTTCTACGCCGCCATCCCGCAGCTCGGCGCGCCGCTGGGCTTCATCCTCGCCAGCGTCCTGTTCTCGTTCTTCCTGCTTAACCTATCTGAGGCCGACTTCCTGGAGTGGGGGTGGCGTTACCCCTTCTTCTGCGCCTTCGCCATCAACGTCGTGGCCCTGTTCGCGCGCCTTCGGCTCGTCGCCACCGACGAGTTCTCGCGTCTCCTCGAACGCCGTCGGCTGGTACCCTCGCCCATCATACCGCTGGTTCGCGACCATTCGAGTGAGCTCGTCTTCGGGGCCCTGATCCCCCTGGCAAGCTTCGCGCTGTTCCACCTCGTGACGGTTTTTCCTATCAGCTGGATCACCCTGTTCACGGATCGGTCGGCCGGCGAGTTCCTGATGGTGCAGAGTTCCGGCGCGTTCATCTGCGCCGGGGCGGTCGTGGCCTCGGGGTTGCTCGCCGACCTGATCGGGCGTCGCATGCTCCTCCTGATCTCGGCCGGCTTGATCGCCGTCTTCGCCCTTTGCAGCATCGTCGCGCCGCTGCTCTTTGAGGAGAACGCGATCGGCCAGACGATCTACGTCAATGCCGGCTTCGCGCTGCTCGGACTCTCCTATGGTCAATCGTCGGGCGCCGTGACGGCGCGCCTCGACCAACGCTATCGCTATACCGGTGCCGCGCTCACCAACGACCTGGCCTGGTTGCTCGGGGCAGGATTCGCGCCGCTGATCGTCCTGTTCCTGTCGGCGCAATACGGCCTCGCCTGCGTCGGCCTGTACCTGTTGTCCGGAGCGCTGACCACCTTGCTGGCGCTCGGCGTGACCCGATCCGAGGTCAGACAGGTCTGAGTTCCGCGGATGCAGCCAACCCGCCCCGTCCGAACGAGTCTCGCCGCCCCGCGCGCGGCGTGGGACCATGGAGTGAACGCCCTGGCCAGTCCTTCCGCTCCCCCCTCCCCCGTCGTCCTCGCTCGACACAGCTCCCGCACGCGCGGGGCCTTGCGAGGCCTGGCGCTGATTTCGGCGTCGGCACTGCTCGGCGGCTGCAACCTGATCGTCATGAGCCCCGCAGGGGACGTCGCCGTCCAGCAGCGCAACCTCATCCTGGCGTCCACCGCGCTGATGCTGCTGGTCATCGTTCCCGTGATCGCGCTCGCCTTCCTGTTCGGGTGGCGCTACCGCGCCTCGAATCCGGACGCGACCTACGACCCCGACTGGCACCACTCGACGCAGCTCGAAGTGGTCATCTGGACCGTGCCGCTCCTCATCATCATCGCGCTGGGCGCCATGACCTGGATCAGCACGCACACGCTCGATCCCTACAGGCCCCTCACCCGGCTGGCGCCCAACAAGCCGGTGCCCGCCGACGTGAAGCCACTGACGGTGCAGGTCGTGGCGCTCGATTGGAAGTGGCTGTTCGTCTACCCCGAATACGGGATCGCCAGCCTGAACGAGATGGCTGCCCCGGCGAACCGGCCGATCGCCTTCAAGCTCACCTCCTCCTCCGTGTGGAACACGTTCTACGTTCCCGCGCTCGCCGGCATGATCTACGCCATGCCGGGCATGGAGACGAAGCTTCACGCGGTCATGAACAAGGAGGGAGAGTTCAAAGGGCAATCGGCGCACTACAGCGGGTCCGGATTCTCCCGCATGAACTTCGGCTTCCGGAGCCTCAGCGAGCAAGGCTTCGACGAGTGGGTGGCGAAGGCCAAGGCGTCCGAAACATCCCTGAGCCGGGATGTCTTCCTCAAGCTCGAACGGCCGAGCGAGGCGGAGCCGGTTCGATACTTCGCTTCCGTCGAGAACGGCCTCTACGAGGCCATCCTCGGCATGTGCGTCGAGCCGAACCTGATGTGCGCAAGCGAGATGCACCACATCGACAAGCGGGGCGGCGCCGGGCTGGAGAGCGCGGCCAACCGCGAACGGCTCGATTACGACAACCGCCGCCTGAGGAGCGGCGACGAGCCGTCGGGCGCCACCTTCCCGGCATCGGGCCGGCCGCCCATGGGGGCCGTCCAGCCGGAGGGCATGATGCCCCGCGACCAGCACCTGAGCCGCGAAGGCGTCAACGAGCGCAAGGGCGAGCCCGACCAAGGACAGGGCAATGCCCTCCCGGGCGCCGATAGGAGCCCCGCGCCGGCCCAGTTGAACAACCGCCCTTCCGAACGCCACAAGCACTGATCCGAGCGAGCATCAGCATGTTCTCGAACCTCGATCTTAGGCAGCTCGTCTTCGGGCGGCTAACGCTCGAAGCCGTCCCCTACCATGAACCCATCCTGGTCTGGACCTTCGTCGCGGTCGCGGTAGTCGGCGTCGCGCTCCTCGGCCTCGTCACCTGGTACGGCAAGTGGGGTTATCTCTGGCGGGAGTGGTTCACGAGCGTCGATCACAAGAAGATCGGCATCATGTACGTCGTGCTCGCGATCGTAATGCTTCTGCGCGGCTTCGCAGACGCGATAATGATGGTGACCCAGAAAGCGCTCTCGGTCGGGGCATCGGAGGGCTACTTGCCGCCCCACCACTACGACCAGGTCTTCACCGCGCACGGCACGATCATGATCTTCTTCATGGCCATGCCCTTCGTGACCGGCGTGATGAACTACATCATGCCGCTGCAGATCGGCGCGCGCGACGTCGCATTCCCCTTCCTGAACAACTTCAGCTTCTGGATGACGGCGGGGGGAGCGGTGCTGACCATGCTGTCCCTCTTCGTGGGAGAGTTCTCGCGGGCGACCTGGCTCGCCTACCCTCCCTTGTCCAGCGCGGCCTACAGCCCCGGCGTTGGCGTCGACTACTACATCTGGGGCCTCCAGATCGCCGGCGTCGGCAGCACCCTGTCCGGCGTCAACTTGATAGCGACCATCGTCAAGATGCGGGCGCCCGGCATGACGATGATGAAGCTGCCGGTATTCTGCTGGACGACGCTTGCCAGCAACGCGATCATCGTCACGATCTTCCCGATCCTGACCGTCGCGCTCGCGCTGTTGTCGCTCGATCGTTACGTGGGAACCCACTTCTTCACGAATGATTACGGCGGCAACTCGATGCTGTACATGAACCTCATCTGGATCTGGGGCCATCCGGAGGTTTACGTCCTCATCCTGCCCGCCTTCGGCATCTACTCCGAGGTCGTGTCGACCTTCTGCAGCAAGCGGCTGTTCGGCTACGCCTCGATGGTCTACGCGACGGCCGTCATCGCCCTCGTGTCGTGGCTGACCTGGCTCCACCACTTCTTCACGATGGGTGCCGGTGCCAACGTCAACGCCTTCTTCGGCATCACAACCATGATCATCTCGATCCCGACGGGAGCGAAGGTGTTCAACTGGCTCTTCACCATGTACCGGGGGAAGATCCGCTTCGAGACGCCGATGCTCTGGGTCATGGGTTTCATCCCGACCTTCGTGATCGGCGGGCTCACCGGCGTGTTGCTCGCCGTGCCGCCCGCCGACTTCGTCCTGCATAACAGCCTGTTCCTGGTCGCTCACTTTCATAACGTCATCATCGGCGGCGTGGTCTTCGGCCTGCTGGCAGGGGTGAACTACTGGTTCCCGAAGGCCTTCGGCTTCAAGCTCGACCCGTTCTGGGGAAAGGTGTCGTTCTGGTGCTGGCTCGTGGGATTCTGGGTCACGTTCATGCCGATCTACATCGTCGGCCTGATGGGGGTGACGCGCCGCACGCAGCACTTCGACGATCCCACGGTGCAACCCTACCTCACGGTGGCGGCACTTGGTGCCTTCATCATCATGGCGGGCATCGCCGCGTTCGTAGTCCAGATCCTCGTCAGCATCCTGCGGCGGGAACAGCTGCGCGACCTCACGGGGGACCCGTGGGGTGGGCGGACCCTCGAATGGTCGACCTCCTCGCCGCCGCCGCCCTACAACTTCGCGTTCACGCCGGTCGTTCACGACCTCGATGCCTGGTGGGACATGAAGAGGCGTGGCCACGAGCGTCCCATGGAAGGCTTCCGGCCGATCCACATGCCCCGGAACACGAGCGCGGGCATCGTTTTGGCGGGGATCAGCACCGTGCTCGGCTTCGCCCTGGTCTGGTACATCTGGTGGCTGGCCGCCCTGGCGTTCGCCGGGCTGGTCGCCGTCGCGCTCCTCCACACGTACAACTACAACCGCGACTTCTACATCCCTGCCGAAGACGTGGTCCGGCTTGAGAGCCAAAGAACCGCGCAGCTCGCAGCGAGGGCCTGAGCCGATGCACGAGACGACCGCCCCTCCCGGCGCAGCACGGCCGGTCTTCTACGAACAGGAGGAGCACGCCCACGGGGATGGGGGCACGCTGCTCGGGTTCTGGATCTACCTGATGAGCGATTGCCTCGTCTTCGCGGCCCTGTTCGCGACGTTCGGCGTGCTCCGTAGTAACTATGCGGCAGGCCCCTCGGGCGCCGACCTGTTCGACCTCAGGCTCGTCGCCCTGAACACGGGCCTCCTGCTGCTCTCCTCTATCACCTACGGCTTCGCCATGCTGGAGATGGAGAGGGACCGCGTCGGCTCCACCATCGCCTGGCTGGCCGTTACGGGGCTGTTCGGCTCGGGCTTCCTCGGCATCGAGCTGTACGAGTTCGCCCATCTCATCCGAGAGGGGGCGACGCCGCAGCGCAGCGCCTTCCTGTCCTCCTTCTTCGCGTTGGTCGGGACGCACGGCCTGCACGTGACGGTCGGCGTCATCTGGCTGGTCACGCTCATGACCCAGCTTCGCCGCTTCGGGCTCATCGCCGAGAACAGGCGGCGCCTGATGTGCCTGTCTATGTTCTGGCACTTCCTCGACGTTGTCTGGATCGGCGTGTTCACTTTTGTTTACCTGATGGGAGTCTCGCGATGAGCGCCCTGCCCGGAGGCGGGATCGCCTACAAGCCACACGGTGACGGATCCGCGCACGGAGGTCGCCCCGCGCACGGTGCCCATGGCACCTTCGGGAGCTACGTCACCGGCTTCGTCCTGTCCGTCGTCCTCACTGCCATTCCGTTCTGGCTGGTCATGGGCAACGTCCTCGACGGCAAGCTCAAGACGGACCTCGTCGTCATGGCTTTCGCTGCGGTGCAGATCGTGGTTCACATGATCTACTTCCTACACATGAACACGAGATCGGAGGGTGGTTGGACCTTCCTGTCTTTGATGTTCACGCTGACCCTGGTTGTCATCGCGCTCGCCGGGTCGATCTGGGTCATGTACCACCTCGACCAGAATATGATGCCGATGTCTCCGCACGAGGCCTTGCACAAGCCCTGAACTCACGAGCGGAAAGCCGGGTTCGTGTGTGCCGCCGGCCCGGCCCCGGGGCCCGCCTTGATCGATCCAGAAAGGTCGGAGATGTCACCGCTCAGCGAGGGGTCGGATATTTCCCGGGCCGCACCCGGTCGGGGCCCGGGGCTACGAGGGGCTTTGGTCCGAGGGAGGTGGCAGTCATTTTGCCTGGAGCCGCCGCGAGCCCATACGCGGCGAGGCTGGCGAACGCGTCCGCATTTTCCACCCTGCTCCCAAAGCGAGGAATGGACGCCGACGAGCTCCGGCTGGAGCCGGCCAGCGCTGAGGGAGCCTGATTCGAAGCTCGCAGGGCCATCCCTCCCGTTTAGCTTGAACCGAGGTGGCCCGATCATGATCCCCCGGTGAATGGTTACGCGGTATATTTGGAGCGCAATGGCCTGCTTCGGACCTATCCCTTTCGCAAGGCATTGGATCGGCTGATCGGCAATCACGCCGAAGGCACCTCGCATGGTCAGCCTGACCGCGCTTCAGCCTGCCGGCTTTGGCTTGACGCCTGCGTCGATGGCCAAAGTGAGCGGCGCCTTACCTGCAGTGGAGATCAGGGCGCATTAGATCAGATCGGTGATTTCTATGCGCCGAGTGTCCGTAAATAGCGGACCGGCTTCACCTCTGCGCTCGCCTGGAACGTAGTTGCTCGGTCCTGTTATGATCGGATGATCTGCGCATCGCGCTTCTTTCCTTAGGGGATTCTAAGTGAACGGTGCTAGGGACATGGAGAAGAGAGGCTGCCATACTGCCTATTTGGTCGCGGTGACCCAGGATCGTCATGTGGTAAAGATTTATGTTGCTATGGCCTTCACGGCGGATGATGCCCTCGCGATCGTGGCAGGCTCGTTGACGGAGATCGCTCGGGTTGAGCTCGCGGGTGCGCTCTCGCGGAACACGGCCCGCCGCCTGCACCTCAAACCGGGTGACGTGCGTCCACTCTGAAAGACGGCAAAATGGCCGGATCGCCTGCGGACGTAGGGTTAGGGAACAACTTGGTTGGCTGAAGGAGGGGGCGTGCACACTGGATCGCGCCCGGGATGTCCTAGGATGCGCGCCTCACAGCATTCCGCAGAACCCCGGCTGCATACCGGCCAGCGCCTTCGCGAGACGACTTCTACGCCGGCGAGCAGTTGGCGTTGAGATTCAACTCGACCGTGCAGAGTTGGGCGCCCCGCTCGTCACGGATAAAGGCTACGAAGTTGCGCTTGCCGTCCCGGGGAGGTGCCTCCCGGCCGAAGTCGGGCAACGCTGCTATCGCCGCGTCACGCGCGGCCTGCAGGCTCTCGTACTCCTGCCCCTCCTCGTCGATCAGCCACAGCTCGCCATCCTGAAAGTCGAAAAAGTAGCGGGGCATGACAACGCGGGCGCTGGAGAAGGAGGAACTCTACGCACCTAGAAGCCCTTCCGTCGCAAAATGGTTGCATGGGTTAATCCATGTATCGAGCGATGCTGGCCAAGCCGATGAAATCCGCCGAATTTCTTAGCATCTGTGCACTTGTGAACAGACAGGGCTCCAAGCGTCGCGGTAGAACGAAAGGCACCCGACACAATCAGAAACAATCCACCCCCGCTCCATGCCGTCCGACCTCGAACCCCTGCTCAGCGGCAACCTGCTCCTCAGCGCCCTCCGCTTGCCCGATCTGGCGCTCCTCAAGCCGCATCTGGAGCTGAAGGCGTACAAGCGCGGCGAGGTGCTGTTTGAGGCCGGCACGGAGGTCAGCCATATCTCGTTCCCGCTCGGGCAGTGCGTGGCCGCGCTCGTCGTCGGGCTGAAGGATGGCCGTGCCGTCGAGACCGCAACAGTCGGTCACGAAGGTGCGATCGGAGGCGTGGTCAGCCAGGGCTCGCTGCCGGCGTTCAGCCGGGCCGTTGTGCAGGTTCCCGGCTCGGTGCTGCGCATCGAGGCCGCGGTGCTGCAGCAGATCAAGCAGACCTCGCCGGGCTTGCGCAACATGATCACCCGCTACTCCGACTGCCTGCTTGCCCAGGTGCTGCAGTCGGTGGCCTGCAACGCCAGCCACACGATCGAGGCACGCTGCGCGCGTTGGCTCTTGAGCCTGCAGGACCGAATCGGCAACGAGGTCCTGCCGATCACGCATGAGGTGCTGGCCGAGCTACTCGGTGTGCAGCGCTCCTACCTCACCCGCACGCTGCGGATCTTGCAGCAGCAGGGCCTGATCCAGGTTCGCCGCGGGCGCATCATCATCACGAGCCGCCCGGCGCTGGAAGAGGCAACCTGCGAGTGCCACGGCGCGGTCAAGCGGCACTTCGAGGCGGTGCTCGGCGCCGTCTACAATGCATCCGGCACGTTGGTATCGCTCCGCCCCGAACCGGCGGAGGGCCAGTGGATGTGTCAGGCCGTCTAAGCGGTCATCGCTCTGGCCCGAATCCGCGCCTCCACCCAGCTCTACGAGACGATGCCCTGGTCCGACGATCCCTTCGACAGCGTACCGAAGCAGAGCTTCGACGACGTCGTGCGTCTGGCCGCCGAGCTCTGCAGTGCGGCGCATGCCGTGATCTGCCTTCAGGCGGGAAGGCGTCTGCAGGCGCATGCCAGCTACAGTACCGCCGATGCCGCCAGCGCGCTGGATCCGGGCGTTTGCGCCGATGCGGCCATGACGGATGACCTGCTCGTGGTCCCTGACCTGCACGACAACCCGGAGCAGGGTGGTCCCTCGTCGCTCGCGAGGAGCGCGCAGGCCCGCTTCTACGCGGCCGTACGGCTGCAATCGGCCGATGGCACGGCGCTGGGCGTCCTCTGTGTGCTGGATCCCGCGCCGCGCCGGGATGGCCTGTCCCCCGGTCAGCAGGACTGTTTGCGTAGCCTTGCACGGCAGACGGTCACGCTGCTTGAGGTGCGGAGTGCGGCCAGGGTGCACCGTGCCCAGCGGATCCTGCACGAGCGCATCCTCGACAGCGCAACGGATTATGCGATCATCGCCATGGACCGCGGCGGCCGGATCACGCGTTGGAACAGCGGGGCCGAGCGCATCCTGGGCTGGCGCGAGTCGGAGGTGCTGGGTGATCCGTCCCACGTGATCTTCACCCCCGAGGATCGGGCCGCGAGCCGCCCGGAAACCGAGATGCACCTGGCCCTGACCCAGGGCAGCGCTCCGGACGAGCGCTGGCATCTGCGCAAGGATGGCGAGCGGTTCTGGGCTAGCGGCGAGCTGATGCCGCTCAAGGCAGAGAACGGCTCGGTACAGGGCTTCCTCAAGATCCTGCGGGACCGCACCCAGCAGCGGGCGAACGTGGCCGCACTCCAGCGGGCGCAGGACCAGCTGCGGCTGGCGGTCGAGGCGACCAACACCGGAATCTTCGACCTGGACCTCGTCACGGGCGAGCTCGTCTGGGACGCGCGCGTTCGGGCCCTGTTCGGCCTGCCACCGGATGCGCCCGTGAGCTACGATACCTTCCTGGCCGGCCTGCACCCGGACGACCGGGATTGGGTGGACACAACGGTGAAGGCTGCGCTGGCACCGGGAGGGGCCGGCCACGTCGAGCTCGCCTACCGCACCATCGGCATCGCGGATGGGATCGAGCGCTGGCTGGCGGCGACCGGCAAGGCCATCGTGCAGGATGGCCGCAACGTGCGCTTCATCGGCACGGTGCGCGACATCACCGCGAGCCGGCACGCCGAGCAGGCCGTCCGCGAAACCGAGGAGCGCTATCGCCTGGCGGCGCGCGCGACCAATGACGCAATCTGGGATTGGAACCTGGCGAGCGACCACATCCGCTGGAACGAGGCGGTACGGACCCTGTTCGGCTACGCAGCCGACGAGGTCGGCCCCAGCGGCTCATGGTGGAAGTCACAAATCCATCCCGAGGACCGAGAGCGGGTAAAGGCCGGCATCTACGCCGTGATCGACGGCGGCAGCGGGCATTGGACCGACGAGTACCGATTCCTGCGGGCCGACGGCTCCTACGCGTACATCCTCGATCGCGGCTACGTGCTACGCGACGACTCCGGCAAGGCCGTCCGCATGATCGGAGCGATGCTCGACATCAGCGCGCGCAAGCGAGCGGAGGAGCATCAGCGCCTGCTTACGGCCGAACTGCAGCACCGGGTCAAGAACACGCTCGCCCTCGTCCAGGCGATCGCCAACCAGTCCCTGCGCGGGGCCACGGATCTCGAAGAGGCGTGTGAGGCCTTCTCCGCGCGGCTGATCTCGCTCGGGCGGGCGCACGACATCCTGACCCAGGCGAGCTGGTCGGAGGCACCTATCTCCGACGTGGTCGAGGGCGCGCTCTGCGCGCATCGGCTAGCAGACGCCTCGCGGATCCGGATCGGCGGTCCGAACGTGCTCCTGGGCGCCAAGCCGGCCCTTTCGCTGGCGCTAGCCCTGCACGAACTCGCGACAAACGCGGCCAAATACGGGGCGCTTTCGAACGCGACAGGAGTGGTCGACTTGCGATGGCACGTGGAGACCGAGGGGGGGGTGCCGCGCTTCTGCCTGACTTGGTCGGAGCGGGGCGGACCATCGGTGCTAGGTCCGCCGGTCCGCCGCGGCTTCGGTTCTCGTTTGATCGAGCGCAGCTTCGCCGCCGAGCTCGGTGGCGAGGTGAAGATGACTTACGCGCCGGCGGGGCTCATCTGCCTCATGAAAGCCCCGCTTGCCTCCGTGCAGGAGCGGCACGGCGAGATCGTAGCGTAGCCGCGGTCCGCCCGGGTCGGGGAACGTGTACGGTTGAGCTGAACCCCTCATCGCGCCTCCGACCTTCTACGCCGCAAGGGTCTGAATGCCGCCTCACCACCCGTCGGAGCCCTTGTCGCCGAAGACGAGGCCTCCTCCGCATGGAAGCTGCCGGCGCCCTGGCGAACGGCGGTTTCAGGGTGCCGGAAGCGGCAAGGGCGGACGCGACGCTTCGCTGCCCGAAGGGGAGGAACGACAGCGACATCCTGTCCACCGACATGACATGCGGGTAAGTCGGACGGCTTCGATTTGGCGCCGGGCAATGGCCGAGCGATGATCGGCGATCACCATCATCGTCTGCTCGCGCGCGACGCAGCCACAGCTTGGGGAATTACTGATCAAGGTTCGATCCATCGTAATTACCCACGGGGTGGATTGGTCGTCGGTTGAACGCCCGCGGCTGCGCTCCTTGCCGAGCCAAGCTTGCCTCTTGCGTGAGTCGGCTCTTGCGCGGGTCGAATTTCGCTGATTCCTTCGTGGGATGGGTCGAAGCGAACTGGAACGGCTGAGCCGCGAGGAGCTGATCGAGTTGGTGCTGCGGCTGCAGCGGCCAGAGAAGACCTCGCGCACCTCATCCAAGCCGCCCGCGACGGATCGCAAGGAGCAGCGGGAGCACTCCAAGCCCGGCGGCGCCAAGCCCGGTCACGAGGGTCACAGCCGGGTGCTGAGCGACGATCCCGATACGATCGTCGAGCATCGTCCCGAGGCGTGTGCGTGCTGCGGCGCCAGCCTGCACGCCGCTCTTCCGGCGCAGGTCGTCAGCACCTGCGAGCAGATCGAGCTGCCCGCGGTCGCGCCGAACGTGACGCAGCACCGTCGGCTCGCGGTGCGTTGCCCGAGCTGCGGAGAGCGGGTCGTCGCACCGGTGCCGGAGGCGGCGTGCGGCACTCCCTTCGGTCCGCGGCTGCATGCGGTGGCGACGTACCTGAAGACCTTCCAAGCCCTGTCTTATGAGCGGCTGCAGGCGGCACTCTCCGACCTGTTTGGCCTGACGCTCAGCCAGGGCGGGCTGATGAACCTGCTCCGCCGCGCGCAAGGCTGCTTCCGTCCGGGTCGCGACGCGGCCATCGCGATGCTGCGCAAGGCCGAGGTCGTCGCCTGCGACGAGACCGGCGTGCGCATCGAGGGCTCGAACGCCTACCACTGGCTCTTCCACTCGGCGCAAGCCGTGGTGCACACGGCCTCGCCGACGCGCGGCGCTGTCGTGGTGCACGAGATGATGGATGGTCACCGACCGGCGGTGTGGATCTCGGACCGCTACACCGCCCAACAAGGCCACGCGGATGAGCACCAGACCTGCCTGGCGCATCTGGCGCGCGACGTCGCCTATGTCGTCGAGGTCAGCGACGATCCCGTCCCCTGGCGCCTGCAACTCTGGCTGCAGGGTGTGTTCGCCCTGGCCGAGCGCGTCACCGACTTGGCCGCCTCGACGCTGTCAGCCAAGCGCCGCAGCCTGGATCGGCAACTCGGCGCCATCCTCGCCACGCCGAGCCGCTGTGACCTGACCCGCGACCTGCAGGCCAAGATCAGCCGCGCGCGCGATCAGCTCCTGGTCTTCCTCGCCTATCCCGGAATGGTCGAGCCGACGAACAATGGCTCTGAGCGGCTGCTGCGTCCGGCCGTCGTACAGCGGAAGGTCACCAACGGCTATCGCGCTATGTGGGCGGCTGAGGGCGAGGCCGCCATCCGCACCGTCGTCGACACTGCCCGCCTGACCGGCGCCAATCCATTCGGCTCCATCCTCAAAACCGTCGGCGCCTGAACCCCGCCATCACAGGCCTGGGTAATTACGATCCATCGATGAAGCCTCCTCCCCGGGCTTGATAAAAGGAGGTTCTTCACGAGTTGCGGGTGGCAAGGGTTCCGCGCCTACGGCGCCGTTCCTCGCCAGGCATGGGGGTTCTCAACAAATCGATTCCCGGACCCCTACCCGATCTCGCACGTTCCTATGGCGTGCCGGCTGCAGCAGAGCTGCGAGCAGCTAGGTTGAGCGCGAAACGGGAGACAGAATCATATGGCGGCCAAACAAAAGACCTTGCAGGATGCGTTCTACGAGACCCTGAAGGACGTGTACTACGCCGAGCGTCAGTCGGTGCGGGCGCTGAAGAAATCGGCCAAGGCCGCCGAGCACGAGGAACTACGTCAGGCGTTCGAGACCCACGCCGTGGAGAGCGCCGAGCAGGTCGAGCGTCTGCAGAAGGTATTCGAGATCATCGGCAAGCCGGCCCGGGGCAAGACCTGCGAGGCCATGCAGGGCCTGATCGCCGAGATGGAAGAGGATCTGGAGGACTTCGAAGGCAGCCCGGCCGCCGATGCCGTGCTGGCCGCGTGTGCCCAAGCCGTGGAGCACTACGAGATCGCCCGATACGGCACGTTGAAGACCTGGGCGAGCCAGCTCGGCTACGACGAGGCGGCTCGGCTGCTCGACGAGACCCTGCAGGAGGAGAAGAAGACCGACCAGCTACTCTCCGCGATCGCCGAACGCATCAACGTCGAGGGTGCCAAGGACAATACCGAAGAGGTTGCTTCCAAGGGCAAGGTCGGGCGAAAGGCCACCTGAGGTCTGACAATGGGCAAACTCATACGGTAAGGACGCCGCGCGGCGTCCCTCCTCTGCATGGGGAGTCCGGTGACCGACCGGATCTTGAAGTTGACCGGGGTGCGGGAACGACGCAGCATGGGACGCGCCGCTGTCCCATGCCGATAATGTGTCCCTGTCCGGGCTTCAGCCCTGTCTGGTCCGGAACGGTAGAACCTTGCCCTGGGGCAGGAAGGTGTTGACCATCGCCTTGGCGAGCTCGGCCTGCTCGAACGGCTTGTTCAGGCGAGCAATGCCGGCGAGCTGATCCTCGGGGAGCTCGGCATAGCCGCTGGCGAGGATCACTGGCAGCGCTGGGTCCTCCGACCCGATCGCCTCGATCAGCTGGGCACCGGTCATACCCGGCATCATCTGATCCGTGATCACGAGGTCGATGTTGTCCGCACGCCGCAGGACGCGCAGCGCCTGCTCGCCCGAGCTCGCCTCCAGCACAGCATGTCCGAGATCCTCCAGCATGGCCGCGGTGTTCATCAGGACGAGTGGATCGTCATCGACGACCAGCACCGTGAGCGCCTGCAGGGCGGGTAGCCCGGGACCCGTCTGCGGTGCGTCTTCCCGGAGGCTGCCCGCTTCAGCCTCGGGCAGCCACAGCTCCGCGGTCGTCCCCTGCCCCTTGGTGCTTCTCAGAACCAGGCGCCCCCCGGACTGCTCCGCAAAGCCATGCACCATCGAAAGGCCGAGCCCGGTGCCCTTGCCGATGCCCTTCGTGGTGAAGAACGGCTCGGCTGCCCGGGCGAGGGTCTGCTCGTCCATGCCCTCGCCCGTATCGGTGACGGACAAGCAGACGTAGCGGCCCGGCTTCAGCCCGGCGACCTCCTCTGCGATCACCCGGTCTTCGCGCGCGGCGATGGTGATGGTGCCACCCTGCTGCATGGCATCTCGGGCGTTCACCGTCAGGTTGAGGAGAGCAAGCTCCAACTGGCTGGCATCGGCAAAGGCGAGCGGAAGCTGCAGCGGGAACTGGGTGCTGACTGGAATAGTCGAGCCGATCGAGCGCTGCAGCAGCTCGGCCATCCCACGGACGAGCTCCGGCACATCAATGTTACCGGTGGCTAGCTCCTGCCGACGCGCGAACGCGAGCATGCGCTTGGTCAGCGTGGCACCGCGCTCTGCCGCCTGGATCGAGTTGTCGATGAACTGCAGCAGCTTGCGGTCGTGCGGCAGGCGCTTGCGGGCCAGGTGCAGGTTACCGAGCACGACGGCCAGCAGGTTGTTGAAGTCGTGCGCCACGCCGCCGGTCAGCTGGCCGATCGCCTCCATCTTCTGGGACTGGATGAAGCGTGCACGGGTGGCGTCGAGCTCCTCCTGCGCCTTCTTCCGTTCGGTCACGTCGCGGGTGATCTTGGCAAAGCCGACCAGCTCATCGTGCTCGCCGCGGATGGGATCGATGATCACGTGCGCCCAGAACCGCGTGCCGTCCTTGCGCACGCGCCAGCCCTCGGCCTCAAAGCGCCCCTCAATGGCCGCGGTCTGCAGGGCCCGGGCGGGGAGCGCGGTGGCCCGATCCTCCTCGGTGTAGAAGCGCGAGAAGTGCTCGCCGATGATCTCCTCATCGGTGTAGCCCTTGAAGCGCTGCGCGCCCTTGTTCCAGCTCGTGATCCGGCCCCGCGGATCGAGCATGTAGATGGCATAGTCCCGCACGCCCTGGACGAGCAGGCGGAAATGCTGCTCGCTCTGCTGCAGGGCCGCCTTGGTGGCCTGCCGCTCGCTGAGGTCACGCGTGACCTTGGCGTAGCCGACGAGCGTGCCGTCATCGCTGCGGATGGGGTCGATCAGCACGTGCGCCCACATCAGCGAGCCGTCCTTGCGGACGCGCCAGCCCTCCTGCTCGAAACGGCCCTCCGTGGCCGCGATCTGCAGGGCTCGGCGCGGCAGGTCAGTGGCCTGATCCTCGGGGGTGTAGAAGCGGGAGAAGTGCTCGCCGATGATCTCGGCGTCGGCGTAGCCCTTGAAGCGCTGGGCGCCCCGGTTCCAACTTACGACATGCCCGGTCGGATCGAGCATGTAGATCGCGTAATCGACGATATTCTCAACAAGAATTCGGTAGCGGTCATTGCCAAGAATTCTTTCTTTGAGAGCTGCCGATGCCCAAGGCGCTTCGTCAGATGCTACGTTGGGGTGGGAGCGATCGTCAGCCATGTCGCCAGCATACTATGACCTTGCCGAGATGTCCCCTGGCTCAACAGGCAGCACAGGCGGAGGACCTTGCGGTCGGCTTGCCGCCGAGCGCTCGGTACACCCTGTCCGTCGCCGGGCGAACCGATACCGCCTCAAGCATGTTGAGGTTCTTGTGACCTCGACCTCCTCTATCCGCGCCATCGGGCCGAGCTTTAAGCTGACACCGGGGCGGTGCCGAGGGACCGCGCTCAACCGGCCCGTGCCCCCAGGGCCGCCAAGGTCACCTCGTCCTGGCCTACATCGCCGCCACCGTAGCCGAGAAGGGCGGCCAGGCGCTCGCGGGCGCGGGAAACACGGCTTTTCACCGTCCCGACCTGGCAGCGCATGACCTCGGCGGCTTCTTCGTAACTCAAACCTTCGAGGGCGACGAGGACGAGCGCTTCCCGCATCATGTCCGGCAATTGTTCGAGCGCCGCCCGCACGTCCTGCAGGTCGACGTGCCCCATTTGACCCGGTATCGTCGACAGGCGGTCCGTGAACTCGCCGTCCACGTCCTCCACCTCACGCCCCCTCCTGCGCCTGACGGTGAGGAATTGATTGCGCGTGATCGTGAACAGCCACGCGTCCAAGTTGGTTCCGGAGCGGAAGCTCGCACGGCTCCGCCACGCCCGCAGCAGCACGTCCTGCACCACGTCATCCACCGTCACGCGGTCGCAACCCAGCGACCTGGCATAGCGACGAAGGCTCGGCACTGCCGTCAGCAGGCCGGTCCGGAACGCCTCGGCATCCCTATCGTCCGCTGCCGTCAACGCTTGGTCGAGGCGTTCCAGAAGGTTTACGAAATGATCCGGCGGATCGGCGACGGGGTCGGGATCCGCGTAGGCGGCCGCGAGCACTTGTCCGAGGTGCCGGCGGACGGCGTCCGGGAGGTTAGGAGTCCCGCAAGACGCGACGGCAGGGCTACTCTCGATCATCCGGTTCTCGGGGCTGGGCGTCACGTACACTCTCGCTTGAACCCCGTTTCGCCGGCAAGCCGCGGTTCGGCCCCGATCGCGCCTTGCCGGTCGCGACACACAGGCCACGCAATCGCAATGAAGCGATCCCTACCTTGATGCGTCGTTTCCCGACGGCAGGCGGCGAGCCATGCGGGTCGGCGCGGCGATGCTCGATCGGTTGGAGGAGCTTTCCTTGCGCCTGCCGTGGCGCATGAATGGACCGTGCCAGCCTCACGATCCGCCATCCACTCGGCAACCATCCAGGAAATGTCCGTCGCGAGATGAACCGACGCTCCGGGGTGTCGCTACGGCGACGGAACGCAACGTCATACGCCATGCGCCCCTGGTCAGAAGCTGCCTGCGCCGTCCAGGCTCCGTGATGCGCTACCGCACGTTCACGCGCACCAACCCGGGGCCGAGTCGTCGTGCCCCGCGGTTTGTTGCCGTCCAAGCGCGCCCATACCGTGAAGGAAGACAGCACTTTGGCGTCGCCAAGTTGCCGCCGGGATCGGCGACCGGCATCGGGAAGGGGTCGCTTGCGCATGAGGGTGTTCGCCGAAAACGAACATGTCGACCGTCGCCGCACCGACGTCGCTCGGATCGGGTGAGAGTCGAAACGGCACTCGTTATGAGGGCCCGCGAAGCAGGGAGGGGGGTGTTCAAGGCCGTGGTGGAAGCGCTTTGGTGCCGCCTCCATCTGCTGACTGGGTCCGCAGGTAAGCGATGATATCTGCCCGGTCGAGCGGGTCCGGCACCCCAGGGAAGTTCATGCTCGTGCCCGGCGCCAGTTTCATCGGAGCGGCGAGCCAGGCATCCATCCTGTCTGGTGTCCAAACGCCACCTATCGATCGGAGCGCTCCGGTATAGCCGAAGCGCTTGCTGTTGCTGGCAACAGGCTTGCCAAGCACGCCGTGGAGACCCGGTCCGTTCCGATCGCCGGCTCCCATCCTGACCGTATGACAGGCGGCGCACTGGCCAAACAAGCGATCGCCTCGTTCGGCATCGGCCAACTGCATGATGTCGCCGAAGCTCGGGTTTTCTCCCAAGGAACGGCGCCGCTCCCTGGCATCGTCCGAGCAGCCCGTGAGAAGAATGGCAAGCATGAGCAGCGATAGGCGTGAGCGAGTCTTTGCCATCGTTCCCTTACGCCTTCTCTGGACAGCCCATCGGAATCACGGTCCGCGCCGTCGTGCGCCGCCAGCCGGGCTTGGCCAGCGCCGCCCGTGATGGCTCGTGCGCGGCTACAGCCGGCGCGATGTCGAACAGGTAGCCGCCGCTGATCGGGTACGGCCCGGTGTCAGGCTTGGCGAGCAGCGCGTAGACCGCACCGTTGATCTCGTCATCGGTGATCTCGACGACCTTGCGGAGCTCGCCCGTGGTCTTCTGATTAGCCATGGCGAGCACCTGGCGTTCAGCCCCTGAACGCCCAGCCAGGTTCAGGGCCGTAGGCCCGATCGGGGTACACGTTGCGTGGAAACACAGGCGCGCTGTGAATTTGTAGAACACTCCTCTACGCGACCGGCATGCACGCCGTCCCGACGGACGTTCTGACATCGCCGGAATGCCTGTTTCGGATCTGCCCGGAGGGTTTTCCCGAAGATCCTTCTACCCTCGCTGCGTTCTTCGAACAGCCTCGGTCGAGAGCAGCCGTCCTGGATCGGACCGGCGAGTTCAGCGTCTACCTACCTCAATCCGGCCGATGCGCTTCGTGCGAACGTGGAGGCCAGCGCTAAAGCTGCCACCGCCAGCGGCACGAACGAGACCCAGAGGACCGTGTCCCAGCCGTAGCTCGTCAGCAGACCTCCGGATGAGAACGAACCCAGGGCCACAGCTCCGAACACGATGAAGTCGTTGGCCGACTGCACCCGTGTCCGCTCCTCGGGGCGGTGACACTCCAGCACCATAGACGAGGCGCCCACGAAGCCGAAGTTCCAGCCGACGCCGAGCAGGATCAAGGACAGCCAGAAATGCGCGACGTCCACGCCCGCCAACCCGACCATGGCGGCCGCGCCCGTCAAGGCTAGCCCCGCCGCCACGACACTGGAGGCACCGAAGCGCGTGATCAGGCGCCCGGTGAAGAAGCTGGGGCCGTACATGGCGATCACGTGCCACTGGAGACCGAGGTTCGCGTCCTCCTGCGCGTGCCCGCACAGGTGCATGGCCAGCGGCGCGGCCGTCATCACGAAGTTCATCAGCAGGTAGGAGACGGCGCCGCAGACCACCGCGATGATGAAGCGCGGCTGAGTCAGGATCGCTGCCAGAGGCCGCCCGTCGCCGAGATCCTCCGTGGTGGTTCGCGGCAGGCGGACGCCGGCGAGGACGACGGCCGCCAGGGTCGCAACCGCCGCCTGAGCCAGGAAGGTGGCGGCGAAAAGGTAGGGCGGCCACAGGTTCATGGTGTGGGTGACGAGTTGCGGACCGATCACCCCCGCGAACACGCCGCCCGCCATGACGGTGGACAGTGCGCGCGGGCGCCGCTCAGCGGGGACGCACTCCGCGGCGGCGAAGCGGAAGGAGAAGACCACGGCGGCGTAGGCGCCGCCGAAGAACATGGCCGCGCTGAACAGCCAGAAGTTGGCCGTCAGGACAGCCAGGGTCGACAGGAGCCCGACGAGCACGCCGCACCCCGTCCCGGTCATGAAAGCCGTGTTCCGGCCGTAACGGCGAGCGATGCTGCCGGCGGGCAGGGAGCAGGCGGCCATGCCGACGACGAAGACCGAGATCGGCAGGGTCGCCAAGACCTTACTCGGCGCCAGCATGTTGCCGACGATCGCGCCGGTCGAGAACACGACGACCGAGTTCGCCCCGGCGAGCGCCTGCGCCACGGCCAGCCGTAAAACATTGGCCCTCCCGGATCGGGCAACGGGGGCGGGTGTGCCTTCGGTGGTGAACGGGGAGGCGTGAGGCATCGGAAGCTCGGATTCCAACAGACTGCTTCCTCGTGCCCGCGGGTCGGCCGGCACGAGAGGTCGAACCTAGAGGGCCGGGTTCGGGAGACCGAGCGGGCTATAAAGGAGGGCCGCGCGTCCGTATCTCGACGGGATGCCAATCTGTGTAGAATGGTCGCCAACGTGAGGGCTGGCGACGACGTTGAAGCCGATTGTGCCGCCGCCCGGCCTGGTGCCGCCCAGGCCGATCACCGTGCGTGCACAGACCATCCCGGCGCGCGGGTATTTCGCCGAGCATGCCCACCGCTGGCATCAGATCGTCTACGCCACGTCCGGAGTGCTCACGGTAGCAGTGGAAGGGCTCTCCTTCGTGATCTCGACGGAGCAGGCCGTGTGGCTGCCGACCGGTGTCTGGCACCGGGTCGCATTGCTCCTGGGCGCGCAGTTCCGCAGCCTGTGGGTCGCCGATGAGGCCGGGCATGACGTGGCGGAACGCCCGACCGTGTTCGCCGTGCAACCGCTGCTGCGCGCCCTGATCCTGGAGGCGGTGGCGATCGAGGGGGCAGAAGACAAGGACGGCTATGCCGGCCGCGTCACCGCCCTGATCCTCGACCAACTTCGACGGGCCCGCCCGCTGCCGGGGGCGCTACCTTGGCCGCGAGAAGGCCCACTTGTCGGTCTTTGTGAAGCTCTCTACGCCGATCCGGCAGACGCCCGGGGGGCGGAGGAATGGGGGCGCGAACTCCGGCTTTCGGGGCGAACCCTGGCGCGGCGTTTAGAGGCCGACATCGGCATGAGCCTGCGGTCCTGGCGGCGACGTCTACGCTTGTTCAGGGCCATCGAACCGATGGGTGGGGGCCTGAGCGTGACCGAGACCGCGATGCGGCTCGGTTATGGCTCGACCTCCGCGTTCGTGTACGCATTCCGCACCGAGCTTGGGAACAGCCCGCAAGCTTACATGCGCGAGCAGGTGGCAGGTCGGCCCAGGTGCTGATGGACCTGTCTGAACCTTCAAGAGAGGAGACATCCTCGAAGACCTCATTTTGGTCCAGAAGCTCGAAAATCGGAGCACAGCTCCCTGATAATAGCAGAGGTCGCCGTGGCCTCCGCACGCTAGGATCCCGGCAAAATGCTGCCGAGCGGCAGCGGTGGGGGAGGAGGCTGACATGAGCGACCGTCAAGCGGAGTTGGAGGCTCGCATCGTCGCGCTGGAGTACGCGCTGGAGGTGCTGGTCGCCTCCCTGACCGACACCACTGCCATCCGTCCAGCGAAGATCGCCGAACTCCTCACCGAGGCAGCCTCCCAGGCGAGATCGGGCTCGTGCAGTGAGGGCGTGCCCGCGGCGCTCAAGCGGCTCGCGACGAAGCTCAGTTGAATAGCTTGTGGTCCGGGCGAAAGTGTTAAGCGAGGGGTGCTACAGCCGTCGGCGACTACCAGGGACGCTGCCGTGCCCAAGCCTCTCGCCCTCATCTTATCCGGCATGTTCGCTACGGCCGCCGTCGCCGTGCTGAGCGTCTTCGCGGTCGAAAGGCGGATCGGTTCATTCGATCGCTCTGCCGTAGCGAACCTCTCAGGGGCGCCGCTGGAGCCTACAACGACGGGTTCGGTGCTCCCGCGTAACGGCGTGGGCGGGGTACACCGTAAGCAGGTCGAGCATCTGGATAAAGATCGGCTCGGGGTGCTGACGCGATCGGCCGGGACAGGGGAGCGCCGATAAGGCATAAGCGGTCTAACGCGAGGATCGGCGTGGGATAACGTTGGGTGTGCTTTGCTGGCCGCATCGCTACGGAGGAGCGCCTGCTAGGACAGCTGCTGTCCCAGGAACCGCCGCCGCCATGCGCCGCATCTCGTTCTTCCTTCTGACGTGCCTCGGATCCGCGCTGGTGATCCTGGCGCTGGCTGCCATTGCTGACCAAGCGGTACAAACGCAGCTCGACCACGAGGCGAGTGCGGCTGCGCTCTCGTATTTGGGCGTCGGCACCTGAGAGCGGATCCGCCAGCCCGCATGCTGAGCGGGCTTCTGCACTTCTTTCTGATCCTGACCCAAGTTGAGCGATCCGAACGGTATGACCTGATCGGGCGTTAGGGTTACCCAAATCTGAGGATCCGAGCATCGAGCGATGTGTAGCTGGCGGATCATGGATCGGGCGCCCCGTTATGGCCCCTGGATCATCGCCATCAACCGGCGCGAGCCAGATCGCCGGGCGGCGATTCGCAGGGATCCCGGCAGTTGCGGAGCGAGCGAGCCCTGGCGTGTCGTTTCCTGCGGCCACGCTACGCGTTGGACTCCTTCACGGACTGGATGCCATTCCCGCCCTGGCCTACCTCAGGGGAACACGCAGACGCGAGCCAGAGCGAGGCTTCGGCCCCCCAAGCGCCGACAGGTGCTGACCTGCCGCCTGGCAAGGCGGCGGGTCTTTGCGGTTCAGCCGGCCCCGTACCCGCCTTTGGCGTTGTCAGACATCGGCGGCGACGGCCGGTTGTCATAGCCGCCGCTCTCCGGCCCGAGATCGCTCTGCGGCTCCGGGCTCCCCGGCGAGTGCGGTCCGGCGCCACCGGGCAGCGGCTCCGGCTTCCTCGTCTCGCCGAGCGGGCGCCCCGGCGGCGCCGAGCCGACCGCTTCCTTCTCGTCCGGCTTGTCCTGCGTCATGCTCGCCCTCGGATTCTGTACCTCATGGGCGAAAGCCGGCGGCCGGCAGAGGGTTCCGATGCGATAGGCATGGGCACGTCAGCGGCTCCCAACAGCTTCCTCGAACGCATCATGGATGCGCCAGCACCAGTACGATCGCTGTTCGTCGAGGTTTGGCTGGCCTGTGCCGGAAACAACCGCCCGGGCTCGATGCGCGTATCGCTATGCTTTTGTGGGCGAAGACCCGGACCGACGCTGCGCTCGTCGTTGCCGCATGCGCGCTGACTCGGCTGCATGTGGTGACGAGCGGCAGGCCCATGAAGGCCGTCAAGGCTCGACTGCAACGGCCTGGGGGCAATGGGATCGCCCTGGGCCCCACTGGCAAGGAGATCAGCTATCCTTGCGGCGTCCCGCTGGCCATTCTTAGGATCTTGCTTTCGGCTGCCGCGAGCATTGCGACGCGGTGGCGACAAGCTCCGCTCCAAACCGCGGCTGTTCGCAAAGCGGTGGGAGCGTGACCTCAGATATTGACTGTGTCGCGAAATGCGGTTGTTCGTCCCGGGTTATAATTTCGGAGACCGAAGTGGACGACACCACGATCAAGCAGCAGTCGGACTTGAGCGAGCTGACTGTCGACATCATCGCAGCCTACGTCTCGAACAACAACGTTCAGGTGGCTGAGCTGCCGGCGCTGATCGCGGGCGTACGTGCCGCCCTCGGCAGCTTGGGCCAGCCGAGCGCATCCGGCGAATCCGAAGTTGAGAAGCCGACCCCCGCCCAGATCCGTAAATCGATCACGCATGAGGGCCTCATAAGCTTCATCGATGGCAGGAGCTATCAGACGCTGAAGCGGCACCTGGGCAAGCACGGGCTCGACATGCAGGCTTATCGGCAGCGCTATGGCCTGCCGGAAGACTATCCCTCGACGGCGCCAGCATATTCGGAGAAGCGTTCCGCACTGGCGCGCAGCTTCGGTCTCGGCCGGAAGGCCGGTGCTGCTGGGCCTAAGGAGGCCCCTCCTGAGGCGCCGAAGCGCGGCGACCGGCAGAAGAAGGCGGCGGCCGAGTAAGAGCGTTCGGGAACGGGAGCGGGCCGAGCGATCAGACATAAGCTCGGCGCGCTTGCTGTCGGTCCGCCAGAATCGGTTGTGGCGGGGCGCCGCCCCTATCCCGGACCGCTTCGATCGGAGCGCGTAGGGCCCGCGCAACAGGTCGCCCATTACGCGACGCCGAGATACATCGAATCTGCTTCATCGCCGACGCGGGTGCGGGGGAACACAAACTCAAACCCTCTTTGTCCACCCTCGGCGATGAAAGCGGCACCGTTCTGCCCGAATGATGCTGTAAAAGCTCCCGGCCGAGGCGGGAGCCTCCGCCGCCGTCACCTTAAGCGCGACGGGCTCGAATACCATGGCCACCACCATCCCGGGCGAGTAGGTCGGCCTCGCCGTCAGCTCGTCGCTGCCAGAGGGCGTCCACGCCATCGACGCCTTGATCTATGCCGCAACGACACGCGGCTCTCGCCCGATACCGCGACTGACGTGCCGGCGCTCGTCCGGTCGACGGGTTCAAGGCTTATCGGCTCAAACATCGAGCCGCTGCTCGCCCAGCCAACCGTGTCCGGCCTTACCCGAAGTCTCGCCGGCACAACGCGCAGCGAATGGTTTCATGATGCTCGCGCGATCCGAGGTGGCACCGTGGCCGCCTCGCTCCGGCGTGGTCGGGATGGCTGGAGTCGCGCGAGGCGCGTCGGCAGTCGGGGATTTGCCGATCGCTACAGCTCGATCACCAGGTCCGGGTCGAAGCCGGTCGCTTCCGTCGGATACCCGTGCGGGTTGCACAGCACGCGTGTCGCGCCGATCCGGTAATCGAACCGGTCGTGGACATGTCCGTGTACCCAAAGCGTTGGGCACGCCTCTTCCACGAGGGCATCGAGCCTGGAGGCGTAGGCGGGATTGAGCGGCCCAGCGCGGAAACGTTCGGCGACGCTGAGCGCGCTGGGGGCGTGATGGGTGACCACCACGTGCGGATTGTCGGGGGTCGCCGGCAACCGTGCGAGCGCTCCGGCAAGGAACGCGCGTGAGCGGAGGTGGAGGGCGAGGGCCTCCTCGGGGCGGAACCGCAGCCACCTCGGCCGCGTGGCCCACCTGATCAACCTGTGATCGTTCAGTCCCGACCGCGCGTCGCGCATCGAGGCGGCCCGCGATTCCTGGCCATCCAAATCGTAGTCCGTCCACAGCGTGCATCCGGAAACGGCCACGTCCCCGAAGGTCACGGTGTCGTTCTCCAGGAAATGGATGCCACGCTCGGTAGCCGCCGTGCGTCCCCGGGCCAACTCCTCGGCATAGGTCCGATGGTAGAACTCGTGATTGCCCGCCACGAGCACGACCGGCATGTGCGGACGGATGGCCGCCGCAAGCCACTCCACGGCTTCCGCCAAGCCGCCGCCCACGTCGCCGGCGACGATGGCGACGTCCGCTTCCGGGATCCGCGGGGGCCGCCAAGGCGCGCCGACGTCGCGGTGAAGATCGGAGAAGATCCACAACCTCATCGCTCTCCTTGCTCCTCGATCTTATGCGGCGCTGGCAGGAGCCGCGGCTGGACGGGATGGCCGCCGGATCAGGGACGTGCCGCCGTGCTCGGCGGACGGCGGCCCGCGCGAAGGAGGGCGGGATGGGATTGTGACGAACAGACGGCAGCAGCATTCGCGACGAGCGTCCCCTTCCCGGCCCGTCGATCGGCCGGAAGCCCTTGATCCTTCGACCGCCGGCCCCTCGCGGCACCGACACCGAGAGCGGCCCCTCACCGAATCCGCATGCGAGGTCCCTGCCCACCCACAAATCCCCGGTGTCCGAACGGGCCTTGCAGGGGCTGCGCGGCGTCACGGTCCGGACGACGCACGGACGTATCCGTCAGCCTGCGCCGTTCCCTCGCTTCCGCGATCGGGAGACCGCCTCGCGCGGGTGGCGGACCACCCCGGAGGTGCGGGAGGCCCCGGGACGTCTCCGAGCCGGCGGCAAGGAAGGGGCCCGCGTGTTCCTCCCAGGCATATCCACGCCTTCGAGCCGCTCGAACTCGGCGGAAAGGGCAAGAAGCCTGTCGCTGATCCGGCGTTCGCGCTCCAGCTCGCGCGCGGCCATCAGCGCGGCGAGGGTCGCTGCCTCGATGCGGCGTGCATGAGGATCGGCGGCCACGGCGACAACGAGGGAGGCGACGAGCACGGCCGTCCTGAGGATCGCGGGCGGCAATGCCTCGCCGGCCAGGACGGCGATGTCGGCTTGTCCGAGCCGCGGCGCCATGAACGGCAAGAGACGCGTCGCGAACGGCAAGGGAACCGGGCCGGAGGCCGCGAGCGACGCCTGGGTCCACAGGTGGACCTGATGCGAGCAGGGCAAGAACCAGGGCGGTGCGGGGCGGGGCCCCTCGTCGCCGACGTCCGGGTTGCCCGATGCCCATGCATCGAAGCGGGCGGCGCCCATCGCCCGCGCCGAGGCGGGGTGATCGCGTCCGACCGTCACGACGGCATCGAGCGCGACGCGCAGCTGCCCGTCGCGCAGGCAGTCGATCGGTAATGCCAGGATGAGGTCCCGTCCTTGCCCGTCGGCTGCCCGCATGGTGTCGAGCAAGGCTCCGGTCCCGATCGTATCGACGTGCGAGACGCGTGGCTTCGCGCCCCCTCGGGACAGGGGCAGGGCCGACGGCTCTGCGGCGACCTCGACCGCGGCGCCCGCGCCGGCGAGGCCGTGGGCGATCAGGAGGGCCGTCGCGGGCCCAGCCGCGTCGTCGGAGAACACACCGATGCGCATCGTCACTCACCCGTCGAGAAGCTCCCGGATGTGGGAACGGGTATATTATACCAGGGATATAATAGCGCGGTCGAGGCTGATAGCGGCGCGGATCCCCTCTTGCCGGCGGAGCGGAGGATGTCGCCCCGTCGGCCCCGCGAAGGCGCTCCGTCGGGTTCGCGTGCCGGCCCCCACGTCAGGTGCAGGAGAAGGGACGGGCTAGCCCGTGGAGAGGACATCGTCAGGATACCGGCACCCTCCCCGCGCATGACCTAGGACGGTCGCACGGGCCGTCACGGTGCCCCCTTCTGGCTAATAAATACCAATGGTATAATTGCATCCTCCTCTACATCGCTGGCGTGCCGCGTCCCGGGCATCCCGTCCGAGCGCCCGCTGCCCTGCGCGAAACGGGATGTCCCATGTTGCTTGCATTCACCGGCCCCGGTTGCATCTCGGCCAATGCCCACGTCGCCCTCCTGATCACGCACGCGGCCGCGGCACTCGGCATTTCGGTGCTGCACGTGCGGGTCGTGGGCGGCGCGGAGCCCTCGCTGCTGCCGCGCTTGGTCCTGCCGCGGGGAGTGAGTTTCGTCGAACAGCCTGCCGATGCCGCTGCACGATCGATCCGCGACGGATTCGACCTCACGATCATCGATGTCGGTGCCGGCAAGCTCCCGCGATTGGGCGCCCTCCCCTTCGATGCCGTGCTCGTCGGTGCCGGACCCTGCGATATCGAGGAACGTCGCGCGGTTTCGGCTGGCGGATCGCTGCCCGGACGCCTCTCGCGGGTCGCGTGGCTGCTCGGACTGGATCGTGACGGGGGCGAGCCCGAGTTGAGGCGCTTCGAGCACGGCGTGCAATCGGCGCTTTCCGAATTGGACACGCTTTGGACCCCGCGCATCCTGCCCGCGCTCGCGCCGATCCTGCGTCGCGCCGACACGGACAGGCTCCTCGCCGGCAGGCCGTCCGCACGGGTACTCGGGGCCGGGGTCGCCCTCCTCGGCTCGATCGCGGCTGCGGTCGAGGCCGAGCGGGGCGGAACTCGCGAAGGTCCTTGGTCAAGTCTCGCCGAAGCCGTGGAGGGTACGCGCCTGTGCGACCGGCGTGACGAGGCCGAGACGCTCCGGGCGCTGGCCGACGACCTGGAGCGCATCGCGGATGGCGGGGGCCCGACGGCCGAGGACCTTGCGCACGCGCCCGTGCTTGAGCAGTGGGAGAGCGCCGCGAGGATAACGCGGTGCCTCGTCGGCGTCGTGGGCGGCCATCCGAATCTCACGTCCGGCAAGCAGGTTCGGACGTCGGAGGTCTATGCCACCGACGGACGTTCCTGGGCGCGGACCCTTTCGCGCTTCTACGTGCTTCGTACCCCCCGGCGGGACCTTCCGTCCGTCAACGTGCATTGACGCGTATCGCGTCCCGCGTGCCTGGCCTCTCGCGGGGTCTGCCAAGGACGGGCGGCGGCAAGGCCGCCCGGCCAAGTGAGCCCGGCAACGAGATCGTCGCGCGGCAGCTCTCGCGGCTCACCATCCCTCGTCGTCCGGGTAACCCTGCCGGCCGCTCAGGTGCAGGCGCACGCCATCGGATTGATCGCGATAGAAGTCCTCGCCCCCCTCCCTCTCGTCGAAGGACATGTCGAGCAGCTCGGGTCCGGTCGCCGCCTCCTCGTCCTGCCAGTTCTCCTCGTCATCGTGGAACGCGACGTCCGACAGGTTGGCCTCCACGGCCGCAAGTCGGCCGGAGCGGTTCCGGACCGCCGGCAGCCTCCGACGCGCCGTGGTCGACGGGGTCGGGCGGCGCTGGCGCGCGGCGTCGGACGTTTTGGATTTCACTTGCCTCATGTCACGTTTCTCCTCTCGTCTGGATGGTCCGGCCGTGCCTCAGGCCCGGAATTGGCTTCCGATCCGCCACGACTGGTGGGCCGGGAATTCGCCTACGCGTCTCCTGCAGGTTTCCGGCGCGAGGGCCCGGGGCTGCGACCGACAGCGGGGGCGCCGACGTGCCGCATCATCCCGGAGGCGGTCGGTTTCCGCCCGGGCGCGCGCCTCAAGGCGGCGTCGGACGAGGCGAAGGCACTCCTCGGCCTGTCCCCGTTCGCTGCTCGCCTCCCCGCGTCCCACGTCGGAGATCGATGCCGCGGCCAGGATGTCGGCCGTCACCAGGAGCGAACGGCGTAACAGGGGCTCGCCCGGCCTTCCCTTCAGCAGGTCCGCTCGGCAAAGGCTGTCCAGTGTCGGCACCTCGATCGAGGCAATTCGGCCGGAGTCGATTTCGAGGAGCGGGAGCCCGCTCCGAGACGTGGGGGCGTAGGTCGGGGACAGGGGATCGGCGTCAGCCTCCGGTACACCGCGGGCGGAGTCGACGTAGCTGGTCGGCACCATGGTCGCGGCAAGGTCCAGAGCGGGATCCAAGCTGCGGAGCGCCACGAGCACATCGTCATGCTGGCCACGCCCGTAAATCGCGAGGACGCGGCGGCGCAGGAAGCGCGCCGGTACCGGGACGATCTGCATGCCTCGCGCGGTCGGCCGCGTCGTGACTGCGACCGGCACGATGCCCGCTTCGACGACGATGGCGGGGCGGCGTCCTGCGAAGGTCAAGCCGTTCGCCACCATGAGCGCCGACCAGAACGATGAGCAGTCCTTGGAGTGGAACACGATGACCATCGTATCTGAGCCTCCGTCGCTAATTTATACCATTGATATAATACGCCGGTCCGCGCGGGCCTCCAATCCCTGGGATCGTGTTGTCTCCCCCTTTCCTTCGGATTGGTTTGCGAAATGTAATCGATCCCAATTCAAGCGAAGCCAACGATTGTGCGCCTCCAAGACGATCCTGTGCCTCGAATGAAGTAGATCTCTATACACTTGAGTTTATTTGTGGGTGCCCTGCAGGCCACGCAGTTCCGCTTCCCTAGGCCTTGAGGCAAGGTCAGTTCTGCGCGTCTATAGAGTTCGAGGCAAAAGGCGGGAGGCTTCACCGGCTCGCCATCTCTCTAGAGCGCGAGCGGTGGCAAGGGCGGTCAGTCGTCCATCGGCACCCGCGCGGGGTACTTCGGCAAAGTGCGCAGCGCTCGGCCGCTCCTGAGCCTGGTGCACACCTCGGTGCCGGCGGCCTGCGTCCCTTTTTGACAAAGCGTAGCCCTGGCAGGGCTGGTGTCCGAGCCGGGTAAAGCCTCGACCACGGCGCATGAGCGCCTGGATGGGCGGTTTCGCCCTATCGTGGGGCGGCGCGTCGTCGGGGGCATTTGGCGTATGGCAGGTGCGCTCGTCACCGAAGCCTGCCAGGCGGAGCCGGAACCCCTTGCTCCGGTCTCATGGGAGATCTGAACTTATCACGCCTCCATGGAGGCGGGTCCGCCACGAACGAACGGGGCGGACCGCGAGTCGGTCAAGCCGCTTTCACGCCGGCCAGGAAGTGGGAGACCTCCTGCGTCAGGCCTTCCGAGTGCCGGGCCAGTTCCTGCGCCGCGCTCAGCACCTGCGAGGCCGCCGCGCTGGTCTGGCCGGCGCCGGCCTGCACCGAGCCGATGTTCCGGGTCACCTGCTCCGTGCCCTGCGCGGCCTGCTGCACGTTGCGCGTGATCTCCTGCGTGGCCGCCCCCTGCTCCTCCATCGCCGCCGCGATGCTGGCCGCGTAGGCCGACATCTCGCCGATCACCCGGCCGATCTGCTGGATGTCCGCGACCGCCTCCTGGGTCACAGCCTGGATCTCGGCGATGCGGCCGCCGATCTCACCGGTGGCGCGACTGGTCTGGCTCGCCAGCTCCTTCACCTCGGCGGCCACTACGGCGAAGCCCCGGCCCGCCTCGCCGGCCCGCGCCGCCTCGATCGTCGCGTTGAGCGCCAGCAGATTCGTCTGGCTCGCGATGTCCGAAATCAGCGATACGGCGGTGCTGATGCGCTCGGCCGTGCCGGCGAGCTTTTGCACCGTCGCATCGGTCCGGTGGGCCGTCTCGACCGCGCGATCGGCGATGCGCGCCGACTGGCTCACCTGCTGGACGATCTCGGCCACGGACGCCGACATCTCCTCGCTGGCCGCGGCCACCGTCTGCACGTTGGCCGAGGTCTGTTGCGCGGCGCCGGCGACGGACACGCTCTGCTGCGTGGTCTCGTCGGCGGTAGCGGCCATGGAGCGGGCGGTCGCCTCCATCTCGGTGGCCGCGCCCGCGAGCCCCTGCGTCAGCACGGAGACGCTACGCTCGAAGGTTTGCGTCAGCTCGTCGAGCAAATTGGCACGACGCATCTTGGCCTGGTTCTCAGCCTCCTGGGCTGCGGCCATGTCGCGAGCCTCGACGGCGTTGTCCTTGAACACTTGGAGCGAGCGCGCCAGCGAGCCGATCTCGTCGCGGCGCTCGGTCCCTACCACCGCAACCTCCAGATCACCGGAGGCGAGGCGGTCCATGGCAGCCGTCATGCCGTTCAGGGGCCGAGTGACGCCGAGGACCGAGATGGCCGCGAGCAGGCCGGTAGACGCGAGCAGGCCGGCCGCCGCGATCGCCGTGAGCGTCGCGGTGGCCGATGCCGCCACCTCGGACGCACGCTCCTGCGCGGCCTTCAACTCACGCAGGTTCGCCGCCACGCGCGTATTGATCTCGGCGTTCAGCCTAACCCGAGCCTCGCGGCTCGTGCTGCCCGAGATCTTGGCGGCGGTTTCCTTATCGCCCCTCAGGCCGTAGCCGATGCCCCTCTCGACCGACGAGATGTATTCGGCAAGATAGCGTTTCATACCTTCATTCACGGCCCGGCGCTCTGGTGACCCGGAGAGTGCGATCAGCTCGTCGGCGATAGCGAGCGCCCTGCCTTGGTCCTCCTTCAGCTGTCCGCTCTGCTTATTCAGGATAGTCGGATCTGTTTCGATGACGATGTTCTTGTCACGGATCGTGATCTCATTCACAGCGAAGGCGAGTTGCTGTACTTTCACGACGCGCGCCACGTTGAAGTCCACGATCTCATGCGTGTTCCGGTCCAACGTGTCGAGATTGGTCCGAGCCAGCAGGATCATCGCAACGGAGACCGCGATCAGCAGGGCTGCAGGGAGCGCCAGCTTGACCGGCAGCCGAAGGTTGTTGAGGAGGTTCATGGGCTCGTCGTACGGGAGCAAGTCTGTACGCCCAGAGGCCGTCCCGGACCCGTTGGGCGCGCCGATTCTCGATCCTTAACCTTACCGCGGCATTAAGACACACAAGACTGCATGCCCCCCATGGCATGGGCGCCTGGCCGCGCCCGCGGACCGTTGGTGACCCTGCGGCTCGTCACATCAACGTGATTCGATTACTGGCTAGGTGCCGTTCGATCCCATCAAGGGAATTGTCCCCTTAGCGATGCACCTGGCTGACACGGTCGCCCTGCGCTCGCAGCTTGGATCACTCGCCATCCCCTTCGGCCGTTGAGAGGGATGGGGCGAGCTCCCGATATGAACCTCCGGGGACCGAAATCCAACGCTCGACACCTCTCGCGAGGTGCTGCTCTGGTCATGAAGAAAGCCCTGGGAAGGTCCGTTCCAAGGCCGGTGAATGGGCCCATGGCAGCAGGCGGAGCAAGGTAGGCGCAGGGTGCTCGCCAAGCTGCGCGACGGCCACAACGGTTTCGCAACTTCTACCCCCTAGAGCGTGATTCCACGCGCTTGGTGTCGCGCGAAGGCGCCACGTGCGGACAGGTATGCACGAGCTATGCGGAAGGATCGTTCGACGCTGACGGTAGTTAGGTGTCGGGCTGCGCGTCTACCTGCTTTTGCCGTCCGCGCTGCATACCGGTTCTCCCGTGCCAGCCAGGGCGCGACCGCGGTCGAGTTCGGGCTCGTGGCCCTTCCCTTCCTGGCCCTGTCCGGCGCATGCCTGGAAGCAGGCTTGACCTTCTTCAGCCAAAGCATCCTGCAGCAGGCTGTCACCGATGCGGGTCGGCAGATCTACACCGGACAGTTCCAGGCAGCCAACGCGGGGACGACCGACACTGCGACGCTCATCCGCAACTTCCGTACTGCGATGTGCGCGCCCGGCGGACGGGCACGCGTCACCACCTTCCCGTGCGCGAACGTGCAGATCAGCATCACGAAGGCTGCAAGTTTCAGCTCGGCGGCACCCGTGAGGGCGGCGATCACAGACCCGCAGACCGGCATCTCCGACTGGAACCCCAGCTTCACCTCTTATGCCTGTGCCCGAGCAGGCGACGTGATGGTGGTTCAGGCCGCGGTCGATATACCGGCCTTCTTCCCGCTGCTCGGAGCGGCTCACGCTACGCTGCCCAACCGCCGTCGGGTGCTTCAGGCGGCTACCGTCTTCCAAGTCGAACCCTTCAATTCCACCGCGGCTTGCCCGTCCGGGTCGTGACATGCCACGACCGGTCTCGCTCGCCGCAATCCTTCGCCGCTTCAGGCAAGATGCAGGAGCCGTCGCGGCCGTCGAGTTCGCGGCGGTACTGCCGATCCTGGTCACGATCTATTTCGGGCTGACGGAACTCGTCCGGGCCGTCGATACCGGGCGCAAGCTCACACTCTACACACGCACGATCGCAGACCTTTCAGGGCGGGCGACCAACAACAATCCGGCCGCGAGCGACATGTCTGCGATCGTGAACGCGGCCGGCGCGATCATGCAGCCCTACCCGACGACGAGCCTTCAGGTCTCCATCCATGCAATGGGCGTCGAGGCGGTCTCCGGCACCCTCTATGGCGGCGTCTGTTCGAGCTATCCACTGAACGCACGGCCGGTGCTCACCTTCAACGGCACCGGCGGCCTGCCAACCACACCCGCCACGTTCGCCTACGATGGCGCCCGCTACGTCCTGGCAGAGGTGACCCTCCCGTACGCGCCTGTCATCGGCGCCAACCTCTACAAGTCGATCTTCGGCGCCCGCGGGCTCGTGTTCACCCGTCAGATCTCGTGGGCCCAACGCCTCGACAAGGGCGAAATCGTCATGCCGGGAGGCTCGAAGTGCCCCAATTTCTGAGGCGGCGCTCGCCATTCGTTCGTGGCCGGATCTCCGATCGCGCGCGCGGCTCCATCGCACGCTTCGGCGGATCACGCAGTGGCCAGATCGCGATCACGTTCGTGCTTCTCGCCTTGCCCATCCTGTTCGCGGCCGGCGCTGCCGTCGATTACAACCGGCGCAACGCGGCGAAGGCGCAGCTCGATGCAGCTATCGACGCCGCAGTGCTCGGGGTGATCACGCGCAAGACGAACGTCATCACGGCCGACATGCTGGACAGCGCGCGCGCGCAGTTCATGGCGGACGCAGCCAAGGTCACCGGCGCGACCATCACCTCGTTCGTGGCCGTTCCGATTCCCGGCGTCTCGCAGGTCGGTCTGACGGCCACCTACACGGCGAGCGTGAAGACGACGCTGGGCAATCTTATGAGGGTGCCTTCCATGGCGCTGTCGGGACAGTCCGGCAGCGTCCGCAACGTCGCGCAATTCATCGACTTCTACCTCCTGCTCGACAACTCGCCGTCGATGGGTCTTGCCGCCACCGCCGCGGACATCACGAAGATGCAGAACGTTGCAGGCGGTTGCGCTTTTGCCTGCCATCTTCTCAATAGCAATGGCACCGAGAACACGAACGACAATTATAACATCGCCAAGCGCAATAATGTCAAGCTCCGAATTCAAGTACTTCGCGATGCTGTTGCAAATCTAGTCGATTCGGCCAAGTCGAGCATGACGCTGTTTCAGCAGTTCCGCATGGAAATGTGGACTTTCAGCGATTTCCAGACACGACTGATTCAGCTGACGAACAACCTTGATCAGGTGGCGACCGCTTCCGGTCAAATCGATCTGGCATACTCGTATCAGAGCCAGAGCGACAACCAGACCGCATTCGAACGGGCCATCGCAAAGATGACCAATACGATCCCCACGAGCGGGACAGGTGTTACAGCTCTAGATCCGATTCGCTTCCTGTTTTTCGTAACCGACGGCGTGCAGGACTCGCCGATTGACGGTACGATGAGCAACCAAAGTGCAGGGTTCAAGATCAATAATAACCGCTTCATCAGTGCGATCAACCCCGACACGTGCCGAACCATGAAGAGCCGAAATATCAAAATCGGCGTTATCTACACGCAGTATCTGCCGCTATCAAGTAACAGTTTTTATAATTCATACGTCAAGCCATTTGAGAAAAATATTGGACCGATGTTGTCGAGCTGTGCGACCGACGGGCTGTATTTTGCTGTGACAACGGACGGCGACATCAACCAGGCCATGCAGCAGCTATTCAGCGCGGCGCTCTCTTCCGTGCGGATCACGAATTAGAGCGCCTCCGTCACCGCTACGGACGGCCTCGATGGTCATGCCACGCCCACGAGGCGTAGGCGGCAGCGCGCTCCCGTGCGTCATCCGCGACCAAGTTTCCGAGCCGACGTGAGGGGCAAGCTCCCGCCGGGGTCGCCGCATCGAAGCCGACGGTGGGCACCTCGGCTTGGGCGGACCATAAGGCAGGAGCCAGGCAGCAACCCCCTCCCTTCACGCCGACCATGCTCGGGCCTCAAGTGGGCGCAGGCTTCTCTCGCGTTCCCGCCCCCGTGTGCTCCGGCCGACGCAATGCTCGGTCTCGTGCCGGCGCCTTCCTGGGCGAGCGCGATCGCTCCTGCTCGTCATCACGGCTCGCCGAAGCGACGACGCCGACGAAGCCGGGTCCGGTTACGAGGCGCGCGCCATGTTCTCGTAGGGTGGCGGCTATCCGTTCGATCAACGGGGGGCGTAGGACGGCGAACCCGTTCTCGTAGTCGTTGATGCTCTTCTTCGACACGCGCGAGAGAAGGTGAAGCTCCTGCTGCGACAGTCCGATCAGGATCCGAGCGGCCTGGCACAGATATCCCGGCACCGCCCTTTCAGCGGGCCAATCGCCGAACGTGGAGGGGTCCAGCTTCGTGATCGGGGTCTGCTTGGCATGGAACAGCTTCATGCCGGTGGTATAGTTCCATATTGCTTCGGACGAGGCAGGCAGACCGGCTCCGGCCGACTCACCCTCCTCGTCCATGGCGGACGCCAGCCGACGTTTGGACACTGCCACGACCTTTGTCTTCTTCGGCGTCCCTATCGGTCCGGCGCGGCCTCACGCCGCCGGACCTTCCCGAATCCCTCGAATGCTCGCGAGGTTGCCGGATGCGCTGCACGTTGTCGAGCATGATCGCCGCCCGGCAACTCTGTCCGGGGCTGCTACGTCGCGTACCATCCCGCTCGCGATCGCATCGCCGGCTGGCCCGGTCCCGAGATTCCGATACGATCTTCGAGGCAGCGCGAACGGTGCTCGATGCCGCCTTTGTGGACGGGCCTACGTCGGCGTCAGCACGCCATCCGCCCTTCGCGTCGCCGCCGGGGACCGGGCCGTTCAGCCCAGTGCCGGGACGATGGACCCGTGACGGGATGGCCCCTCTCCTGTCCGATATGCGGCCGGGAAATCCCGCAGCGAGAGCATCCCGACGGGCTCCCCGTCCGAGAGGACCGGCAAGTGCCGGAAGCCGCCGTGCAGCATGGCACGCAGCGCCGCCGGGATCGGTTCGTGAGCCGGAATCGTCCGGGGTCGGGGCGTCATCACCTCGCGGACGAGGGTGAGCATGGGATCGCGATGACCGGCGATCACGCGGACGGCGACGTCACGCTCGCTAAGGATGCCGACGAGCTTGCCGTCGTCGAGGACAACCAACGCGCCGATGCCATGCTCGCGCATGCGATGGCAGGCTGCCGCCACCGTGAAGCTGCCGCCGATGCTGCGCAGGGTTCGACCGGCGAGAAGGTCCGAGACGGTTTGCGCTGTCATGCCTTGCCTCCGCTGAGGGGCCGTGAACGACCGGCAGGGCCGTCCTGCCGGCCGAGCTGGACGGGCACGTCCGCCGAGGCCCTCCCCGGCCACCAACCCCGGAAGCGGCAGCCCACGGCGAGAGCCATGACCGGGTTGGCACGTGTCCGTACCTTACCGCCCACGCACGGCATTGATCCGGATCAACGGGGCGGGGGGTCGACGGATCCCGCGTTCGAGGCCTGCCGCGGCGCAACGCGACTGCGCAACGGGGAGCGTTCCACGGATGGAGGATCGCTGATGTCAGCCAAGCCGATGACCTCGACGAAGGACCTGGCCCGCCCGGCCCGTGTTCAAGACTGCCATCGCGAGCACCTGACCGCGGTACGGGAAGGCGACGTCAGGGACACCCACTTGACCTGCCCGCTGGATCGCTGCGCGCCCTGAGAGGACATGCCCCGGCGAGGAACGAGAAAGAATTCGCCCGCAGCGTACCGGCTTGGAAGAGCCCGGACGAAGAGGGCGCATGGCCTCGCCGGCAGTTGTTCGAGCCGCCCGAAAATGGTCAGGGCAGGGGTTGAGCGCCAGGACGTGCGACATCGGTCGGTCCGGGGATCCCGAACCCCCATGGAGCGGCGTCGAGCTTAACCCGACGCTTGGTCGCCGCGGCCGCGCCGAGACGATTCGGGATCCCGTCGGCCTGCCGTGCCGCGGGCCTGGGGACGCCGGCTTTCGACCGGCTCCCAAACCCGCCAAAGGCAGCCTAGCCCGGCTTCTCTCGACCGACGCCGGCGGCAGGACGGTGGCTCCCGTGGCACGCGGCGCATAGCACCGGCAATCCGAACGTGCCAAGCATGCGCACATGCAGACCGGTTCACCCTTCGTGTGCGAAGCCAAGGTCCACGAGGAGTGGCGCGGGATTACCCTCGCGGAGGCGTTGGGCGTTCACGGGTCGGCAGCGAAACGGTGTTTGGCTTGCCACGGGTCCGTCAGCGTCCACGGCGGCTATGGCGGACAGGTGCCCGCCACCGTGCATCGCAAGGGGCATGACGGGTGTCCCCGCTCGCCGCGAACCTTCAACGGGACGGCCTCGCCGCACCCGAACGCCCTGCTCTGATCCGTAGCGCGACGGTCGCGCGATCGGCCTGATCGGGTACCCTGCCCTGCCCCGTCACGACCCATCCCCATTCGTGGATCGCCGGACCCGGGCATTGATCGCTCCCCAGGAGCAACGACGGCGCTAACCATGTTCCATCGGATCAGGCAGGGAAAGGGAACCGCGTTTGCGTTGATGTTATATCGTTGGTATAATCATCGACGTTCCGACATCTTGTGGCGGATGAAAGCGGCGGCCGCTCGCCGGCTCCGGCGCTCGTACCGGTCCCCGGCCCCGCGAAGGCCTGCGGGATAGCCTCGGGTCGCGCATGCCCTGCGCCGAAAGGACGGTTACTCATGGATCTTAGGCGTACCACGGTCGAGGGCTGCGACAGGCAACGTTGCCGGATCGGGCCGCGGCGGGCGCCGGGCATGCACGGGTCTGGGCCCGAACGGCATCGAGGGCCCCTGTCCGTCTGGCGCAGGAGGGATCCGGCAAGCCTCACGGGGAACGACCTGTCGCGCCTGTTGAGGCTTGTCGGATCCACGGCGATGTGGGGCGAGCCCCGTTGGACCGCCGCCAGGCGCGGTGATCCCGCGGCCGCGACCGCCGTGGCGCTGGATCATGTCCGCCGTTGCGGGGCCGACTCGACCGCGTCCGACCTCGCCATGTGCAATCTCGTCCTGCTCGCCGCGGCCGGTGACGCGACCGCTCCCGTCGTGATCGCCCATGCCCTCGCTGCCCTCGCACGACGTCGCCCCGGGGATGCCGCGCTACCCGCTCTCGCCGCGGGATGGATCCGTCGCCCTCCTCCCGGACGGGCCGGCCACGGTCGGCGACCGCGCCGGCGCCAAGGCTAGGCGCATGACGACCAGGATGACCGAACACTCGCAAGTACGGAGGTCACATGGGTGCGACTGGGAGCGGGGGCGGGAGCGGAAAGTTGGCGAGATCCTTCCTCGCTTCTCTTCGGGCCGAGGCCCGGTCCAGGAATGCGCCCTTCGACCTGGCCGGTGCGGAACTCGATGCCTGGAACGAGGTGGGTCCGGAGGCCGGGATCGAGCCGCCCGCGCGCGTGGCTGCCGACGTCGCAGGCGCGGCGGTCGCCTTGGCGAAGGGCCTCGGACGCGATCTTCCGGGGCTTGCCTGCGACGCTCCCCCGGCGATCATCGTGCAGGTCGCTTCCGCCGAGTGGGTCGAGCCGATGCGACAAGCCCTCGGTCCCTGCCTCCTCGGGCCCGGGGGCAAGGTACTAGACGGGCCCGCCATGAGGCGTGGGTTCGACCACGTCACGAAGGGCGGCATCGTCGTCTTCGCGTGCGACGGCAGCTCGCGGGAGCACCGTCCGGACCGTGACAACGACGTCGTCGGCGCGGCCCTGCTGGCGGGCCACGCCGTCGTGGGCATCAGCCCGAGCCCCGCCACCCTGCTGCCCGCCGACATCGTCGCCGCGGCCGACCTCAGGGTGAGCGCCGGACCGCTCGACGGCGAGGGTTTGGCCCTCGTCATCGAGGCCGTGACCGGAACGCTTCCCTCCGGTTCGGTGCCCGACGCGCTCGCGCGGTCCTGCGGTCCGGGCGATCTCAGAACCTGCGTCCGACATGGCAGGGACGCCGAGACCGCGCTCGCGAGGCTGGGGCGGCGGGGCGGTCCAGGCGCGCGCCCGGTTGACGCCTGCCCGAAGCTCGAAGACATGCACGGCTACGGCAAGGCAAAGGATTGGGGACTGGCGCTCGTCGCCGACCTGCGACTGTGGCTTGCCGGCACCATCCCTTTCTCGGCCTGCGAGTCCGCGGCCCTGGTCAGCGGGCCGCCCGGATGCGGGAAGACGCGCTTCGCGATGGCGCTCGCCCGAAGCGCCGGCCTGCCCTTGCTCGCGGGGTCGCTCGGCCAGTGGCAGTCCGCGAGGGATGGTCACCTTGGTCACACCCTGGGAGCGATGCGGCAGTTCTTCGAACTCGCCCGTCGCGCGCCTTGCGTGGCATTGATCGACGAGCTGGATTCCTTCGGCGACCGTGCCGCGTTCGCGTCCGAGCACCGCGACTACTCCGTCCAGGTCGTGAATGCCCTGCTGGAGTACCTTGACGGAGCGGTCGCCCGCGAGGGCGTGGTGGTCATCGGGGCCACCAACCACCCATCCAGGATCGACCCGGCCATCCTGCGCTCCGGGCGGCTGGATCGTCATTTTGAAATCGAGCTGCCAAACCTCGAAGCCCTGGCCGGGATGCTGCGCCTCCACCTCGGGACCGACGGGGACGGCTTCGATCTCGCACCGATCGCGGCGCTCGCCCGAGGCAGGACGGGCGCCGATGTAGAGGCAATGGTCCGCCGCGCCCGCGGGATCGCGCGCCGGGCCGGCAGGCCGCTCGTTCGCGACGACCTGTTCCTCGCCGCCACGGACGGCGTCCCGCAGCTCGGCGCGGGGCTGCGCATGCGCTGCGCGGTGCACGAGGCCGGCCACGCCGTGGCGCTCCTCTCCGGCGGTGCGCAAGATACGGTGACGCTCTCCATCACCTCGGCCGGGGGTCTCACCGAGTGGGTGCGCGACGAGCCGCACGGGGGCATGACCGAGCCTGAAATCGAGCGCTTCCTTCTCGTCGCGTTGGCCGGTCGGGCGGCCGAGGAAGTGCTGCTCGGGGACGTGTCGTCAGGTTCGGCCGACGACTTGGCCGTCGCGACCCGGTGCGCCGCCGCCATGGAGGGGACCTGGGGCTTCTCGTCCGAGTTCCCCCTGGTTTCCCTGGCCCAAGGTCGGGACGTCGACCTCGCGCGTATGCCCTGGCTGCTTCGGCCGGTTCGCGAGCGCCTCCGCCAGGCCTACGAGCTGGCCTGCGACCTGATGCGGGTCGAGCGTCTCGCCCTCGAACGGCTGGCGGAAGGCCTGTTCCGAGACGGTTACCTCGATGACGCCCGGACCCGCGACCTGTTCGTCGGGCGCTCCGTGCGGCCGGCGCGTGGCCGTACCCCCGGTTCCGGCCGATCCTGAAGAGCGGGAGGATTCATGCTCGACCTGCACCGCGCTGGTACCCAGCTGCGTCTTCCCGGCACCGCCCGCCCTGTCGCGCGACACGGCTCGGATGTTCGGCCGTCCGTCTCCCGAGGTCGGCAGCGCCCGCACTCCGGCGTTTCCCGGACCTCAGCGCGGTTTCACGACCGAGAGGAACACCCGAACGATACCTTGCTGATGCTCGACGTCGAGACCGTGCCGGACCCTGCCCTGATACCGGCGGATTGGCCCGCGGACCGGTTCCCGAAGCCGCTCTGGCACAAGGTGGTCGCCATCTCCGTCGTCGAAGCCGCGGTCGGCTGGGATGCCGGATCGCTTTCGGAGACCTACGAGGTCCGCTCCTGTCGTAGCGGTGGGGAGCCGGACTGGGACGAGGTGCGGCTCCTACGGGCGTTCTGGAAGCTCTTCGAGAGCTCCCGGCACAGGATCGTCACCTGGAACGGTCGTGCGTTCGACATGCCGGTCATCCTCGCTCGCTCCCTCGTGCATGGCCTCTCCGCCCCGGCTTGGTTCCAGAGAGGCACCAGGTGGGCCAACTACGGGCATCGTCACGCCCAGGAATGGCACCTCGATCTCATGGACGCGATGTCCGCGTTCGGCGCCGCCCCGCGCCTCACACTGGAGGAGGCCGCCGCCGCGGTCGGCGCCCCGGGCAAGATGGGCGAGCACGGGGCCGGCGTCGCGGATCTCGTGTCCCGCGGCGAGATCGCGCGCGTGCGCGCCTATTGCGAGACTGACGTCGCGAACCTCTTCGTCGTCTTCCTCCGATGGGCCTACCTCACCGGTCGGGTGGACGCCGGCTCCCACGACGAGGCGATCGACGGCCTCTTGCGCCGCCTGGACGAGGACGGCGCGGAGAGGCCGCACCTCGCAGCCTTCGCACGGGAATGGCGGCGCAACGCAGAACGCGTGCCGCCCTACGTGGGACGACGGTCGCAGGACGGCATGCGCACCTGCAGGGATTAGGCAACCGCTCCCATAAGCCTCCACCACGGTCTTCATGAGGGCCCAAGCGCCCTAAGCTGCCAACGAGGCCGGGACGGGCCGCGAGCGTCGCCCGGGCGGCGATGCCCGTCGACGGACCCGCCCAAGCACGACCGCACCCGCGTCTCCCGGCGCCGGGAAGTGTCGCCCTGCCCGGAGGTCAAGAATGAGGCTCTGGATCTTTTCGGACCTGCACCGCGACGTCGGCCGTCCCTGGACCCCGCCGGCCATCCCTGCCGCCGACGTGGCCGTCGTCGCGGGTGATCTCGGCGGATCCCTCGTCGACGGCATCGCATGGCTTGCGCAGGCGGTTCGCCCGCACATGCCGGTCGTGCTCGCCGCCGGGAACTGCGATTTCCACGGGACGTGCCATCCGGAGGAGCTTAGACGCGGGCGCGCGGCCGCCCTCGACCTGGGCATCGACCTCCTGGAAAACCGGAGCGTGGTGATCGGCGGCGTGGCCTTTTCCGGCTGCACGTTGTGGACGGATTACGACCTTGAAGGCGAGCGGTGGCGCGCAGACGCCATGCGCGAGGCCGCCGACGGCTTGAACGACCACAGGCTGATCGCCTCGCGGCGCGAGCAGCCGCGGCAGCCTTTCCGACCGGATCATGCGGCGGAGCTGCATCGGGAATCCCGCGCCTTCCTGCAGGCGATCCTGGGGGCTGGTCCGGTCGAGGCCCGTTCCCGTGTCGTCGTCTCGCATCACGCGCCGAGTGGACGCTCCGTCGCCAGGCGGTATCTCGGGCGGCCGATGAACCCGAGCTACGCCTCTCGCCTCGACAGCCTGGTCGCCGCCGCGGCTCCCGGGGTCTGGATCCACGGCCACACCCACACGTCCTTCGATTACCGCTGCGGCGACACCCGCGTGCTGTGCAACCCGAAGGGGTACGGGGCCGAAAACCCGGATTTCGATCCTGCCATGTTGGTCGATGTCCCCTCGAAGGAGAGCTGACGTCCGGCTGGCTACGGCAGGCCATCCCCTTGCCGACCCCTGTCCTACCGATCCGTTCTTGCAGGAGACCGCGATGCCGAAGGTTGCCCTGGATCTCCTCGATGACGCACCCGCGCCGCTTCAGACGCGCGGGATCGTCCCGGGGGCCGACCGGTCGCGCGATGCATCCGGCGAGGCGACCGCGCCGGAGAGGCGCTCAATGCGGATCTGGATCCTCTCGGAATTGCGGACCGATCGCGAGGTGCTGCCTGCCCTTCCCGCTTCCCCGCCCGAGTTCGATGTGCTCGTTCTGGCGGGCGGTATCGCCCCGAGCCTCGAAGCCAGCCTGCGCTGGATCGCTGCGGAGCGGGATGGGCTCATCGCGGGCAAGCCGGTCATCCTCGTGGCCGGCAGCGCGGAGTTCGGGACGTCCGCGCCGAACCCGGATGGGCTCGCGCGGGCTCGCGCGCTCGCCGCCGGCATGGACGTCAGGCTCCTTTCGGACGAGACCGCGCGCCTGGAGGCACCGGATGGCACCGGCATTCACTTCGTAGGAGCCACCTTGTGGACCGACTGGTGCCTCATGGGTGCGTTCCAGGGTCAACACGCCCGTGTCCAGGCCCGGCGTGAGTGGTCGGGCGACGGCTCCCACCCGGCCCGGCCGCCGGGCTGGTCACCGCACGACGCATTGGCTGCCCACGCGCGCTCGCGGGCGTACATCGAGGACGCCCTCGCCGCGATCGTCCAGCAAGGCCTGGGCTTCAGACCGGGACCGCAAACTCTGGTTCCCGGCGTCCGCCCCGCGGACCGTGCCGTCGTGGTCACGCACCACGCCCCGTCCCGCCGCTGTCTTCCCGAACTCTGGACGGGGTGGAGTTACGAGCGATGGTTGCCGGCGACGTTCGCCTCCGACTTGGAAGGGATCATGCTGTCCTGGGGTGCCCCGGCCCTCTGGATCCATGGTGCCGTTCCCGAGGCGGTCGACTTCCACGTCGGCAGGACTCGCGTGGTCGCCAACCCACGAGGCGCCGGCAATGGCTTCGACCCGTCATTGGTCGTGGACGTGTGAGCTGAAGGTTTCCGTCCCAATCCCTGGTTCCAGGGACATGGGGGCGCAAGATCATCCTGGCGCTTAGGTCTCCCACGCGGATAGGCGCGGCTCCGAGATGATGGCCGCCTTGCCACGGCAGGCCGACCTGCCGGCACCGTGACTGCGGTTCCCTTAGGACTTGGCCCCCCGTCCCGGGCGGGACCACATGAGTTGACGCGGCATGGCACCCCCCGTCGTGCTGCGAGGCGTGTCGCGCCTCGGCGATTCCATGCCTGCCTGCTTTGCCATCAGCATAGGTGAAGCTTCATGCATTCACCGGATCATAGGAACTGCCTTGCTATCCTGAACGTCGAGCCAATCCAATAATAGCGCTTCGTCCGGGAGGGGGTACTTGAGGTCTGACCAAGCCGGCCGGGGTTGGGCTGTCCTCGGGCGACCGATGATACGCACCGCGTACCATCTGCCAATGGACGACCCGAGCCCAGGCAGGGCCGGTTCTCGCCTGCCGCAGGCCGCTGGGTTCCTGAGCCTCTGGGGTTCCGGATGCCGTGTCCAACCGCCTTTCACGGGGAACGATCGATGATGACACCGATCGATCGAATGGATCAACCAACCGGCCATACCATCCCGGTCGTGCGCCGGGCGGCCGCAGCCGCCTGGGCGGCACTGGACGAGTACCGGATCCTGCCCACGCCGCGCGCGTACGAGGTGCTCTTCGCTCACTTCAGCGGGGCGAACCCGGCGGTAAGCCATTGCTTGCGGCCCCATCTCGACGAAGGGCGGCCGCTCCGCTCCGAGCATCTTGAGGAGATGTACGATACATGCCTGCGAAGGCCGCTCGGGCCGGAAGAGCCGGCAGGTGCGGGGGCGCGGATGCCGGACGAAGCGGCCAAGAGGCTTCCCGTAAGCTTCCGACAGCGCCGCCGCTCCTTCCGGGACCATGGCAGCCCTCTCGCGCATGGGTCGGCCCACATCGAGCATGGGACAACGGTGGATGGGTCGCTTCAAGCGGTCAGGGTTCTGACCTCCGAAACGGCGCGTGCCAGCGAACCTGCCCGGTCTTTGGAACAGCAGCTCGCCACCGCCACGGCGCTGATCGGGAGGCTCAGGGACGAATTGAGCGCTGCACGGCGAGAAACGGAAGTCGATCCCTTGACGGGGATCTCCAATCGACGCGCCTTCGAGCGGGAGCTCCGTCGAGCCGTCTACCAAGCGGCGACGGGCGATCCGAGGCCGTTCTCGTTGCTCATGGTGGACGTGGACCACTTCAAGGACTTCAACGACCAACACGGCCACCGGATCGGTGACGACGTGCTCCGGGTAGTCGGCAGGCTCCTGTTCGATAACGTGGATGGGCGGCACCTGGTCGCGCGCTATGGCGGGGAGGAATTCGCTGTCCTGCTCGCGGATGCCGACCTTCCTGCGGCTGCGGCATTGGCGGAGCAGATCCGTTCGCGCCTCGGCAGGCGTCGCCTGTTCAAGAGGGGCTCGGGCGAGCGGATCGGTCGGATCACGGTATCCATTGGCGTCGTGGAGCATCGACCGGAGGAGAGCGGGGCGAGCCTGGTCGAGCGCGCCGACCAAGGCCTCTACGCCGCGAAGAGGACGGGGCGGAACCGCGTTTGCGAGGGGCCCTGACCTACCCTCGCGTCCTTGCGCTGGATCAAGGCATGACCTGCGAACCCCGTCGAGACTCGCCGGATTGAACGATGCGGGAGCCGAGCGATGAGGATGTTCTTGGTAACGTTCCGTAAGACTGTCGCGGACGGCAGGGGGCGTGACCATCGGGTCGTGCAGCGCCGACTTTCTGTGAAGGCGGCATCCGAGACAGCTGCGGTTTGGGAAGCGAAGGCGCTGTTCTGCCGATACCTCGGCGTTCCCGACTGGCGTTTCCGGGCCGACGAGTGCGCGGTGGCCGAAATCAGGGCCACGGCGGCCTGACCGCCGGACCCACGAGCGACCTCCAATCCCTTCCATCGATTCCTCCGGGGACGGCTCGTCCGCCACGTTCTCAAGGCTGGTATCCCTCCCGAGCCGTTGGTCTGAGACCTGGGGAAAGGGCCGTTGCAGATATCGGGAGGTGCGTCGCTGCACCGGCTTCCTACGATGCGCCTCGCGGTCGTGCCCCGGCCGTCCCGCGGGCGGATCGGCCCCGGCGTGCCGGCCGGTCGACGAACGATGCGGGTGACATGTTGAACCCCCGCGGGTGATGTCCCCGAGCTTGCGACATGTGAGCCTGCGACGGATCATCGGACCGGTGTCGATTCGCCGGGTAGTGCCCAGCTGGTTGACGTACGGGTGGCGGGTCGGATGGCGCGGCGACTGATACTTACCGGCTGGTGGAGCGGCTCCGATCCGGCCGAGGTTGTCGAGATAGGCCATGATCTCGCGACGATGACTGCATGCCTGTCACGCTTCCGCGCGTGCGATATTGCTGAACGGGAGCGGTGGCGATCGTGGCCTGAGGACGACCGTCCGGAACCGGGCCAAGCCGGCCTGCCAGTGGTGCCGGGCCTCATGGCTTGGGCATGTGACGGTGCGGATGCCGACCCGGCGGGGATAGCCTTCGGGTAGCCTTTCGACGTTGCATTGTCGCTGGAAGACGAAGCCTCCGTGGAAAGGGCCGCCCCGATCCTCTTGGCGTTGCTCAGTGGCCGAAGTTCGGATGTCGCGCCAATCACGCCGCGAAGGGTTCCTCCCTCCTCCAGTGGAACGTTGCCGGCACGTCACGCTGCAGGAAGCCGGCGTCTACCAGTATGATGTCCAAGTCGATGAAGTCCGCGCCTGCCGGCGGGTGTCCCCCGGCGAGCGCTCGGAAGCGACCCCGCGAGATGGCAGGCGAAGCGCAGGATCTCGTCGACGGCCCTCCCGCCCGAGGCATTCGGGGGAGGTGTGATGACGTGCGCACCATGCTGGGCCAGGATCTCCGAGGCCTCCTCCGCCCCCTCGTGGCGCGCCTCGGGCGGGTCCTGCCGGCTACGGCGGATGCAGGCTGCCTCAAGGGCGTCGGTACCCGGCGGCACGACCAGGACCGGACGGCCAGCCTTCATCGGCACGGCACCCGGTGGGGCTGCCATGTGGCCCGCTCCATCTCGCCCGCGGCGCGCCCGACGACAATACGGTCGGCGCCGGGAGACGGCTGGACGAGGCGGCCCCGGCCTCCGCCTGGCGCCAGCCTACGCGTACGGCTTTCCCGGTGCTCGCCTGGAAGGCTTCCTTTGCCCGACGCAGCTCCTGAGAGGGGTCGGCCTTCTGGACATCGTACGTTGCCTCAGCAGCTGGATGTTACCTGAGGGATCGGGAGCAAGGATCTTTCGGGCGTTGACGCCAGTCAGGGTCGGTCTCGAACCGACCGATCAGCCCTGCGGCGAGGCGTATGCGCTCAGCTGCCCCAATTCAGCGGTCGAGGGATCATGATGCCGGCCAGGCGCATCGGGACCTCCGTGGCTCGGCCGTGCTGAGCTTGTGGGTTCAGCCTCGCGGGGTGAGGTCCCCGACGCCTTGGTCCAGCTTCAGGAGATCCGCTCCCCTGCTAGACGCGCCGGTCTTAGGCAAAGCAGCCCGCCTGCAACTCCTCGATCGGATCCGTCGTAAACTCCCCGTGGCCGAAGGTGAGAGTGCCCACACGTGCGCATCCCGGGAGGCGAGCCGTGCGGGAATCGATACCAGCCTTTCCTTCGCCGGTAACGGCGAGGCCGCGCGGAAAGCGGGCGGACGCCGATTCCGGAACGGGATGTGCCGGGACAAGAACGCGCGCGAGGGCGAGCGGCAACTCGAACCAAGCAGTTTGCCAGGGCGCGAGCCAATCGCTGGGCGTGACGGACCGATTCGGCCGGTCTCCTGAAAGCATCATGACTATCTCCTCAAGCTGCCTCGGTTTGTTCATGGAGGATGCGAGCGATCTCGTCCTTGAGGCGCAGGCGCTCGCGGCGCGAGGCCCGCTCGGTTTCCTCCGAGACCGGCTCGATGCGCTCCTCCATGCGGTACAGGGTGCGGTTCACGGCCCGATGGCGCTCGACCACGGCGGCAAAGCGCCCGTCGCTCACCTTGAGCGCCCGGATGCATCCCGCTTGGCCGGGGAACTCCTCGGCGAGTTCGTGAGGTACTTGGGACATGGATGCTTCTTATCCGCGACGGACGGTGCCGGCTCGCCGCTCCTTGGATCGAGATGCCGGCCGGGAACCGTGCCGGCGACTCTCGGCCCTCAGGTCGGATCATGCCTTGATCCAGCGCAAGGCCCGCTGCGGGGCCGAACGCCAGGAGGGGCGGCCACGGGTATCGCTGGTGATTCATGCGCGTCCGCGATGGCGTGGAGCGGCGCGTGACCGTCGCCGTCGTATGTCGAGCGGGCGGTCGAGCCGGTGAGAACCGGACATCGGCATCGGTCGGAGCGAACAGGTGCTCGTGATCACCGGCACGTCGAGCGGCATCGGTATCGCACCGTCCACATGGCCGCATGGCCTGGGTGGCGGTCGCCACCAGGCGCGAGGAGATGCCCGGAAGACGTCCGCGCCATCGACGACGAGGCGTTCGTGCCGTGCGGCGGCATCGACGTCCTCCCTTGCCCGCCCGGGGCTCCAAGCCACCTCGAAGCGTGCGTGAAAGGCTCACCGCACCTTTGCGGTCAGGGCCGCTGGGGCGCCGGCGCGCTGCGCGGGCCGTTGCGTGGCGGCACGGGGTGACGCGCCGGTTTCCGTCATGCGCAAGAGCGTCCATACCCGTGCGACCCTGACCCGCAGCTCATGATGGTCGTTGCCGCGAGCTTGGCGCCTCGTGGCGGCCGTGGTCTTCGTGCATCGCGCGGCAGGCCCCGGACCTCGGGGCCGGCTGTTCCTGCGTCAGGCGGCTTGCCTGTCGGCGTAGAGACGGCAGTGCTGCAGGTAGCCGACCTCGTGGCGACCGGCGAGCTCGACGACGCTCGACCACAGCCAGGACGACGCCTCCTCTCCTGCGCCCATGCCTCGCATGATCTCGGATCTCCAAGCCGAACGGGCCGCCTCGTCCATCTGCCTGCCGTGCGCCATGCCGACCACGTAGGCAAGGTAGTGCGCCGCCCGTACCGCCTCCTCGCGGCCGAACTGGTCCACGTCGAGCTTCAAGTCCTGCGGCGCGAGCTCGCGCATGACGACGGACTTCCCACGGAGCCAGACCGGCAGCATGCGCTTGCCGAGGTTCGGCGAGAGCGTCCGCGCGCCCGCCACCACCCGCTCGGCCAGGTCCGAGGGCATCGCCGCGCCGGGAGCCACCGGCGCGGCCGCCTCGACGGCCTCCTTCAGGTCGACCAAGGCCAGCCGGCGCTGGCCCTCAGGCACCTCGATCCAAACCAAGGCGGCGAAGCGCAGGAAGCCGAGCGATGAGCAGCCCTTCATCCAGTAGGCCGCATTGACGAGGCGGACTCCCGCCCCCTCGTCGTGTCCGTCGAGGGCCCACCACGAGGCGGCGCACGTCCTCCTTGCGGAAGAGGTCGTCGAGCGCGGCGCGCTCCTCGGCATCGAGAGCCCAGAACTTGCGCCCGAGCGGGATGGAGGGCTCCACGTCCTTCAGGCGCTCGCGCGCGAGGTGCTTCCAGTGGCGGCCGAGGGCGCGGCGTCGCACGGTACGCACGACGTCCGGCTCCGGTGGTGGCTCGGTCGACCAAGGTTCGCCGAGTCCGGCCGCGTAGCCGTCGACCATCCGCTCCAGCATCCGAGTCGTGACGATACCGGGCAGATCCGAGCCCCGCGCGGCGCTGGCCAACGAGAGACCGAGGCGAACCAGGTCGTGCGTCGGATTGCCGATCACCGTTTGGTCGAGGTCACGGATCTGGATGTCGACGCGACCATCCGCATCCGCAAGAGGGCCGAGATTGCCAAGGTGGCAGTCGCCGCAGATCCAGATGGGTGGTCCCTCCGGTAAAGTGCCAGGGGCGAGCCCGTCCAGCCACTCGTAGAACTTCAGGGTGTTGCCGCGGACGTACGCGTGGGCGGATCGCGCCATCTTCAGGTTCCGCTGGCGCTCCAGGACCGCCGCGCGCTCGCCGGGACCGTACGCTTCGTTCTCCCGCATCACCCAACCTTCGCGGATCATCGTTCACGCCCGGCGAGAGGTACCCGGGCTAATCCGACAACTCCCGCACACGGGTCGGCAATGCGAGGCTTATTGCCTCCGGCGGGGATTGCGGAGTGCGTAAACACGTATGCCGTCCGGGCTGCCCAGTGCATGAGGTTGATCGCCCGCCATCGGATGGAACGCCTCTCCGAAGAGGCAATCCGCTGCTCCGCCGGTAGCCCATGCGGTCGGGTCGGGACGAGATGGCATCCGATACGGCGGCGTTCGCGTTGACATCCTTGTTTCGTCAGGCTCCGCGTCGAGGCGGGCGGTCTGCCACGATGGGGAACGCATCGAGGTCATGGAACGCCCCTGCGTCGTCATCGGCATCCACGGCTTGGCCAACAAGCCGCCCGTCGACGAGAAGACGCGGTGGTGGAGGGCCTCCATCGCCGAGGGGTTGGTCCGGAACGAAGGGCTATCCGACCCGAGGTTCGACTTCGAGTTCGTTTATTGGGCCGACCTCCGTTACGAGGCGCCGCTCGCGGCGGATGATAATCAGGAGCCATATCGCCCTTACGACGGCACGGGCCCCCTCCCCGCGGGTGACGAGGCACCCGCGACCACCACGAAGGACGTGCTGGCGCCGGTCTATGCCGGCATAGACCGTATCGAGGAGGCGACCGGTGTCACGCTCGTGGACGATCTTATCCTGGAGCATCGCTTCGACGACCTCTGGCACTACCATGGCGAGCGGCACTTCGCCCGACAGGTGCGAGCCCGCCTCGCCGAGCGCTTGAGGATGTTCCGCAACCACCGGATCCTGCTCGTCGCGCACTCGATGGGCTCGGTCATCGCCTACGACGTGCTGCGTATGCTGGAGCGCGAGGACCCGCCGCTCCGTGTCGAGCACCTCGTAATGGCCGGCTCGCCGTTGGGGCTGGCGAAGATCAAGCTCAAGATCGAGGACGAGCACGGGGCCGCGCGTGTGCCCAACAACGTCGAGCGGTGGACCAACCTCGCCGACGGCGAAGACGTCGTCGCCATCATGGGGGCTCTGGAGAGTGACTTTGCGCCGAACCGCGCCGGCGTTCGAATTACCGATCGGAGGGTCGTGAACGCCTACAGGCGGCCCGGTGGGGAAGCGAACCACCACAAGTCCTACGGCTATCTTCGAACGCCGGAGTTCTCGCGCGTCGCCCGAGACTATGCCGGCACCCCCGCCCTGTCCGCACCCGGCCGCGGCCCGCCTCCGGAGGCGAACCGCCCAGGCGTCGGGCCACCTCCCTGGAGGGGACGCTCGCGAGGCGCCACGACCGCGCCGATCAGCGGATCGTGATGCCCGACCAGGACCACCCGGCCATGGTCCGAAGGCGTCCACGCGACCTTGCCGCCGGTGTCGGCGCGGCCCCTGCCCGCAGTGATGGTGAGTTCGAATTCGGTGCCCGGTATGAGGAAGCGAATTTACCGACCGCAGGGATGAGGCAAGGACCGATGGCTGGCCCCTGCCGGTCCCACCGGTTGGAGGGGGCGGGGCCTTGATCCAGCGCAAGGCACTGCCGCGCCGGAGCGGCCATGACCGGGGCCGTTGAGCCTTCCGAAAGTTCGGTCGGCCCGTTGCACAAGGGGAAAGGCCGATGCCGAACGTGCTCAAAACCGCAGGCGGCGCATATGCCGTGACGGAGGACGACCTCTGGTGGCCGGGCCTGTACGAAAGCCCGGAAGCCGCGCGGCGCGCGACGGGATTTCGGGAAGAGGTTCTCTCTCGTCTTCAAGAGCGCAAGAACGTCGAGGCCTGCACCTCAACCGGGATCATCACCGCAGCCGATCTCGACGCACTCGTCCAATCGAGACCTGCGGAGTGTTCCGCGTGCCGGGGTCGAGCGGGCAGCACGGGAGTCATACCCGATCGCGGCTGGCCGGCCGCGTCGTTCGCATGATGCGGATCCCATGACGAGCAAGCGTGACAAGCATACCCACGAGCTGGAACTCGCCATCGCGAGGGCCGAGATGCTGACCACGATCCACGCCACGTCCCTGGTGGAGATGGTCAAGGCCGGTCACGACACCCGCGAGGCCGAGTTGCGGCTCTGGTCCGAGATGGACAGTCTTGCGGAGCTGCGGGCCAGAAACCTCCAACTCCGTCAAGAGTCGGTGTCGAGAGGCCGGCAACCCGGGCGCTGAAGCCGGATCGATCCGGTATCAGCGCCTCACTTCCGGCAGGGGCAAGCACTCTCATGGACCCCGGGCGGGCCTCCATCCCTATGATTCCGGCAGGCGGTCACCCGTTCCGGCGTCCGATGTCGAGCCGGTAGCACCTGGACCGGGAGCTCACTCATTGAGAGCGCGGACGCCAATCCGAAGCGGCCGCTCATGACGAGGAAGGCTCGCGCCGAGTGTCCGGTGATGACCTCGCGGTCGAACGATGCTGCGTGGCGCCGGGAGTGGAATGCAGCGTGCGGCCTCGCCCTCCCGCAGCCCGTGAAGGGCGTTACGTTCCGAGATTTGGGTCGTCCTTCGCGGATGGCCCCGTTCACGAAGGATTTCGCAGCAAGAGCCTTGAAGTTCGCGTCTGTTCTAGCCTGTTCCCGTATGCTCCATGGTGCCATACGCGTCGACTGGTATCGGAGCGTTGACTTGGTGGGCGCTGGCCTGAATAGCGCGGCTCGCGTTCTGCCGGGTGGTTAGAGCAGAGGGAGCCTTCGTGTCGCGCCATGGCCGGGATCCAGATGACGCGAGCGCACTCGAAAGCGGCACCGGGTGTTCGGAAGAGGTCAGCTCATCGGCATCTCGATGGAGCAGCGCAGCTGCGCCTCGCCAAGTTCATAGCTGGTGCGTGCCTTCAACGCGTAGGGCAACGCCTTCTCGATCAGCTCACGTCCGTAGCCGCGCCGGATCGGACCATCCGCACATAGGCTGCTGATACCTTCCTCCAGCCATGTCAGCGAGAGCCACCGCTCGCCATTGATCGTGCGGTAGGTCTCCCAGGCCACCCGCAACCTTCCCTGCCCTCCCGCAAGTGCGCCGTACTTGCGGGCGTTGGTGGCCAACTCATGCAGGCCGAGGGCAAGGGTCTGCACGCTTGCCTTGCGCAGCGTCACTGGATGCCCTTCGAGCTCCACCCGTACCTGTTCCGGCGTAACCCCGAGCGCGTCGAGCTCCGCCTGGACCAACGCGCGGATGGTGATCGGCTCACGGTCGGAACGCGAGAGCAGGCCCTGGACGCGCGAGAGAGCGGCAAGCCGGTCGTTGAAGCGGGTCCGGAAGTCTTCCGGCGTGGCGCTCGATGCCATCGTCTGATGGGCGATCGAGCGCACCACGGTGATCAGGTTCCGCGTGCGATGCTGCAGTTCGTCAACCATCAAGGCCTGCCGTTCTTGGAGCCGGCGCAGGTCGTCGATGTCGGTGACGGCCCCGTAGCAGTGGCTGACCTGTTCGTCGTCGTGGACGGGCCCAGCCCGGACCAGGAACCAGCGGTAGGAGCCGTCGATCGCCCGGATACGGTACTCGTGGCTGTACACCCGGCCTTGCTCCACGACCGTGCGGAAGCGGGCCATGGCGGGTTCGCGATCGTCCGGATGGATCACCTCCTGCCAGCCGTGGCCGAGGGCCTCGATCTCGGATTGGCCCGTGTACGCGTACCAGCGCTCGCTGAACCACGTCGCCCGGCCATCGGGATCGCTGCTCCAGAGGAAGTCCGGACCCAGGTTGGCCACGGCCCGGAAGCGCTCCTCGCTCTCGCGCAGCGCCGCCTCGGCCTGCTTGCGGGCGGTGACGTCGCTGGCAGTGCCCAGCCACTCCGTGATCCGACCCTCCTCGTCCAGGATCGGGACCGCGCGCGAGTGGATCCAGCCGAGGGTGCCGCCGGCCTGCCGCACACGGTGCTCCAGTTCGAACATGGTCCTGTCGCGGATCGCCTGCTCACTGGCTGCCTTCACCCGCGCCTGATCGTCGGGGGTGAGATAACGATCCATCCACGCTTCGGTCGGTTGGGGCGTGTCGGGCAGGATCCCTCGACCGTCGAGCTGCCGCATCTCGGTCCAATCGGGATTCATCCGGTACATCAGGTCCGAACTCGCCGCGACGAAGGCGCGGAAGCGCTGCTCGCTCTCGCGCAGCAAGGCCTCGCCCCGTTTCCCATCCGTGATGTCCAGGAGCGTACCCAAGACGTGCACGGCCCAGCGCTGCGGTCCGCCGCCTTCGAGGATGGATTGTGCCCGGATCTGCGTCCAGCGCTCCGTGCCGTCGGCGTGGACGAAGCGTGCGACGGCCTCGTTCCAATGATCACCATGCGGGTCGAGCATGCCCGCGAGCCTTGCCTCAAGGCCGGTGCGGTCGTCCGGGTGTGTTGCCATCCAGATCGTGGATGCCGGCACCCAACCGGCGGTCGCGACGCCGGTGATCTCCGCCGTACGAGCGTCTACCCCGAACGCGCTTCTAGCCGGATCGTAGGTCCACACCCCCATGCGCGAGGCGTCGAGCGCCAACCGTAACCTTGCCTCGCTCGCGCGCAAACCTTGGAGCATCCGGTCCCGCTCTTCCTCGGCTGCGAAGCGCGCGCTTACGTCCAAGCCTAGGACCTGTACGGCGACGATGCTGCCGTCCTCCTCATGGATCGGTGTCAGGAAGAGATCGAATACGCTGCCAAGTCCCGACCCGTTCGGGTCGACCGGCTGCGCCTCGACCTTTGCCGCCTCACCCGAGAAGGCGCGGTCGTATAGCGGCGCCATGACCGCTTGGGCCTCGGTAAAGAAGGTCGTTGCGGACCGGCCGAGCGCGTCTGGATGCATCATGCCCAGCATCGCCGCCGTCGCGTCGTTATAGAGCAGGACTCGCTCCGGCCCACAGACCACGTACGTTACCAGCGGACTGGCTAGGAGCATCTCGACGGCCAGCCGAAGGCGGTTCGTCCAACCCGCGGCCGTGCCGAGCGGCGTCGCGGACCAGTCGTGCACGCGGATGCGGCCGGCCATCTCGCTGCCGCCGGGAGGCCAACGCGCGACATCATCGGGAACCATCGGCGCCCCCGTGAACGGTACGTCCGCCCATCCTGCAGGCGGGTACGATGCAAGGGGTAGCAGAGAAACGGCCGCGGGCCCACGAGATTTGGCGGCAGATCCGCCTCAGGGTTGATCTGCAAAGAACGCGTTGGACAAACCCTGAATCCCGGCGGTTGAGATCCTGGTGCCGAACCTGGTCAGGCGAGTTCTGACTCCATCCCGACGGCTATCCGCGCCTTCCCGCCTCAGGCCCGAGTGCCCCGAGTGAGGACGTACCCCGCCCCTGACGGAACCGAAGCCGGTCGCAGATCGGAGAGGCAGGCGGGACGGTCTATGCGGCGCGCAGCGCCGTGATCTCGGCGACGACGTCCGCCGACAGGGACCGTAGGCGATTCAGGCCAGCCTCGTAGCTCCGGCCCTCCTGGCAGGCAACTTCCACCTCACGGCACAGTTGCGCCAGCTCCGCGAAGCCGAGCGTCCCGCTGGCGGCGATCATCGCATGCGCATCGTGCTCCAAGGTCTCGCGGTCGGGCATGCCCCCCGCGTCGCCGAAGCGGCTGCCGAGTTCGTCGGCAAGCGTGCCGAGCAGGTGGTGCAGCCGCTCGTGGCCGAGCGCGGCTGCCGCATCGGCGTAGACGTCGCGGTCAAGGACGCTGCGCCGCCGCGGTGGGGCAGGCTCACAATGCGACGTCCAACGCTCGATGGCTGCAAGCAGCGCCTCACGCTTGAACGGCTTGCCGACGTGGTCGTTCATGCCTGCCTCGCGGCAGGCGGCGACCTGCTGGGGCAGGACGTTTGCCGTCATCGCCAGGATCGGGACCGATGCCGCCGCATGATCGAGCGCGCGGATGTGCCGGGTCGCGGTCATGCCGTCCATGCCCGGCATCTGCACGTCCATGAGCACGAGGTCGTAGCTTTCCTCGCGGACCTTTCGGATCGCGTCAGGGCCGCTGTCGGCTACGTCGACGTCGTGTCCGGCGGCTTGCAGCACGGTCACCGCAAGTTCCTGGTTGAGCGGTACGTCCTCGACGAGCAGCAAGCGCCGCCCCTTCCGGACCGGGCCGGCCGAGCTGGCGACCGGCTCGGCAGCCGGGGCGGTCACCTCCAGCGAGACCTCGAACCAGAAGGTCGAACCCTTGTCCGGTTCGCTCGCGACGCCGATCCGCCCACCCATGAGCTCCACGAGCCGCTTGCAGATCGCGAGGCCGAGCCCCGTCCCGCCGAACTCGCGCTGTACGCTGCCGTCGACCTGCGAGAAACGCTCGAAGAGAAGGTGCTGCTTGGAGGCGGGGATGCCGATGCCGGTATCCTCGACGGAGAAGCGAAGCCGTGCCCGTCCGTCCGCTCGGTCCCCGCAAGAGACCCGGAGCGTGACGCTGCCATGCGCGGTGAACTTCACGGCGTTGTTGAGGAGGTTCAGGAGGACCTGCCGAAGTCGGTCCTGGTCGCCGACGACATACGTTGGCACGTCCGGGGCGACCTCCACGCCGAGTTCCACGTGCTTCCTGTCCGCGCTCGCGCGCACGATGGACAACGCCTGCTGGGCGACATGTCCCGGAGCGAACGGCTCAGCCGCCAGGGCAACCTGCCCGGCCTCGATCTTGGAGAAGTCGAGGATGTCGTTGACCACCGTCAGCAGTGACGAACCGGCCCCTTGGATGCGCTCGGCGTAGCGCCACGCCCTAGTTCCCGCGGCAAGCTCCTCAAGCAGCAGGTCGGTGTAACCGAGGACGCCGTTGAGCGGCGTCCGGATCTCGTGGCTCATCGTCGCCAGGAAGTCGCTCTTCGCGGCACTGGCTTGCTCGGCTTGTGCCCGGGCTGCCTCCGCAGCCGACTTCGCCTCCAGCAACAGGTGCTCCGCGACCTTCCTGGCCGTAATGTCCTTGTTGAGCCCGATCAGGCGCGTCGCCCGGCCCTGCTCATCGTACAAGGCACGCCCGGTCGCGCCGAGCCAGCGCACGGTGCCGTCCGCCTGAGGACATCTGAGCTCGACCGAGAAGCTGGTTCGGTCCTCGATCGCCTGACGTGCGACCGCCATGCCCGCCGGTGCGTCGCCGGGCGCCAACAGCCCCATCCAATCCGCCTCGCACCAACGCAGGGACTTGTCCGTCTCGACGCCGTAGAGGCGGGCCGCTTCCGGCGAAACCGTCACGACGCGCGCCGCCAGGTCGTGTTCCCAGGTCCCGGCCCCGGCCGCCTCCTGCGCGATGCGGAGCAGGTTCGTGGTCTCCTCCAGCTCCTGGCGGGCGGCCACGATCTCGTCGATGTCGAGGGCGGTCGCCAGCATACCGACGACCCTGCCGTCCTGCTGGATCGGGAGCGCCACGAGCTTGTGCCAGCGGTAGGCCCCGTCCTGCCGCCTGAGCCGGCCCTCGATCCGGTAGGGGCCGCCCGCCCGCCGTGCTTCCTGCCACGCCTGCTCCATACGCGCGGCGTCGTCCGGATGGTTGCACGCCATCCGTGCCGCGCGCGTGGTGCCTATCGGCCCGTAGTAGCGCTCGAACTGCTGGTTGACGTATGTCGCCTCGCCGGTCTCGACCGAGAAGATCCAGACGAGCTGCGGCAACGCGTCGGTGAGCGCGCGGTAGCGGGCCTCGCTGCCGCTCAAGGCGAGTTCGGCCTTCTTCCGGCGGCTGATGTCGATCTGCGTCCCGACGATTCGCAAGGCCCGGCCGTCGGCATCGCGGCGCTCGGCCTTGCCGCGCACGAGCACCCAGAGGTAACTGCCGTCCTTCCGCAGGAGACGGAACTCGCACTGGTAGACCGGGAGCTCGCCGGCCATGTGAGCCCGCATCAGGTTTCGGGCGTCCGTGACATCCTCGGGATGAACGAGACGGTGCCAGAACGCCACGTCGGCTTCGATCTCGCCACGCTCGTACCCGAGCATCTCGTGCCAACGATCGGAGAACCAGATGGTGCCCGATGCGAGGTCCCAGTCCCAGAGGCCGTCCGAGCCGCTGTCGAGGGCAAGCGCCAGCCGCTCCTCCGAATGACGGAGCGAATCCTCGATGACCTTTCGGTCAGAGATGTCCCGCAGGGCGGCGACGTAACCGTCTGGCTGCCCGGTGACGGGGTCGTGCGTCAGGTTGAAGGAGATTTCCAGCCAGACCCAGGAGCCGTCCTGGTGCCGGTACCGCTGACAGGTCCTCACCTGTTCGGTCCTGCCCAAGGTCAAGTCTTCGAGGAGGCGGTTGTAATCACGCGCCTCGTCCGGGTGAACGAAGTCGAGAGGGCGCGTTCCGACCAGGCTTTCGGGGGCATAGCCCAGGATCGCGCGCACGGCCGGCGAGACGTAGCGGCGCGTGGTGTCGAGGCCGCACCAGATGATGATGTCGGTGGTGTTCTCGGCCAGCAGTCGGTAACGGCGCTCGCTGTCCCGAACGGCACGCTCGGACGACCGCCGCATCGTGATGTCCGCGAAGGTGTAAATGAGGCTGCCGTCCTGAAGGTGCACGCCGTGCACCTCCAGCGTCGTTCCGTCCGTGAGCAGCAACTCGTACGTCGGCGGAAGGACGGGTGCGTCGCCGATCGCCGCCGATTCCTCTGTCGGGTCCGCCGCTCGGGCGAACTCGCCACGCGCGTGCTGGAAGGCGCGGATGTCGTCGAACGAGGCGCCCAGGTACAGCACGGTGTCCGGCAACCCCAGCAGGTCCTGCGCGCGCGCGTTGAGCAGGCGGACGCGCCGGTCCGGTCCGAGCATGACCAGCCCCTGATCCATACGTTCCAGGGTCGCGCTCAGAACCCTGCCGGCCTCCTGGGCCTGCTCCTCGCGCAGGACCATGTCCGTGACGTCCAGCACCACGCCGTAAAGCGCGGCGGGTGTCGGGTCCGCGGTTTCCGGCGCGCCCTGGATGATGACGTGCCGCAAGGTGCCGTCCGGCCGTACGACGCGGGCGCGTCCCTGGTAGCCACCCGCATGAGGCATCTCGCCCGAAAACGCCGCCTCGATCCGCGCGCGGACGCCGGGCCCGTCGTCCGGGTGGTAGAAGGCGAGGTGCTCGTCCAGTGGGATTGCACCACCCTCGGGTAGGGGACGCCCGAAGATGCGGGCGAGGCCCTCCGACCAATGGACGCTGGGGCCCTCGGGCAGGATGCGCCAGTGCCCGATGCTCGCCGCCTTCTCGGCCAGTTGCTGCGCGCGCAGCATGGTCTCCATCCCGGCGACGCGCTCGGCCAGCGCCCGCTCGGCGCTGCGGCGCCGAACCTCCTCCTCCTCGCTCGCCCGCCGGGCCGCCTGGAGACGGAGATGCGCGACGACGATGTCCGCCAAGCTTCGTAGCTGCCGCTTCTGCTCGTCCGAAAACACGCGCGGGCTGGTGTCGATGACGCACACCGTGCCGACGCGGATCCCTGGCTGAAGGACGAGGGGTGCTCCGGCATAGGACCGGATGCGGGGCTCGCCCGTGACGAGGGGGTTGGCGGCGAAGCGCGGGTCGCGGGTCGCGTCCTCGACGACGAGCACCTCGTCCGAGAGGATCGTGTGCCCGCAGAACGCGATCTCCCGCGGCGTGCCTTCCGAACTCAACCCGCAGCGTGCCTTGAACCACTGTCGGTCTTCCTCGACGAGCGATACGAGGGCGATGGGAACTTGGAAGAGCGCCCTGGCGATGTGGCAGACGGCGTCGAAATGCGGTTCGGGATCGGTGCCCACGATGGCCAAGGCGCGCAACGCGTGGAGGCGATCCGAATCGTCGGGGGCGGCGGTCGGCATAAAGGGCAAGTCTCGAAGTCGAGGCGAGGACGGTTTTCCCCGCTTTATCGCGGCGGCGCTCAAGGAGCCATGAAGCGGCCGGGCGGAATCGGAAAATGCCGTTCGCGTGGCCCCGGTGCCACGACGAGGCGCCCCGCCACTGGGCCTGCTCCACCCCGACCTCGCAGTACCGGCCATGGGCACCTCGGAAGCGATGTCGTGCGGCGGACGATCGGGATCCAGGAGCCCCGATGCCGGTAATCGATCCCGCTCCGGAAAGGCACATGCTTCTTGCCCGGAATATGGTCAACGGAACGCGCGTGGTCCGGGACTCAGAATACGACGCCGGCGCAGCGAACAGCCCTTAACGGCACCACGGCGGCTGCGGAGGAGACCAGACGGTACGCCAAGTCGTCGGCCGTGCCGCGCGGGCTCCGACGAACGGGAAACGATCTTCGAGAAACGCTTCCGAATCCCTGGTTGCGATTACACCGTCCGCACCCGCAACCCTCCTTGTGCGATCATGGCCAACCGTCAGCCTCACGGGGCTGGGCACTGCCGGCCGCTCAGGGCATCCCTCGATGTTCCTTCCTCCTCGCCGCAGGAGCGGCGGAGCAGCTGGCCTATGTCCGCCTCGGTGTAGGTCCGTCCCCCATCGTCGACCACGCGGATGTCCGACATGCCCGAGAGGGACATTGATAGGGTGAGGTCGATCGCACCGAGCAGCGATGGCTGCCGATGGGCAAAATCTCTTCCTGACTTCCGTGCGCTTACGGTGAATCCCATGACTTCCTTCCCTTGATGCGGCCTGTGAATGCCTTTCAAGGCAAGAGCTCTCAGGCGGCGTCCAGGCATTGACTTGGATCAACCATCCCCGCTCCCGGGTGCGGCGTCGATCCTACCCCGCGTCGTAGTGCGCTCAGACAGCAGCGGTGTACCTGCGCGAGGCGGATGGGAAAGCGTCGGCAAGGCCATCATCGGGAAGAATGGGGTGAAAGCACCGCGGTCCGGCCCTGCATCGCAGCGGCCCGCCTGGATCGATCGGACATGCCCGTGGCAGGACCGGAGCACGAGCTCAGGTCGCCAGCTAGGGGACGCGGGTCCCCCTCGGCAGGGATGGGGGAGCGCAGGGTCGTGTTCATCACCGCCTGCACCGTCACGAGCGTATCGCCCACCCGGTGGTGCAGCGGGTTCGACGGCAAACGAACCGCCCGGCCGGCGTGGTCGGGACGCGCCATCAGCGTATCCGTGACTTGCGCCTAACCACTTGGTCGAGCACCCGCGACAGGTCGCCGGCCGCGTAGGGCTTCTGAACCAATTCGAAGCCGTGACGCCCCTCCTGCGCGAGGACATGGCTATAGCCGCTGGTCAGCACGACCGGCAGCCCGGGATGGCTCTCGCGGACGGCCTGCCCGAGCTCGATCCCGTTCATGCCCGGCATTACCACGTCGGAGAACACCACGTCGAAGCGCCCGCTGTCCTCCGCCAACACCGCCAGGGCTTCCGGCGCGTTCTTGGCCCAGGTGATCTCGTGGCCGAGGTCTTCCAGGACCTGGGTCGCGAAACGACCGACCTCGACGTTGTCCTCGACGACGAGCACCCTGTGGCTGCGCCCCGAGATCTCCTGGCCCTCATCGTCGGCCTCCGCCGTGCCGGCGCAGGCCGAGGCGGTCTCTATCCGTGGCAGGTACAGGGTGAACGTCGTTCCCTCGCCGAGCGTGCTCGTGACGTCGACGTCGCCGCCGGATTGCTTGGCGAAGCCGAAGACCTGGGACAGGCCCAGTCCCGTGCCCTTGCCGACTTCCTTGGTCGTGAAGAATGGCTCGAAGATCCGTCCGAGCTTGTCGGGCGGGATACCTGCGCCCGTGTCGCGTATCCCGACCGCGATGAAGTCGCCCGCCGCGGCGGCGTGGCCGCGAAGGGGCGGAATCCCGTGAACCTCGTGGACCGAGATGCTCAGCGCACCCTCGCCGTCCATGGCGTCGCGCGCGTTCACGGCCATGTTCACCAGGGCGGTCTCGAACTGGCTGACGTCGGCAAGCGCGAAGCAGGTGGCGCAGCCGATCTCGGCCGAGATCGCCACGCGCGCGCCGACGATGGTGCGTAGCATCTCGGTCACCGTGGTGACCCGCTCGGCGACGTCGAAGACCTCGGGCTTGAGCGGCTGACGGCGCGCGAAGGCCAGGAGTTGGCCCGTGAGCTTCGACGCCCGGTCGACGGTGTCGGATATCGCCCCGAGATAACGGGACTTGCGGTCCTCCGGGAGATCGGTTCGGCGCAGGAGCTCGATGCTGCTCTTGATGACGGTGAGCAGGTTGTTGAAGTCATGCGCTACCCCGCCGGTGAGTTGGCCCACCGCCTCCATCTTCTGGGCCTGACGCAGGGCTGCCTCCGTCTGCTCGCGTTCGGCGACGGCTCGCGCGATACGGCTCTCAAGCTCGTCGTTGAGCTGCCGCAGCATCTCCTCGTCCCGCTTGCGGTCCGTCACGTCGCGGGCGATCAATGACACGCCCTCGATGGCTCCGCCCCCGCCGAGGACCGGCCCGGCAGCGACCTCCAGGGTCCGCGTGCCGCCATCGGCGTCGGTAACGCGAAGTTCCGCTGCCCGGACGCTTTCTCCCGTGCGGGCACGATCGAGGACGCCCTCGGCGGCAGGTCGGTCCTCCGGGTCGAAGAGGTCGGGGAAACTCGTGGCGGAGGCCTCGTCCCAGGACCGGCCGAAAAGGCGTGTCGCCGCCTCGTTCCAGCTGACGACCGAACCATCGAACGCGATGGCAAGCAGCGCGTCCGGTGCATTGGCGAGGATGGCCGAGAGATAGCGTTCCGCCAGCGCCAGGTTGCTAGCGTGGCGAGCCGCCGCGGCGTCCTCCGGGCCTTGAGGCGTCTGTTCGAGGTGGGCGTTGATCCTGCCGTACAGCCCCTTGATCGCGCGGCGGCTGGCGACCTCCGCGCCGGCCTCGACGACGAGACGCCGGAGTTCCGGGTCCGAGACCTCCGCGTTCACTACCCAGGCCTCCGCGACCTCGGGCGAGAACGGCAGCAGCCCGTTCATTCGCTCCAGTCGCTCCGGCTGGACGACGAACAAGACCTGTCCCGAGGGTTGCTTGCGCCGAAACGCGCTTGCCCGGGCCAAGGGGTCCGGGACGGCGGGCGATACGACGAGGATCTCGGCGTCGTCGGTCGCCACCACCTCCCCGGGCGGAACGAACCTGATCCCGGCATCGGCCCAGGTGGCGGGATCGAAATGTTGGCGCGCCCATTCATCTGGGGGGCACCGGTCAGTACGAGGACCAGGGTGTGGGACATCGGTCAGAGCAGCGGCAATCCGAGCACGGAGCGTCCTAGCCAACGCTTCAGAAGGTGGGTGGTCGGCGACATAACATGGGCAGCCTGTGCATCCCGCATCAGGCGCGCGGGCTTGCCGTTGTCCTGGTAGCCGCGACCACCGAGCAGCGTCATGGCGCCATTCGTCACCGACACGGCCGCGTCGGCGACGTCCACCTTGGCGGCAAACAGCGCCTTGGACGCCTCGGGTGAGCCCGCGTCGCCGAGCTCGGCGGCGTGTCGCAGCAGGCAGCGGCAGCGCTCCACCACCGTCCACATCTCGGCCACCTGCTCTGTCAGGGCGGAGTTCTCGGCGAGTCGCTCGGAGGTGTGCTCGTAGCGATGGCTCCTGAGGTGCTCGACCGCGAGGTCCAGAGCCGCCTGTGCGACGCCAAGGTAGGTGCCCGCCATGGCAACGAGGAAGTAGGGAGCCACTACCTCGAACACGAACCAGATCTGGTCGCCCTCGCTGCCAAGCAGGTTGCCTTCGGGCACGCGGACGTCGTCGAGCGTCGCGGCACGCGAACTGTTTCCGCGCATGCCGACGCCGTTCCACGACTTCGCCCACGCAAGGCCGGCAGCCCCCTTGTCGACGAGTAGGCAGGTGAAGGTACCCGGATCGAGTTCGGCGCCCGGCGCCACAGCGGAGACGACATAGGAATCGGCATGGGAGCCGCTCGTCACGAAGGACTTCGTCCCGTCGAGCACGTAAGCTTCGCCGTCGCGTCGGAAGGTGGCGCGCGGGAGGAAGAAGTGCGACCCGGTGCCCGGCTCGCTCAAAGCCAGCGAAGTGACATGCCTGCCGGCCGCGATGGGCCGGAGGTAGTGCTCCTCCTGGTACGGCGTGGACTTGGCCGCGATCACGGCGGTGGCGACGCTGTGCATGCCGAAGCACATCGCGGTCGAGCTGCATGAGCGACCGAGCACCTCGGTGACCTGGGCGAGCGCCGAGAGCCCCAGGCCGAAGCCGCCGAGCCGGCGGGGCGCGTGGAGGCCCAGGAGCCCTGCCCTGCCGAGCGCCTGCATGGCTTCCCCCGGCCAGCGCGCCTCCGCATCCGTCCTTTCTGCCAGCGGCGCGACGACCCGTTCCCCGATCTCGTTCGCGAGTGCGACGATGCGCGGGATGGGCGATGCCGCCTGCACCTCAACCACGCCGCCCTCCCGCGTCGTTGGCATGGCGTCCACTGACCAGCTGCATCCCGATGCACGCCGCTCGATCGATCCCGTCATGCTCCAGGGAGATCAGGCACGCTCGGAACACCGCGCCGCCCCGGAGCCAGCCTAAGGGGATACGCACCGCCAAGGATTCCACGAATGCCGGCGTGAGCGGGTCCTTTGGGCGCTGGTGCGGCTTGACCATAGGGGTGGTTCGCATCGCGTCGGCGCGATGTCAAAGCCTGACTTGGCCCGGCAGCCTGCATGCGCGATCGGGACGGGGAAACCGGCAGCCATGGGCCGGGCGGCTTGTCCAAACCCTGCCTTGGCCGGCGTGGGCCGCGGCAGGCTCCGGGCGGGTGCCCAGCCGAATGCCCCATCCCGGACCGGTTCGTGGGTCCGGCGACCCGCAATCGACGTGGCGTTCAGGGAAAGCCTTCAACTCGGCATCGCGTCGAAGCAGATCGTCGGTCCCGTGGATCGCAGCTCTCGTCTTGAAAAGGACTCGCCCGTCGTCAACGCGCGCGAGGAGTGCAGTGGGGAGTGTTTGGGCCTCCTGCGGCACCCATGACTCCCTTGAGGCGTGGACCGACCAGCTTCGTCACGTGTGCGGCATACCCCTGCGTATCGACGCCGGTATCCGCTGGCGGGGTGGATGCGATGTTGACATCCACGAAGGAGTGCCAGCGTGTCGCCTGCTCCCCGGTCAGCAGAAATACCTCCTTGCCATAGCGTCTTATGATTTCATCCTCAAGATTGTCGTCGTAGATCGCCTTGACGATTGAAAACAGCCGATCAACCGTAATCTCTACCATCGGTTCAGGGGTGGTTTTTGGATCGCTCATTGCGTTCTCCGTAAGTCGTGAACTTTGAATTCATTCCGGTAGAAGCACCCCTCTGCTCTGACCCACGAGGATTTTGGTTTCGATGTATTCCTTGCCGGGTGCAAGGCTGAGATCGACAAGCGCATTCGTCTTCACCAGCGCCGCAACGGACGTCCTTTGTGGAAGGGGGACACCGATCGATAAGAGCCGCCTCTCCGCGATCGTCCGGGTCCGTTTCTCTCCTTCGAGCGGCAGCTTGATGACGATTCGCAGGGTATGAATGTCGGCCCGGCTATTCGTACTTGCCACGGAGGCTTTGGCGAGGCGGATGCCCGGCTTGGTCGGCGCCGCGGCGGTAAAGCCGAATGAGCCGCCTCCGGCCAACGTCGTCGTAAACCTCATGGCTTCTGAAATCGTCGGGAGCTGCGCGGCTTCGGCGGGGGCGTTCGGGAGCCCTACGAGATTGCCGGATTGGTTCAGGTTAAGGAATGCCCCCACAAGCTCCTGCAGGCCCAACGCCCCCGCCACGGGATACACGATGTTCTGCTTCTCTCGATGTCCGGGTTCTATGCCGTTCGAGCTCCCTGGGCCGCAGTAGTCGGAGTTAACATAGGCCGTGAGAAATTCAAAGTTATCTGAGATACTGAAGTTGCGTATGTTGTTCCGATCGAGCGTGCTGCTCGCGGTCAAGTTTCCCGATATTGCGCCACCTGTAAGTGTTTGTAGGAGATCGATTGAGCCGGACTGGACATTGGTTTCCGTCCCATTGAAGATAAATTCATACGCGATCGCGCCGCCATTGTAGGTTTCGAACACCTGCATGGTGCCAGGACCGGCGCCATACTCCTTTAGTAGAGGACGCAAACGTGACCATTGCGACGGATCGGCGATGAGCCTATCTGCAAGTTCCTTCCCTCTGGGGAAATCCTGCATGACAGCTAGGCTGCTCAGGTATCCGTTGACGTAAGCGCGGAGCCCGTCCCGCACTTCGCACCGAACCTTCGCGACGATCTGGACCGTGTCGAATCCAGTCACTTGCTCCGGCAGCGGATGCACCGAGCAACCGGCCACGGTGAGGCCAAGCGCGAGCAATCCGAGCCAAATTGGGCGCACGTCCCCGGTCTCCGTATAACGTCTAAACTAAATGCAAACTCTGAGACTCTGATGAGTGAATCCACCATGCTCCCAAAGCGTCGGAATCAGTCTCGGGAAAATGGATCTTCTCAACTGTCTCGTGCAGGAAAGCTTCTTGCTCGCCGGAGATCAAGGTCAATCGCGGAGCGTGGCCGTGTCTGCAATTCGAGGTTGCAAATGGGTCACACTTTGCCGGCCCAGCGATCGAAACCCGGGTGACAATTCGGACGTTCAGAGCGGAAGATCGACGTGAGGAGCTGCCGGCCCCCTAGCCGATCGACGGCCACCAACGGCAGGTCAGGGCGTGCTCGGGGCTTCCGAAGGCTCCTGGGATGCGCTGCTGCCGTAGGATGTGAGGATTCACCATTTGGGTGGTGACGCACCAAGGGCCAAGTTCCTCACCGGGGTGACCTGATGAGGAGTTGCATCGCGCCGATGCTATGGCGAAGTCGTGGGAGGAAGGGCTGCCGAGCACGGCGGCGTCAGCCTGGCATCGGTGCGGGACTGGCGCGGCTGGCAATGACGGCGGACGCATGGATCCGAAGGTGCGCCGCGTTCCCTCGTCCCGGTGACGGCGGAAGGTCCCTTCCTCGTAGCCTTCCGACTGCTGTCCTGCGGTCGCCGCGCGACCCTTCATCAGGAGGGGTGCGTGACCTTGCCGCCGCCTCCAGGCTCGCGCCATGGCCTTCCGCCCTTAGTGTTCGATCCGGGATTCGGCGGAGGCACGCCCCGGAACGCCGCTGCGGCCCTTCCGCTTCAGTCCGCTTCAGGTGGGATTTGCCGATCCCAAGGCAGCGCCGATCATGCCGTCCAATCCATCGAACCCGGCAGAGGGGCCGCAAGGCAGGGCTGCGTGTCGGATCGACTGCCGCGCCCGGGCTGTCGCGTGGGAATCCTTCGTAGTGCGGGCTGATCCGTGCTGTAGCCGGCATGTCCGCTCCGATCGGAACCCGGGTCGAGCTCGGACCCGGAGGGGCGGTCCTTGATCCAGCTCAAGGCTTGGCCGGCGGTTGCCTCGCAAAAGGAGGCGTCCGGTACGGTCACTACCTGCCGGACCGCACAGGAAGACCACGACATGCGCACCCCGTCTCTCCTCCTCGCCGCCGCCCTGATCGGCTGCTCCGCCCTTTCGGCCTTCGCGACCCCATGCTCGCAACAGGTCAGCGCCCTGCAGCGCCGCCTCGACAGCGTCGGAGCCGTACGCGTGGCCGGCCTGGAACCCGGCCACACGTTGACGACCGGGTCGCTCAGGGCCCTGCCTCGGGCCCTGCCCGAGCAGCCCGACGGGTCCCGGATGAAGCCCACGCGCGAGAACGTCGCCGCTGCCCGCCTTTTGATCCGTGAGGCCCAGGCTGAGGACGAGGAGGGCAACCAGCGCGCCTGCGAGAACATCCTCACCGACGCCAAGCGCCTCATCGGTGCCCTGCCGTAGAACAGGAGCGGCCCCGATCGGATCCACGCACGCGACATCGGCCGCGTGGCAGTGCTTACGGTGCCTGCGGCTTCAGGCAAGAACGGGAGCCGGGCGGGGCGACCTCGGCCCTTTCCGGCTTCCGGCCGACAGACCGGTCCCGCTCAGGCCTCAAGAACCGGCGGCGGTCTTGGCGGCCGGGTTCCTGAGGCGAGCCTTCCCATGGTGCTGACGGGCCGCCGGCGGCATGCGGACACGGTCACGAAGCTCCCAAGGAGGACACGCTTCGTCGACGAGCGAGCTTCAAGTTAGACAGCGACATCGTACGCTCCCGCGCACATCGGTCCCATGCTCCTCATCCTGGCCGCCAGCGTCGTCCTCGTGATCGTCACCATCCTGGTGCTTTACGAGACCCTGCGGCTCACCTCGGAGCACCTCGCCGAGCTGCCGGTGCCGCCACGGTGGCGCATAGTCGCCGTGGTGCTCGCCGCATTCGCCGGTCACACGGTCGCGGTCTGGACGTACGCGGGCGCCTACTGGCTGCTCGTCCTCCGGCTCAGGCTCGGAGCATTCGCCGGCGTGCCGGTCGAGACCTTCGAGGACTGCCTGTTCGTCTCGGTGGTCGCTTACACCTCCCTGGGCTACGGCGACCACGTCCCGATCGGGCACGCCCGCCTCTTGACCGGCGTCGAGGCGCTCAACGGTCTCCTTCTGATCGGCTGGTCGGCTTCATTCACCTACTTGGCCATGGAACGTTACTGGCCGTTGCATGGCAAGGACCGGACGCGCCGGGTCGCACGGTCCGGCCACCGCTCCGACGAGGAACCAGGCCGCGAACGTTTCTTCCCACCGACAAAGGAATCCTGATCGCGCAACCTCTGGCTTGCGCTGGATCAAGGTGTCCTGTTTCGGCCCGCCGCATGATCCGTACTGCAAACGTAGACGGCTGGATTGCACCCGTCGCAGGAGGAGATCGAGATGAGCCGCGCACTCACCCAACCGGTTCACTGGCAAGGTCGGCAGTGGGCCGTCACCGGCTATGGCATCGAGGCCCTCGACGGGATGTACCACGTCCCGTTCTCCGAGATCCAAGGCGTCGAGGATGGACGCCCGTCCTGGCTCGACGATCTCTGCCGCCGCTACGGGACGGACCGTGATGACTTGAAGGCGGCTTTGACGGCGGCACGCGCGATCCGTCGTGGAGCGGCCGAAACGGTATCGAGCGCGGCAGCTTGAGCCCGTCGCCGCGCTCCCACGCCGCCCGGACGACACCCAGGAGACCGGATCGGCGATTCAGCCCTACGGCCACTTTCGCAACCGTCCCTGCCGGTCATGCTGGGGACGGTCCCGAAGTGCGACGCGATTAGCCGTTTGGGCGACATCGACCCCTAGGGGCGAGCTTCGACGCGCGGCTTCGAGAAGGGGTATCGGACCTATAGCACGGCCCGCCGTCGGCGGTGGAGCTGACGCTCGACCGCGGCGGTTGCACCACCGTTCGAGGGGGCTCGACTTTGCCAAGTCTACCGGCACTTCCGCCCTTCGGCGCGTGTCATCAAAGGTCGTGGTCGGCACCGGTCGGCGGGATATCCCTGGAATGGGTACCCTGAACGCGGCAAGGCTTACCTCCGGACGCCCTAACGCAGGGATCGCGTAGCCGACGCGCCGCCAGATAGGCTCGCCCGGACAGGATCCGGACGGGCGCGCCAACCTGCACGATCGCTGACCGCTCAGCGAACCGTCGTGTAGGGCATCAGAACTTGTAGGTGATGCCGGTACCGACGATCCAGGGGTCGATGTCGACGCGGCCCCGGATCGCGCCGGCGTTGAGCTTCACCTTGGTGTCGAGGAATAGCTTCTTGACGTCGACGTTCACGCCCCAATGCTCGTCGAGCATGTAGTCGAAGCCGGCCTGCAAGGCGGGCGCGGCGCTATCCCTGAGGCGGAAGCCGGTGAAGCCACCCCGTTCCCGCTCGCCGAAGAAGATCGTGTAGTTCACGCCCGCGCCGACGTAGGGTTTGAACGGTCCGAAATCGGTGAAGTGGTACTGGAAGGTGAGCGTCGGCGGCAGGAGCCAGGTGCTGCCTATGCGCGTGCCGGCCAGCGTGCCGGAGCCCTCGATGCCGTGCCTGGTGACGCCCAGGATGAGCTCGGCCGCGAAGTTTCGAGTGAAGAAGTAGGAGATGTCGAGTTCCGGGACGATGGAATCCGTGATGGACACCGCTGCACCGGCTACCGGGGCCCCCGCCGCCGACAGGCGGGCGCCGGGTTCGGGAAGAATGCCGAGAGCGCGCACGCGCACCAGCCAGGGTGAGCGAAGCGCAAGGACCGGTTCGGGCGCGGGTGTGTTCGCGAAGGCAGGGAGATCAGCGGCGAGCACGCCGGGAGTGCCGAAGACGGAAATGACGGTTGCGGCGAGGGCGTTGATTCTCTTGCGCATGGGTTCGATCCAGGTGGCCGCGGCAGGCCAGCGCGCCCACTCAAGTGTTTTGCCCGAAACCGTCGTTGATCGAGATCAAACTGCCAAGCTTGGTTGGAAGCCTGGGGCCATCGCGGCAACGTTGGGAAAACGATGCGCCGGTTGCCATCGCGCGTCGCGGCCGGCTTCTTTGCCTCCGGGCAACCCGCCGATGTTGGTCAAGGTCCGCGGTAACGCTACGACGGGGCCCGAGGCGCCGGCCCCCTTCCCCACGGCTGCCCATGACCGGCGGCCTGAGCTCGCCCGGAAGCCTGTACCCGTGGGCGAACAAGGCATGGAAGGTCGATCCGTCCATCGGCTTGGCTAAAGGCCGCAGCCGGCGGGGCCGTCCACACCGACTGAGCGAGGTCTCGAAACGTTCGAGGTGGACGCCGTGGCAAGAAACGACCCTGACGGGGGCTTCCGCCTGCTCGGGCTAGGCCAGCGAAGCCTGCTAACCCAGGGTGGACGACCTCGCATGTTGCAAGCAGCCCCGAGCGTGGAAGACGGAGTCTGGACGTGCCGAGCTGAATGACCCGCATGCCATGGCGCTCGTCAACATAAGGTCGCCGAACCCGATACAGTAACATCCGTAATCCTCGAACGGCGCTCCCCGGCCGAGCATGCAACGGCGCTCTCCCTCGCGTCGGCGACGAGCAAGGAGTTCCCGCAAATGTCCTGCGGGCAAACCGCACCCCTTTAGATAAGGCGGATTGGGGTATGGGTGCGCTCTGCGGCGTCGCGAACGCGCTTACTGAGGGCGCGCGGTGTGGGATCGGGTGGCCGGCTTTTGTTCTTTGTCTGACCGGCCTGAATATGAGCTGCCTGCTACCTTTCCATAAAGGGGTTTGCTTCTTGGTACATCAGGTCATCGGCTGCGTTGCGATCACCCTCACCTTTGTACAGCTGCTGAGAGGCTGGGGCGCCCCGAGAGTGCTCGCCTTCCTATGCGGTACTCTCGGACTTGTCGGCTCGGTGCTTGTGGCCGCATCCCCTGGTGGTAGCAGGGTAGAGCCACGTGGCTTCAGCGGTTCGAGCCATCAGCTACCGATGCCATCCTCCGAAGGCTCCGTCACACCGATGAGCCGTGTTCCTGGTAGCCAAACAGCGGTCGGGGCGTTCTTCCCGTAGAAGGCAGGCCAAGGCGCGGAAGGCCTGGCATGCCGCTGCTTTTCGTCGCGGGCACGCACTCAGGCAGGTGGCGGATGAGCGCGCAGCAAGTCAGGCGAGAGCGTCAGCCACCGCAGGACCTCGGCGCCCGCGATCTGAGGGAGTTTGAGGTGAGCACGACCCGAGTGATCGAGCTCGGCTTCTCGGCCGGGGTTGCAGCGAGGTCATGCTCACCTACGCGCCGACCGGCCTCACCTGCCGCCTGGAGGCGCGGTTCACCTCTGCGCAGGAGGCTGGGTATGAGGCGGCGGCTTGAGGTACACGGCCACCTTCCGTCCCGAATTCGGCCTTGGGCTAGTCGCGAGAAGCGGAACCGATTGGGGCGGCGGGACGCTTCCCTCGTCATGGACCCGCTCGACGATAAGGTGCGCTCGATCCTGGCGCTCGCCGATTCCTACAAGGCCGGCAACATTATCAAGGCGGAGCGGGTCGTGGACGCCTACCTGGACAATTTCCAGGGCTACCGGGCGCTTCGGGCCGCGATGGATACCTTGCTCCGAGAGCTGGCCCGGCCGAAGCACCGAGCCCGCAACCGGGGCGGCCTGTTCGAGCTGATTGAACTGCATCTGAAACGCCGGCACGGCGAGATCGCGCGCTTGTTCCAGTAGGCCTGCAGATCTCGCTCTGCAGTCCAACCGTGCCCGGGTCATCTCCCGGCACGTTCGGGCATGGACACCGCCGGGCAAGCCTGCCTCACGCCTCGATCATGTCCCGGATGCGGGAAGCCAATGCCTCCATTACGAAGGGCTTCGTGAGCACCTGCATACCGGCATCGAGGTAGCCGTTGCCGACCGCCGCGTTCTCGGCGTAGCCGGTGATGAACAAGACCTTCAGGCCGGGGCGCGTGACGCGGGCCGCATCGGCCACCTGCCGCCCGTTCATGCCGCCGGGGAGGCCGACGTCGGTGATCAGCAGGTCGACGCGGGCGTCCGACTGCAGCACCCGCAGCCCCGATGGGCCGTCGGATGCCTCGATGGCGGTGTAGCCCAGGTCTTCCAGCACCTCGGCCACCAGCATGCGCACCGACGGCTCGTCGTCGACGACCAGCACCGTCTCACCGGGCTCGGCCCGGGGGGCGTCGGCGAGGTCCGGCAGCTCTCCGGACGCGGAGACGTCGCCGTGGTGGCGTGGCAGGTACAGGCACACGGTCGTGCCCTGGCCGACCTCCGAGTAGATGCGCACTTGTCCGCCCGACTGCTTGGCGAAGCCGTAGATCATGCTGAGGCCGAGGCCCGTGCCCTGGCCAATGGGCTTCGTCGTGAAGAACGGGTCGAACGCCTTGGCGATGACGTCCGGGCTCATGCCGGTGCCAGTGTCGGTGACGCAGAGGGAGAGGTACTGTCCCGGCTCCAAGTCGCGCTCGCAGGCGGCGCGGTGGTCGAGCCAGCGGTTGGCGGTCTCGACCGTGATGCGGCCTCCGTTCGGCATGGCGTCGCGGGCGTTGATGCACAGGTTCAGGAGCGCATTCTCAAGCTGGCCCGGGTCCACTAGGGCGGGCCAGAGCCCGCCCGCCCCAACCACCTCGATGTGGACGGCTGGCCCGACGGTCCGGCGGACGAGTTCCTCCATGCCGTGCACGAGGGCGTTCACGTCGGTGGGCTTCGGGTCGAGCGTCTGGCGGCGCGAGAAGGCGAGCAGGCGGTGGGTCAGCGCGGCCGCGCGCTTGGCCGCCCCCTGCGCCGCCGTCATGTAACGGTCGATCTCGGTCAGTCGGCCTTGGCTCATGCGGGTCTGCAGCAGTTCCAGCGAGCCCGAGATGCCGGTGAGCAGGTTGTTGAAGTCATGGGCGATGCCGCCCGTGAGCTGTCCGACTGCCTCCATCTTCTGTGATTGCCGAAGCGCCTCCTCGGTCGCTGCTAGGGCTTGCGCCGCTTCCTTCTCGGCGGTGACGTCCCGCCCGACGGCGTGGATGAGATCCTCGGCCGGCACCGCCGTCCACGACAGCCAGCGATAGCTGCCGTCCTTGCACCGGTAGCGGTTCTCGAAGCGCAGGGTGGTCAGCCCTTCCGAGAGCTTGCCGACCTCGGCCAGCGTCGGCGCGACGTCGTCCGGGTGCACGAGGTCCATGAAGGCGCCTCCGATGAGGTCGCGCTCGTCCCAGCCAAGCAGCGTCGTCCAGGCCGGGTTCACCGCCTCGATGGTGGCGTCGTAGCGGGCGACCAGCATGATGTCGGTGGAGAGCCGCCACATGCGGTCGCGGTCGGCGGTGCGCTCGGCCACCAGCCCTTCGAGTTCCTCGCGCGAGCGCGTGAGCACGTCCCGCGCCTGGACGATGTCCTGGATGTCCGTGCAGGTGCCGAACCAGCGTGTAATGCGCCCGGCCCCATCGCGCATCGGCAGGGCGCGGCCGAGTGTCCAGCGGTATTGCCCGGTATGGTGCCGTAGCCGGTACTCGATCCGGTAGGGCTCGCCGCTGGCGAGGGACGCGCTCCACACCTCCCAGGTTCGCTCCCTGTCGTCGGGATGGACAATGCCCTCCCACTCCGCGCCGTCCGTGGTACCGACGGGTACGCCGGTGAAGTCGTACCAGCGCTGGTTGTAGTAGTCGTGGTAGCCGTCGGCTCTCGTCGACCAGACCATCTGGTCGATGGAGTTGGCGATGGTCTGGAACCGCGCTTCGGCCTCGCGCAGCGCGTCCTCGCGCTCCCGCCTCTCGGTCACGTCGCGGTAGAACAGCGCCAAGCCTTCCGGGTGCGGGTAGGCGCGCACCTCCAGCCAGGCGGCGTGCCCGTCTGGCCAGACGTAACGGTGCTCCAGCGTCTGGGAGACGCGCTCCCGCATCACGCGCAGGTACATCTGGCCGATGGGCATGGCCTCGGAGCCTGGGTAGACCTCCCAGTGCGACCGGCCGATGACCTGTTCCGGCGGCCTCTGCTCCAGCCGGAAGCCTTCGGCGTTCATCTGCAGGATGCGGAAGTCGCGGTCGAGGAGCATGAAGCCCTCGCCCATGCCCTCCAACACGCCGGAGGCCCGTGCCTCGCTGGCCCGCAGTGCCTCCTCGGCCCTGACCCTGGCGGTCGTCTCGGTGCAGGAGCAGAACATGCCGCCGACAGTGCCGTCCTCGTTTCGGATCGGCGAGTAGGAGAAGGTGAACCAGGTCTGCTCGTCGTAGCCGTGCCGGTTCATCGTGAACGGCAAGTTTTCGGCCCACGTCGCCTCGCCGGCCATGGCGCTCTCGACGAAGGGCGTGATCGCCTCCCAGATCTCAGGCCAGATCTCGCGGAAGCGGCGCCCGAGGGCGGCGGGGTGCTTGTCGCCGAGGATCTCCGCGTAGGCGTCGTTGTAGACGAAGGCGAGGTCTGGTCCCCAGGCGGCGAACATCGGGAACCTGGAGCCGAGCATCAGGCTCGCGACCGAGCGCAGCGCCTGCGGCCAGTTTTCCGGCCAACCGAGCGGCGAGGACGACCAGTCGTGGGCGCGCATGCGCGCCCCCATCTGCCCGCCTCCCGACAGAAAGGCGGCGGTCGCGGGCGGGGCGGTCTCGAACATGCTTTCGGGCGGGCTTGGGCAGGGCAGGAGGCCAGGGGCGCTGCCGGTGGATTCGGTGCTGGCCATGATATGCGGTCATGGCGAGTTTGCGGCCAGAAAGGCAGGAGACCCGCACAGGCGGCTGCGACCAAGCGGACGCGGGACAAGCGGAACGGTTCGGGCACTCTGGACGCTTAGCACCGGCCCTCAAGTCGGGGCCGTACCCAGCGCCTGGCACTTTCGGTCCTGCGCCCGGCGACGGCCCCGCCGACCCCGCCGGATCCATGCTCGCGACCACGCACCTCAGCCTCATCAACGTCTTCACCGGCGACATCCAGGGCGGGCTCGGACCGTTCCTCGGGACATGGCTCGCCGAGACGGGCGGCTGGTCGCCGGCGCGGGTCGGGTTCGTCACGACCCTGGTCGGGATCGGCGCCCTGTTCCTCAGCGGCCCTGCCGGTGCCCTGGTCGACCGCCTGGGCCGCCCGCGCCTCCTCATCGCCGTTGCCTGCGCGGCGATCCTTGCCGGCACGCTGCTGGTCCTGCCCGCCACCTCGTTCCCGGCCGTGTTCGCCGCCCAGATGCTGGCGGCCGCCGGCGGCGTGCTCCTCCTGCCCGCCGTCACCGAGCTGACCTTGGGCATCGTGGGCAAGGACCGCTTCCCAAAGCAGCAGGGCCGCAACCAGGCCTACAACCACCTCGGCATCCTGATCGCCGCCGGCCTGATCAGCCTCGGCACGGGGTGGCTCGGACCGTCCGTGGCCTTCTGGATCCTGGGCGTCATGGCGGTGCTGGCCATCGTCGCCGCCCTGACGACGCCTGGCCACTGCTACAACGGACGCCGCGCGGTCGGCTGGAAGGAGGACGACCCCGACGACAAGCCCGAGCGGGCGACCACCCGCAGCGTGCTCTCGAACCGCAAGCTGATGGTGCTGGCGGTGGCGCTCGCCCTGTTCAACCTCGGTAACGGCGGCATGCTCTCGCTGCTCGGCCAGAAGCTCGTGGCCTCCGGCACCGACGCGACGGCCTGGACGGCCCGCTACGTGATGGTGGCCCAGCTCGTGATGATCCCGGTGGCGCTGTTCGCGGGCTCACTCGCCGACAAGCGCGGGCGACGCAAGCTCCTGCTGGTCGCGCTGGCGGTGCTGCCGGTGCGCGCGGCCCTGTCGGCTTTCATCGACGACCCGTTATGGCTGGTCTCGGCCGAGATCCTGGACGGCGTCGCCTCTGGCATCGTCGGCGTGGCCGTGCCGGTGGTGGTGGCGGATCTCACCTGGGGCTCGGGCCGCACCCAGACGGCGCTCGGCACCGTCAACGCGGTGCAGGGCATCGGCGGCGCGCTCTCAGCTTGGTACGGCGGCCTCGCACAGTCGCTGCTCGGCTGGACCGGCTCGTTCCTGGCCTTGGGCCTGCCAGCGCTCCTTGCGCTGGCGCTGGTGGTCTGGCTGGACGCGACGACGGAACCCGGACGCCGCAGCCGCCGGCGGGAGCGCATGGCGGCGACATTGCAGCCCGCCGAGGCCTGAACGCGGGCGGACGCCTGGCTCCCGCAGGGCACGGACATGGCAGTGCGATCCACAGCGTCGCCTTCCTACCGCCGCCCAGTCACACGCTGGAGGATGCGCGAGATCTGATCGGCCGAGTAGGGCTTGTGCAGGAGCTCGAAGCCGTGGCCGCCTTCCTGGGCGAGCACGTGGCTGTAGCCGGACGCCAGCACCACCGGCAGGCCCGGCAGCCGTCGCCGGATCTCGCGTGCGAGTTCGACGCCGTTCATCCCGGGCATCACCACGTCCGAGAACACCGCGTCGAAGCCCGAGCCTTCCGCGCCGAGCAGCGCCAGCGCCTCCCCGGCGTTGGCCGCCCACGTCGTCTCGTAGCCTAGGTCCTCCAGGATCTGGGTGGCGAAGCGCCCCACCTCGACGTTGTCCTCCACGACCAGCACCCGCTGTCCGGCGCCGCCTGACGCGGCTTCCGCCCGTTCCGCCAGCGGCTCCTCGCGCCCGCCCGGCTCGACCTCGGGCAGGTACAGCGTGAAGGTGGTGCCGCGCCCGGGCGCGCTCCGGACGTCGACGTCGCCGCCCGACTGCTTGGCGAAGCCGAACACCTGGGAGAGGCCGAGCCCTGTGCCCTTGCCGACCTCCTTCGTCGTGAAGAACGGCTCGAAGATGCGACCGACCACCTCCGGTGGGATGCCCGAGCCCGTGTCGGCCAGCGACACGGCGGCGAAGGGTCCTGGGGCGGGCGCATGCCCACGAATGGCCGGCTTGCCGCTTCCGCAGGCCAGCCGCAGGGTGAGCGTGCCCTCGCCGTCCATCGCGTCCCGGGCGTTGACCGCCATGTTCACCAGCGCGGTCTCGAACTGGCTGCGGTCGGCGCGCACGAAGCACGCCGCGTCCGGCAGCTCAATCACGACCCGGATGCGGGCGCCCGTGACTGTGTCGAGCATCTCGGCCACGCCGCACAGGCAGGCGGCGACGTCGAACGCCTCCGGGTTCAGGGCCTGCCGGCGTGCGAAGGAGAGGAGCTGCCCGGTGAGTTTCGCGGCACGCTCGACGGTGTCGGAGACGGCGTCGAGATAGCGGGCCTTGCGCACCTCGGGCAGGTCCGGCCGGCGCAGGAAGTCCACCGAGGAACGGATGATGGTCAGCAGGTTGTTGAAGTCGTGGGCGACGCCGCCAGTGAGCTGGCCGACCGCCTCCAGCTTCTGCGACTGCCGCAATGCCTCCTCGGCCTGGGCCAGCGCCGCCGCTCGCTCCTTCTCGGCGGTCACGTCGCGCCCATAGGCGTAGACGACGTCGCCCTCCGCGGCCGTGTGCCAGGAGATCCACCGCGGGCTGCCGTCCCTGTGCTGGTAGCGGTTCTCGAAGGCGGTCAGGTCCTCGGCCGAGGCGGCGTAGGTCAATGCCGTGCGCGTGACGACGCGGTCCTCCGGCCAGATGAACTCCAGGAAGCTGCGCCCCACCACCGCGGCTGGATCATGGCCGAGGATGGCCTTCCAGGCCGGGTTCACGGCACGGAAGACCCCGTCGACGCCGACCACGACGAGGAGGTCGCGCGAGTTGCGCCAGACCCTGTCGTGCTCGGCCGTACGCTCCTCGATGCGCCGTTCCAGGGCCTCGTTGAACCGCACCAAGTCGGCGACGTGCCGCTTGCGGTCCTCAATGTCGGTATTGGTGCCGACCCAGCTCGCGACCGTCCCGTGCCGGTCGCGCACCGGCTTGCCCCGGACAAGGAACCAGCGGTAGGCGCCGTCTTCCCGGCGGACACGGAACTCGGTCTCGTAATCCCCGCCGCCCTCAAGCGCGCGCCGCCACGTCGCCGCCGCGGCTTCCCGGTCGTCAGGGTGCACGATGTCGGCCCAGGCCGAGCCGTCCAGGGCTCCGGGCCGCGCGCCGCTGTAGGCATAGACGGGGTCGTTGAACCAGTAGAGCTGTCCGTCGGGGCGGGCGGCCCAGACGTGGCTCGGCATGGCCTGCGCGAACACCCGGAACTGCTCCTCGCTCGCGCGCAGCGCCTCCTCGCGTTCATGCTCGGCGGTCACGTCCTGCGCGATGCCGCCGATGCGCCGGAGGCGGCCCTCCTCGTCGCGGATCGGAAAGCCGGTGTCGCGAATGTGCCGGATGCTGCCATCGTCGGGCCGCACGATCCGATACTCGACGGTGTAGGTCTCGCCGCCGAGGAGGCGCGGCATGGCCGCGAAGGCGCGCTCCCGGTCCTCGGGGTGCACCAGCGCGGCCCATCGCCCGAGATCGTCCATGACAAGCTCGCGCCGGTCGCCCCACACCCGCTCGTAAGCCGGGCTGAGGTACTCCAGGCGGTTCCCAGCGGGGTCGGCGATCCAGAGCACGTCGGCCGAGTTCTCGGCGAAGCTCCTGAAGCGCTCCTCGCTGGCGACGAGCCCCGTCGCGGTGCGCACGCGTCCTGTCGTCTCCTGCGCGACGTTGAAGACGCCGGCGACGCGGCCGTCCGGGCCGAGGACCGGGTTGAGGCTGTAGGTGAAGAAGACCTCCTCGGGCGCCCCGTCCCGGTCGAGGAGGAGGCGCTGGTCCTGCACCTCGACGGCGCCATCGCCTGCGAGCACCCGGGTGAACATGGGCCCGAGCTCGTGCCAGGCCTCGGGAAATACCTCCCGCGCCGGTCGGCCGAGGGCGCCGGGATGTTTGCCGCCGACGAGCGCACCCCAGGCGTCGTTGTAGAGGATGGCGAGGTCCGGCCCCCAGTAGACGGCCATCGGGGTGGCCGCCTGGAGCGCCATGCCGATCAAAGCGACGAGCGCGGCCGGCCACGCCTCCACAGAGCCGAGCGGGGATGAGCACCAGTCGTGCGCCCGCATCCGGCCCGCCATCTCGCCAGCGCCGGGAAACGGGTTCAGGGGTGTCCCTAGCGGGCCTTCCATCCAGCGAGCTGGTCCGTGCCAAGTCAGAATGACCCTTGTGGGTGAAATGCCGTGCTTGGCACAAGCCCGTTCCGGCTCGCCAGGCAGTGCCCGGCTATCGTCACCCTGCAAGCCTCGTCAGGCGCGCTCCGCAGCCGCCAGCCGCTCCACCTCGCGCACGTAGCCGTCGGCGTCGAACTTCTTCAGGGTCGCCGCGCCCAGCGAGCGCACGTTGCCGTAGACCGGCCGCGGCCCCCAAGGTCGGTCGTGCAGGCCGAAGAGCCAGGTCACGTTCGTGAAGGAATTCGCGTCGCGTCCGTCGATGAAGAACCGGTTGTTGAGCCGCATCGCCGTCTCGAACGCCTCCTCGGGAGAGGCCGACCACTCCAGGATCTTCTTGTCCCAATACATGCGCATGTGATTGTGCATGTAGCCGGTCTCGCGCATCTCCATCATCGCCGCGTTCCAGTAGCGGTCGTGCGTCTCCCCGCGCTCGAACTGCTCGGGCGTGTAGAGGTAGGGACGCCTGTCATCCCGGTGCGCATCGAGCGTCTTGCGCGCCCAGGCCGGGACGGCCTCGTAGCTGTCGTAGTTCGGCTCGTAGACGATGTGGTTCATCGCGAGCTCGCGCCGGACGATCAGCTCCTCCAGGTACGCCGCCTTGTCGTCAACGTCGCCCGTGGGCGCGGCCTGCACCCTAAGCGCGATGGCGACCGGCGAGATCTGGCCGTAGTGCAGGTACGGGCTCATGTGCGATGCCGCGCCTGCCTCCGGTCGCCCGCGGCCTTCGGCGTAACGGTTGAAGCGGGCATCGAGATAGTGGTTCAGCGTCGCCTCGCCGTGGGACGTGCCGCCCTTGAAGCGCCGCACCGGCCGCACGCCCTGGTCGGTTCTGAGGCTGGCGACGAGCCTCGGCACGTCCGAGAGGTCGAGCGTGCTCTCGAAGCTGAGGTGGTCGGCCCGACGGGCGACCGGCCGCTCCTCCAAGGGCACGATGTACTCGGGCAGGAGGCGGCGGATCTTGGGCCGCAGGGTTCGCGCTGCTACCTCGTGCTTGGGCGAAGCGGTCTCGACGGGCACGACGACCTCGCCTTCGACCTGCACCACACGGCAGGGCGCCTGGGCGGCGAAGTCGGCATAGAAGCGCCGCACCGGCTTCAGGTAGTTGCGGTCGCAGACCACGAGGGCGGCGTCGGCGGCGTAGAGCAGCACGGTCTCCACGGGCGGCTGCCGGCGCGCGACGTAGGCGATGCCCCGCTTCTTCAGTTCCGGCCCGACCTCGGCCATCCCCTCCAGGAGAAAGGCCCAGTGGCGGGCGTTCGCCTCGGGGATGCCCTCGGCGAGGCCGTAGCAGACCAGCACCGGCAGGCTGATCCTGTTCGCTTCCTCGACCGCGTATTCCAGGGCCGGGTTGAAGCGGACGCGCTGGGACAGCCCCATCCATTACAGGACGTAGGAGGCACCTTCCCGCGCGGGCAGGTCGTTAAGCGGCTTGATGCGGGTCGGCTGGATCATGCGCCGCAAGACTCCGGGACGCGTGGAACGCGCTGGTCCGGCCACATAGGGCGGTCTCCTCACATGGCCTCGCACGCCTGGCGTGCCTCGGTAATCCACAGAGGAGGCAAAGCGCCGCGTGTCGCCTACCTGGCCTGGAGGGTTGTCGGGTTGGCGGGCGAGGAGCGCCCGCCGCGAGCGGCAACCGGCTGGGGTGTGTTGATGCGTGGTGGCGAGGGGTATGGTCCCAGAGAGCGTGCGGCGGTCTTGGAGCGTCAGCGCACCCTGAAGATGGCGAAGTCCGCGCACGCCTACGTCCGCGGCAATACCCTGAAGTTCTACGAGTGGCTGGCCGGGCTAGCGCGGGGGACCCTGCCGGAGGGCCCGCCGGTGTGGATCTGTGGCGACTGCCACCTGGGCAACCTCGGCCCTCTCGCTGACGCGGAGGGGCGCGTCGACATTCAGATCCGCGACCTCGACCAGACCGTCGTCGGTAACCCGACCCATGACCTCGTCCGGCTCGGCCTGTCCCTGGCGAGCGCTGCGCGCGGCTCGGATCTGCCCGGCGTCGTGACGGCCAGGATGCTGGAGGAGATGGTCCGCGGCTATGCGCAGGGTCTCGCCGGCCCGGGGACCGGGGAGGCTCCCCCGGAGCCGGACGTGGTGCGCACCGTGCGGCGACGAGCGCTGGGCCGGCAGTGGAAGCACCTCGCCCGCGAGCGCCTGAAGGACGTCGAGCCCAGGATCCCGCTCGGCCGCAAGTTCTGGGCACTCGACGAGGCGGAGCGCGACGACCTCGACGCGCTCTTCCGGCGTGACGAGGTGCGCGGGCTGGTGCTGGCCCTGAACGGTCGCGGCGAGGAGGCCGACGTCCGTCTCATCGATGCCGCCTATTGGATGAAGGGCTGCTCCTCCCTCGGCTTCCTACGCTACGCCGCGCTCGTGCGCATCGAGGAAGACGGCGAGCGGCGACTGGCGCTCGTCGACCTGAAGGAGGCGGTCGAGCCCGCTGCACCCACTGCCCCAGAGGTGGAGATGCCCGCCGACCCGTCAGAGCGGGTTGTGACTGGCGCCCGGGCGCTGTCGCCGAACCTGGGCGAGCGCATGCTGCCGGTGCGCCTGCTCGGCAAGCCGGTGGTGATGCGCGAACTCGCGCCGCAGGACCTGAAGCTCGACGTGGATCAGTTCACGCGCGAGGAGGCGGTGCGGGCCGCGCACTATCTCGCCTACGTCGTCGGCAACGCGCACGGGCGCCAAATGGACGAGGCTACGCGCTCGGACTGGCTGACCGAGGTCACGCGGGGCACCGTTGGCGGCGAGCAGGCGCCGACCTGGCTGTGGTCGAGCGTGGTCGAGCTCGCCGGTCGCCATGAAGTCGGATACCTGCAGCACTGCCAGCGTTACGCGACGCCGGAAGCCGCGTAGGCTCCTGCCTCGGCGACCGTCCTGGCTGTCCGGAGGAAGGGATGGCGCTGGGCGCGGACCGGGGCCGGCAGGTCGTTCGTATACCGCCGGACGTCCGGCCTGGAGAGCGCCGGCCGGAACCGCCGAGGGTCACGCGCCGCTACTACGGTATGGATACGCTCGACGACACCGTGCGCTCGATTCTCGCACTCGCGGCTACCTACAAGCCCGGCACCATCATCAAGGCCGAGCAGGTCGTGGACGCCTACCTAGACGAGTTCCGAGGTTACCGGGCTCGTCGGGCCGCGATGGACGCATTGCTCCGTGAACTGGCATCGCCGGAGCGCCAAGCCCGCAACCGCGGCGGCTTGTTCGAGCTGATCGAATTGCATCTGAAGCGCCGGCACCGCGAGTTTGCGCACCTGTTCCAATAGGTGCCGACGTTCCAGGCCAGACCCTGCGATACCGAACCGGCGCGCCACCGCCCGTTTCAGGCTCACCCCTCGCCGGAGTTTGTATGCGTAACTGCGCCGTTCGGCGTCGGGACGAGGCTAGGTTCGGATCGCATCTCGGCCGGGCGACGGAGAAGCAAAAGCCGGTCTCCCTCCGTCGCCTTGCCCAGTTCGTGGTCGAGCGAGGGGAAATCGAGGGTGCCGTCGCGGCGGATGACCAGCAGGCAAGGCACGTCCCCAGCCGCCGCGCCGGCTGGAGCGATTGCGAAACGCCACCCGGCTGAGTGCCGCCCGGCTAGGGTCTCGAAGTCGAACCCGCCGTCACCCAGCACCTTGCCGCGCGAGTCCCGGCTCACACCCGTCTCGGCATGCAGGAGGTGATCCGCCGAGGGCGCAAGTTGATAGACCCGCTCTCGCCCGAGCTCCGGGGCGAGGCGGGTGCAGACGAGGGCATTGTAGAGCTCGTCCCGCGTTGCGGCCAGCAACCGGTCCGGCGGCTGATCGGCCAAGCCCTCCTCCGCTTCGCGCGATAGGAGTTCGGCCTGCAGCGTCGGCACGCCTGAAGTTTGGGCTATCCGCAACGCACCCGGATAGGTGTCGACCAGCAGCACCGGCACGCCGGCGCGATGCAGCGTCAGGGCCAGCTCGCTCGACCATGGCGAGGCGCCCACGATGGCGAGCCGCTCCGCATCCGCCGCGACCGAAAGCCCAAGACGGCGCGCAAGGGGCGCGAGCGAGAAGCCGTGGGCGAGCACGGTGGCGACGATGACGGCGAACACCGTCGGCTGGATCAGGTCACCGCCGGCGTAGCCCGCCTCGCTCAGCCTCGGGCCGGCCAGGCCGGCGACCGCGGCCGCTACGATGCCGCGCGGGCCGATCCATCCGACGAACAGGCGCTCGCGCCAGGTCAGGTCGCTGCGCCAGGTCGCGAGCCAGATCGCTGCCGGCCGCACCACGAACAGCGTCGCGGCCGTCAAGGCCAGGACCGGGAGTGAGACCTTGCCGAGGACCGCGAGGTCGAGGTCGGCGGTCAGGACGACGAAGAGGCAGGAGACCAGGAGGACGACGAGCGCCTCCTTGAACCGGCGCAGCTCCGCGATGCCGGGCACGTGGAGGTTGGCGAGCGCAATGCCGAACACGGTCGCGCCGATCAGCCCGGCCTCGTGCATCAGGAGGTTCGGCACCGCGTAGGCGACGAGCGCCAGCGCCAGCAGCAGCGGCGTCTTCAGGGTCTCCGGCACGAGGTCGCGCCGGAACGCCCAGGCCACGAGGAAGGCCGAACCGACCCCGAGCACGGTCGCCGCGGCCGCCCCTTCGGCAAGATGCAGCGCCAGGTCGGTGACCGCCTCCTCGCCTGATCGGTGCGGCAGACCGACCAGGATCTCGATAACGATAGCGGTGAGGATGGCCCCGACAGGGTCGTTGACGATGGCCTCCCACTTCAGGAACGAGGCCGAGCGGCGTTCCAGCCGGGCATGGCGCAGCAGCGGCAGGATCACCGTGGGGCCAGTCACGACCAGGATGGCCCCGAACACGGCGGCCGGCCCCCATAGCATGCCGCCAATGAGGTGGGCGGCGAGCATGCCCAGCACGAAGTTGATGGGTAGCGCGATGGCGGTGAGCCGGAGCACGCCCTCGCCGGCCGCCCGCAGTTCGCGGAAGTCGAGCGCCAAGCCGCCCTCAAACACCACGATGGCCACTGCCAAGCCGATCAACGGGCGCAGGTTCGGCCCGAAGGATTGCGAGGGATGGAGGAAGCCGAGCACCGGGCCGACGAGGAAGCCAAGCCCGAGCAGGAGGACGATGGCCGGGATGCGGAGCCGGGCGGCGAGGACCTGGGCCGCAACGCCACCGGCGACGATGCAGAGGACCGCCGTCGCCACACCTTGTTCCATACGCAACGCTCCTCGGGGCTGCGACCGGCAAGGCCGCCCCGGACAACGTCCGCGAGCGCCGTGTGTCCCCGCCGCGACTGCCTTCAGGGCGTGCCGGAGGCCTCGGCCCCCGTCGTACGGGGGCGGAAGGGGCAACGCCACTCCTCGCCAACCGCCCGGCCGCTGTACTGGCGCGCCTCGGAGGCCTCGCCGTGCCGCGACAGCATCGGGTTGATCGAGCCGGCCAGCGCCTCGTCCCGCCGCAGGATGGAGGAGCGCAGCTTCTCGTAGCGGCCCGCCTCGCGCAGCTGCTCGAACTGGGCGTGCAGGTTGAACACCAAGGCGGGCGACGAGAACCGCCGTGCCGGCCGGCTAGCGTTCGGGTGTAGGCCGACCACGAAGAACGCCTCGCCGGCGAAGCTCAGCGAGAAGTGCGGGCTGTCCGGGTCCTGGGCGACGCGCCCGTCCCAGGGGTGCCCGAGCCAGGCATCCTTGTCGGCGAGCGACTGCACCCGGTTCCAGAGGTGCCGCTCAAAGCCCTCTTCATCGAGGTCGCCAGGCCCTTCGAACACGACGGCGAAGCTCTGGAACAGGTCGGGCTTCTCACGGTAGCGCGCCGCGAAGGCCATCATCGCCGGGTAGATGCGCATGTCGTCCCAGCCCGAGGTGATGTCGCGGGCGACCAGGATCCGCATCTGCCCCTTCGACAGGGCGGACTTGGCGCCGACGCACGGGAAGCCGGCGTCGCGGATGAAGGCTCGAAAGGCTTCCGCCTGCGGATGGCGGGTGTCATCTCGTGGCAGTTGCATCGGAACTCGGCACGTACGTCGAACAGATGCCCACGGAGCCGGCACAAGGCGCCGCGGCCTCAGGCAACCGCGGCCCTCAGGCGTCGTTCCCCACGAGTGCCGGCCTGTCCTACCTATCAACAGCCAGCAGCCCCTCGCGGCCTAGCCGGGTGAGCGCCTCGATGAAGTTGCGCATCTCGGCCAGCCTGAGCCGCTCGTCGGTGACCTGCTCGTCCAGGCCCAGGCGCCAGGCGAGATCACGACGCTTGGGCTCGGCGTGCAGGGCATCGACCTGCCGTGCATACGCTTCGACGTCGTCCTGGCTCCGGGCCAACCCCGCCTCGACCAAGCTGCCCGCCTGGCGACGCAGGGCCCCGGCCACCTCATCGAGGTCGATCTCGGGGTGGTACTGGACACCCCAGAACACGCCGCCGTCGAAGCGGATCTCGGCGGCCTGCACCGCGGTGACGCGGTTGCCGGCGAGCAGGGTGGCCCCGGGCGGCAGCGCCTCCACCTCGTCGGTGTGGATGGCAGGCGCATCATAGGTCGCCGGGCGGCCGACCAGCAGTGGGTGTGTCCGTCCCGCCTCGGTCGGGGTGATCCGCCGCGCGAACCCCGCCTCCAGCCTGCGTGCGTTCGGGCGCACGCTGCCCCCGGCCGCGACCATCGCGACCTGCAGGCCGGCGCACGAACCGAAGGACGGCCTGCCCGAGGCGAACACGGCCCGCATGAAGGCGACCGTGCGCCGGGTTTCCGGCGTCTCTTCGTACAGGTGCAGCGGCGACCCCGTCAGGAACACCGCATCGTAGCCGGCGAGGCTGGCCCCGAGCGAAAGCGAGGCATCGGCGTCAGCCGGCTGGATGCGGTCGCAGGCGGCGCCCGGCGCAAGTCCGCGCAGGATGTCGAGGTAGGTCTCGCCGGAGGAGCGGCCGACGCTTCTCCGGCGCTTCTCTCGTGCCTCCGGCGTCTCGCTCTCGGCGACGAGGAACCGCAACGTCGCTTTGGATGAACTCACGATTCCTCGGCTTGTCAGTGGCCTCGGGGCATGGGGAACCTGGGGCGCAGGGTGGCCACCCCTGCCGTGAAGCGCGCGTTCGAGATAGCGTTGAGGGTCGCGGCCGAAGCCCCGGCCCCCCTGGCTTCCGCCTCGAAGGCGATCAGCCGCTCCAGCAACGCGTCCGCCACAGCCGGGATGACCGACAATGAGCGGTCGGCGAGCATCTCGTGCAGCCGCCGCATGTATGGGCAATCCTGATCGTGCTCGACCGCCATGGCGCCTCCGCCTCCGACAGAACCGTGCCCGCCTCCGGCCCGGGGAGCGCCTGGGACAACCACTGCCAGCAGGAAGGGTTTGCGCGAGCGAGTGCGGCATCCTGATCCGGAAGACGAGCAGCCGACGCGCCCACGTTGGAGAGCCATTTCCCTTTCAAGGCTCCCGCATGTGGTACCTCTACGGCTTCGCCATGCTCGCCGGGCTCGCGAACGCGATCCAGCCTGGCCCGAACTCGACCCTGGCTAAGGCGTCCTCGCAGCCGTTCTTCGCCGGTCTCGTCGTCGTGGTCGTCAGCGGGGCCGCCCTGCTCGTCACGGGCCTGGTCTCCGGCCGCCTGAGCGTGCCGAGCTACGAGCAGGCGACGCAGATTCCCTGGTGGGCTTGGTTCGGTGGGGTCCTTGGCACCGTGCTGACCTTGTCCCAGCTCTTCATCGCCCCGAAGCTCGGCGCGGCCCCGTTCCTCGGGACCCTTGTGACGGTGGGCGTGCTCGCCTCCATCGTCCTCGACCACTACGGCTGGGTCGGGTTCGAGGTGCACCATGCCAGCATCTGGCGGGTGCTGGGCGGCGTCCTCATGGTGGCAGGCGTCGCGCTGGTCGCGCTCTCCTGAGGTCTCCGAGCACGGGATCAGGCGGGGCCGGACTTACGTTCGGCCCCGTCGACCTCCTCCTCGGTGGGCAGTTCGCAGCGGTTGTGGATGTCGGTCGCGGCAACCGCGCCGTGACCCATTGCGACCACGACCTGGTCGAGGCCGCGCACCACGCCGCCGGCTGCGTAGAGGCCGGGCACCGTCGTGCGGCTGTGCTCGTCGACGATGACGGCACCTGTCCCGTCATGCTCGGCCCCGAGCGTCTGCGCAAGTTCGGAGCGGAGCTTCAGCCCGAGGGCCGAGTAGAGCACCTCGAACCTGTGCTCCTTGCCACTCGCCGTGCGCAGCAGCGTGATCCTGCCGCCCTCGATGCCAATCTCGGCCACCGGTTCGTGGACGACCTTGATGCCGTGCTCGCTAACGCGCTCGCGCTCGTCCGCATCGAGGTCCATGCCTTGGCCCAGCGTCAGCAGGGTCACGTCGCGGGAGTAGGTGCGGGCCACGAACACCGCCTCGCCCAGGCCCCTGTCGCCATGGCCGATCACCGCGATGCGCTTGCCTCGCGCCTCGAAGCCGTCGCAGATCGGGCAGTATCGCACGAGACCCCGCCGAGCGGCGTCGGACAGGTCGGGCAGGTCCGGCTCAACGTCGGCCGCGCCTATGGCGAGAAGCACCCGGCGCGCCCGCACCTCGCGCGAGCGGCCGGTTCGCACCTCATAGGCGGCCAAGAAGCCGACTTCGGCCTTCCGCAGCGCCGCGACCTTTCCTGCAACGACCTGCACCCCGTAACGGGCGAGATGCTCGCGCTGGCGGGCGAGGATCTCTCGCCCGGAGATGCCGTCGGCGAAGACCGGAATGTTGTGGCTGGTTGGTATCCAAGAGGCGCGGGAATCGCCTGCATCCACCACGAGGAAGCGGCGCTCGAAGCGAGCCAGGTAGAGCGCGGCCGTCAGGCCAGCCGGTCCGCCGCCCACGATCAGGCAATCGAGAAGCTCGTCGCGGTCCACAGCCCGAGGCTCGGCCATTCGCACATCCTTCCAGGAGGGAACTGCCTCGAAGTGACTGCCTGCAAGCTGCATCGGTTCCGCCGCGACCGGAGCTTGGCGTTATGCTCGCCCTGACCGCGATGGACACGCGACGTCACTAGGCCGGAACTCGGCCATCCGGCGTGTAGCGGTCGATAGCCTGCGGGAGGTCACGGGAGAGCCGCGACAGCAGCTCCTCCCGGGACAGGCCGGTGCGCTGAGTGAGCGTCGCCAGCACGTCGGACCCGATGGCCTGCTCCAGGTGGTGCGGCGCGATCTCCTGGTTCGGTCCATGGTTTACCCAGGACTGCGCGGCGGGCCCGTGGCCAGCTTGGTGGAAGCGCTCCAGCATCTCGCCGAGGCCGCTGTTCAGGAAGCCGCCGGGCCAGCACTGCGCTGGTTGCCCAACAGGCCGCCGAGGAGGCCGCCGAGACCTCCGCCAAGGGCCCCACCCAGGCCGCCTTGGCCGCCGGGCGCGGCACCTTGGCCGGACGGTGCGGGCGCGTCCTGGCCGGCACCGCCGAGCAGCTCCGCGAGCTTGTCCCTGTTCTGGTAGCCCGCCAGTGCGAGCAGGCCCAGCAGCGCCGTCATCGAGGGATAGCCGTCGCTCATGTCATTCCTCCGGTTACAAGGCAGCGAAGGCTGCCTTCATCGTTCGATGTGAGGGCCGGCACCGGAAAATCGGGGCGCCGGCCGCCGATGTGGGACTGGCGGGCGCCGCTTACGGCCGCCGCTGCAGCGGGCCGAGGTTCAGGCCCGTGACGGTCGGGTGAACGGCACCCATCCGGCCTCCGAACCACGAGGCGACCGCGCCGAGCACCAGGGAGAAGAAGCCGAACAGGGCGCCGCGGGAGACAGCCTTGCGCGTCAGCTCGGCGGCCTGCTTGGCCTGCTCCTTGGCGCTGTCGGCCGCCTGGCGGTACTGCTGCTCGTACTGCTGCACCTGCCCCTTGGCCTGATCGACCGGGATGTTCTGCGCCTTAGCCAGAGCCTCCGCCGCGCGGTTGCGCGCCGCGTCGGCCTGGGCTTGGTTGCCGGTGAGGACGGCGCGCATCGCGGACACCGCCGCGTCCTTCGCCACTGCCGGGTCCTGACCGGCGGAGGCGCCACGCACCGACTGCTCGATGGAGGCGAACGGGTCGCTCACCTTCGACAGCGAGGGCGCAGCCGTCTGGGCAGCCGTCTGCACCGCACCGCCGGCCGTGTTCGCCAGGCCGCCGGCCACGCTGCTGAGCGAGTTGAAAGCGCCACCGAGCACGCCGCCGACCGTCGAGGACAGCAGGTAGAAGATGACCAGCGTGGTGAAGGCCCAGGCCGTCAGCCCGTGCCAGGCTGCCGTGTTCTCCTTTGGCTTGCCCGAGAGCCTGCCTGCCGCGTAGGCGCCGGCGAAGGAGGCGATCACGCCGGAGAGCGTCCACCACAAGCCCGCACCGATGGAGAAGGTCTGGGCGGAGGGATTGTCGCCGCCCGCGGCGCTCAGAGAGGCGGCGCCGATGCCCAGTCCCAGCAGGTTGAGAAGCAACTGCACCACAAGGGCGACGACCACGCCCGCGAGCACCGCGCCCCAAGAGATCTTATTCAGCATGATGGAGCGCGCGTCCTCGCCCGGCGTGACGGGGCTCGTGTGCGGGGCGTCGTGGTCCCCCCAGTTGCGCGGCGTGTCGGGCGCACCCGGTGTGACGGTCGCGGTCATGGTCTTCCTCCCGGATCGGCCGGCGCTTGTTGCAGCTACCGGTCAGAATCGTCCGGCGGAGATCGAAGTTCCGGGGATTAACATTGCGTGGTCCGGGGCGGCTGCGAGCCTTGGCCTGGCTCCTTCCGGGCGTCCCGCCCATTGGTCCGGCCTGGGGCACGGGAGCCTCAGCGGGCTGCGCCGCGTGCCAGGTCCGAGGCGTGAAGAAGCTCGGCGAGGCGCGGGTCGAGCGGCTCGTCGAGCACGGGTTCGTACATCTCCTGCATCTGCCGCCCGAGGCGCTCGCGCGTCAGCGCATCGAGCGCGGGGACGTCCTCGTCGAGGCCGGCGGTCCCGTGCTCCCATTCCGCGTCCATCTCAGCCCTTCCTGCCGTTATTGCCGTGCCGGCCGATCTCGTTCCTGCACGCCGGCGAAAGGTCAGCCATGTTCTTCCGGAAGCAGGCCTGGACCTCCGGTCCGTCCGGAGGGAGGTCGCCACAGTGGGTCGCGTAGTCGCCGCTGCAGTGCGCCCTCAGGGCTTCCCGGTCGGGCTTGGACAGGGAGCCGGCCCTCGCATCCAGGCCACAAGGCGAGAGTGCGAGGGCGAGGGCGAGGGCGACGGTGGTACGATGGTGCATGGGGCGGCGGTCCTGCTGGTGCGTGACATCGCGGGTTCACATGACGGCACCGGCGCGGTGCCGTCATCGACGGGTCAACCCGCTCGACGCCGACGCGTCCCTTCATCGGCGGCCGCACCTGCCCGAAACTGCCATCGCCTCGGCGGGATGTGTTCGGGCGGGCCGACGCCGGCGTCAGGCGTGCTTGAGGTCGTCCGGCACCTTGCCGCCGTTCGCGGCGAGCTTCTGCACGACCTGCTTGTGCAGCCAGACGTTCATGGTGGCCGAGTCCTCCTTGTCGCCCGTGTAGTGCAGCTCGTCCGCGAGCTGCTTGCGGGCCTGCAGGCTGCTGTCCAGGTCGAGCAGCTTCAGGAGGTCGACGATGGAGCGCTTGTAGTCGAGGGTCTGGCCCTTCTTCGAGGCCAGGTCGGCGAGAACCTGGCCCACATCGACGGTCCCCTGACCCCCGCCAGTCGGGACCGCCGCGACCGGCGATGGCGCACCGCTCATCGAAGGCGCGGCCGCGCTGCTAGCTGAGCCGGTCGGGCTGTCCTGGCCCTGCGCCGCGGCCGACACGCTCGGCGTCTCGGAGGCGTGCGGCGCCGCTGCCTGGGCGCTCGCACCGCCGCCGAAGATCTTGGACATGATCGACCCGAAGATGCTCATCCGTTGCTCCGTATTCCTGGGCCCCCAGCGGGGGCGAGCGCTCGACAACGAGGAGCCGCACACGACGTTCCGGGAAGCGCCGGCCGTCGGGACGTCCGGTTGCCGCCGGAAGGGTTGCGGCGACGGGGCGCGGGGACAAACCCCTGAACGGCCAGGCAAGCCGGCAACCGCCATGGCGGTCACAGGTTAATCTGCAGGCTCGCGAGCATGGGCCGGGTGGGGGATGGCCTTGGGGGACCACTACGACGCGAGGCCACCCGGACCCGACCTGCAGGTGCTCCTCGCTGCGGTCGAGGCGACGGGCGAGGCCATCCTGATCACCTCTGCGGAACTGGACGAGCCTGGCCCGCGCATCGAGTATGCCAACCCAGCCTTCACCCGGATGACCGGCTACGACGCCCACGAGGTCCTTGGACGTTCGCCACGCTTCCTGCAGGGCCCCCGCACGGATCGCGCCGTGCTGGATCGCGTGCGCGCTTCCCTCGAAGCGGGCGAGCCCGCGCAGGGCGAGGCGGTCAACTACCGCAAGGACGGTACGACCTATACCGTCGAGTGGCTGATCACGCCGGTGCGGGACGATGAGGGCCGCGTCACGCGTTGGGTCTCGGCCCAGCGCGACGTCACCGAGCGCCGGGCCTCGGAGGACCGTCAGAACCTGCTCGTGCGCGAGCTCCACCATCGGGTGAAGAACACGCTGGCCACCGTCCAGGCGGTGCTCAACGCCAGCCTGCGCTCCTCCCTCGGCCTTACGGAGTTCCGGCAATCGTTCACGGGGCGCATCGCCTCGCTCGCTAAGACCCACGCGCTGATCACAGAGGACCGGACGCAGGTCGTGCCGTTCGGAGACCTAGTGTCGGCAGAGGTCCGCGCCTACGACGAGCCGGGTAAGCGGCGCATCACGCTCGAAGGCCCTCGGGTCATGCTCCCGTCCGAGTTGGCGGTGCCGGTCGGCATGGCCCTGCACGAATTGGCCACGAACGCCGTCCACCATGGCGCGCTAGGCGATCCGGACGGACGCCTGGAGGTGACCTGGACGGTCGAGGACGGCCCGGGCGCCCGGACGCTGCACTGGACCTGGAACGAGCACGACGGGCCGCCCGTGGCACTCCCGACGCGCGAGGGATTCGGCTCGCAGCTCCTCAACCGGGTGCTGACGTTGCAGATTGGAGCGAAGGTGGACATCGCCTTCGACCCGGACGGCCTCAGGGTGACCGTGGCGGTCCCGCTGGCAACTCGCGCCTAGTGGACGAGCGCCCGAGCACGCGCTCGCCCGCTCGTATTTGAACGGTGCCTTGGGAGCGACTGCCGGGGTCTGTTGTGGCAACGCTCGACGATCTTCTGAAGGAACTGGAACTCTCGATTGCATCGGCCGAGATGCTCACGGCTTCGTACACCGCTGCCCTGATGCAGATGAACGCGGCTGGAGACGACACCACCGAGGCAGAGCTACGGCTATGGCGTCACGTGGAGGCTTTGTCGGAGATGCGGCTCCGGCGCCTGAAGCTTCGGGAGGAGCAGATCGGTTCCCGGACGAGACCACCGGCTACGGGGATCTAGTGGTCCAAATCTAACGATCGGTACCCACAGCGAGGGGCCGCTTCCGGCCCAGGCTGTGTGAAAACGCGGGCGCACACCAAAATCTTAGAACAATCTTCTGTGCCCCTGCCATTCGAGCATCTCGGACTGCAGCCGAGATGCCGCCAGGATACCTAGAACGTTGCTACCCCAAGGTCTGGAAGGGAAGATCCATCTACAGCCTCTGCGTTTTCACACAGCCTCGACCCATTGCGGACCTCGCTGACTTGCAAGCCGATCCGTGATGGGTCAGTTTCGGCAGGCCGAAAATAGAGTTGCAGGTCGGTAGTTCCTGCGCCCGTCTGACGACGGGTTCTTCCCAGCCACGGCGCTAACCCGAACGATGTCCGGGGAGGCGCAGGCCGTTGGGTATGCATCTCCTGGACGTGATCTGAGGAGATGAAATGATGGCACTCCCGTTAGCCGCGCTTGTTCTCGCCACCCTCTTTGCAGGCGCTGCGCTCTACATCAGCCTCGTGGAACACCCTGCTCGACTTGGGCTCGATGACGCCTCCCTGCTTGCGCAGTGGCAACCCAGCTACAAGCGTGCCTTGCCGATCCAAGCAGGATTGGCCGTGCTCGGCGGCGTTGCTGGCCTCATCTCATGGTACCAATGGGATAGGTGGCAGTGGCTCGCCGGGAGCCTCGTTTTGCTCACAAACTGGCCATTCACGCTCTTCGTCATCATGCCTACGAACAAGCGCCTTCTTGCCATGTCGCACCGGGATGCGGGCGCGGAGAGCCGCCAGTTGCTGTTGCGTTGGGGTGGCCTCCACAGTGTGAGAAGCGCGCTGGGCTCACTTGCGGTGGTGCTCCTCTTTTGGGGCCTTCTCGCCGCTTGAGGTCCGCTTTCCACCCTCTGCAGACCCCGCGAGTGGGTACCAAGCGTCGGATTTGAACCACTAGCAGGCTATGCCTGACGCCTGCCAAGGAGCGATGGCAGACACAACCTACCATCCCGGAAACGCCTGAGTTTTGACCCTCGCTAGGTGTGCCTCGTGCTGGCGTTGGAGGTCCTCAAAGGTAGCCAGGAGCACCTCAGCCTCTTCGGTCGGCAGGTCGTGCTCCTTGAGCCTTCCCAGGAGCGCACGCTGGTTGGCGACGTGCTCTGCCCCTTCCCGGACGTGCCGCCTCACCATTTCCAGCTCGCTCTCTTCGGTGCCCATCCAAGCAACATAGCTCATCTGCAGCCCGAGCCGCATAGCTGTCGCCCGGTTCGCAATCGGAGCGGGTGCCGTGTCAGCGGTAGCCTCAACCATCGTGACGCGCGCCAATCCTGGGGAGGAAGTCGAGCACGAACCGCGTGCCCGGGTCGGCCGACTTCCAGGACGGCTCTCCGCCGAGCTGGCGCCCGAGCGTCGCGATGAGCTTCATGCCAAGGCTCTTCGACCTTCCCGCCTCGAAGTCCGGCGGCAGGCCGGCACCCCGGTCGCAGACCGTGAGCCGCAGGTGCCCCGCCTCCGCCGGTTGAATCGCGATCCGCACCTCGCCGTCGCCATGCCCGCCCGGGTAGGCGTACTTGAAGGCGTTGGTGACGAGCTCGTTTGCGAGCAGGCCGAGCGGCACGGCTTGGTCGGTCGCGACGGAGACCGGGGCGAAGTCGCAGGTCAGGATCTGGCCTGGCCGGGCCGAGGAGCGCAGATGCTCGCAGAGCTCGCCCATGAACTCGGCGAGGTTCACCGAGTGGATTTCGTCGGTGCGCCAGAGCCGGTCATGGACGCCGGCGATGGTCTGCACCCGGGCTCGGGCATCCTCCAGCGCCTGCCGCAGGGCGGGGTCGGTCGCGCTGCGGCCCTGCATGCTGAGCAGGCCGGCGACGATGGCGAGGCTGTTCTTGACGCGGTGGCTGATCTCGCGGGTCAGCACCTCCTGGTGCGCCAACGCATCCTGCAGCAGGGTCTCGTTTGCCTGGGAGCGGGTCTCGCTCGCCCGCAGGGACTCCTCGGCCTCCTGTCGCTCGATGGCCACGCCGAGCAGGTTGGCGAAGCCTTGCACGAAGGCGAGGTCGGCTTGCGTGAAGCGCCCCTCTGTCGGACTGTCGACCTCCAAGACGCCGAAGCGCCTGTCCTCGCCCTGGATCAGCACGTTGATGGCGCGCCTGACACCATGCTCGACCAGGACGGCGGGCGTGCGGTACCGGGTTTCCGCCTCCAAATGGTTCGAGATGACGGGCTCGCCGGTGCGGAAGGCGTAGCCGGCCGGGCTCTCCACGTCAGCTCCGGCCCGCGCGTGCCCGACCACGCCGGGCCTCCAGCCGATGCCGGCGCGCACGATGAATTGGCCCTCGTCGGGCAGGAACTCCATCACCTTGCAGAGCTCGCTGTGCAAGCCGAGGGCGCAAAGACGCGTGGCCTCCTGCAGCAGGGCGGCGGTGTCGTGCGTCTTCAGGGCGAAGAGCCCGTACTCGGCTGCGAGTTGCTGCTGACGCAGGCGATAGGCGAGTTCCTCGGCCACGCTGCCGCCCTGCTCGGGGGCAACCGCCGACGCGGCCTTGTCCCTCAAATCCGTTACCTCTCCTCGGTCACTTGGCCTGTGCCTTACACGGCTCGTCTCCGGCGGCCCAGCGCGCGGAGGCGAAGGCACGTGCGATGGAGGGCACAAATGCGCGAGGCCGTTCACAGGCTGATGGACGAGCTCCTGCGAGGGATCATCCTGGACGAGGGCCTTGCGCGCTCGCTGGCCGCCAGCGCCCACGAATGCCGTCGAGTCGGCAATCATGCTATCTCCGAGGGTATGCTGAGCCTCGTTCGATACCACCGCGTGGAGGCGATGGGTGCGTGGGCCCAGGTCGCAGCCCTGAAGGTTCGCTACGCCAGCATCCTTGCCGGGAATGTCTAGCGGCGGGTTCGCACAGGTTCGTCAGGTTCTCACAAGGCGCAGCGGACGCGTACCGGTCTCGCGGTGGTCCCACGGGTCGGAAGCACACCGGGTCTGGTTGCGGTCGCCTACCTTCGCGTCGTAGAGGGCCGCGTCGGCCGCCCGGTAAAGCACTTCCGCCTGTTCGCTCGACGAACCTTGGCTGGTTGCAAGGCCGATGCTTACCGTGACGCCGCCGGCGCCGATGCTGACAGACGGCACCGTGAGGACCGATACGAGGTCGTGGACCTTGCAGGCAATGCGCAACGCTCCGGCCGCATCGGTCTTGGGTAGGAGGACCGCGAACTCCTCCCCGCCGATGCGGCAGGCGAGGTCCCCCGGCAGGTGCGCGCTTGCGAGGAGGCAGCGGGCGAGTCCCCTCAGCACGTCGTCGCCGATGGCGTGGCCGTAACGATTGTTGAAACGCTTGAAGTGGTCGGCGTCGACGACAAGCAAGGAGAGCGGCTCCCCGCTCCTGCGGGAATTCCTCCAGGCCTGCTCGAATGCCTGTTCGAAGCGGCGCCGGTTGGCCAAGCCGGTCGGGGCGTCGGTGTGCGAGAGGTGGGCGAGCTCCGCTTGCACCGCGTCGCGGCGGCGCAGGTCGAGCCCGTATAGGAGTGACAGAATGACGGTCAGCCCGCACATCGCGATGACGGCGACACCGATGACGATGGCCTTGGCACGCCAACCGGCCTCGATCCCGTCGATGGCCAGGGCGACGTCGAGTATCAGCGGCAGGTCGCCGACCTGGGTGAAGGTGTGATGGCGCTTGATACGGTCCTGCGGCCTTATGGAGCAAATGCACCAAGAGGCACGCTAAATCAAGTCGTATGCCATCGTCTATGATGGCAAAATGACCGTGACATACGCATATGCCATCGCCGGCCTTCTCCAACGTCGCCAAGAGCTACAGGACGAAGCCATAACGCTCAGAGAGCGCACGGCGACCGTTCAAACGGACACGGAGGCGATAGACCGCGTGCTCGACTCCCTCGGCTACCAAGGCGAGCTAGAGAACCGCACGGCACGGACAGAGCGGATCGTGCTGTTCTACCGGAACGAGCTACGGACGTTCCTGCTCAAGGAACTGCGGGCCTCAGATCGGCCCCTGAGCACACGCGAGCTAGCATAGCGCATCTGCGGAGCCGAGGGCAAGGCGATGCCCGACAAGCGGCTTCTGAGCAACGTGGTGAAGCGGGCCAGCAAGGCGCTTAGGATGATGAGGCTGGCGAAGGTCGTGGCTGTTTCGCACTACGAGCGCGGTACATGCTTTTGGGGCGCCTGAATGTTTTCTTGAATTTCTTGATTGAAAATTAAGCACTTAACAGGTGCATCGCACCCTACGATCGGCCGATCGTAGGGTTCAATATGAGGAATGTCAACCTACTCTGGCACGCTTTGCTGAGGTGCCTTGTAGCAAGCTATAACAGCGGCAGAGCACAAAAAGAAAGCCCCGCCGAAGCGGAGCTTGATGCGCATCGTCTAAAGCGCCGTCATCATCCAACCGTGCGGCGCATGTTCGCGTCACCGTGGTTCTCAGGACCACGATACGCCAAAGCAGCGCGCTTCTGCTCATCCGTAAGGCAAGCGAAGAAGCCAACTATCTGGCGCGGTTGTGCGTTCACGGGCTCCGGCTCTGGGAGCGGCGTGGGCTCAAACCAGCCACGGACTGTATGGGCGAGATGGGCGAGAGCGTGTGTCATAGGATGTCCCTCACGTAATATGCAGGCGCACCCTTGGGGCTTTCAAGTGCGAAACCGTACCTGTCTCGATACAGGGCGGCAAGTGTGGCATTTGCGGGTTCAACGCGGATGCGACGCCTTCCGATCCCCTGTGCGTACAACGCAGAGGCCTCCAGAGCGATTAACGCGCGTCGGCCAACCAGCGGGCAATCGGGCCTTGGGTCTCCCTCAAGGAACTTCACAGTCACAGCGCGGCTGTCCGGCATGACGAAGCCCAAGCCGGACAGCCGGTCCTCACCAACCCATATAGCGAGCGACAAGGCGTCGGGCTCATTTCGGTTGCGCCTCATGATTTCTGGCCAATCCCAACCCGCATCAGAGTGGCGGGCGGCGGGCAACCATTGGGTTTCATAAGCGCGCCGAGCCCGCTCGCCCCAAGCCGTAAGATGGAATGCAATTCCAAGATGGCCTTGGAGATTTTGGCTGGCGAGCCGCCGAGCCTCTTCTTGGCGGGCGACATATCTCGCCTTCGCCGCGGCGAAGGATGACAAGCGTTCTCTCCGCCACCGCGATTGAGGGGGAAGTCGGGGTACGTAAGCGATCTAATAAGTCGCGGCAACGGTCATCGTCGTGGCTGTACACCTCTGTCCCTAACCAGCGTGCCGCTGCCAATAGCCCTTCCACGCCCGGCTGATGCCTGAGACCATCGTCAGTCGGATCGTGCGAGCGAACGTCGCGCCGTTCGGCAGGCGACGGTGGTCCTCCTTCCACGCCGCCTCAGTCGCGTACTGGTGGAGATAGTGGGCCGAGACGAAGTGGTGCTGCCCGCTCACCATGCGGCGCAGGCGGCTGAAATAGCTCTCGGCTTGGTTCGTGTTGGCGTCGTCCGCACTGTAGGCCACTGAGTGGTTGATGTGCCCCGCGTTCGGACAGGCGGCCTCAAGGTCGTCCCAGTGGGCGGCTTCGTCGGCATAGACTTTGGAGCCACGGGCAATGTGCTGCTCCGCCAGCTTCACGCCCTCAGCCTCGCGCTTGGCGACGAAGGTAAGGGTGCGGCCCTCGCGCTCGCGCATGACGATGACGACGCGGCGCTCGCCGGTCTGGTGCTCTTTCAGGCGGCGGTCCTTGCGGTCTTCTTTGCGGTTCTCCGGCCGGATCGAGCCGCCGAAGTAGGCACCGTCAATCTCGACCTCACCGGAGAGGCCAAGGCCCTTCATCTCGGCGCCAAGGGCCTCGCGCAGCTTGTGCGCCAGCACGAAAGCCGTCTTGTAGGACACCGACAGGTCGCGGCCGAGTTGGAGGGCAGACAGGCCCTTCACCGCGTTCACGAAGATCGCGACGGCGGCGCGCAGGTCCGTGAAGGCGAGCTTGCGCGAGGCAAAGATCGTCCCCCTGGTCACGCTAAACTGCGTGCCACTGCCGACGCACTTGAAGCAGCGGCGGGTCGTGATGTTGTAATACTCCAGGCACCCGCACTTCGGCCAAACGGGCTCACCGTCCGTCTCGGGCCAGCGAAGGCGCCGGAAGGTCATATAGGCCTTCTCCTCGCCACCCTTGTAGATCGCCTTGAGCGAGAGGGTGCGGGCCTGAGCCGAGAGAAGGAAGTGTTGCGACATTGCCGCCAAATCCGATGCCTATGCATCTTGTATGATGGCACTGTCGTGCCATAGTCAAGGGCAAACGCATCGCGTACGATGGCATCCGCAATCAGGCAGGATGTGCGATGGCTGAGGAGACAGAACAAGCATGGGATGCCCGGGTGAAGGGTATCCTGAAGGCTGAGTTGAAGCGTAAGGGCGTGACCTACGCGCAGCTTGTCGAGAAGCTGGACGCCATTGGCGTGAAGGAGACAGAGCCGAACATTCGCAACAAGCTCGCCCGTGGTAAGTTCACGGCTGTCTTCTTTTTTCAAGTTATGAGTGCGATTGGCGCGAGAGAAGTTCGCCTTGACTAAGCTGGCAGGCGTTCTCTTGTCTGAATGCGCGCCATAGATGCGAACAGCTTCGCAACCCGCACTGTTGCGGAGAAACTGTAGGCGAAGAGCGAAACGTAAAAGGCCCCGAGCCAGTATGAAAGGTTGGATATGTCTTTCATGTCGGCGTTTGTCACAAGGAATGGGAACCCGCAGACGGTGAGCACAAAGCCTAGCGTGACGGCTCGCGTCGTATAGGCCATAAACTCGCGGGCGGCCCGAGTGCCGCTGATGCGCGCGATAAATCCGTCTGTCTTGCTGAATATTAGGCCATATACGCCGAATTGAAACCCCGTCATCACTGAGGCCCAGCCGAAGATAGCCGTGTAGAGCTGAGAGAGCGATAGCTGCTTATCGACAAAGAGTGACACGATGCTGTTCTGAAAGGCGAGCAGCACGAAAAGCGTGGCCGCCGCACTCAAAAAGGGCGACCACGTTTCGAAAAACCAGTAGAATGTTCTTCTTCTAGCCGACACCATTCATCACTCTTCGTAAGTAATCCCTCTTAATCTGGAAATTTATGTCCGGGTCCCTGTCGTGTAAGTCCAGCGTCTCCCTAAAGATAACGAACTCATCCAGAAAATCAATCCCCTCCTTGAAATCTGGATTGTAAACCTTGAGCTTGTTTAGTTTTATTTCCTCCGATTCGGATCTGCGGATAAGCTCTCTCAGCATCCCGGTGATCCGGTTGCCTAATTGCCCCCTTGTATGCCCCATCGCAATTTCGACAGTGATTTTGGGAGCGCTGTAGGCCTCGCCCATGTCCGCTATAGCTTCGCCCACAGCACGCCCGTCGCCCTCAAGGACGCGGAGGTCTTCGGGGCTGGCGACAGCGATTTGAAGCTTCCTCGGTCCGGCACGATTGTAACGCTCCCAAGCCTCTTCACGGATGATCGGAAGCACATTGTAGACCGCAGCGTTGTTGAACTCTCGCATATACGAGAAAATCCGGCCCGGGCTGCAAACGCGGTTGTTGTACTCAATTCCTATAACGCCTCGCTGGTGATTTGCTCGAAAAACGATGCTGTGTCCGAGCCTGTTTTCCAGTGTAAGGGCAGCACGGCCGGTCGCAGTAATGGCCGAAGGAAAGTTTGTTGTCTGGATCCTTGTTATCTCTCCGCAGATAACATGCTCACTTTCTGGCTCAAGAACCTCCAACCTGACATGAAAACCCGGAGCTATGGTGCGCTCTCTGTTCGCGTAGCCGTCAATTCGGTCGATATACCGAAGAACGTCTAAAAATCTTGGCGTTGCCTCATGTGCCCTTTCCATAGTGAAGAGCTTTGCGGTGACAGTCTTGTCCATAGTCCCATTCCAGCCGACACGGCCAAGATTGCACAACCGTGCAGAGCGCGGAATGGGACTCTACGTTCTCTCCACCCGGATATAGCACGCAGAGAACAAAAAGCGAACAAAAATTGAGCAGGTAGCCATGTGCGACACAAACGCTATCACACCCGATTGCATCCGCCATCCCCTTGGTGCATTTGCTCCATAAGGCCGCGGTCCTGGGCTGAGGTAACCACGAAGGTGCCGGAGCGCTCGTTGACGAACCGCTCGAAAGTAGGCGTCCCCGCGACGCTCCTGCCGATCTCGGACTCCGCATACGGGTAGCGCATGACGCGCGTGCCGTCGCGCATGTAGAGGTTGACCGCCCCCTGTTGCCCAAGGCCGAGCCGGTCGAAGAGGCGCAAGAAGTAGCCGAGCTTGAGCGAACCCATGGCTACCCCGCCGAACGAGCCGTCGGGCTTGTTCAGGCGCCGGCTGAAGGGCAGCATGCGCTCGCCGCTGATCTTGTAGACCAGTGGCCGACCGATAAAGAGCCCTAGGGTCGAGACTCGATCAGCACCAGAAGGCGAGGACAGCAGCGAGCGCGAGGGCCGAGGCATAGTTGCGCGCCAACCTGTCGTAGCGGGTGGCGATGCGGCGGAAGTCCTTGAGGCGGTTGATGGTAGCGCAGCCCGGAGGCAGCGATGGCGGACCTGTTCTGGTTCTCGGACGATCAGTGGGCGGTGATCGAGCCGTTCATGCCGAAGAACCAGCCCGGCCCCGAGCGCAAGGACGACCGGCAGATCATCTCCGGTATCGTGCACGTCCTCACCTCGGGCTGCCGCTGGTGTGACTGCCCGGCCGCCTACGGTCCGTCCACCACGGTCTACAACCGCTTCAACCGCTGGTCCCGCCGCGGTTTCTGGACGGCGATGCCCGCCGCCCTGGCCAAGGCGGGATGGTCGGGTGAGGCCGCGGCCATCGACGCGACCTACGTGAAAGCGCATCGCACGGCGCAGGGGGCAAAGGGGGGCCCGCGCGCAGGCCATCGGCCCCTCGCGCGGCGGCCAGACGACCAAAATCCACGCCCTCACAGACGTCCTCGGCCGCCCCGGCGTCCTCCTCCTGACGCCGGGCAACGCCAGCGACGTGACCACTGCCCCGGCCGTGCTGGCCGAGGCCCCCGGGCGCATCCGGCGCCTCGCCGCCGACAAAGGCTACGATGCTGACTGGCTCCGCGCCGACCTGCGGGACCAAGGCATCACGCCCGTGATCCCCAGCACGCGGGCCAGGAAACGGAAGGTCCGCCACGACCAGCGCCGCTACCGCGAGCGGTGGCGGATCTGCCGATGGCGATCTCGAATCATAAAGCCTCAGACCGAGCAACGCCTTGATCCGGTTTTGACCCTAGGCCTGGCCGCTCCCGATGAGCCCGGAAGAAGTCGCAGCCAGCGTAGTTGCCCTGACCTGACCGGCTGGCTTTGGACCGGGCTGATTGAGAGGATCAGCCAGGACTGAAGGAGTCGGACATGCGGCGAGGTCAGAAGACGAGCGCGGAGCAGGTGGTGCTGAAGCTGCGCCAGATTGAGG